>Ga0105051_10000077_pt1 | contig 104515 bp, 102 predicted proteins | sample FRY02_FD_78383 | JGI IMG/M metagenome (GOLD analysis project Ga0105051, IMG submission 78383) | Freshwater microbial communities from Lake Fryxell liftoff mats and glacier meltwater in Antarctica - FRY-02 (megahit assembly) | ecosystem: Environmental > Aquatic > Freshwater > Ice > Glacier... | reverse complement strand
GCGACAGCGACGGGGTGGAGGATCTCTTTGCCCGCCTCGCCCGCCGCGAGGACGAGCGGGATCAGGGCAATGCCCGCAGAGAGAGCGGTCATCAGCACCGGCACGAGCCGCTCCTGCGTGCCGCGGACGATGAGCGCGATGCCAAAGGCCTCCCCCTCGTGGCGCATGAGGTGGAGGTAATGGGAGATCATCATGATCCCGTTCCGTGCCGCGACACCGCCCACCGCAATGAAGCCTACGAGGGTCGCGATGCTGATGTTGTCGATCTTCCACCAGGTGAAGGCGAGGGCGCCGGCAATCGCGAGAGGGAGATTGAGCATCACCTGGAGAGCGAGGGAAATGCTCTGGAAGTAATTGGTGAGCAGCACCAGAACAACGACGATGACGAGCCCGAAGAGGATCGTGATGCGCTTAGCAGCCGCCTCGCGGGCCAGATACTCGCCCTCGAATCGGAGCAAGTATCCTTCGGGAAGGACGATCCCGGTCGCCACTTTTTCCTGCCACTGCGAGACGAGTGACTCGAGGTCGCGCTCATCCGTATTCGCCCCGATGACGATGCGGCGCCGGCCGTTCTCGCGATTGATGACGTTGGGGCCGTTCACCTCGTGGACATCGGCGACGAGAGAGAGCGGGAGGTGGCGACCATCGGGCGTCTCGACGAGGAGATCGCCGATTCGCTCCGGCCAGGTCCGCCACGCTTCGGGGAGGCGCATCACCAGATCGATGGTCGCTTCGCCCTCGCGCAGTTCACCGAGGGTGACGCCGCCGAGGAGCCGGGAGACCTGCGCATTGATGAGGCCGGGCGCAAGGCCCTCGGCACGGGCGCGCTCGCGATTGACCTCGATACGGATCTGGGGAATCGCTACCTGGGCCTCGAGATTGATATCGGTGAGCCCCGGCACGCTCTGGCCCGCCTCTTTTACCTGTGTCCCGAGTCGGCGCAGCGTTTCGAGTTCGGGGCCGTGGATCTTCACTGCGATCTTCGCGGAGACGCCGCTGAGCATGTGGCTGAGCCGGTGCCCGATGGGCTGACCGACATTCACAAAGGTGCCCGGGATGCCGCCGAGCTTTTTCCGAATCTCGGCAAAGACCTCCGGCCGCTCCCGCCCCTCACCGGTGAACTCGACATCGAACTCATTGACCGAGACCGGCATGACGTGGTCATCGCGTTCCGCCCGACCAGCCCGTCGGCCCACTGATTTTACTTCGGGAATCTCGAGGAGGAGCTCCACGGCCCGTTTTCCCGCTTCGTTCGACTGCGCCAGTGAGGTCCCCGGGGCGCTCGCAAACGAGATCGTGGCGCTGCCTTCGTTAAAAGCGGGGAGGAATTCCTTGCCCATGCCCGGGTAGAGCATCGCCGCCGCAATGACGAGCATGAGGACGACCCCGACAACGGCGAGCGGCGCGCCAAAGGCGGCCCGCAGGAAGGTCGCGCGGGTAAATGACTTGAGCGCTCTCACGAGAAGGCCATCGCGGTGTTCTTTGCCTTCCCGCGGTCGGAGCAGGAACGAGCAGAGCACCGGGATCACCGTCAGCGAGACGAGAAACGACGCCACCATGCTGACGATGGTCGCAATCGCAATGGGGCGGAAGAGGCGACCCTCCAGCCCCGCTAATCCTAACAAGGGAACAAAAACAAGAATGATGAGCAGCGTTGCATAAAGGATGCTGGATCGCACCTCGCTCGAGGCATCGGCGATGACCTCGAGACGGGGACGCGGACTTGTCGCCGCCGCGTTTTCGCGCAGCCGCCGGAAGACGTTCTCGACATCGACGATGGCGTCGTCCACGACCATGCCAATGGCCACGGCGATGCCGCCGAGGGTCATGCTGTTCACACTGATGTCGAAGCCGCGGAAAATGAGGAGCGTGATCGCAAAGGAGAGCGGGATCGCCGTCAGCGTGATGATCGTGGTGCGCAGATTCAGGAGAAAGAGGAAGAGAACAATCGTGACCATGATCGCTCCGTCGCGGATGGCTTCCTTGAGATTGCCGATAGCGCTCTCGATGAAGTCCCCCTGACGGAAGAGCACATCAGCCTCGACTCCGGCAGGGAGACCGGGCCGCAGTTCTTGCAGCACCGCTTCGATCGCGGCCGAGAGCTTCAGGGTGTCGAAGCCCGGAGCCTTGTCGATGCTGAGGATGACGCCGGGACTCTCTCCGGTGTCCCCCTTTTCCCTGATCGCGATGCCGGCGTCGCCCCGCATCGTCGCGACATCGTATCGGACCTCCGCGACATCCCCGATGCGGACGATGCGATCGTCGCTGCGGCGGATGACCGTAGCGGCAATCTCGGCGGGGTCGGTGGTCATCGCGAGATTGCGCACCATGATCTCGCGGGGACCGGTCTGCAGGTACCCGCTCGTGGCGTTGCCGGCGGCGAGGGAAATCGCCCGCTCCAATTCCTCGAGCGTCACGCCCTCGGCCTGGAGACGTCGGGGATCGGGCTCGACCTGGAGTTGTTTCACCCCGCCGCCGATCGCGAGGACTTCGGCGACACCCCGGATGCTCTGGAGGCGTCGCGCCACGGTCAACTCGGCAAAGCTGCGAAGATCCATCGGGGAGATCGCTCCGTCAGTCGAGCGAAGCCCGACGAGGAGAATCTCGCCCATGAGCGAGGAGACCGGGGTCATGCCGGGCCGAACGTCGGCGGGGAGACGGGCGGAGTTGAGGCGCTCCTGCACGAGCTGCCTGGCATGGTAGATGTCGGTGCCCCAGTCGAACTCGACAAAGACGAGCGAGAGCCCTACATCCGAGTTGGACCGCAGACGATCCAGTCCGCCTATGCCGAGGAGCGCATTTTCGAGAGGTCGCGTCACGAGCGTCTCCACCTCCTCCGGCGCGAGACCGGCCGCCTCGGTCAGAACGGTGACGGTCGGCTTGGTCATGTCGGGCAGCACCTCGACCGGAAGCTCTGTCGCGGTGCGGATCCCGAGCACAATGATCAGTGCGGCGAGACAAAGCACGATCGCCCGATTGCCGAGCGACCAGATGATCATTTGATTGAGCATTTTTCAGAAAAGTGTTACTACATCAGTCATGACGAAGCGTGAATTGGTTCTAAAGCATCGGGACGCCATCCTTTCGCTCGCAGCGAAGCACGGGATGACTGACTTGCGCCTTTTCGGGTCAGTAGCACGGGGCGACGAGCACCCGGAGAGTGACATCGACTTTCTCGTGCGTCGCGTTCCTGGAAGCGATCCATACGAGATCCTCGAGCTCAAAGAAGCGCTGGAGAGTTTGCTCGGATGTCGTATCGACCTCCTGACGGAACACCCCTCGATGAGACAGGGTTTGAAAGATCGCATCATGCGTGACGCCCTGACGGTATGAGATCGACTCGCGACCGTCTTGAAGACATCCTGCACTTCAGCAACCAAATCCGCGATCATTTGCCCATGGATCGGCTTGCCTACGATTCGGATATTGTGATCCGGTATTTTCTGATGAAGCACGTGGAGATTATTGGAGAAGCTGTCTTCAAACTGGACAGTAAATTCAAGTTGAGCCATCCGGATGTCCCGTGGAAAAAAGTCGAGGGGGCGAGGCACATTCTCGTCCACGACTATTTCGACGTAGACTGGGGAGTCCTTTGGGACATCCTCCAGTGGCATATCGACCCTCTCCGGCTTCAAGTGGAGGCCATCCTTCATGATTTCAGCGAGGCTTGAAGTTTCCGGTTCCGGAGGGACGAAACAATCAGGAGCAGAAAAAGAACGCCCGAGGTGATCGCGAGGAAGAGCGTCGCCATGCTCATTACCCCATGCTCATGCTCACCCTCGTGGCCGTGGTCCTTGTCTTCGTGCCCGTGATCCTCGCCCGCACCGACGTCTGCCCCGTCCTCGTTGTGGGCGTGGCCGTGGGCGGCGTCCATCGCCTCTTTGAGCGAAATATTCCCTGCCCCGGCGAAGGAGAGCGGATAGGCGCCGCGCGTGACGACCTCGTCGGCGGGGAAAATCCCGTTGAGGATCTCGACGGCGCGGTCATTACTCTCGCCCACCTCGACGGGTGCCTTGACGAAGCTGTGCGGGAGATCGAAGTGCTTCACGAAGACAAAGCGGTTCGCACCGCTCCCCTGAACGGCCTCGCGCGGCACACTCAGGACATTCTCCCTTGTCCGCGTGACGATGGAAAAGGCGGCCCTCATTCCCGGGCGCAGGTGCCCGTCCGGATTGGCGAGACGGAAGACGGCATCGATCGTGCCGCTCTCGCGATCCGCCGTGGTGCCGAACCGCAGCAAGGTCCCCTCGAAGACCTCGCCGGCGTAGGCATCGACCCGTATCTCCGCCTTGCTCCCGACGCCGATCGCCGCCGCCTGATACTCCGGCACCCTCGCGACGGCATGGACATCGGCGAGATCGATGATTTCCATAAGAGCGCTATCGGGCTCGACCGATTCGCCCGGCCGGATCGCGACGGAGGACACCATTCCCCGGACCGGCGCTTTGAGAGCGATCACCGGAGGCGGATCCCCCGATTGTCGACTTTCGACCCGCGCGACCTCGCTGCCGGCCTCGACCTGATCGCCCGGCGCGACCATGAGCGCGACGAGGCGACCGGCGATGCGACTGCTCACGACGCCCGATGTCCCCGGAGCGACCTCGATGCGGCCGAGAGTATGCACGGTTTGAGAAAAATCCGTTTCCTCGGCAACGATTGTTTCGAGGCCGAGATTCCGGACGCCGGCTTCGTCGAGGATGATGACATCTTCGGTCTCCTCTGCATTGGCGGAGGAGAGCAGACTGAGAATCGAAACGATATAGAAGAATTGCTTCATTTGGCAGACGGTCGGGAAAGAGTGAGTCCGGGGTACGCCCCGGTGACATAACGCACGCGGGCTTCCGCGAGATGGTAATCGGCGAGAAATGTGGTCGCGGCAGAGCGGAGTTCGAGGACCTGCTCCTGCGCTTTTTGTACTTGCGTCAGGGTGGCCTCGCCCTTGGCGTAGGCCTCGCGAAAGCCGGTGAGATTCTCCTCAGCGAGGCCGAGCAATTCACCCCCCGCCTCACGGGCGAGTTTCCACGAATCGAGGCGGCGCTGCCAGGCCTCTTCGCACTCGGCTCGGACGCGGAACTGCGCGGCCTCCACCCCACCGGCGGCGGCTTCGGCATCGATTTTCGCCTGCGCGATGCCCTCCTGATTGCGCTGGCGGAAGGGCAGCGGAATGGAAATACCGACCCCGGTGAAGGTATTTCGCTCCAGCCCGGTCGGGTTGTCATTCGCCGCCTCGCCTTCGACGAAGACTTTCACGGCGATGTCTTCCCAACGTTTGCTTTCCTCCAGAGCAATCGCGGCGCGGGCCTCGTCGGTTTTGGCGAGGGCGAGGACATGGTCGGGACGGCGCTGCAGAATCGAGGCGGAATCTCCCGCCGTCGCGGGGCGCGAAGCGGGCAGGTCGAGAGAGCCGGAGAGACTCAGCGCCGTGGTCGGCTCGATCCCGATGAGCTGCTTTAACGCGAGAGACTGTTGATTTTCCTGCGTCTGGAGCAACTTCACCTCCTGATCGATGGTGCGCCCGCTCAAGTTCGCCTGCATCACGTCGAGCTTTGAGACTTCGCCGAGCTTTGCCTTTTCTTCGAGAAAACGGACGATCCCTTTGTTCAGCGCGACGCCCTCCCGGCCGAGGCGCATCTTTTCGCGCGTCGCGAGCAGCTCGACGACCGCGCGATCGACCTCTCCGGCGAGTTCGCGTCGCCGCTCCACGACCTCGGCTTCGGCGAGGATGACCTGGTAAGTGCGCAGCCCTTTTTCCTTTTTGAGTTTCGAGGTCAGAGGGAATCGCTGGGAAAAGGCGACTCCGTAGTTCCCCTCACCCTCATCGAGCCCGACCCCGTCGTCGCTGACGTTGAGTTCGAGTTCGGGATTGTCGAGACGACCCGACCACTGGACCCGCGAAGCGGCACGCTTGATCTCGAGCGCGGCGATTTTGATCTCGCGATTATTGGCAAACGCCAGTGCGATCGCTTTCTCGCGGGAGAGCGCGACCGCATCGTCGGCCGCGACCGGGAGGCAGAGCAAGAGAATGAGGATCTGTAAGAAAATGGAATTCATGACGGGAAGATAGAGCAAAGCGGGATCGACCGGGAAAACGCGTCCCGGAGTCGGATCAGGAGGTCGGCGGCGGATCCTCACATCACGGCCACGAGAGCACGACGATGGGTATAGGGCCAGCTGCGGGGGCAGGGATCAAACCAGAAAACGACCCGTGAAGGTCGGATCGACGAGCGAGACCGCGTGATCGGGCGGCTCGAGTTTTTCGACGCTGCGAAGGCATTCGCCCGGCCTGGCGGCGGCAAGCGAGACTTCGAGCAGGTAGAGGAGCGCGAAAGTCTCGGCGACTGCCGGGACTTTCAAAAGGATCGGCGCAGGCGCCCCGGAGATCTGGATCTCGCACGATTCCGGGCAGGGCACTTCGTCGTGCCCATGATCGTGATCGTGGGTTTCGAAGCAGAGCGGAGCGGCACTGCGGTCGTCTTCGCAAGGATGATGGTGGCCTTCCAGACCGACCACCGCGAGTACATTGCACCAGGTCGTCTTCCCGCCCACCGTGAGGAGGGCGAAGAGAACCGGCAGAAGGATAGCCTGTGAGACTTTGCGCAGCATGAACGTGATAACGTTCGCGGGCATGATGACTCTGTCAATCCCTTTCCCAAACTGACCGCAGGTCATCACGTTTTCTGAGGGAGGTCTGGAGGGCCGATCGTGGTGGCGGGGGCAACGGGTTTCTCCCTCGCCGGCCCGGGCCGGAAATGTCCGCCGATCGCGGAGTTTTTCCAGCCGAGACGCAACCACCGCACGAGCGCGGCGGCGAGCCAGAGAGCCCAAAGCAACATCGCGAGGCGAAACCACCAGATCGAGATTGACCAGTAACCCGGCTCGGGAAGATCGCCCGTGGAGCGGGCCGTGTACCAGTTGAGGGAAGAGGCGCTCGACCCGTTGCCGGCAATATACATCTCCGGACTTCCAAGAAGACCGGCCGACGCGATCCTGAAGAAAGTGCCGAGAGCCCAGAGAGTCAGGACGATGAGAATGACCTCGCAGACATTGTAGACTTTTCTCTCGAGATCCTGAAATCCCTCCGTGCCCCGCCACTGCATGAGGAAAAGCCAGGCGACAACAAAGAGCGAAAGGGGCACTGGCACCTGAATCAATCCGACCGAGAGCAGCAACCATTCATAAAGCCGCAGTGGTGAGCGAGGCACCCGGGAAAGCGCCGCCGCGGCGAGGAGCGAAAAGACAAGGACGCCCCAGAATCGAACTGCCGGGCCCCGCTGCGGTCCATCGGTGAGCAGCAGCCAACGGTCCTGCGTAGGACGGATTACGGCAGAGACGTTCGCGGCCTCGACGGGGAGCGTGACCTTGTCGACCCGCGTCCAGCCTCCCGCGTCACCGGGGAGTCGCCATTCGACCTTGATGCTCTGCGCTCCGGGGCGCAGGGGGACAACGACGGCGTCCCCCTCTTTCCGAACGGGAATGTTTTTGTTGTCATGAGAGAGTGTCGTGATCTCCGCGTTCGGGGGCAGGGTGATCGGAAAATCTTCTCCAAGGCTCGTTCGCAGGGAAAGAATCAAAGTCGAGGCGTGCTGACGACGTCCCGGCACGAGCCCGTGTTCGGCGTTGTCTATCGTCACGGCAGCCCCCGCGACCGCTTCAGGACGGGAGACGGTCATGGAGGCGGACTCCCCCGGCCAGGGTTGCCAGAGCGGGACGAGTTGACCTTCCAGATTTTCGAAAGTCGGCGCCAGGCCCGAGAACGAAACATTCCATACCGGCGAGGCGACGAGGCGCCAGCGCTCCGTCCACGTGTCCGTCTCGCGGGTCGCCAGCGCCAGCTCGTTCGCGGGAGAAAGCTCCCCTTCCCACGACGCCTCCTGCATTTCAGGGGCGAGGCGTATCTCGATGGCACCGCCCTCGACCGAGCGACCGGCACTGACCACTTTTTCGCCGGGCAGGAGAGGCACTCGCAGCGCGGCCGAGCGTCCCTTCGGGGAAAGACGGGAGACCGTGGTCCGCACCTGCCAGACGAGACCGAGTTCGATCTGGCGCTCGACGAGAAGGGAATGGCGGGTGTCCGGCCGGTCGTAATTTGCAGCGGCGGCGTTTTCCGCATCGCGTCGGGCACGGGAGAAAAGGAGCTGATCCTCGGCACTGCCGTCGGGACGCAGCCCGCTGACCGTCCATCCGGGAGCCTCGACCGAGATTCTGCGGGGCTTCAGGGCAAAACCCCATTCCCAATCGGTCACGTCGCGAATTCGGCCCTTTAGCGAGAGCCGGTGAATTCCCTCGTCGGGCAGCAGGGTCCAGAGCGCTCCCTCCCGTCGTACAAGGGTGGCGGGACCACTGCCCTCGATTTCGGCGCTGCCGGGAACAAGGGCGGCGAGGGGGACAGGCACCGGAACGGCCGTCCTCGCGGCAGCGTGATACTCGAGATTGAGGGTAAACGTCTCTTCTGCCAATACCAGCGAGGCCGAGGCAATGTCAGCCGCGCCGGGAAAGGCGTCCGAGCTTTCCGTAAGCCGGGATTTTAGCTCTGCCAGGATCTCCGGACTGGGGAACTGGGCCTGAGCACTACCGGGAAGGGCGAGCAGCGAAAGACCGAGAGCGAGCAGAGCGACCACGGGACTGGAGCCGGAACCAGGAACGGAAACAGGATCGCCGCTCGCAGGCTCGACTTCCTCCGGCGTTTTCGGCTGCCGTTTCGAGCTGAGGAGAAGACCGGCGAGAAGAACGAGGCAAACCACCCGGACGAATCCGAGCAGGCGCGAGATCAGCGGAGGGATGAGCACGGGCCTGACCTCCTGAGTGGCGGAAACCGGTCCATCCCAGCCGAATTCCACGGTGCGCCAGTTCCACGCCGGCACACCGGGCCCGGTCTGAATGATGGCTTTGGGATCGGCCTTGAGGTTGTCGGCGTTTTTGGAAAATTTGCCGTACTTCTGTTTCTCCTGTCCGCTTGCCCGGCTCATTGATGAACTGCTGAGGACGTTCGCCGCATCGACCGCCATTTCCTGAAGCGCCTCCCTTTGATCACCATAATAAACCGTCGGGGCCGAATACCCCGACCCGGTCCGCTCCAACTGGGGAAAAATCGCCCCCTGAATCTGAAAAGCCAGAAACGGTGCCAGAAACAGGATGAGAATAGCCGCGCCTCCCCATTTAAAGCCAACCGCGACGCGTTGCCAGCGCCCTGCCGGGAGAGAACCCGCGAGAGCAACCGGGATGAGGAGCAGCAGCCACGGAATGTGCGGTGCCCCGATCTCGTGGTAGGCCAGGCCGAAAGCAACAAAGGCGAGCAGTCCCGCCCCCACTCCGCGAAGTCGGAAAACGGCCAGAGTGAAAAGCAGAAGCAGAAAAATATCGAGCAGCGTCCAAGAAGTGAGCCAGTCACCGCGCGAATAATCGGCCCCCGACAGGGCAAAAAGTCGATATCCCGGCGGCAGTTGCAAGGTTGCCCGGAGACTGTCCGCATCGGCCTGCCATCCCGTCGCCGGCAGGGTGCTACCCAGAGCGATACGCCCCGTCGCGACGACGTCGAGTTGCGGCGCTCGAATCTCGAATCCCGGTGCGCCGCCGTCCGGATTGTGGGTGATGAGTTGCGGTTCGCCCCCGGCACTGACCGAGCCGAGTTCATGGCCGGGAGCCGCGTCGAGGCGCCGGATCTCCCGAAGTGCGCCCGAGAGGGTGTCCTGATAGGTGAGCGCTTTCCCATCATCATCGAGCCAGAGAGACCGCTGAATCGAGAGCGGTGCCTCGCCCCGCTGCCCCGGTCCGCGGACACGCTCGACGAGCTGAAAAGGGCTTGCCGTGTCCCATCGATAGACCGGGAGAGACCGCCAGGCCTCGGGCACCTGCGTCTGGGCCACATCGATCTGGGGGAGCCCGGTGATCTCCGCCTGACGGAAATCAGGGCTGGCGCGATAGGCGAGCGCCTGATCCGCCACCGCCGGGGTCGCGCCCTCGGCGAATGCGATCTGCTCGGGCTCACTGGTCCGGAAAGCCCGCAGGGTGATGTTCCAGCGTCCTGCCCGAAGCTGCGCTTTCAGCAAACCCCGGTCGTCAATGGCGACCGGGAGCGGTGCCTCGATCGTGGCGAGTTGCCACCCGAGCGGAAGCACGGAGCCGAGAGTCTCTTCGCGGCTCTTTCCCGCCACGATCATTTCGACCTGCGTCTCGAACCAGAGCGGGATACCGTCCTCGATCAAAGAATGGACTTTGAGCGAGAGAAAATCCTCATCGACCTGCTCAGACGAGGCCTGGCGTTGCAGCCAAAGGGTGCCGTCTTTGTCCCAGGAGGGGGCATTCTGGAGCTGCCCCTCAATGCTGAGGGCGAGCAGCCCGACTTCCGGCGGCAGCTTGATTTGCTGCGGCAGCTCACTCCACTGGAAGCTGCCCGTGACCCTGCCGCCGCCCGCGAGCAGATGAGTCGCCGGTCGCCCCGCGCGCTCCACCACGGGCACAGGCCGACCATCGAGGGCAACGGCGGTCGGCCAGACATTAATACTACCCGGGAGAGCGAGCCACGATGGGGAAAAAGCCGCGACATCGAGAGAAAAAGTCGCGCTCGTGCCGGTGGCCTTCAGGTCGAGCCGCGAAGGCCACAGGGACAGGCGCGTCCCGGCGGCATCATAGGCTGGCGGACTCCCGAAGTCGGGGAGATCGCGCAGCACCCAGTCCACCCACGGAAGCAGGGGAGCCGGAACTTCTTGTGGCAGGACAGGCGCGACCGATCCGGGCGCAAGGGCGGACGGAGGTGGTGGAACTGCGCCCGGGGCGTCAGTCACTTGAGCAGTGAGCGGGAGCACGGAGAGGGATGTGACCCAAAACAGAACCAAACAAAACCTGGGGTGCATAGCGATAGAACAGTTCTCGACCTTTGGCGCATTCTGTGAAAAACAAACCGGCATGGCAAGTGCAGAGGCAGCGGGGGCGATTTATACGCGAAGGCACAAAAAAACCCTGTCATCAGACAGGGTTTGCTTTGTCACCGGACAGGGTATGCCCGGTGAAAGTGATTTGATCAGTGACGATTACGCCGTGGCGGGAGCCGGGCTCACCTTCACTGCCATGCGGCCTTTGATCCGGCTGGCGGTGCGTTTGTGCATCGCGCCGAACTTGGCAGCCTTGTCAGCGGCGGAAGCGAACAGATTGTAAGCTTTCTCAGCAGCAGCCTTGTCACCGACCTCGATCGCGGCAAGCGCGTTCTTGCGAGCTTGTTTGAGATTGGACTTGATCGCGCGGTTACGAGCCGTGCGAACATTGGTCTGACGGACGCGTTTGAGAGCTGACTTGGTATTGGCCATCGGTATCTGGTGTTTCGATCAATAAATGAAGGGGCGGAATATACGCACAGCCCTGCATCAGTCAACTTTTAACTCAGCGGGTGGGGCCGTGTCGAGGTAAGTCGTATCAAATCCGGACTCGGAAAGCAGGTCAGAGCCGTCTTTGAAGATGCTGACCTCGTTCCAGACCGGCTTCACCGCCGGCGGCGCGACGTTCCCCAGTGCGAGCGGAGCGGTCGCTTCGGGGAGAGGCACGGCGTGGATCGGCTCGCCCATTTGCTTGCCCTTTTCGACATCGCGCCAGAGGCCCTTTTGCACGACGAAGACCTTCGAGCCTTCGCCGACACGGTCATGGAGATCGATGACGTCTTTTGACTTCATGCGAACACAGCCGTAACTCGCAGGCTTGCCGATATCGCGCTCCGCCGCCGTGCCGTGGATGTAGATGCAGCGGGCGAAGGCATTCGCGTTTTTCGGTTCCAATCCCTTGAGCCAGAGGATGCGGGAGACGATCGGGTCGCGGCCGGGCGCGTCGGGTTTGATGACTTCACCGGTCCACTGACGGCTCTTGAAAACGGCTCCGGCGGGTTTGCCTGATCCGATCTTCTCCGCCACTTCCATCTTGCCGGGGGGGGTGCGGTAGCTCCCTTTTTCATCGCCGAGTCCGAACTTCGAAGTCGAGACGGGATAGGTCTTGACCAATTCCCCCTGGCGATAGAGGGCCATCTTTTGCATCGGCACGGAGACCTCCATGACATTCAGGCTGTCCCGCTTGGCGGAGGTCTGGACGGCGCAACTGCTCATGGAGAGGGCGGCGCCGGCGAGGAGGGAAGTCTGAAGGGACTTCCGGAGGATGTGGGATCTCATTTTGGGGCTTGTAGTTATAACGCAGGTTCAGGTGTTCTCTTAGAGGACCCCGCTACAAATTCCCGATGTTGTTGATTCCAGTGAGTGAGTGGTGGAAATGAGATTTCTCTCATATCTAATATCAATGTATCTTAAATAAATACAAATTTCTAGCATTCTTTTTGGCCGGATCTAAATTTATTTCTTTTGAGGGGCTGAACCTTCAGCCAATCTATCATGTCATTCTTCAAGCCGGCACTCCTCCTCCTCCTTCTCCTCGCCCTGCTCCCGGCAGGTGCGCCTCTGGTCACCCTGCAGGCGCAGGAGATCCCGGAGGAGCTCCTCGAGGACGAACATCTTCGCGAGGAGATGGGAGTGAACGACTTCACCGCGCCCTCGATTCGCAAGATTTTCGACGATCTCAAGCGGATGCGGCCGCTCCCCTACGACGAGCTGAAGCGCCCTCTGCCCGAGCGGACGCCCCAGGACCGCACGAAGCTGGCCCTGACCGTGGGCCTGCTCCTCGCGGATGGCTTCTTCGCCGTCGAGGCGGAACAGTTTTTTGATCTCGAGCCGATCGGGCGGGTTCTCCTGAATCACTCCAAAGTTCTCGGATCCGGAACCCGTATCTCGAGCCACATGAAGAGCGTCCTCGAAAAAGGGGCGAAAGGCGAATGGGACGCGCTGAAGGAGGAACTCGTGCGCACCCAGAAGGACGTCGAAAGAGAAATGGTGCTGATCCGCGACGTCGATGCGGCGAACCTGATCAGTCTGGCCGGCTGGCTCCGCGCTTTCGAAATCGGCTGCGCCGCCTCTCTCAATCCCTACGATCCCGCCAAGGCATCGACCCTCGCCCGGCCCGAGGTCGTGGAATATTTTGTCCTCAATCTCGAGACGCTCGAGCCGCGCATCCAGAAGAACAAACTCGTCGCCAACATCCGCGCGGGCCTGCTCACGATTCAGGAAAAGACGAAAGTTCCCGCTCAGGAAATTCTCAGCGAGGAGGAAGTGCGGGCACTCCAGGTCATCGTCGAAGATCTGATCGACCAGATCCACGGCAGCGAGCGCCTCATCAAATCCACGCAGACCTCGACCGAGCCAAAGCCCGGCGATATGGCGAAACCGGTCAAGCCGGCCGCCACCGGCGGGGTGATCTCGGGCGAAGTACCGGAGTGATCCGGGGTCCGGAGTGATCCGGGGTCCGGAGCGATCGGTCAGAGACCGGGCAAAAGAAACTTCGCGGCCTGATCGACGTCTTTATCGCCGCGACCCGAGAGGTTCACGACGATGATCTGATCGCGGTCCATCGTCGGGGCCACTTTCTTCACGTAGGCGAGCGCATGGGAAGTCTCCAGTGCCGGGATGATGCCCTCGGTCTTGGAGAGTTCGGAAAAGGCGTCGAGGGCCTCGTCGTCGGTCGCATAAGTGTAATCGACGCGGCCTTCGCTCTGGAGCCAGGCGTGTTCGGGTCCGACGGCGGCGTAGTCGAGTCCGGCCGAGACGGAATGGGTCAGCTCGATCTGGCCGTCATCATCGGCGAGCAGCCAGGTCTTGGTGCCCTGAAGAACCCCGAGCTTGCCTCCCTGGAAACGTGCCGCGTGTTCGCCGTGCCGAATGCCGTGGCCGCCCGCCTCGACGCCCATCATCTTCACGCTCTCGTCATCGAGGAAGGGATGGAAAAGGCCGATCGCATTGCTGCCGCCGCCGACACAGGCAACGAGAAGATCGGGGAGCCGCTCCTCGCGCTCGAGGATCTGCTTTCTCGCCTCCACACCGATGACGCGGTGAAAGTCCCGCACCATCATCGGGTAGGGATGCGGCCCGAGGGCGCTGCCGAGGATGTAGTGGGTCGTGCGCACGTTCGTGACCCAATCGCGGAGGGCTTCGTTGACAGCCTCCTTGAGCGTCTTCTGTCCAGCCTCGACTCCGCGCACTTCCGCGCCGAGGAGCCGCATGCGGATGACATTGAGACGCTGACGCTCCATGTCGATCGCCCCCATGTAGACGACACATTCCAACCCGAAACGCGCCGCGACGGTGGCGGCGGCGACGCCGTGCTGCCCGGCCCCGGTCTCGGCGATGATGCGCTTTTTCCCGAGGCGCTTCGCCAGAATGATCTGGCCGAGAGCGTTGTTGATCTTGTGCGCACCGGTGTGGAGGAGATCTTCACGCTTCAGGTAGATGCGGGCACCGCCGAGCTTTTCGGTCCAGCGCTCCGCGAAATACAGCGGCGTCTCCCGTCCGCAGAACTCGGAGAGGAGTCTATCCAGCTCCTCTTGAAACACAGGATCAGCCTTGGCGCGGTGGTATTCCGCCGTCAGGGTGTCGAGGGCCGCGACGAGGGTCTCGGGGACAAAACGACCGCCAAAGGTGCCGAAATGCCCGCTCGCGTCGGGAAGGGTCTGCGTTGTCATAGCGGTGCTCATCAGTGGGTAAGGTTACGCTGAATCGGATCAAATTGTTTTCAAGACTCGCAATTTCGCTGGGCCGTGTATATTCGCGGCGGTCAGAGGCTGCGGAGTGACGGCAGGCAAACCCCGCCAGGGCCGGAAGGCAGCAACGGTAGCTTGTCCTTCATTGCCGCAGTTCTCTGGCTATTTCTCATTCCTCCCCCATCACGCGGCGGCGGCAGCGGAGACATCGAAGACTTCGCGGGCGTCGCTCACCACTCCCGTCACGGCGGCGGCGGCGACCATCACGGGCGACATCAGGATCGTGCGTCCGACCGGGCTGCCCTGGCGGCCTTTAAAGTTGCGGTTGCTGGAACTCGCACAGAGTTGATCCCCGATGAGTTTATCGGGATTCATTGCGAGACACATGGAGCAGCCGGCGGCGCGCCATTCGAAGCCGGCTTCCTCGAAGACCTTGTCGATCCCTTCCTGCTTGCAGAGGTGGTCGACGATCTCGGACCCGGGGACGGCGATGGCGGTGACGCCCGCAGCGACCTTGCGGCCTTTGAGAAACCTCGCGGTCTCGCGGAAGTCGGAGAGGCGGCCATTGGTGCAGCTGCCGATAAAGCAGACATCGACCGGCGTGCCGGCAATGGGAGCGCCGCCCTCGAGTTTCATGTACTCGAGCGCCTCGCGGATGCTCTCGCGCCCTTCCTCATCGGTCGCGTCAGAGGGCGAGGGGATGTTCTCGGTAACGAAGATCCCATGATCAGGTGAAATGCCCCAGGTCACCGAGGGAGCGATGTCTTCGGCCTTGATGTTGATGACATCATCGTAGGTGCAGCCGGGATCCGAGGCCATCGCCTTCCAGCCGACCACGGCGGCGTCCCAGGCCTCACCCTTCGGCGAATAGGGGCGACCTTTGAGATACTCGAAAGTCTTCTCATCCGGATTGACATAACCGCAGCGGGCCCCACCCTCGATCGACATGTTGCAGACGGTCATGCGCTCTTCCATGGAGAAAGAATCCAAGAGGCTGCCGCCATACTCGTAGGAGTAACCGATCCCGCCCTTCGCGCCTAGGAGCTTGATGATGTGAAGAATGACGTCCTTCGCATACACCCCCGGCTTGAGGGCGCCGTCCACATTGATGCGGCGAACCTTGAGCTTGCTAAGCGCCATCGTCTGGGTCGCGAGCACGTCACGGATCTGGGTCGTGCCGATCCCGAAAGCGATCGCCCCGAAGGCTCCGTGCGTGGCGGTGTGCGAGTCGCCACAGGCGATCGTGGTTCCCGGCTGGGTGATCCCCTGCTCTGGCCCGACGACGTGGACGATGCCCTGGCTTCCGCTGCCGATGTCAAAAAATTTCACGCCGAACTCCACGCAGTTGTTCCGGAGGGCGAGGATCATCTCTTGCGCGAGTTTGTCTTCAAACGGCTCCACCTGATTCCGCGTCGGCACGATGTGATCGACCGTGGCGAAGGTACGATTGGGAAACTTCACCTGCAGGCCGAGATCGCGGAGCATGCCGAAGGCCTGAGGACTGGTGACCTCGTGAATGAGGTGCGTGCCGATGAGAAGCTGAGTTTGCCCGTTCGACAACTCTCCTACCGCGTGTGCATTCCAGACTTTTTCAAACAGACTTTGGCTCATTTTTCAGAAAATTGGAGTTTTGGGGAGGAAGCTAGCACACGCCGCAAGGGTGGGGTAACGGAAACTTTTCAGAGAAGACCGGCGAAAATCCGCCTAACGAACGGGCAATTCGTTGAAATTGCTGGAAAGCAGGTGTATGAGACCTAGCCGCAAAGGCAAACCAACCCAACTGAACCAACATGAAAATTACTAAATTGATCGAAAAACTGATGGCAGTCGCCCTCATCGCAGCCGCTTTTTCCCTTGTGAGCTGTGAGAAGACCATGGAAGGCGTCTCCGAAGACACTTCCAAGAATGTCGAAGCTGCCGGCGAAAAGGCTGAAAAAGCTGCCGAAGCGAGCAAAGAAGCCGCCAAGAAAGTGGAAGAAGCCACCGCTCCTGCCGCACCGGCACCGGCCCCAGCACCTGCTGCGCCCGCCCCGGCTCCTGTCCAGTAATCGTCTCGCTGGGGCTGTCTCCAGCCCGTGCTTTTCAACGGCCCTGCCTTCACAAGAGGCAGGGCCTTTTTTGTGCCCGTCGGCTTGTTACCTGCGGCGATTTTTTCATGCGAGCACGCTTGACTGACATGGCCTGTATCTGATAAAACTGCCGGAGTTAAAAGTTCTGAGTTTTCCGATTATGAAGCGAAAGCCCTCCCCCTCCGCTGCGGAACCGTCCCTCGATATGTCTCCGCTGATCGATGTGAGCTTCCTCCTCCTGATCTATTTTCTGGTCACCTCGACGCTGGAGCCGATGGAATCCGATCTGGCCTTGACCTTGCCGGGGGAGCCCTCCCCCAGGTCACACGTCGTCGATTTTGATCCGATGCAGATCAAGGTGAATGGCGAAGGCGCGATTCTCGTCGAAGACGAAGTGCTCGATACCGATGTCGCGTCCCGCGAGCTGCCGCTGCTGCTCGATCGGCTCAGGACCTACGCAGAGAGCGCCCGACTCACGGACAACAGACCACGCGTCATGATTGCCGCCGACGACGCGTCAAAGGGACAACGTTTTATCGATGTTCTGAATGCGCTAGCGAGCAGAGGGATCGAGATAAATGAAGTCATCCTCGAGGGCTTCGAGAAAGAGTAGCCGAGCGGATCCATCGCGCCCTCGACGACGGCGCAGGATCATGGTATGCCCTGTGTGTACCAGGAAGCCCTGCCCCCGATGATTTCAAAACCCTCCCTCACCTACGTTCTCTTTCTTGCTCTCTCCCTCGCCCCTCTCTTCGCCGAGCCCGTCTCCCGTGACATCGTCGTTTATGGCGGCACCAGCGCCGGGATCGTGGCAGGGATCCAGGCCAAAACGATGGGCAAAACCGTCGTCGTGATCGAGCCGACCTCGCGGGAGGGCGGCCTCACCACGGGTGGTCTCGGCCAGACCGATATCGGGAACAAGCAGGTCATCGGCGGTCTTTCGCGCGAGTTTTACCGTCGCATCGCCCGCCACTACCACGAAACGACCTCGTGGCAGTGGGAGAAGCGCGAGGAGTATAGGGACTCGGGCCAGACCCGCACCGAAAAGCGCGAGGAGACGATGTGGACCTTCGAACCCTCGGCGGCACTGAAGGTCTACCGCGATTGGATCGCCGAAACCGGGCTCGAAATGGTGATAGAAGAACGCCTTGATCGAAGCTCCGGCGTGAAAGTGGAAGGCGGACGCATCGTCGCGATCACGATGGAATCGGGCCGGGAATTCCGGGGCAAAATGTTCATCGATGCCACCTACGAAGGCGACCTCATGGCCGCGGCGGGAGTGAGCTACACGATCGGACGCGAGGCCAACGCGCAGTATGGCGAGACGCTCAACGGCGTGCAGACGGCGATGGCGAAACACCATCAGTTCGTGAAGGGCGTCGATCCCTACCTCGTGCCGGGCGATCCGGCGAGCGGCCTGCTGCCCTTTATTGATCCCGCCGGACCCGGCGACGAGGGCGCCGGAGATGCCCGCGTCCAGGCCTACTGCTTCCGCATGTGCCTCACCGATCATCCCGAGAATCGCGTCCCCTTCGCCAAACCTGCGGGTTACGACGAACGGTGGTTCGAGCTCCTCCTGCGCAACTACGAGGCCGGCGAGACGGGTCTGCCCTGGATCAACTCCTCCATGCCCAACCGCAAGACCGATACCAACAACAGGCTTGGCTTTTCAACCGATTTTGTCGGGCAGAACTACGACTATCCCGAGGCCACCTACGCAGAGCGCGAGGCCATCGTGGCAAGCCACCGCCTCTACCAGCAGGGCGTGATGTGGACCCTCGCCTACCATCCCCGCATGCCCGAAGAGGTCCGGGAGAAGATCGCAAAATGGGGCATGACCAAAGACGAGTTCACCGAGGGCGGCGGCTGGCAGGAGCAGCTCTACATCCGCGAAGCGCGCCGCATGGTGGGTGGGCTCGTGATGACGCAGAACCACTGTAAGCAGAAGGAAAAAGTGGACGACTCCGTCGGCATGGGTGCCTACACGATGGACTCGCATCACGTCCAGCGTCATCTTGATGCCGATGGACACGTCCGCAACGAGGGCGACGTCCAGGTCGGCGGGTTTCCTCCCTACCCCATCAGCTACCGCTCTATCATTCCCCGTGCCGAAGAGTGCGCCAATCTTCTCGTGCCCGTGTGCCTCTCGGCCACCCACATCGCGTTCGGGTCGATCCGGATGGAGCCCGTCTTCATGGTCCTCGCCCAATCCGCCGCCACCGCCGCGAGCCAGGCCATCGATGAAAACAAGGCCGTGCAGAGCATTGACTTCGCCGCGTTTAAAACCAGCCTTGAGCGCGATGGGCAGATCCTCGACTACACCGCTCCGCCCCGCCCGGCGGCGAACTTCACAGCGCTTGACTCACTCAAAGGGATCGTCGTCGATGACGATGACGCCAAACTCAGCGGCGCCTGGGCCGCGTCCACTCTCACCACCGGCATTCATCAGGGCTACCGCCACGAGAGCGACACCCGTGACGGGAAATCTGTGGCCGTCTTCACCGCGACCCTTCCCGAAGCCGGCACCTACGACGTTCAGGTTGCATGGTCGCAAAATGGAAACCGCGCCACCAATGTCCCGGTGCGCATCACCCATGCGGATGGCGATACGGAAGCCACCGTCAATCAGCGCGAGCTTCCACTGATCGACAAGTTCTTCGGGTCTGTCGGCAGGTTCCGTTTCACCGGAAACGGCTCCGTTACGATCAGCAATACCTCCACCGACGGACACGTCGTGATCGACGCGGTGCGCTGGGTGAAAGTGGAGTGAGCCTATGCGGCATGAATTCGCCGCGAACGGGGCGCGGTCAACCCGGACCTGAGGACGCAAAAAAAGACCGGCAGTTTTCCGCCGGTCTTTTCCTGTTTCGAAAGCAATTCGGTTCTCGCGATCCGCGCCAACTCAGTAGCGATAAAGCTCGGGCTTGTAGGGGCCTTCGACGGGAACGCCGATGTAGGTGGCCTGCTCGGCGGTGAGCTTGGTGAGCTTCGCACCGATCTTCTCGAGATGGAGACGGGCCACTTCCTCGTCAAGCTTCTTGGGAAGAACGTAGACGCCGGGGGCGTAGATTTCCTTGTTCTTCCAGAGATCGATCTGGGCGAGAGTCTGGTTGGTGAAGCTGTTGCTCATCACAAAGCTCGGGTGACCGGTGGCGCAGCCAAGATTCACGAGGCGACCCTCGGCGAGCATGTAGAGTTGCTTGTCACCGGGCAGGTCGTAGCGATCCACCTGAGGCTTGATCGTCGTCTTGCTGACGCCGGGAGCGTCGTTGAGCTTGGCGACCTGGATTTCGTTGTCGAAGTGGCCGATGTTGCAGACGACCGCCTGGTCTTTCATCGCGAGCATGTGGTCGAGGCGGATGATGTCCTTGTTCCCGGTCGTGGTCACGTAGATGTCACCCCAGCCGAGGGTGTCCTCGATCGGAAGCACTCGATAGCCTTCCATCGCGGCCTGGAGGGCGCAGATAGGATCGATCTCGGTGATGACAACCTGGGCGCCAAATCCGCGCATGGTCTGGGCGCAGCCTTTGCCGACATCGCCGTATCCACAGATGACGGCAACTTTGCCGGCGATCATGACGTCGGTGGCACGCTTGATGCCGTCGACGAGCGACTCACGGCAGCCGTAAAGGTTATCAAACTTGGACTTGGTGACGGAGTCGTTCACGTTGATCGCGGGGACGCGGAGCTTGCCGGCCTCGGACATTTGATAGAGACGGTGCACGCCGGTGGTGGTCTCTTCGGAGACACCCTTCCAGTCTTTCATGTAGCCGGTGAATTTGATGGGATCCTGACCGTTGATGCGGCGAAGGAGATTTTTGATGATCTCTTCCTCTTCGCTCTCGGAGGCACTGTCGATGAAGGAGCTGTCGCCTTCTTCGAGCTCTGCTCCCTTGTGGATGAGGAGCGTCGCGTCTCCACCGTCATCAACGATGAGCTGCGGTCCTTTGCCGTCGGGCCAGGTGAGGGCGGCCTCGGTGCAATCCCAGTATTCCTCGAGCGTCTCGCCCTTCCAGGCAAAGACCGGGATCCCGGCTGCGGCGATCGCGGCGGCAGCGTGGTCCTGAGTCGAGAAGATGTTGCAACTGCACCAGCGCACATCGGCACCGAGTTCCACGAGGGTCTCGATGAGGACGGCGGTCTGGATCGTCATGTGAAGGGAGCCCATGATGCGGACACCTTTGAGCGGCTTCTCAGCGGCGTATCTGGCGCGGGTGGCCATGAGGCCCGGCATCTCGTGCTGGGCCACTTCGATTTCGAGACGCCCGAAATTGGCGAGACCGATGTCGGCCACTTTGTAGTCTTCTTTGATAGCGATTGCTGTGCTCATGTCTTTTTTTGTTGATTGGTTAGACCTCACGCGCAGGCACTCTTGAGCGCATCTGCCTTGTCGGTTTTTTCCCAGGTCAGGGAATCGGTGTCGTCTTCACGTCCGAAGTGACCATAGTTCGTTGTCTTACGATAGATGGGGCGAAGCAGATTCAGGTCACGGATGAAATCGGCCGGTTTGAAAGAGAAAATCTCCTTGATCGCTTTTTCAATCTTGGCGTTGTCGACGGTGTTCGTGCCGAAGGTATCGACGTGGACACTGACGGGTTGCGGGTGACCGATGGCGTAGGCGAGCTGCAGTTCGCAACGCTCGGCTAGACCAGCGGCAACGACGTTTTTCGCAACGTAACGGGCCATGTAGGCGGCGGATCGATCCACTTTGCTCGGGTCTTTGCCGGAGAAAGCACCGCCCCCGTGACGACCCATGCCGCCGTAGGTGTCGACGATGATCTTGCGCCCGGTGAGGCCGCAGTCACCCTCGGGCCCGCCGATGATGAAGAGACCGGTCGGGTTGATGTGGTATTCGGTGTCGGGAGTGAGCAGTTCGCCGGGAATGACAGCTTCGATGAGTTCTTTTTTCAGGATCTCGCGAATCTCGGCGGTGGTGATGCTGGCGGCGTGCTGGGTCGAGACGACGACGGCGGTGACGCGGGTCGGTTTGCCGTCAACGTATTCCATCGAGACCTGAGTCTTGGAGTCGGGGCGCAGCCAGGGGTGCGTTCCGCTCTTGCGGAGGTCGGTGATGGCGCGTCCGAGCTGATGCGAGTAGGCGATCGGCGCAGGCATGAGTGCCGGGGTCTCGCGCACGGCATAACCGAACATGATGCCCTGATCGCCGGCGCCTTGTTCGGCGGTCTCTTTGCCGGCAGCAGCAGCAGCATCAACGCCCTGGGCGATGTCGGGGGACTGCTGGCCGATCGCGTTGAGGAAAAAGAAGGTGTCCGCATTGAACTTGCAATCCGCGTTGGTGTAGCCGATCTCGACCATGGCGGCCTTTACGACCTCACGGTAATCGAACTTCGCACTGGTCGTGATCTCACCGCCGAGGACGACGATATTGTCTTTGACCATCGTTTCACAGGCGACCCGTGAGGAGGAGTCCTGCTCAAAACACGCATCGACGATGGAGTCGGAGATTGTGTCACATACTTTGTCAGGGTGCCCTTCGGTCACTGACTCGGACGAAAAAATATAGGAGTTTGCCATGTCGTATTTACAAATCTTGATTCTTTGATAGACTAATCGAACCGATCATGTCGTCAATTTTAAAATCACTGCGATTGATCGCTGATCCGACCCGCCTGCGGATCCTCAACCTGCTCCGACGCGAGGACCTCTCCGTGGTCGAGCTGCAGGACATCCTCGGGATGGGGCAGTCGCGGATTTCCTCGCAGCTCTCGCAGTTGCGCCTCGCGAAGCTGGTGACGGACCGGCGCTCGGGGAAGAACATCATTTACACCTTCGGAAGCGACGCGACGGCGATCGACGAGAGGCTCCTGCAGGCGCTCGACCTCGCCATGTCCGACATCGATGAGATCGCCGACGACTGCGCCTCCCTCGATCTCACCCTCGCAAAGCGGAAGGACAAGGCGAGAGCCTATTTCGACGCGCTGGCGGGGAAATTCGGCCGCACTTACTGTCCCGGCCGGTCCTGGAAGGCGCTTGCCGAGACGCTCTTGAAGCTGATGCCGCCCATGGTCATTGCCGATCTCGGTGCGGGCGAGGGCACCTTTTCCCAGCTCCTCGCGCAGCGGGCGGAAAAGGTCATCGCGATCGATAATTCGGAAAAGATGGTCGAGTACGGGGCCTCGGTCGCCCGGGAGAACGGCTATCACAATCTCGAATATCGCCTCGGCGAGATCGAGTCGCCCCCCATCGCGGAGGGCTCGGTGGATCTCGCTTTTTTCAGCCAGTCCCTCCACCACGCCGAGAACCCCCACCTCGCCATCGCGGCGGCCCATCGCCTCCTGAAGCCGGGCGGGCGCATCATCATCCTCGATCTCCTGAAACACCATTTTGAAGAGGCCCGCGATCTCTACGCGGATATCTGGCTGGGATTTTCAGAGCTGGAGATCTCGCGCTTCCTGAAAGACAGCGGGTTCCGCGAGATCGAGATTTCGGTCGTGGACCGCGAGCCCGACCCACCGCATTTCCAGACGGTGATGGCGCTGGCGCAAAAGTGACGTAGGCTTTGTCGAAGCAACGCTGATTATCCAAATCTGCTAATTTCAGGCTTTCTCACGCGTCTACACTGCATCGTGTCCACCTTTCCTCCATCGGCTTTTTTTTCCGGCGTTTCCGCGATGTTTGTAACGGCTGCGGCCCTTGCGACCCTGAACGGCTCCGTGCAAGCAGACTGGAAGATCGAGGATCAGTCGCCCGCCCAGAGTCCCGATTCGCCGCTCGTTATTGAAAAAAAGCTCATCAGCCAGGCGGGTGAGACGGGCTTTTTCTCGACCCGGCGTATCGACCTCGTCTGGTTCCACGCCTCGGAATTCACTTTCAAAGTGATCGACAACGGCCCCATCGAGACGCCGCACTACCCGGGGCTCGGAGCGGCGATGCAGGCGCACGGCTGCCTCGCGGGTTGCAACGGCGGATTTTTCCTGAAAGACCACGCCCCCTCCGGACTGATGATCGCCGACGGCACGCCCATCGGACGCTTCGGCGAAGGCGCTCTCCTCAGCGGGGTGCTGCTCTCGAGCGGTAATCGTAATCCCTACCTCTTGCGGCGGGCCGAGTATGACGGCGCGAAATACAAGGCCACCGACCTGATCCAGGCCGGCCCCTTTCTCGTCGATCAGGGGGTCACGGTGCGGGGCCTGTCGCCCGAGAACTCCCGACGGCGCACCTTCATCCTCCACGACGGAGGCAAGTGGTTCGCGATGGGTCTCTCTGACGCTTTCACCCTCGCGGAGCTGGGCCAAATCCTCGCCCGCCCCGATTTTTCCCCCTCCCGCGAGATCCACCGGGCTCTCAACCTCGATGGCGGCACCTCATCCGGCCTCTACTGCGAACGCGGCAGCGCCGGGGAACCGCTCCTGATCGAGCCTTACAAGACCGTGCGCAACTTCGTCGGGGTCGTGCCAAGGGCGCGTTCGCGTTGAGGGGAAAAAGATGCTGTCACGAAAGCACGGCGAGCGGATATACTACCCTGTGAGCGAAATGGTAAATGAAGACGCACTCGTCGTCCGCGTGCAAAAAGGGGATCTGGGAGCTTTTGAGCGGCTCCTCGACCTCCACAGCTCGCACCTGCGAGCCTTCGTCGCGATGAAATTGCCCATACCCCACCTCATCGACGAGATCGCGCACGAGACTTTTGTCTTTTCCCATCGCCATATCATGGACTTCAAGGCCGGGACGGATTTCGGGAAATGGCTGCGGGCGATCGCCTTCAACCTCATCCGTAAAGAGACCCTGCGTCACCAGCGCCTCGCCAAGAATCAGGACAAATTCCTCGAACATCATCTCGTGCAACAGTCCGTCCGGGGAGATTTTTCGCCCGCACTGCCTCTCGTAAATTTTCTTGAGGAATGCCTCAACCGCCTCCCCGAGCAGCAACGCAAGCTGCTAGAGCACAAATACTCTCTCTCGGAATCCTCCCGTGAGATCGCGAACGCCTTCGGGCAAAGCGAGGCCTGGGTCCGCACGACCCTCTGCCGGATCCGTACCGCCCTGCGCCAGTGCATTGAACAAAAACTAAGCAGCTCCCCGGAGCTCCTCTGACCTTTCCCCCGCTTTGGACTCCGAACATTTAGAATCCTATCTCGCAGGCGAACTCGACGAAAATGGTCGGCGTCAGGTGGAGCATGCCCTCCGCCACGACAGCGATCTCCGGGCGAGCTTCACGGCCCAGGCCCAGATGGAGGCAGCTCTCAAAGTTCTCATCGGACCGTCAGCGGAAAAAGGAGTGGCGAGCTTCAATGAGGGTGTCCTCGCCCGCCTCCGCACGGAAGGGGCCGGTGACAACCGCGGTTTCGCCAAGTCGGTTCTCACCGAGATCGTGGAAGAGCGCGAGGGCCTCCGCCCGCTGCGCTGGCCGCTCCTCTTAAAAACAGGCCTGATCTCCGCCGCCGCTTCGATCGGCCTGCTCCTATTGCTGCAAACGATCATTTTCGAAGATTCCTCCTCCGGCTTTGCCTTCACCCGCGAACCGCTTACCCCGGTTGGCTTCGCCGCTCGGATTGAAAGGAGCGAAGACGTCCACTGGGCCGGGACCACCGTCAACCGCATCCGCGAGGACGGCTGGCTCTCGACCGGTCTGCTACAGCTCGAGTCGGGCACCCTGCTGATCGCCTTCAACTCCGGTGCTACCGCTCTAGTCGAGGGGCCTGCAGAGCTGAGCATCGAGTCGGGCAACCGCATGTTCCTGAAGTCGGGACGACTCACGGCAGAGGTGCCGCCGCCCGCCTCGGGCTTCACAGTTAACACTCCCAGACTCAACGCTGTCGACATCGGAACCCGCTTCGGGGTGACTGTGGAGAGCAACGGCGACTCCGAACTGCACGTGATGGAAGGTGAAGTAGAAGTCAGCCGTACGAGCGGCAACTCAGTCGCAACCCTCGTCCGCGAAGGCATCGCACTCCGGGCGGACGGACGGACCCGCAACGAGCTGAAACCGATCCCTTATTCCGGCGACCATTTTAAACTTCAACTCGGCGAAACCAGCGAGCCGCAGCCGGCTCTGCGCTACTCCTTTGACGAAACGGTCGGGGCCCTCGTGGAAGACTCCGGGGCGGCGCCGCTCTTCGATGTACCCATCATCGCCCCGGGGGAACTCGGCCGCTCACCGCGTCGCGGTCCAGGGAGAAGCGGTGGCGGCCTCGTCTTCCAACCGGGAGAGATGCTCGATGTGGCTCTTTCGCGTAATTTCCGATTAGAGTCGCCGCACACTATAGCCTTCTGGGTCAAGTTGCCGCCCAAGATCGACCGGAGCGATCAGGAACAGATCCTCGAATACGGGCGCGATGGGCTCAGCTGGAAGGTGAGTTGCAATCTAGAATCCGGCCGTGGCGTGCGGGGAGCCCTCAAAATCGCCTGTCCCGGGGGGCACGTCATAGGCAGCACCGATCTCGCAGACGGTAACTGGCACCACGTTGCCTATCGTTTCATCGGCGGCAGCGACAGCGACGTCACCTCGCACCTGCAACTTTTCGTCGATGGGAAGCCAGAGACACTGAGCGATTCGCAATCCGCTTCAATGCGGCCGGGACGGGCGGGTAATCTACGCCTGGGAGGCGCAAAGACCGAGGGGTTCCAGGGCTGGATCGACGAACTGGCCTTCTATGGCGAAGCCGTCTCGACGCTGACAATCCAACATCTCACCGATTGAGTCCTTGCTCTAAATTTATAATTATCATAAAGTTTTTCTTCTTTGTCACAAAGGCCGTTCGCCGCGCTATACTTCTTAGAATTTACCTTGTTTAAAACTCCAAATGACTACCCAAACCCTAAAATCCCTGTTATTCGCCCTCGCTGGCGGACTTGTTCTGACGGCGGCCTCCGTGCAGGCTGAAATGCGCACCTGGACCTCGGCTGATGGAAAAACTCTGGAAGCGAACTTTTCCGGGACTGCCGGTGCCGGGGCCAATGCCGTCGTGAAGCTTAAGCTCGCCGACGGCTCTGTCATTGACTATCCCGTGGCGAAGTTGAGCGAAGCCGACCGACTTTTTGTCAAAGGAAACCTGCCTACCGATCCGGCCGCTCTCGCCGCCGAGATCGATAAGCTCGTGCTCAATAAGTTGAAGGAGAGCTACTACGGCCTCCGCGAAGAGCTGGCGGCCCTCCCCCAGAAAGCCGACCTCACCGCCGATGAAAAAGTGAAGCGCAAAGCGGAGATCGAGAAAGAGATGTTGATGTGCGTCCCCAACGAGATGACAAACGACAACCAATTTCTCCGTCGCATTTACATCGACGTCGCAGGCCGTATCCCCACCTTCGGCGAAGCCGAAGCTTTCCTCAGCGCGCGGGAGCCGAACAAGCGCGCCCTCCTCATCGACAAACTTCTCGATTCCGAGGGGTTTGTGATGCGCATGTATACCTACTATGCAGACATCCTTCGCATCCGTGAAGGCGTGACCATGATGGGCAATGGCGACCTCAAGGTGGACCCCTACATGGAGTACATCAAAGCGAGCATCCGTGAGAGCAAGCCCTACGACATCCTCGTCCGCGAACTCCTCACCGCCAAAGGCAAGGTGTGGGAAGAGCCCGCCGTCGGATACCTCATCTCGGATCAGGGCATGCGCCTCTGCAACCTCTCTAATACCTTCACCATTTTCATGGGCACCGAGATCACCTGTGCCCAGTGTCACGACCACCCCTTCGAAGAAGTCTACCAGATGGACTTCTTCAAGATGGCGGCCTTCATGGGCGGCACTGAGACTTCGGCTCGCGGAGGGAACGCCATGATGATGATGGGCAGCGGTGACTACCGTGCCGAGATCGACCGAATGAACAAAGTCCTGCTCGACGCCGGCAAGCTCCGTCCCAATCAGACTCAGGACCAGAACCTCGGCCAGTGGTTCGGAACGCACCGCACCCAGGTCGTTGACTCCGATGCCAACGCAGTCAAGCTCCCGCACGACTACAAGTATGACGATGGTGAGCCCGAAATGAAGGTCGAGCCCGGAACCTACTTTGGCGACAAGACGGATCTTTCCAAATTCGAGTCGCCGCGCGAGGCTTTCGCCAACTGGGTCGTTTCTCCCGGGAACCCCCGCTTCACGATCAATGCAGTGAACCGCTTCTGGAAAATGGCCTTCGGTCTCGCCCAGATCGAACCCGTCTACAACATCCCCGGTCACCTCGACGGGCAGGCGCAAAACTACGAACTTCTCACCTTCCTCGAGGAGATGATGAAAGACCTCGACTTCAGCGTGAAGGATTTCTTCCGGGTCGTCTACAACAGCAGCACCTACCAGCGCGAGGCTGAGACCTTCACCCCCAGTCTCACCCAGGTTGACAAGGGGACCTACCACTTCCCCGGCCCTGTTCTTCGTCGCATGAGCGCCGAGCAGATCTGGGACTCTCTTGTCGCCCTGACGACAGCAGACCCCGAGTCCGTCATTCGTCGCGGTGCCGATGAATACAAGCAGGTCATGAATGTCGATCCCGCATCGCTGAAGACGGCGGACGAAATCATGAAGTGGAAGGCAGATTTCGGCAACGTCAGCAAGCTTCAGAAATACAGCGGTGAAGTCGTCTCCCGCGAAGACACCGTAGGCGGGGTAGAGATGTTCCGCGCGTCTGAACTTCGCCAGCCAATGCCGGCCGATCACTTCCTCCGGATGTTCGGTCAATCCGACAAACAGCTCATTGAGAATCAGTTCACGACCGGCTCCGCCCCGCAGGTCATGGCCCTGTTGAACGGCTCCATCACCAACGCCGTGCTGTCCAGCCCCGACGCCTACCTCATCAAAGAGATTGCCTTCGGGAAGGGATCAAAAGGTGACAACGTGGACAAGATCTTCCTCAGTGTGCTCTCGCGCTACCCCACCTCTCAGGAGAAGACTGCGGCCCAGTCAGGCATGCGCGCCAAGACCGACCGGGACATGAGCGAAGCGGAGAAGCTGAAGGTCGAAGCACAGGCCATCGGCAACGTGATCTGGGCGCTCGTAAATACCCGTGAGTTCATGTTCATCCAGTAAACAATCCCCCTTTATTTAAATCTCTATTTTTTAGTACATCATGAAAAACCAACTGAATAAACTCGATCAGCTTAGCCGCCGCCAATTCGTGGCCCGCGCTGCCAAAACCGCTCTAGGCGTGAGCATCCTTCCGATCGCCGGGGCGAATCGTCTTCTTGCTGCCGGTGGTGGCAAGGCTGAGCATTGTATCTTCTTCTACATGTCGGGCGGGATGACCCACATGGAGACCTTTGATCCCAAGCCAGGTACCGAGACAGGCGGGAAGACCAAAGGGATCTCCACCGGCGTCGCCGGGGTGGAACTCGCCGAATTCATGCCGCAACTCGCGCAGCGCTTCAGCGACATCGCCGTGGTTCGTTCGATGACCCAGAAGACCGGTGATCACCGAGGTGGTGCTTACTGGATGCGCACCAGCTACGAGCCTCGCGCCACCATCATCCACCCCTCGATGGGTCCCTGGGCACAGACGCTCCTTGGCAAGAAACATGATACCCTCCCCGACTCCGTCGTCATCGGCGGTGGTGGTGAGCACCCCGGTGCCGGATTCTTCGGGCCCGCCCTCGCTCCCCTCCCTATCGGTGATCCCGACAAAGGTGTACAGAACTCCGCCCCCTATAGCGGGGTTAGCGAGGATCTCTTTGAAAAGCGCCTCGACCTTATGAACACCTTCGACGATTCCTTCCGTCGCAAGTTCCAGACGGATGAGGTGAAGGCCTATACCCAGTTCTACGAAGAGACCCTTAAACTAATGAAGAGCGAAGATCTCGCCACCTTTGATCTCTCCCTTGAGGAGAAATACGAGGAGAAGGCAGCCCGCTACGGCAACACCCGTGTCGGTAAAGGCGCCATGCTTGCCAAGCGCCTCGTCAGCTCGGGCGTGCGTTTTGTCGAAGTCGTCTCCGGTGGATGGGACATGCATAATGATCTCTGGGATGCTATCCCAACTACCGGCGGCCAGCTCGATCAGGCACTCGGCTCACTCATCGACGACCTCAAGGCGGAAGGTCTCTTCGAGAAAACCCTCATCGTTGTCGGCACCGAATTCGGACGCACACCCATCATCAACGCCAATGGCGGCCGTGATCACCACCCCCGCGTCTTCTCGACGATGTTCGCCGGCGGCGGCATCAGCGGCGGCCAGGTCTACGGCAGCTCGGATGAAAAAGGGATCGCTGTGAAAGAGAACCCCGTCGAAGCGACAGATTTCAACGCAACTATCGCTCATGCGATGGGTCTCGACCTGAATAAGGTCATCTACGCCCCCTCCGGCCGCCCCTTCCTCGTGGCCGGTCACACTCGCGACCCCAAAACGGACGGGATTGTCTCCGAAGGCCAGCCGATCATGGAGCTCTTTTCCTAAGATCGGACGAGTTAAGTTCCCTGCACAAAAAGAAGACCCGGAGGAAACTCCGGGTCTTTTTTGTATAGAAATGGAATAATAAGAAAATTAAGCTTTCTTAATTAAAAAATATCGCGTAAAAGAAATGCCAATCCACACCCGGAGACTCGCTTTCCCGTTCCACAATCCCGATGAGTTTGGTAGCAAAAACCGAGCCACCTCTTTCCGTAGCGTTAGAGACAAGCGTAGGCGTGCTCGTCATCGAATTGCGGTCCACGACTCCGTTGGGACCCAAAATTGTCTTCGCCAACGAAAGGATCGCCAAGCTCTCCGGATACGAGATGAGTTCGCTGCTAGGTTCGCCGCTGGGACTCCTCTACGACCGCTCGGACCTCTCCGCTCTCATCGAGAAGCTACCGGTCATCGCCGCGCGGCCCAATCATTGCTACATGGACAGAGTCCTGATGCGGAACGGAGGCACCCGCCGCCCCTGCCACTGGACGATACGGTCCTCCACCCGCGAGGGGGACAGCCGGGGATTCTTCACCCTCACAGTGAAACCCATCGTTGCTCCCGCTCGCGGCATCGCACCCCCGAAAGCGCCGGGGCATCCCGCGGCAAGCAGCCCACCTGCGGCCAATGCTCCCAGCCCGACCGTGGCAAGAATCACCGCACCGACCGGGCAGCCCATCGCCGAAACCGCTCCGCCGCCGCTCCCGCCCCACGATCCCACTGCGGCGGATTATGCGACCTCGCGCACCGAGTCGATCTCCCTCACTGCGGCCGGGGTAGCGCACGATTTCAAGAACGCGCTCCAGACGATCAAATCGAATCTCGAACTCGCTTCCGTAACCAGTCCGGCTGCGGGGCCGGTCCAGGCCTTCCTCAACGAAGCCCAACTCGCTCTCGGTGACGCCGAGATGCTCGCCCACCAGATGCTTACCTTTACCCGTGGAGAAGGGGAGAAGAATCGAGTTTTCGGACTTGGCGACCTGCTTACCCGCGTCTCCAGACTTTGCTCGGCCGGTTCGGGCATACGGTGCAAGCTGTTCGTCCCGTCCGCTCTCCGATGCGTCGAGGGCACTCCCACCCGGATCTACCAGGTCCTTCACAATCTCGTTATCAATGCCAGCCAGGCGATGCCCAGTGGCGGCACGATCAATCTCACGGCCGGCAATGCCGATCTCAAGGCCGACAATCCCTATTCGATGCCCCCGGGGCGCTACACCGTCGCCTCGGTGAAAGATCGCGGCTGCGGGATCCGACCCGAGATTCTTCCCTGTATTTTCGATCCGAACTTCACGACCAAGCCAGAGGGCAGCGGCTTCGGTCTGGCATCTTGTCAGGCTATCATCGCCAGCCACGGTGGTGCCATTCGGGTCGCTTCGAAAGTCGGCGTGGGGACCGAGTTTCTCGTGTTCCTGCCCTCGAGCGACGCCGCCGCCGATCCCGGGTCCGTTTTTCCCCCGGCCCGGACTCCGCAGATCGCCGCGCCCCTCGCCCCCGGCGGCTGGAGCGGACGCGTCCTCGTGGTCGAAGACCAGGTCGATGTCGCCAGGGCCACACGCGGTCTTCTCAAATATCTCGGCTACGAGAGCATTCACTCCGCGAACGGGGCGGACGCGATCTCCACCTATCGCGAGCACCTCGACTCGGCCGAGCCCGTCGATATCGTCCTGCTCGACATGACCCTGCCCGGGGGCCTCTCGGGAATGGAAGTCGCCGGGGAGATCCGCCGACTCGATCCCCTCGCCCGCATCATCGCCACCAGCGGTTATTTTGAGGAAGGCAGCCTCGCCAACGGGGAACCGGGAGAGTTTGCCGCGATCCTGCCCAAACCCTACTCGATGGCTTCGTTGTCCGAGGTGATGGAAGCGGCTATCGCCCACTGAGCGCAGGGTATCGGCAAAGATAGTGCTCCCGCTCACCGCGGAAAAACCACGCGACGAAGTTTCTCCTCGTGCGGATGACCACCTCCGCGACCGGCCTGCCCTGCCACGATGCGCAGGCCTCGTAAAGCGAGACCAGGTTAGCCGGGTGATTGACCGGCCCGACTTCATCGTCCGGGATGGTTACGCGAACGAAGTCGGGCGGCGGCATCATGTCCGGCGCATCGGTCTCGAGGAGGAGCCTGTCCCCCGGCACCGTCTCGAAGACACGCAGCTTTTCCTCTTTTCCCTCCCTGAAAAAATAGCCTGACAGAGAAAAGAAGACCCCGAGGTCCGCAAAATCTTTCACCATTTCCGCAGGCCCACCGTAGGAGTGGAGGAGGCAGCCGGCGGAAAGATCCGCCTGGCGGAGGCACTCGAGCAGCGCTCCCCAGGCTTGGAGGCAATGGACCGAGAGAGGGCGACCCCACGAAGCGGCCAGTTCGAGCTGGGTGGTGAAGACTTCTTTCTGGCGTTCTAAATCGTGCCCCTTGATCCAACGATCGAGTCCTGCCTCGCCCACGCCAGCGAGGGGGAACTCCCGCAGCCATCCTTGCAGGCTTCCCGCCCAGTCATCCGCAGCGCCGTCGATATTCCAGGGATGGAGCCCGAAGCTGGGAATGACCTCGGGAGCGACGCGCGCGAGGCGGGCCACCTCTGCCCAGTCGTTCGGATGAGTCCCGTTCACGACGAGACACGAGATCTTATCGCGACGAACTGAGGAAAGGATCCCGGACGGGTCGCCGAGACGGGCATCCTGCAAGTGGAGGTGGCAGTCGATCATTCACTCTGGGGCACTGACCAGTTCGACAAGCGTCCTCCGGATCTGGCTCAACCCGCGAAGACGGGTCGGAGTGAGGTGCCGGTCGATCGCCAGCCTCTCGATAAAGTCCGGCGGGGTCCCGGCGATATCCGCTCCCGGCGCGTCCGAATAGACCCGGCAAAAGAGCGCCCCGATGCTTTTCAGGGCGGGTGCTTCCGAGTCTATCATCACCTCGAAGTGCCCCGCACCGGTTTCGCGAACTGCCAGCCAGACCCGCGAGACACACCCGGGTACGAGCCTGTCGTCAGTGCGGAGTTCTTCGGGAAAAGGCGCCAGACTGTTATGGGCCGTATCGACGATGAGTTGGAACCGTTCGAAAGAATCTTCAATCACTCCGTAATCCTCCACGAGGAGGTTCTGACGTTCTCTGACCGTCATAGCCTTTTGCCGTCGTCGATCATGACGGGAAAGTGCATCAGTCCTCGAAGGTCAGACGCATCGGGATCATGTGCGAATGGTGGAAGTCCATCTTCTCGAAAAAGCGCTGACTCTCCGCGCTGATCTTGTCGGTGAGAAGGGTGATGCGTTTGAAATCTTTGCGCTTCGCGAAATCAATCACATAATCCACCAACTGCGAGCCGTAACCCTGACGACGGAAGTCCGGGTGAATGATGACATCCTCGAGCAGGATCACGAACCCGCCCATCGCCGTGCTGATCGTGAAAAGGACGTTGACCATCCCGATGATCTCATAATCGGTCCGGACGACAAAGATGCGACCCCGACTCGGCTGCTCGAGAATGGATTGCAAGCCGCGCTCCTGCTTCTTGGGATCCGGATTGAAGTCCTCTTCCAACTCGAAGAGCGCCATCGTGAGATCGACGAGCCGCGGCAGATCCTCGATTGTTGCAGGCTCGATCCTGGCTCTCTGGTTTAGAGGCTTGATCGGGGCAGTGTTTGAGAATTCCATCAGATTCAGCCCTCGTAAGGGTATAGAGCGGAGGTTAGCAAAATACACAGCATTGTAAATCCTTACTTTTCCAGCCTCCCCTTGGCAACTACGGCCTGTCGAGCGGGATGAGGCCGGGGCGGTCCGTTGACTGGGTGAACTCGCGCGCACTGAAGAGCCAGATGACGGCCTTTTTGTTCTCCCAGTATCCCGGCGCCGCGCTCGCCCGGTAAAAGAGCTGCTTCCTCGCCTGAACGAGCCCCGAGCCCCGCACTCCGACCAGGTCCGGAGCAGAGCCGAGGCAAAAAGCGAGATGATCAAATACGCCGGCACCGCGGCAGTGCATGCCGTTTTCCTCCCCCGCCTGAAAGACGAGGGTGTGACTATCACCGAGCAGCAGGACAGAACTGCCGGAATCGGGCTCGACCGGACCTCCGGCGGCGGTGGTAACTTTTTGCACCGGAAGTGTCTCCCCCGGGATACTCCCGTCCCATTCGCTTCCCACCACTTGATCACCGCTGATCGTGAGATCCTCCCGCTCGCCCCCAAGGATGGCATCGCTCGCACCTGTGCCGGAAAGAGCGAGCCTTTCAGCGATACGCTCAGCCACCTTTTTCGCTGCGAGAGGCGAAAAATGAGCATCCTGCCGACAGTAGAGGAGGGTATCGGGGGTCGTCGTGACTGTCTCAAGAAAGACAGGCTCCAGATCGAGCACCTCTACCCCTCCCTCTCTGAGGAGATTCAGAAACGGGGCAAGGGGCTCGGCATCGCCCCGCCGGAACTCGGCCGCGAGCTTTTCGGGGTAGATCGCCGCCTTTGCCGGGACAGGGACCAGGAGGAGACGCACCCCGCGAGCCTCCAGCAACTCCCGAAATTCAAGGATGCCGGGAACAGGGCCTTCACCACTGGCCGGCTCGGTATCGCGGGGCTTTTCCCAGAACCTCCCCGCCGCAAGGTGGCGCAATTCTTTCACGAGAAAAAACCAGTCGCGATCGTCTCCTCTGACACTCGGCTTGGCCTCGACACGGGAGCCAGCCTCTTCTGCAAAGGCGAGACGACGCGCCACGACCTCCGCACTATCAGACTCTGCTGCAGCGGCAGGAGCGATGCCGGCGGCAAATGCGGCAAATGCGGCAAATGCGGCAAATGCGGCAAATGCGGCAGCAAAGATCCAGACCCGGGGAATAGCGCTTCTCATTTTCCGGATCGGTGAAGTTGCGCCTCTCAAGGCCGAACGCTGCGGAGGTAGCGGGATCGGAGATGCTCCACGAGAGCATCGGCCGTGGCGGGGCTCCCGGCCGCACGGGTGACGAGATCATCCGGCAGGTAGAGACTGCCGGGACGATGGATACGGGTCCTCATCCAATCCAATAGCCCTGAATAGTCAGCCCTGTCCATCTGCGAGGCTATCGCGGGATACTGCCGCCTCGCCGCCGCGACGAGATGGGCGGCATTTATGTTTCCGAGACTGTAGGTGGGAAAATAGCCGAAGATCCCCAGACTCCAATGAATGTCCTGCAGACAACCCTGCGCGTCGGACTCGACCTTCAGGCCGAAAAGCGATTCAAAACGACGGTTCCACTCCGCAGGCACATCCTTAATGGCGAGGTTTCCGGCAAAGATCTCTCTCTCCATCTCGAAGCGCAGGAGGATGTGGAGGTCGTAAGTGACCTCATCGGATTCCACCCGGATGTGGCTCAGCTCCGCCTGGTTCACCGCCTCATACATCTCATCGACGCTGACCGCACCGAGATTCGGGAAATACTCTGCCGCACGCGGGAGCCACTTTTCCCAGAAAGCCCGGCTACGCCCAACGTGATTCTCCCAGAGACGCGACTGCGATTCATGCACGCCGAGTGAGACCGCCACCCCGACCGGTTCACCGCGTCTCTCCCGCTCGAGTCCCTGCTCATAGAGACCGTGTCCGGCCTCGTGGAGGACTCCAAAGAGCGAGCTAAGGAAGTCGCCCTCGTCATATCGCGTCGTCAGCCGCGTGTCATACGGTGCCATTCCGGAACAAAAAGGGTGGACAGCGGTATCGATACGGCCAGCCTCGAAGTCGAATCCGATAGACCCGGCGACCTCACGGTTGAAGGCCTCCTGCTTTTCCCGCGGGTAACAGGCGGTGAACTTTGTCTTGTTGAACGGCGCTTGAGCGGTCGCCTCCATCACCACGGGGAGGAGGGACTCTCTCAGCGCCCCCAGCGTTCCGGTGAGACGGTCCGTCGTCGCCCCGCGTTCAAACTGGTCGAGCAGAGCATCGTAGAGATGCTCCTCGAAACCCCAGCGTTCGGCATGCTCGCGAGAGAGGGAAACGAGTTTCTCAAGGTGCGGAGCAAAAAGTGAGAAGTCCGCTTTTTTCCTCGCTCCGGCCCAGGCCGCTTTGGCGAGAGCCGTCGATTCAGCGAAGTCTTCGACGAGTTTCTTCGGCAGACAGGTGGCGCGGGTGAACTGATGACGCCACTCGCGAAGATTCGCTGAAACGAAAACATCATCCGACCCTGCTGCCTCGTCCTCGGCGGTGGCGAGCCACCCCCCCACCTCTGCGGCGGTAAATCGTTCGTGCAGGTAGCCACTGAACCACGCCATCTGCTCGGCGCGGTAGGCAACCCCTTTCCCGGGCATCAATACCTCCTGGTCCCAGCCAAGAAGAGCGGAAGCGTCAGAGACGAGCTGTAGTTCCCTGCCGAGAGCGTGAAGTTTATCGTAGGACATAGTCCGATGGGATACGCCTCCCGCCGATGCGCCGGCAGATGGTCGATCACTTGTTCGCTTCGCGGGCAAGATCTGCCATCACCTGGATCGACCCGGCCGAGAGCGTCCCGAGCACACCCGAGGGTTTGCCGTCGATGATGCGAACGACGGTCACGCCGACAGGCTTTCCATCGAGGGTAAAAACGGGAATCCCCTGAGCAGTACCGGCATCGGTCACGAAGAAAGTCCGATCCCCTTTGAAGACACCCGTGATCCTCCCCATCACCAGCGTCGGCATGTAGCCGTACACTGCCGAAGAACGGGAGAGACCGACGACTTGGTCCGCCGCCTCTGCGGTGGCGGCAAACTGGGAGAGATCGACCCGATCGAACACTTTGCTGGCCGCCTTCGCCGCCTCTTGGTCGGGGAGGATAAACGCAACGTCCGCTTCGATATCCTGACGCAAGACTTTCCCCTTGAGCAGAGTGGAGTCACCATAACTAATCTCAATCTCGGAGAACTCGGTAAGGGCCGACTGGATCGTTACCACGTCCTCGTCCATCTTCGCCTGCTGTCCAGCGAGACCGACGCTGGCATCGATCGCGGAGTTCGACACCACGATGAGACCGTCCTCCCCTACTGTCACCCCGAGAGTGCGGCGCTGTTGATCACGGTCAGGGAGCGGCTCACCAGTCGTCTTCGCCTTGAGCATCCCCTTGGCTGTTACGACGACGAGCGATGACTTGTGCTGCTCGAGCAATTTACGGGCCTGCTGTTCCACCGTCTCCTGCCCCGATGCAGCAAAGGGAGCCGAGACTACGGCGAACAGAGAAAGAATAGGGATCAGAGGGAGACGTTTCATTTACTGCGGGTGTGGCTCGGGTTTCCAGGAGACGGAAGGAAGAAGGTAGCCACTGTCAGGCGCGACTGAAAGAACAATTCTCCCTAAAAACAAAAATGTGACTTCCGGTGATCCAGGGAACGCCGAAAGCCACATCTGTAAAAAGCAACCAAGGGAGGTTAACGGGAGTAAAGCTCCACCACGAGGCGAACGTTCACCATTGTGTCAATCTCGTTCGCTTCCGGAAGACGATTGAGCACTCCGCTGAGCTTGTCCTTGTCAAAGGAGAGCCAGTCCATCAAGGGCCGGGAAGACGTCTGTTCCACAGAGCGGCTTGCCAGCTGAACGGAACGATTATTTTCGCATACAGAGATCACGTCACCGGGACGGACGTTGAACGAGGAGATATCGACGCGGCGACCGTTCACGCGAATGTGACCGTGCCCTACGAGCTGGCGTGCCCCGCGGCGGGTGCTACCGAAACCGAGGCGGTAACAAACGTTGTCAAGGCGGGTCTCGAGCAACTGAACAAGGATGTCGCCGGTGATGCCACGACGACGCTGCGCCTCGGCGAAATAACGGCGAAACTGCTTCTCCATGATCCCATATTGAAGGCGAAGCTTCTGCTTTTCCCCGAGAGCGACAGCATAGTCGCTTTTCTTGCGGCGGGCACCGCGCGCACCGTGTTGTCCCGGGGGATAAGGGCGACGCTCAAGCGCCTTGGAGGGACCGAAAAGCGCCACACCGAAGCGGCGGCTGATTCTATCTGTAGGACCTGTGTCTCTAGCCATGTCTCAGTAAGGGGAAAAAGTAAATAAATGGGCGATTGCGCCTTAGACCCTGCGGGCCTTTTTGGGACGACATCCGTTGTGCGGCACGGGAGTCACGTCGCTAATCCTGAGGACATCGATGCCCAGTCCCTGAACCGCGCGGACAGCGGATTCCCGACCGGCACCGGGGCCCTTCACGCGGACTTCAGCCTGCTTGAGACCGTGTGCCATCGCCTGACGGCAGGCGTCCTGAGCAACCAACTGGGCGGCATAAGCGGTGCTCTTACGCGATCCGCGGAAGCCCATCTTACCCGAACTCGACCAGCCGATCACATTGCCGCTCTGGTCAGCAACCGAGACGATCGTGTTGTTGAAAGTGGCCGCGACATGCACGATTCCCGAGTGGACGTTCTTGCTGCCCTTGGCCTTGATAACCTTAGGCTTCTCAGCACCCTCGGCACTCTCCATCTCAAGGAAAATGTCCTCGGCGGTACGGGGCCTCTCCTTCTCTTTGCGCACTTCCGGTGCGGGAGCCTCGACCTTAGCCGGCGCTGCTGCCGCTGCTTCGGTCACTTCCTGGGTATTCTCTTCTTCAGCCATCGTAATTTGCCTTCTAAAAATTATTTACGAACCACGCCAACCGTCTTGCGGCGACCTTTGCGCGTTCTCGCGTTGGTGGAGGTCCGCTGACCACGCACCGGAAGACTCCGGCGATGGCGATACCCGCGATAACAGTTGATTGAGGTCAGTCGCTTGAGGTGCCCCTGAAGATCACGACGAAGATCACCCTCGATCATCACGCCACCACCGGTGATGGCATTGGCGATGCGGCTCATCTGCTCATCGGAAAGCTCGCCGGTGCGTATGCCCGGGTCCACACCCGCTTCGTCAAGGATCTTGGCAGCCGTCGTCGGACCGATGCCAAAAATGTAAGGGAGAGACGCTGCGATGCGCTTCTCATTGGGAATCTCGACTCCGAGTAGACGTGCCATAATTAAAATAGAGTTGAAATGGATTATCCCTGGCGCTGCTTGTGCCGGGGGTTCGTGCAAATGACACGAAGCACCCCCTGCCGCTTGACGATGCGACAATCACTACAAAGACGTTTCACAGATGGCCTGACTTTCATGGGACAAAAAAAGGGGGGGGGTCGTTGGTCGTTAACATGAGGCTGAACCATTCATCAGGCCTCGTGGAAATGACTCCCCGCTGGATTTCGGGCGCGGGGGTGGAATGTGTACTACAGATTTTCGGTCTCGCAACCAGTGTTTCTCTAAATGTTTGAATTTTTGAAAAGTTTTTTTTATGGTCGGCAAACTCGGAAGAAACGGCTCAGACCGTCGCTGGAACAAAGCTCCTCTCCCGGGGTGTAAGGATTTCCGGCTCATCCGAAGTGATAAGAACCATGTGCTCGTAATGAGAGGAGAGAGCGCTGTCTGCGGTGATGACAGTCCAGGCGTCGTCGAGAATGAGGACATCCTCAGTCCCCGCATTCACCATGGGCTCGATGGCGAGGACCATGCCTGCCTGGAGGCGGGGATTTTTGAAGTGGCGGGCGGACATCTCTGACGGATCCCAGTAATTTGGGACCTGGGGGTCTTCGTGAAGCTTGCGCCCTACTCCGTGACCGACAAACTGTTTCACGACGGTGTAACCGAACTTGCTGACATGGGCCTCGACTGCCCCGCAGACGGAGGAGAGTAGCTCCCCCTCCCTGGCGTGATGGATCGCTGCGTAGAGTGACTCCTCGGTCGCTGAGAGCAGTTTCGCCGCGTCAGCAGGGAGCGACCCGACCGGCACGCTTTTCGCATTGTCTCCGATCCATCCCCTCTTCGTGAGAATACCGACATCGATCTTGACGACGTCCCCGTCCTCAAGGACGCGCGATCCCCCAATTCCATGTACCACCTCCTCGTTTACCGAAATACAAATATGTCCGGGAAACCCCTTGTAGCCCAGAAAAGCGCTGACGCAGGATTGCTCGGCCATGAAGTCGCGCGCGGCCCTGTCAATCTCGCCGGTGGTCGTGCCGGCCTTGACCAGATCAGAGGCACGCTGGAGGATCTCAGCTGCCTTCGACCCGGCCTCGCGCAGACCATCGAGATCGCTCCCGGAACGGAGCTGGATTCGTGACTTCCTCTTGGCCATGGCGATAGCGGCAGTTACTGCTTCGCAACCTCGTAGTAGACGATGCCACCGATGATGAGAATAGCGACGATGACGAGGAGCCATAGCATTTGGTTGCCGCTCGCGGGGGCACCCTTGATACCCGAACGATCGTAGCGCCCGCGGATCTTGCCCTTGCGGAGGAAGCCATCGTAATGCCGCTGGATGAGGTGAGTCTCTACCTGGCGCATCACGTCGAGGAGCACTCCAACCATGATGAGAAGACCAGTGCCCCCGAAAAACTGCGCCGCGAGCGGGGGAACCCCCATTAGCGCGGTGAGGATGGGAGGCAGAATCGCCACGATGGTGAGGAAAATCGCTCCGGCGAACGTGAGACGACTCATCGTGCGGTCGAGGAACTCGGCGGTCGGCTTGCCGGGCCGGACACCGGGAATGTACCCGCCGTTTTTCTTGAGGTCGTCGGCAATCTGGTTGGGCTGGAACATCGTCGCGACCCAGAAATAGCTGAAGAAGAAAATCATCAAACCCGTGAGCGTATAGTAGACCCAGCCGCTACCGCCGCCACCGAGAGTCATCGAGAGATTCTGAGCCCACACTTCGTTCGGGAAAGCCCACCCGATGATCTGCGAGGGAAACATCAGAATGGCCTGCGCAAAGATGATCGGCATAACCCCGGCGTAATTCACCTTGAGAGGCATGTGCTGGGACTGCCCGCCATACATCTTGCCCCCGCGGACCTGTTTCGCGTAATTGATCGGGACACGCCGCTGCGCCTGGGTGATTGAGATGACCGCCGCGACCACGAAGAAAAGGAAGGCGAGCAGCGCCACGAGCTGGAAGGGCCGCAGCAGATTGTCTCCCGCGCTGGCCACATAGGTGTTGTAGACCTGGAAGAGCGCACCGGGCAATGCGTAGATGATGTTCACCGTGATGATGATAGAGACACCGTTGCCGATTCCCCGCTCTGTAATCTGGTCTCCCAGCCACATCAGGAACATCGTCCCCGCGGTGATGATGATGACCGTCTTGATGATGAATAGCAGGCCCGCGTCAGGCACCAGTTCGCGAGTCGAACCACTCGCGATGTCCCGCAGGAAAGGGTTCGCCTCGGGAGTGACGAGCGACTTTGCGAGCATCCAGCCCTGGAAAAGACAAAGCACGAGGGTGAGCAGCCTCGTGTAGAGACTGATCTTCTGCCGCCCCCCCTCTTCGCGAGAGAGCTTCCCCAGGGAAGGAACCACCGCAGTGAGCAACTGCATCATGATCGAAGCGCTGATGTAGGGCATGATCCCGAGCGCAAAGAGCGCAGAGTTCTGCAAACCGCCACCGCTGAAGACGTTCATCAGGGCCAGCACCGCAGTGAGACCGCGACTGTCGCTGGACTGCTCCTCAACTTGTCCATACCAGTCCTGGAGCACGTTCGCATCGACTCCGGGGAGAGTGATCACCGCCCCGAGTCGAACGATGACAACGACGAGAAGGGTAAAAAGAATCCTCGAACGAAGTTCCGGGATTTTGAAGGTGTTGGCAAAAGCGGAGATCATTAGAGAAGACGGGGATAGACTCAGAAGGAAAAGGAAGGTTCAACAGGGTTGAACCAGAAAGTGAAGAGGGTAGGCCGACAGAGGGGATTAGACCTCTGACACGGTGCCGCCCGCTTTTTCGATCTTCTCTTTCGCAGTGGCCGAAACCTTTTCGACCGCCACCGTCAGCTTCTTCGTGATCTCACCATTGGCAAGAACCTTGACGCCGTCAAACGTCCCCTTGATGAGCCCCAAGTTGCGGAGAGTTTGTTCGTTGACCTCATCTCCATCGGCGAACTTGATCTCAAGATCAACGAGATTGACGATGGCGTACTGGGTCTTGAATTGGGCGTTGTTAAAGCCCTTCTTCGGAAGACGACGGGCGAGCGGCATCTGCCCGCCCTCAAAGCCGGGGCGGATCGAAGCGCCGGAGCGGGCTTTCTGGCCCTTGTTTCCTTTGCCGCTGGTTTTACCAAGGCCGGAGCTCTCTCCGCGACCCACGCGTCGACGGCGGTGCTTGGATCCGGGGGTGGGTTTCAGGTCGTGAAGTCTCATGAATCGTATCTCCAATCAGAAAGTTAAAGGGCCTTTTTCTCAGCCATGCGCTTCCCGCGGATAGCATAAATTTGTTCTTTGGTGCGCAGTTGCTCCAGGGCGTTGATCGTGGCCTTGACGACGTTCGCCTTGTTGTTCGAGCCCATGGACTTCGCGAGGATGTCCTTGATCCCGGCTGCCTCGACGACGGCACGGACACCACCACCGGCAATGAGACCCGTTCCCGGCGAGGCGGGAATCAGCATGACACGGCCTCCGCCGTGCTCACCGATCACCGAATGCGGAATCGTGTTGCTGGTGATGTTCACGGGGATCATGAACTTCTTCGAGGCCTCGCTGGCCTTCTTGATACACTCGGCGACTTCCTGAGCCTTGCCGAATCCGAAGCCGACCTTGCCGTCGCGGTCTCCGCTGACGACGAGAGCACTGAAGCTGAAGCGACGACCACCCTTGACGACCTTGGAACAACGATTGATGTGAACTACTTTTTCGAAGGAGTTTTCAAACTCGTCACGAGATGACGGCGGAGCACTCGAACGCAGGATCTCTTCCGCCCTCTCGAGCTTGTCGAAGCGGACATCGCGAGGGTCGGCAACCACCTCGACTGCCAGCAGTTCTAGGTTATCTGCCGCCCCGGCAAGAGTTTCCACTTCCGCACCGGCTTCGGCCGAGGCCACCACAGGTTCGGTGATTTCCTCTTCGGGCGTATTTTCGTTAACGGTTTCGTCGCTCATTACAATCAAAATTAGAAATTCAGGCCGGCTTCCCGTGCGGCATCCGCGAGGGCTTTGACCTTGCCGTGATACTGAAAGCCACCACGATCGAAGACTACGGTCTCGATGCTGACGCTCTTCGCCTTTTTGGCAACCGCTTCACCAACCTTGGCAGCAGCTTCTTTGTTGGAACCCTTCGTCTCGAGCCCTTTGTCCAGCGTCGAGGCGGCGGCAAGAGTACGGCCAGCCACGTCATCGATGAGCTGAGCGTAGACGTTCTGATTCGAGAAGTGGATCGCGAGACGCGGACGCTCGGCGGTGCCGGAAATTTTCTTCCGAATGCGGCGCCTCACTTTGGCGCGGGCCTGTTTGCGAATGTAAAGACTCATGTGTTGGTTCTCCTCTGAAAATTGACCTTAGCGTTTCACGCTCTTACCCTGCTTGCGGCGGACTTTCTCGCCCTTGTATCTTACCCCTTTGCCCTTGTATGGCTCGGGCGGATAATAGGAACGAACATCGGCGGCGAACTGGCCGACAAGTTGCTTGTCGATTCCCTCGATCCTGATGTTTGTGTTCCCCTCGACGGTCACGGTCAAGCCGGCCGGAATGGGGTGCAGGACAGGGTGCGAAAATCCCAGGCTGAGATCGAGGTCGGTTCCCTTAACCGCAGCACGGAAACCCACGCCGATGATCTCGAGCTGTCTCGTGAAGCCATTGAGCACTCCCTCAACCATGTTCGCGATAAGGCTTCTGGCCGTGCCGTGCATGGCTCGCACCGTGCGCTCTTCGGAGCTGCGGGTGACGACGAGAGTGCCGTCCTCCTGCTCGATGGCGAGACCGCTCGGGAGCGTCCACTTGAGTGCGCCTTTCGGGCCCTCAACGAGGACGTCTGTTCCACCCTGAACTTTAATCTCCACCTTCTCGGGGAGACTGATTTGCTTTCTACCTATCCGCGACATGACTGTTCGATAATTGAGTTTCCGGAATGATTCGGCGGTTTCTACCAGACGAGCGCGAGGAGCTCCCCGCCGATGTTCTGCTTGCGGGCGGTGTGCCCGGCCATGATCCCCTTGGAAGTGGAGACGATGGTGATACCCATGCCACCGAGGACCTTGGGAATGTCATCACAACCCACGTAACGACGCAGACCGGGGCGACTGACCCGCTTGAGGTTCTTCAGCGCTGGAGTGTGGCCCGAGTATCGAGGCTTCGCCTTGATCTCGGCATGCACGCCTTCGCCGACCTTCTGATAGGACCAGAGATAGCCTTCCTCCTTGAGAATGCGGGCAATCTCCTCCTTCACTTTCGAGTAGGGTGCGGAGAACTCCTCCTTCTGCGCCATCGTGGCGTTCTTGAAGCGGGAGAGGAAATCTGAGATGGGATCACTAACGACAGCCATGGTAGCAGTAAGTTAAATTGGTAAGATGAATTTTGTTCGTTAGGCGGCCGAGCCGGGCTTGCGGAAAGGAATGCCCAGGAGAGTGAGAAGCTCGCGACCTTCGTTGTCGGTGTGCGCGGTGGTGACGATAGTCATGTCAAAGCCGATCGTGCGACTCACCTTGTCGAGTTCGATCTCCGGGAAGATAGTGTGATCGGCGATACCGCAAGTGTAATTGCCACGTCCGTCGAAGGACTTTGGGGAGAGCCCGCGAAAGTCACGAATGGTGGGGGACGCCACATTGATAAAGCGATCGAGAAATTCCCACATCCGGGCACCCCGGAGGGTGACGCGGGCTCCAATCGTGTCGCCGATGCGGAGCTTGAAGTTCGAAATAGCGATCCGCGACTTGGTCGGGACAGCGCGCTGGCCGGTGATCTTCCCGAGGTCCTCGATAACTGCCTCGGCAGCGGCCTTGCGGTCCTCCGCCTTTCCGAATCCCACATTGAGAACCACCTTCTCGATCGTCGGGATGCGGTGAACGTTGTCGTAGGCGAACTTCTCTTTGAGAGAGGAAGTGACCTTCTGCTTATACACTGTCTTGAGAGCTGGTTCCATGACCTTAATACCTGACTGCTTTTAAATTATTTGGCGACCAGCTTCACATTCGAGATGTGAATCGGACCCTCTTTTTCAATGATGCCGCCTTCGGGGCGATCCTGGGTCGGCTTGGCATGCTTCTTGATCATGCGCACACCTTCTACGATTACCTGAGACTTCTCAGTAAAAACCTGAAGCACGCGGCCCGCGTCCCCTTTGTGGTTGCCGGTGATGACGACCACTTGGTCGTTCTTTTTGACGTGTGTCTTTACTCGCTTAGCCATGCTGATACCCTTTCGAAAACTGATGCTTTGATTTACAAGACCTCCGGCGCGAGCGAGACGATCTTCATGAAATTTTTCTCACGCAATTCGCGAGCGACGGGGCCGAAAATACGGGTGCCCTTCGGATTCTTGTCTTTGTCGATGATGACGATCGCGTTGTTGTCGAACCGCAGGACCGACCCGTCGCTGCGTCGGATGGGTGCGGCTGTCCTCACAACCACTGCGCGGACAACATCACCCTTTTTCACGTTTGCTGTCGGGATCGACTCGCGAATGTGGGCGGTGATGATATCACCTACGTGAGCCTGGCGGGAGCGAGTCCCCAGCACACCGATCATCTTAGCGACGCGTGCACCGGTATTATCGGCCACCTGAACCTTGGATTCCATCTGAATCATGAGTTTGTAGTAGTAAAAGTTTCCTTGGAAAAAAGTTCTGATCAAATGATCCGTTTAGTGCGAGAGAACCTCTCTGAGCTTCCAGCATTTCCTTTTGCTCATGGGACGCGTCTCCTCGATGAGGACGCGATCACCGACCTTGGCGTCGCCGGTCTCGTCGTGAGCAAAAAAGGTGGACGTGCGTTTCACGATTTTCTTAAACCGGGGGTGCGGAACACGGCGACGAACCTCGACCACGATGGTCTTGTCCATCGCGTCTGATGTAACCACTCCGACCCGCGTCTTGCGCAAACCGGCTTCACTTTGATTCTCTGACTCGCTCATTGGTACTTCTTGCAAATGGTTCGGACAACACGAGATCCTCTAACTCAGGCCCTCGAAGCGTCGCGCTTCTGGGTCAGGAGCGTTTCAATCTTCGCCACTTCGCGGCGAGCCTGACGAATTCTCGAGGGATTCTCAAGCTGGCCCGCTTCTTTCTGGACCCGGAGCATGAGAGATTCCTCTTTGAGTTCACGACGGCGCGTGGCCAGTTCGTCGACACTCAGTTCGCGCAGTTCTTTGGTGGATTTTGACATCGTGATTCTCCTCGGTGGTATAATTGATTACTGGTCGGAACGGCGCACGAAGCGGCAACGGATTCCGAGTTTGTTGGATGCGAGGCGGAGCGCCTCCTTTGCTGCTGTCTCCGATACACCGGAGATCTCGAACATCATCGTGCCGGGGCGAACGACGGCAACCCAATGCTCGACAGGGCCCTTGCCCTTACCCATCCGGGTCTCGGGCGGACGCCCGGTGACGGGCTTGTGGGGGAAGATACGGATCCAGACTTTCCCCTTACGCTTGAGGTAACGGTTGATCGAGATCCGGCAAGCTTCGATCTGGCGATTCGTGATCCAGCCACGACCGAGGCACTGAAGCCCGAACTCACCGAAGCTGACTTTTGTTCCACGAGACGCATTTCCCGCGCGGCTCCCGCGGTGGGTCTTACGAAACTTGACTCTTTTTGGTATCAAAGGCATGACTTGTCTCCTTTTTCTTTAAAATGGTTGTAACGGGACCGCTCGAGGATCAGCCGTTGTGATCACGACGCTGGGGGCGGCCACCTCCGCCGCCTCCACCACCACCCGGACCACGTCCGTTGTTGTCGCGGCGGGGGCGCTTCGGCGCTTCGCCCGGCACTTCCTCTTTCTTGTTGATCCAAACCTTGACGCCGATGATGCCCCAGGTCGTCTCCGCTTCGGCGAAGCCGTAGTCGATCGGGACGCGCAGGGTCTGGAGCGGCACCTTGCCCTCCCGATAGGCCTCGGCACGGGCGATATCGGCCCCGCCAAGGCGACCCGCGGCGCGGATCCGGATACCTTCCGCACCGAAATCCATGGCGGTCTGAATGGCACGCTTCATGGCGCGGCGGAATGAAACCCGGCGCTCAAGCTGAGTCGCGACCTGAGCGGCGACCCATGCGGAGTCGAGTTCGGGCTGGCGGATCTCGAAAATGTCGATTTTGACTTGGGATCCCTTACACATCCGGCTGATGTCGGCGGTCATGACCTCGATCTCCTGGCCGCGCTTCCCGATGATGAGACCCGGGCGGGAGGTGTGGAGGGTCACGCGGACACTGTTCCAGGCACGCTCGATTACCACGCGGGAAACAGCGCCCTTCTGAAGTCTGCTCTCCAGGTAACGGCGGACCTTGAGGTCGGCGTGCAACTGCTCGGCATACTCGCCCTGCGGTGCGTACCACTTAGACTGCCAGTCCTTGCTCACGGAGAGCCGGAAACCGATCGGATGTACTTTCTGTCCCATATAAAAATTTCAGGTTTAGTCGTGAATTACTTGGCGTATTTCTCTTCGTGCAGAGCCTGCGCCTGCTTGATCCACTCTTCCCTCTCGATGCGACCCTTGAACGAGAGAAGCTCGTCAAATTCCTGCACGTTCCTTTCGGTCCAGTTCGCGATCTGCTCGAAACGATAGACACCAATGGAATTGAGCTTCTCAGCGAGAACGGGACCAACTCCGCTGATCACTTCGAGGTTGTCGACTTCGGCGGGGGCGGAGTCATAGACCATTCCGCGGGCTTCGTCAACTCTTGCTCCGTCGGAAGGTGCTTTTTCCTTCTCGGCTTTGGGCTCGGCCTTGGCGACAGACTTCGCTGCCTTTTCCCCCTTCGCCGGGGCCACATTCTCCGATTGGGCTGGCTTGGCCGATTTGGCGCCCCTGGCTGCGCGGGGGGCTTTCTCTTCGGGGCCTCCCTCGTTCGAGAGCACTACCGTGAGATGACTGGTGCGCTTGCGGATGGCTGCTGCCGAACCGCGGGCGCGGGCCTTGAAACGCTTGAAGGTAGGGCCCTCCCCGACCACGGCACTCTTCACGAAAAGTCCGTCGACCGAGAGTTCGAAATTGTTTTCGGCATCCGCGATAGCCGTCTTCATCGTCTTGCTGAACAGCTCCGCCCCTTTTCGAGGAGTGAAGTTCAGGATGTCGAGAGCAGCCGAAACGGGGAGACCCTGAATCTCTCTAGCCACGTCGCGAGCCTTGCGCGCCGAGATCCTGGCAAATTTGTATGTCGAAGTGACGTCCATGGTTCTAGTAATAATTATCTCTTATAAAGTTTTCTGCTCGGGAAGGAGGCGGATGCCGTCGCCGACTTCGACCTCTCCCCCGTCAGCCATCCTGTCCTGAAGGACGGCTCCTGAAATAGAATCTCTCACATCCACGATCATCGCGGAGTAGATCGGCCTGTCGCCCCGGAGGACGGTGACCGGCGTTCCGACCCTGACACCGCTACGTCGACCGGCATCGAAGACGACGAGGCCGACTCCGCTGTCAATGCTGACGACACGCGCCTTGGATACATCGTCCGCGCTGGCACTATTGTCAGGACTTACCGCACGAGCGGAGAGAGCCCGCCCGGCAGAGGCGATCGCCGCGTCGGCCTCGGCCCGCTGAGCCCCGGAAAGTTGCGGTGCCGATTTCAGCACCTTCATGAAGGACTCGCTCAGCTGGCTGATCGCGGCCGCCTGTCGCTCGATCGCCTGCTGAGTAATATCGAGATCCCGCACCGCTTTGAGAAGTCGCTGCTCCAGACTGTTGTCGTCCTGAGTAAACAGATCGACACCGAAAGCCTGGAGCTTGAGTTCGGTCTCACGGGAGGAAACCATCTGCTCTTCACTGACCCGCACTGCCTCGGAGAGACTCTCCACGAGAACCATCCGCTGCGATTCGACCTCTCCGCTCCGCTTCTGCTCGGCGGCGAGTTGATCCTGAGAAAGGCGGAGTGCCACCTTGAGCTCCCTGACCTCGATCGATTCACCACCCACACCATCCTGCGCCACGAGCACCCCGCCGGACCACAGACCCAGAACAGCAACTGCGAGCGCAGAGCGGAGGGAGATGGTGATGGAAGGAGTAATGGCCATTTTACTGAAGAGGTGGAGCAATGGTGGGCGGCGGGGTGGATTAGCCCTTGATCTTCGGATTGTGACCGCTGTGACCGCCGAACTTCCGGGTGAAGGAGAATTCGCCTAGCTTGTGGCCGACCATGTTCTCCGTCACGAAGACAGAGTTGAACTCTTTCCCGTTGTGTACTAGGAAGGTGTGTCCCACGAAGTCCGGTGTGATCATCGAGCGACGCGACCATGTCTTGATCGGGCGTTTCTGCCCGGCTTCATTCATGACGTCAATCTTGATCAACAACTTGTGATCGATAAACGGTCCTTTTTTAAGTGAACGACCCATAATAACTTTTCTCTGAATTCAAACTGGATTAACGACGACGCTTCTTGGTCTTGCGGCGCTCAATGATGAACTTGTCACTGCCCTTATGCTTCTGGCGAGTGCGCTGACCCTTGGCATGGCCCCAGGGGCTCTTAAGGTGCTGGCGACCGCCGCCCGACTTCGACTTACCCTCACCACCACCATTGGGGTGATCGACAGGGTTCATACACATACCGCGGACGGTCGGGCGAATCCCGAGCCAGCGTGAACGGCCCGCCTTGGCGCTGACGACCTGCTCATGCTGGCCGTTTCCGACGCTGCCGATGGTGGCGTAACAGCTGGTGTGGATCTTGCGGATCTCACCGGAGGGAAGTTTGATGAGCGCGTAGTTGCCTTCGCGGTTCGAGAGGATACAACCCTGGCCGGCACTGCGGGCGATCTGGCCCCCTTTACCGGGGGTGAGCTCCAAATTGTGGATCGTCGAACCAGTCGGGATACTCCCGAGGGGGAGAGCACAACCCGGCTTGATCGGAGCCTTCTCACCGGCGGAGACCTCAGCATTCACCTCAAGGCCTTTGGGCGCGATGATGTAGGAACGCTGGCTGTCGGGATACTCGATCAGAGCGATCCGGGCGCTGCGATTGGGATCGTATTCGATCGAGATCACCTTCGCGACTTCGTCACGGCGTGACCGCTTGAAGTCGATGAGGCGATACTTGCGCTTGTGACCGCCCCCTTTGTGACGGCAGGTGATGCGACCCGTATTGTTTCGCCCGCCCGACTTCTTGAGGGGACGGCAGAGGCTCTTCTCCGGCTTCGAGGTTGTCACCTCTTCGAAGTCGGGGAGAAGCTTGTACCGGTTGGACGGTGTGATTGGTCTGTAAGATTTTAAACCCATGGCTTTTTAAGCGTTAACGGTTAGACAAATTCGATGGACTCGCCCTCCTCGAGACGAACGAAGGCTTTTTTCCAGGCTTTGGTGCGACCGAAGTCTGCGCGACGCTCGCGCTTCTTTTTGCCGCTGTAGTTGGCGGTGCGGACGGCGACAACCTTCTTGCCGAAGAGTTTCTCGACGGCCTGGCGGATCTCCAGCTTGTTCGCGTGGCGGTTCACTTTGAAGACGTACTCGTTGTTCGTCTCCGTGAGCAGCGTGGCTTTCTCGCTCAGCTGGATTGTATCGATGACTTGAAAAATATCTTTCATAGGGCGTGCCTTCCTTTGGTTCAGTTGGCGGTCCGAGCGGCGAGAGTTTCGAGCGCGGACTCCACGACAACAATCTTGGTGTAGTGAAGAAGTTGCTCGGTGTTGACCTCGTGCGCAGAGATGAGCAGAGCGGACTGGCAGTTGCGGGCCGCTCGTTTGGTTTCTTCGGTAAACTCGTTGCCGACGATAAGGACGCGCTTCACGTCACCGGCGAGACCGTTCACTTCCTTGACAAAGCTGGCGGTTTTGCCGTCGGCTATCGCGAAGTCGGCCACAGTGAGGACATCCTCTTCGGCGATTCGCTCGGTCAGGACTTTGGAGAAAGCAAGGCGGCGGGTATTGCGGTTCACCTTTTTCGAGTAGTCCCGGCAGCGAGGGCCGAAAGCAACACCACCACCGCGGAGCACGGGGGAGGCATTACCACCCTGACGGGCACGACCGGTTCCCTTTTGCTTGAACGGCTTCTTGCCGGTCGCAGCAACTTCGCCGCGGGTCTTGGTGTGAGCGGTGCCGCTGCGCCGGTTCGCATGCATCGCCACGATGACGTCATGCACGGCCTGGAGACCGCGTCCGGCTTCTTCCACGAGGGTGATGCTCGCGCTTTTTGCGCCTTCGAGATTGAGAGTCTTAGCTGCCATTGTAAATATTCCTTCTATCTATTCGGGTATCCGTGTCGGCTGTATCAGCTCTCGGTGGTTTCCTCCGCAGCAGCGGGCTCGGCAGCCTTGGCGGCTCCAGCTTTCAGGTTCTGCTCCGGTCCTTCTTTCTTCTTCGCAGGGCGAATCACGACGTATCCGCCGTTCGCACCCGGAACCGCTCCACTGACAAGGATGACATTGTCATCGGGACGCCTTTGCACGATTTTAAGGTTCTGGATCGTTTTGCGATCAGTGCCCTGACGACCAGGCATCGCCTTGCCCTTCCAGACGCGACCGGGGTCGGTGCCGGCACCGATACCACCTGTCCGGCGGTGCATCATGTGACCGTGTGCCTGAGGCTGCCCGTGGAAGTTGTGGCGCCGCATGACGCCCTGGAAACCCTTGCCCTTGCTCGTTCCGATGACATCGACCCACTGTCCTTCTTCAAAGAGATCGAGACCGGGATGGCTCACTTCGGGAAGCTGATCATCATTCTCGAGCCTGAACTCGAGAATCTTCCTTTTCGGTGTCGATCCGCTGGCTTTCAAATGACCGAGCTGGGCGCGGTTGAGACGGGACTCCTTCTGGTCGCCGTATCCCACCTGCACGGCTGTATAGCCATCCTTTTCAGAGGTCTTTTTCTGGAGGAAAACGTTGTCGCTGATGTCGATGACGGTCACCGCGACGGCCACACCCTCATCATTGAAGATGCGGGTCATTCCTACTTTTTTTCCAATTAATCCGATGCTCATTGCAGTCGTCCTTACGTAAAGTTTAACAGGGTTTACACCACTTAGATCTTGATGGTGATATCGACACCAGCGGGGAGATTCAGCTTCTTCAGTTCGTCCACCGTCCGTGAGGTCGGCTCGACGATGTCGAGGAGTCGCTTGTGCGTTCTGATTTCAAACTGCTCGGCCGACTTCTTGTTGACGTGGGGAGAGCGGTTGACACTGAACTTCTCGATGCGGGTCGGGAGAGGGATCGGACCGGCGACACGGGCGCCGGTGCGCTTGGCGGTCTCGACGATATCCATCGTCGACTTGTCAAGAAGTCTGGAGTCGTATGCCCGCAGCCTGATTCGAATACTTTGTCCCTGCATTTCAGTTTACTCGTTTAAATTAAATGATTTAGCGTCACACATACTGCTCTGTCATCCGCTCCAGAATGGCGGTTGGCACCTCTTCAAACCGCAGCGGCTCCATGGAGAAACTCGCGCGGCCTTTTGAAAGACTTCTCATATCCGTGGCGTAACCGAACATCTCGGCCATCGGCACCTCGGACTTGATGTGGCTGAGACCGTTGCGCGTGTCCACCTCGGAGATGCGACCACGACGACGATTCAGATCACCAATGATGTCACCGGAACAGTCATCCGGCACATCGACCTCCACCTGCATGACCGGCTCCAGGAGAGCGGGACCGGCAGCCGTAAAAGCCTCGCGCATCGCGAGAATCGCGGCGATTTTGAAAGCGTGCTCGTTGGAATCGACATCGTGGCTCGAGCCACCGACGAGATCGACATGAACATCAACCACCGGATAGCCGAGGATAACCCCGTTGTTGAGAGACTCGCGGATTCCGTTCTCGCACGACGTCATAAAATCTTTGGGGATCTCGCCGCCACTGATACGGTTATTGAGAGTGAAACCCTTGCCGCGCTCGTTCGGTGAGACGCGGACAATGACGTGGGCGTATTGGCCTTTCCCACCGGTCTGCTTGACGAGCCTGTATTCCCCATCCGCCGCACGGGAAACCGCCTCACGATAGGCGATCTGCGGTTTGCCGGCGTTCGTGCGAACGGCGAACTCGGAGAGGAGACGGGACTGGATGATCTCAAGATGGAGCTCACCCATGCCGGCGATGATAGTCTGGCCGGTCTCCTCGTTGGTGGAGACCACGAAGGTCGGGTCTTCTTCGGCGAGACGCTGGAGCCCTTCGGAAAGTTTATCGGAGTCGGCCGTCGTCTTGGGCTCGACGGCCATGGAAATCACCGGATCCGGGAAGGCCGGCGGCTCGAGCATGATGTCGAAGCCCTCGGCGTGGAGCGTGTCACCGGTGCGGGCGTTTTTCGGTCCGACAATGGCGGCGATGTCACCGGCATAGCAGGTGTCGATATCTTTGTGATCGTTCGACTGAATCTGGATGAGGCGACCGACCCGCTCGGCGCGGCCGGTGCGGGAATTGAAGACCTTGTCCCCCTTGGAGACTTTTCCCGAGTAGACACGGATGAAGACGAGCTTACCGACAAATTTGTCTGACCAGAGCTTGAAAGCGAGGGCGCAGAACTTGCCGTTGTCACTTGCCGGAGCCTTGAGAGAAACGGATTCGTCGCCGACCTGCATGCCCTGAGCAGCGGGGATCTCAAGAGGACTGGGAAGGTAATCCACAACCGCGTCGAGCAGATACTGGATACCCTTATTCTTGAAGGCGGAACCACCGATGACCGGAACGATGGCGTTGGCGATGGTCGCACGGCGGAGACCGGCCTTGATATCCGAGGGGAGGATCTCGGCCTCGTCGAGAAACCTCAGACCCACTTCCTCATCGACATCGGCGAGAGCCTCGAGGAGGGACTTGCGCGCTTCGAGGGCAAGCTCGAGCTGCTCATCGGTAAGCTCGGTCACCTCGTAGGTCGAACCGAGCAGGTCGTTATCGGAATAAAGCACTGCCTTGAGATTGATCACGTCAATCTGCCCCTTGAGTTCATCCTCGGAACCCATCGGGATGAGGACGGGGTGAGCATTCGCCCCGAGCTTTGCGCGGACATCTTCCACGACGGCAGCGAAGTCCGCCCCGACACGGTCCATCTTGTTGACGAAGATAAGGCGAGGAACACCATACTTATTAGCCTGGCGCCAGACGGTCTCGGACTGGGGCTGCACGCCGGCTACCCCGCAGAAAACGACAATCGCACCATCAAGCACCCGGAGGGACCGCTCAACTTCGGCCGTGAAATCCACGTGACCGGGGGTATCGATAATGTTGACGCGCTGCTTCTCACCGAGGTAGGCCTTGTAGACACCAGCCTCTTCTGCCTGCATCCACTCACAGGTCACCGATGCGGAGGTGATCGTAATACCCCGAGCGCGCTCCTGCTCCATCCAGTCGGTCGTCGCCTGACCGTCGTGGACTTCGCCGATCTTGTGAATCATGCCCGTGTAGAACAGGATCCGCTCGGTGAGCGTGGTCTTCCCCGCATCAATGTGCGCAGCAATCCCGATATTGCGAGTCCGCTCAAGCGGGAACGCGCGATCGGGAGAGTTAGGACCAACACTCATCTTACCGGGAGCGGAAGCAGTCTGTAGGGTAGCAGGCACCGAATTTTACCAGCGGAAGTGAGCAAAGGCGCGGTTCGCCTGGGCCATTTTGTGAGTTTCGTCGCGCTTGCGAACCACCACACCCTGATTGGTGCTGGCATCGCGAATCTCGTTCGCGAGAGCGATGTGCATCGGCGTGCCGCGGCGACTGCGCGCGGCATTCACGATCCAGCGCATCGCAAGAGCTTCCTGGCGATCCAGGGAAACTTCGAGGGGCACCTGGTAGGTCGCTCCACCGACTCGGCGACTCTTGACCTCAACGCGGGGCTTGGCGTTTTCTACGGCACGGTTGAGAACTTCAACCGGATCCACTGACTCGGCACCTTCATTGGCACGGTCAATCGCCGCGTAGACGATGCGCTCGGCGAGAGCGCGTTTCCCCTGATGCATCACTTTGGACACTAGCTTCGACACGACAGGACTGTCGTAGCGAGCGTCACGCCGCTCAGGCTTTGTGTAGACTCTTTTTCTTCGGGACATAGGATTATTTCAGTCAAATGCTAAAACATTCGTATCGCCGGAGAGACGATCTGACCTTAGGTCAAAACATCACCCCTTCTTCGGTCGCTTCGTTCCATACTTGGAACGCGACTGCATACGTTTGTTAACACCGAGTGTATCGAGCGCACCACGGACGATGTGGTAGCGGACACCCGGCAAATCTTTCACACGGCCGCCACGCACAAGCACGATCGAGTGCTCCTGCAGATTGTGCCCTTCACCGCCGATGTAGGCGATGACTTCCTGACCGTTGGTCAACCTCACCTTGGCCACTTTACGAAGAGCTGAGTTCGGCTTCTTCGGTGTACGGGTATAGACCTGAAGGCACACGCCGCGACGCTGCGGACAATCTTCAAGCGCGGGAGACTTGGACTTCACAGGCTTGTCCTGTCTTCCCTTGCGTACTAGTTGGTTGATCGTGGGCATAACGTTTCCGTCAGTTTAGAAAATTCGTGGCATCCTTCGTGCTTTGTCACATTCACCTCAACGGCTTCAGGCCAAACAAAGAGCCCGCTCACAGGACGACTATACTGAGCGGGGGGCGGGAATATAGGCGGACTTGCCGTGGCCGCAACAGGAATTTATCTCAAAATTTCCGAAAGCCCGTTCCCGGCCTCCGGGAATGTAAAATCTCCGACCTTACTCCTCTTGGAAAACGTGAAAGTTGTGGGGATTTTCTAAATTTACCCTGCGACCTTCCGAGATGGATCCGATGCGCTTTGCAGTAGCAGGAGGCGGATTTGAACCGCCGACCAAAGGCTTATGAGTCCTCTGCTCTACCCCTGAGCTACCCTGCCGTCCACAAAAGCGATCCGTAAGGAACTTTTTCCCCGCCAATTGTCAAGCGCTCGCTTCATCAATCGTGCGATTCCTGAAATTTACAAATTCGCCGCGTGTAATCCCCAGGCGATCACGAAGGGCGCGGTGATGAGACTAACGAGCGATGTGACCATCACCACCTGGATCGCGACCTGAGGCTGGCCGCCAAAAAGCCGCGCGAGGACGATGGGAAAGATCGCCGTCGGCATCGCCGCCTGGATGACGAGGAGCCGCTGCAAGTCAGGCGCGACGGGGAGAAAGAGCGCCGCCGTAAGAATCACGGCGGCGTGCAGCCCGAGCCGTACGACCACACTGACGAACCCTACGCGGAAGGCATCGTTGAGGATTCCGGTCCGGAAAAAATGGCTCATCGTCGCCCCGATCATGAAAATTGATATGGGTATGGCACACCGTCCGAGCATGTCGAAACTGGTCGTGAAGATGCCGGGAATGTAACGATACATGCCGGTGTAATTGAGAATGAGCGCTAGAATGAGCGCTAGAAAGGGCCCGTTGATGACCGATTTGACACCCGCTTTCCCCGTCAGAATCGCCAATCCCACCGTCCACATCGCGAATTCCACTCCGACCCCGAACACAAAAACGAGTCCCGAGGGACCGGGATTGCCCGGGAAAAGTTCCACGAGGAGCGGGAGCGGCAGGAATCCGTAGTTCTGGATCCCGGTGCTGATCGTGAAAGTTCTCAGTCCGCTCCCTACCCGCAGGCCGCCCCCGAGACCGGCGAGCCAGGCGAGGAGGAAGCCCGCCAAGGTCAGGCAAAATCCGAGACCGATCGCCCATGCCGCCGAGGAAACCGTCGCCAGGGCCGGATTCCCCGGAATGAGGGACAAGATGAGGCAGGGCGTGAGGAGATTCAGCCCGATTTTCATCATGCCGGTCTCCGTCTCGGCATTGAGCCATCCGCGTCGGTGGAAGAGAAAACCCACCGCGATGAGGATGAAAACCGGCAGCGTGGCCGAGAGAATGGTGAAGTAGGAGGGCATCTGAGGAGCTTGCACGAGGAAAGCGCAGGGTAGCGGGCGGGGCAACCTCTATAGCGCCACCATCTTCGTCCAGACCCGGACGATCTTCGATTTCACCGGACCGAGATCTCCGGTGTAGTTGTTGAGGAAGAGGGTGAAGGCGTAGCGCTTCCCGGAACGAGCGTTGACGTAGCCCGAGTAGTTTCTGATGCGGTCGAGGGTGCCGCTTTTCGCGCGGACGCGTCCTTCAGCCGAGCTCCCGCCACCGATGCTCCGGAGCGTGCCCGACTGGCCGGCGGTCGGGAGGGAGGCGTAGAAAGTGTCAAAATGCGGCGACTTCGCGGCGTGGTAGAGCATCATCGTCATCTGCCTCGGGGTCACCGTGTTGGAACGGGAGAGACCGCAACCGTCGCCCATGAAAAAGCCGGTCATGTCGATGCCTTTTGCGGCCCAGTGCGCGTAGGTCGCCTCGGACGCCTCGGTCGTGGTGCCTTTTTTTCCTTTGGCGATGCCGATGAGCCGGTGGATCGCCTCGGCGCGGAGATTGTCGGACTTGTGATTGGTCACCGTGAGGATGCTGGCGAGGGAGTCGGAGGACTGCTCGTGAATCGTCCGCCGAGTACCGATCTCTTTCCCCGCGACGCCGAGAAGACGATCCGTCGTCGCTTCGCCGGAGACCGGGAGCCCGTTCCCCCTCAAGTATTCGCTGAAGGTGCGGGCGCAGAAAAAAGCAGGATCGGGCAGCGCACCCTTGATCGTGAAGGAGCCGCTCCCGGCGGGAACGGTTCCCCGAAGGTAAAAAAGCGTCCCGTAGGGATCGCCGTAGATAAATCCCTTGTCGCCCGATCCGGAGGAGCCGACCCGCATTTCGTTGACGAACTCGATCCCCGGCAGCTTCGGCACAGTCCCGGTGAAGGGCGCTTTGGCCCCGACCGACGGCGTGCGGAAGGAGCAGTAGAAGAGATTCTGGTAGATAGTGAGACCGCTCGCTGCGGCCCCGTAGTAGTTCCCCATGTCATTCCACTGCCAGGTGTCGGGAGTGAGGGCAGTCCCGAAGATCGAGGCGTCGCCGATGACCGATCCCTCGACCTTTTTCACCCCGGCCTTAACCAGGGCTGCCTTCCAGCCGTCAAAGGGCTCCGTCGCCGAGGCCGCGCCGAGGGTGGGGTCTCCGCCCCCGCGAATGACGATGTCTCCGCTGAGAGTGCCGCCTTCGTCCACCTCCCCGGTGATCTGCAACTCGGTCACGAAACGGTAGTCGGGCCCGAGCAACTCATTTGCCGTGGCGGTGGAAATGACCTTCATCGTCGAGGCGGGGACAAGTCCCGTGTCCATGCGATAGCCCGCCGCCGCCCCCTGGTCGGCATCGAGCGGGATGAGGCAGAAGCCGACGAGGGCAGTCTTCAGGCCCGTCTCTCCGGCGATTTTCTCCACTTCGGCGATGGCTTCCTCGACCGTCCCGCCGCGACTCGCAGGGGAGAAGAGTGCGAGAACGATCAGCGCCGCTCCGAGAGTCCGGGCAGTCCCGGGCTTAGCGGAAAAGGCGCGGGGCGAAATCGGCGAGATAGCCGCGCCACACCGGCCAGCTGTGATCCCCTTCGGTGAGATGCCATTCATGAGTGACGGTTTTCTCCTTAAGCAGAGCCGTCAACTTCTCGTTTTCCCCCAAGAGAAAATCCTCTTTGCCACAGGCGATCCAGAGCAGCTTGAGTTTCGCCTTGGTAGCCGCCACATCGGAGAGCGCGCCATTGATCGTCGCTGGTTCGGGGATCGCCGCACTGAAAGCCCCGATCGTGGAAAATGTCTCAAGCGAGTTCAGCCCTATCGTGAGGTCATGGAGCCCGCCCATGGACAGCCCGCGATGGCCCGGTTTTCCCGTCCCGGCTTCACCCGATAAAATTTTTCGACCATTGGCAGGGCCACCGTGAGCAGGTCGCGGCGCAATTTTTCGGTATTCGCCGGGGAACGACCGTCACGAAAAGTTCACTCGGCCGGGGTCCCGCCACCCTTCGCGGCGCGGATTGCGAAGTCGTCGTAATGGACGTCGTTGATGTTCGTCGTCAGACTCACAACCGATTTGGTCGGATGAGCGAGCCCCTCGGACTTCAGCTTGCCCACTTGGTATCCATTGACCGAGACGACAACCTCGTCGCCTTTGCACTGGATGAGAAGGGTGTGCCACTTCTCACGATCGAGATCGAGAGCAAAATTGGCTGTTTTGGTCTTCAGCATCTCCTGAGTCGCCTCGTCGAGAGTGCCACCGCCACTGCGTTTCTCGTAAATCGCATTTTCGAAATTCCCCGTCTTCGCATCAGAGATTGAACCGGTTGTGGGGGTGATCGTGATACTGCTGATGTGGCCGGCGTGCGAGCCTTTGTAGTCTTTGTCGTCGAGCCAGACGTTAAAACGCTCGGCCGACTCACCCATGAAGTTGAACTTCACCGAGACCTCGAGATCCTGTTTGCCCTCGATCCGGATCGCATCGACTCCGGCGTGATCCTTGATGTCGATCGTCTTGCCGATGAGCACGCCATCCTTCACCTCACTCTCACTCTTGTAGTGAGTCCACTGCTCGCCGAATCCGTCCTTGGAAAAGTCGTCCTCGAAAACGAGTTCGGTGTAGTAGGACTCTTTTTCACCCTCTTCCCCCTCGGTGCCGGCGGGTTTCCAGGTCGCGAGGAACTCCTGATCCTCTTTCGAGAGACTCTCGACCGACACCTCGAAAACCTTGCGATTCGCCATGATGCGGACCTTGCCGTCCTTCACCGAGATCAGTTCGGCCTCGATCTTCTTCCCATTGGCGTTGGTGAGGGTGCGCATCTCGCGCGCATCGGCGAATGACAGAGACAAGCCAAAAAGGGCCACGAGGAGGGTCTGGGAGATTTTCATGATTTTTCCGCACTATCCTCCAAAGCGCGGGCGCAGGTCAATGCAAATCAACCGACAGCAAAATCAACCGGGGCCGAAAAGCTTGAGCAGACCTTTCTTCTTCTCACGGGGAAAGACGCTCGAGAGAGCCTTCACCACCGCATGGGCGATGAGGTCCTGATAGGCGGGGTCCTGCACGAGCAATTCTTCGTCGCGGTGGATGATGACACCGCACTCGAGGAGGATCGCGGGCATCTCTGCCGACTTCAGCACGACGAGATCGGTAAACTCGTAGACTCCCGTCCGCGCATCGAGGAGGGGGCGGTTCTCCCCCTGGATGGGTTCGTTGTGATGAAGGGTCGGCTTTAGCCCCGAATCAAAGAGTGCCGCCCCGACCGCGAGCGCAATCTCGCGACTGCGCTCGGCCTTTGCGTTTTTACTCGAGGCGAAGACGCTGTAACCGCGGAAATTATCCGCGTAGGGACGGGTGACTCCCTCGTGGACCCAGTTCTGGAGGTACTTGTCGTTGACCGAGTCGTGGTGGACTGAGATGAAACAGTCCGCCTTTTCTTTCCCGGCGAGGGTTGCCCGGTCAGCGAGACCGGTGATCGTGCCGTCACCATTGATGAGAATGACTGTCGCCCCGGCCCGCTCCAGCACAGAGGAGATGACGCGGGCAGTGGATGCGTTAAAGAGAAATTCCCCCCTCCCCCGGGCGCTCATTGCCCCGGGGGTGAGCCGGCTGTGCCCGACATCGAGCGCGACACGCAGCCCCTCGAGCGGCTTGCCGGTGAACTCCTGTTTTTTCCATCCCGCCGCCGGTGCCTCTTCGGCTTCGCTGCGGTATTGTCCCCACGGGAGAAGGCAAATCGAGAAGAGCAGGACCAGAGCGATGGGGGAAATAGGACGGATCATGGCGGTTGCTACCGTCCACCCGTCGCGGGCAGCGATCAAGGAAAGACGTGCGGTGAAAACGGGCGCGTTCTCCTTTTCCCGCCTGCCAGTTTGACACGATGCACGACAGCGGGAAAGCTGGGGGTTTCCCCTTCCCCGAAAGATGACCCGTCTCCCGCCCATCCTCGTCCTCACCGTGATCGGTGCGATCGCGGCGTTCAGCGTGATGCGGGTGCATTTTTCCGCCAATCTCTACGAGATGATGCCGGAGGATCTCCCTGAGGTGCAGGGGATGGACCGGCTCAACCGCTACTTCAGCCGGGATGGCCAACTCATCGTCACCGTGAAGGCCGACGAAGGATTTGCCGCCGGCGAGGCGATCGCCTCCCTCTCGAGCCACCTCAGCGGGCACGAGGACCTCGTCGCCGAAGTCTTTCGCGAACTCACCCTCACCGAACTCGTTAGGGACGGGGGTGGGCTCCTCGCCTGGCTCTGGCTCAATGCGACCGAGGGCAAAATCGACGCTCTCGGGGAGCGACTCGCCCCCGGTCAATCCACTGCCGAGATCGCCATCGCGATGGAGTCCATCCAGAGCGGTTTCTTCGATCAGGATGTCGTCATCAGGAGCTACGATCCCCTCGGCATCTCCCGTTTCGGCGATCTCCTCGGCGGCGGGACCGGACCCGACCCGATGAGTTCGGGCGACGGGACTTTCCAAGTCATGTATGTCGAGGGAAATGGCGTCGATTTCTCCGACTACCGCGACGCGGCGAAATGGATCAAGCGAATGAAAGAGGTCGTCGCGATCTGGGAGAGCGAGTGGCGCGAAGCTCACGCGGGAGACAGCCCCGTCACCGTCGGCCTCACCGGCACGCCCGCCTTCATGGCCGAGGTCGGGGCGAAAATGGAGCGCGACATGAGCCTCTCGGTCTTCTCCACAATGGTCCTCATCGCGCTGCTCTTCTGGATCATGCACCGGCAGTCGAAGCCTCTCTCGTGGATCATCTCGGCAATGCTTGCGATCCTCGCGATCACCCTCAGCCTCGGCGGTGCCGTCTTCGGCGATCTCAGCGTCATGAGCGCCGGCTTCGCCGCCATCCTCATGGGGCTGGCAGTGGACTACGGCATCGTCATCTACCGCGAGGCGATGGACAGTGGCGGCGACGCCCGGACCCTCCGGAAAAATGTCGGCCCCTCGATCTTCTGGGCCGCTGCGACGACGGCGGTCGTCTTCTTCTCGCTCAACCTCAGCTCCCTGCCCGGACTCGCCGAGATGGGGAACCTCGTCGCCATGGGCGTGGTCGTGGGGGCACTCGTGATGCTTTACGGCTTCGCTCCCGTCGCCGTCAGCTTCGTGCGTGAGACGGCGCCCGCACCGGAGCGGCTCAACCTCTCCGGCAGTGGACTCACCCGCCGCACCGCCGGGCTCTTCGCCTGGCTCGTTCCCCTGCTCGCTCTCGTCTCGATCTTTGCGAAGGAAATGCCCGGGCTGGAGATCAATTTTCACCCCTTCCGCATCCGCGAGAGTCCCTCCATGGTCGCGTGGCAGACCTTGCAGAAGGAGCTGCGCGGACGCGAAAATGCCGTCCCCACCGTGATCACCGGCAAGAGCCTGCCCGAACTGCTCGCGAATCTTGCGGCGGCGGAAAAGCGCATCGAGGGAGCTCTCCAGTCGGGCCTGCTCTCCGACGCCGTCCTGCCGACCGTTTTCATTCCCCACCCGGGGAATCAAAAGCGCAATGCCGCCCTCGTCGGGCAATGGCTCGGCGAAGAGGAGAGACTGCTCACCGAGATCCATGCCGCCGGATTTTCCGACGAAGGGACCGCCCTCACCGCGACGACCTTCGCCGCCTGGCAAACCTACCTGGCGGAACTCGAAGAGAACTCCTACGCCGCCCCCGTCGGCAAACTCGCCGCCTGGTCCATCGACCGCCTTTTTGCGAGCAAGGATGGCACCTACGCCGCTCTCGCGACGGTAAAGCCGACCCGGCCACTCGACCGAGCCTGGGTCACTGCCGTGTCGAACGACAATACCGCCGTCGCCAGCCTCGCTTCCCTCGGCACCGCTCTCAACGAGCGAATCCGCAGCGATGTCGTCCGCGTCTTCCTGCCCATGATCGCGATCCTCTCGCTCATGCTCATTTTCGTGTTCCGCTCTTGGAGGGACCTCGTCCTCAGTCTCTTCAGTCTCCTCTTTGTCGCCTCCGTCATGGTCCTCGCGACGGTGTGGACCCCAATGAGCTGGAACTCTTTCAACATTTGCGGCCTGCCCCTCCTCTTCGGGACCGGACTCGACTTCGCCATCCACATGATCTTCGCCCTGCGACGCAATGGCGGAGACGTCGCCGCAGCCCGGCGCGGAATAGGAAAGGCCCTCCTCTTCTGCGGCAGCTCCTCTGCCATCGGATTCGGCTCGCTCGCCACCGCGTCGGCCTACGGCCTCGCCAGTCTCGGGCTCGTCTGTGCAGTCGGCATCCTTGTCAACATGCTCGTGGCCGTATTTCTGATGCCCCGCTGGTATCGCTGGATGCATCGGCTCGGGGACTAGCGTAGGCTCCGAAACGAGACTTGGAAAAGAAAAGGGCGTTTTCGGCCTTACGTTTTCTGGTTTTTAAGATAAATTGACAATTTCCATGATTTCATTTCCCAGGCTTCTCCTCCTTTCGGGCTTCCTCCTGCTCGCCGCCGCCACGATGACGAAAGCGCAATCCGCTCCCGACATGGAAGTTGTCGAGCGCTGGCTCGGGAGCAACTCGGGTGCGAACTCACTCAAGATCGACTTCAGCCAGACCCGCACGATGAGTTCCCTGAAAGTGCCCGTGCGCCAGCAGGGCACCCTCTGGCTGGACTACGGCAACAACCGCTTTCGCTGGCAGACGGGAGCCCCCGCCCAGACGATCGTCGTCAGCCAGGGCAGAAACATCCTCATTCTGCGGACGCCGATGAAGCGTTACGAGATCCGCCCCGCCGGTTCCGGGGGCGCTCCCGGTATGGCCGCGCTGGCCAATGGATTTCCCCGTAATCTGGGCGATTTCCAGCGCAAGTATCGCGTCATCGAGATTCGCTCCCAGTCAAATACCCATCGCATCGTCGCCCGCCCTCTGGGATCGGGCGGGAAAGGGGTATCGAGCTTCACATTCGTCGTCGAAGCCTCGAAGTATCGCCTCCTCGGCATTGAGATCGACCTCGAGGATGGCTCCAGCGTCAACACCACCTTCAGCCGCGTCCAGAGTAATGCTGCGATGCCGTCCGTCCTCTTCAAGCCCGATCTCACGGGCTACAGCGAGACGAAGTTCTGAAATCCACCGTCCCATCGCCCCACCGTCCCATCGTCCGCAGTCGCTCAATGCGTCTCGATTTTTTGCGGGCGGGAGGGCAGCACGGGCAATCCCTGCGGCGAAGGCACCTCGGGCAGCACATCGACTGGAGCGGGTGGCTGCGGGGGCGTTCCCTCCCCGGCTTCGTCAGAGGCCAGGCTATGCGTCTTGATTTGCTCCGTGAGATTTGCATTCGTCTCCGTGAGCGAACGGATCTGATCCTGGAGCCGTATCATGAGCCTTTCCTCACTGGAAAACAAATCGCCCGAGGCGACGCGTTTCCAGTGGATCCCGTAGAGCCAGCCCGAGATCGCCACTCCGACGAGGATGAGAAGGGCAAGAGACTGGATCGGGGTGAGCGACTTCACGGAAAAGAGACGGGGTTACTCCGCTTTCCTGCCACTGAAGAAACGGCCTAGATTCAAACCCTTCTTTGCCGTGGGTGCGGCATTGGCCGGGGCCTGAGCGGGCGCCGGAGCGCCCTGCATCGCCGCCGCCTGCGGAGCGGGGGACTGCTTTGCCGCGCCACTGAAGAGCCCCGATCTCGTCTTCGCAGCCGGGATCGGCGGGGCAGTGGCACCCTGCTCTTCGCTCTCACGGGTGATGATGAGCTTCAGGTCCTCGGGGACGTTCGCCACGTAGTCCCAGCTGCGCACCGGGAGCTTTTCCCCCCGGACCGTGTACTCCTGGACCTTGCGGCGAATCAGCGTCCCCGCCGCGTCATAGATCTGCTCTTCGGAAAATCGGCCGAGCATGTCATAGATCTGCTTGCCCCGGTACTTGAACTGGTCGCGCCCATCGTAGATCATCGCCTCTGAGGGGCGGCCCATCTCGTCGAGAGAGATCATACGGCGTTGCAAACGGGTGCCGTTTTTGCTTTTCGTATCCTGCGTCAAAGTGTTCGTCAGCATGTCCTGTTTCGACTCGGTGTAGGAGCCGTCCGAGTGGTGAATGGCGCGCCCCCAGATATCGACCTGTTTTCCCGACATCTGACTGAGCTTCGCCCCATACTGACTCAAGGCCTGGCGCTGACCTTCGGGCAGGATCATGTCACCGCCCCCGACTCCGCCGCCGAGACCTGCTGCCGACCCTGACATCGCGGCGGCCTGTTGCTGGGCCGAGTTCACCGCCTGCTGGTTGACACCCGTCTGCCCTGTCTGGGTTTTTGCGTGAAACTGCGCCTGCAGTCCACTCGTCATTGTCGATACCAGGAGCACACCCCAGGCAAAATGTTTGATCATGGCCCTTTTCATCGCGATCGCAAAGATACGACTTTTTGTACTCTCCCGCAAGAAATTACAAAAATTACGCCGAGACGGCACGGCTGAGCGGAAGTTGGCGATCGCCGACGGTCACGGCGTCAACTCCGCCGCCGTTTAACGAAGAGGCAGATCGTGTATATCGCCACGGCGATGAGGACGATAAACGGTCCGGTCGGTACGTCGAGTTCGTAGCTGAAAGCTAGTCCGCCAGTGTTGCAAACCATCGTGATCGCAATCGCGATGAACATGATGACCCAGAGTTTTCGCGAAAAGCGCGAAGCGGTGGCGGCTGGGAGGATAATGAGCGCCTGCGCCAGAATGATGCCGGCAAGCCTTACCATCAGAACCACGCTGATCGCAGTGAGCCCAAGCAGAAGAAAATAATATGCCTTCGAGGAGACACCCCGGAGGCGAGCGAATTCCTCATCGAAACAGACAGCGACGAGCTTGTGATAAAAAAGCCCGACTAAAATGAGAACAACGGCTCCGAGGATGAGTGTGGCGATGACGTCACTCCGCGAGGTAAGGAGAATGTTGCCGAAGATAAAGCTCTCCAGGCTGACCGCTTTACCCGGAGAATAGTGAAGGAAGAGCAGGCCCGTCGCCATACCGAAAGCCCAGATTGCGCCAATGATGGTGTCCTCACGCTCTTTGAAGCGAAGCGTGACCCAGCCGATCAAAGCCACGGAGAGCATACCGGCGACCATGGCTCCGAACATCGGTGTGAGCCATACCAGCTCAGTGCCATATCCCCTTTCGTAGATGCGACTGAAGTAGACTGAAGCACCTATTCCGCCGAGAATACTGTGGGCGATGGCTGCGGCAATGTAGGCAATCTGGCGGGTCACGACAAGCGATCCGACAACACCGAAGGTTAGACTCGAGACGATCCCCGCAAACAGGACGTAACGAATCAGTGGAACCGTTTGCACTGCTTCAAGGAAATCAGTCATGATCGCAGGCGGAGTGGTCTCCTTCGATATGCCGGGAACGGCGGTCGTGATCAATACGGCGGCGGCTGCTGTAGATTTCTTTGATCGTCTCGCCCGAAATCGGAAGCGAGTGGCGGTGAACACGATGATTCACGCAAAGCACGGAATTCCCGATAGAGGAGACGAGGTCGAGATCGTGGGTGACCATGAGGATGGTGAGCTTCTCGCGAAGCTTCACCAGGGTTTCGATCAGGTGCGCCTCGATTGAGAGGTCAATGTTGGCGGTGGGTTCGTCGAGGATCAACAACTCGGGCTCGCAGGCGAGGGCCCGGGCGATCATGACCCGCTGGCGTTCGCCGCCGGAGAGATCGGAAAATGGCCGTTTTGCGAGATCGACCATCCCGACTTCCTCGAGAGCGGCGAGGGCGGCCTCGCGGCACTTGCGGGAGAATGGTCCCACGGTGAGACGGTCAAGCCGCCCCATCAGAACGATGTCGAGAGCGGAAATCGGGAACTGTGCATCGAAGCGCATCGCCTGCGGCACGTAGCCCATCTTGCGCTGGGCTTTCTGAGGACTCTGGCCGAGGATGGTGAGCGATCCCCGGGTCGGGTCGATCAATCCTAGAATAAGTTTCACCAGCGTCGATTTGCCGCCGCCATTCGGGCCGATCACGCAGAGGGAGTCGCCGCGTTGGATCGTAAAATTCACGTCCTCGAGCACGGGCGCCTTCCCATAGCCAAAAGAGAGGCCACGGCATTCGACGATGAAGGGCGACTCGGGAGAGGAGGATGGGGCGGAAGCTCTCAAAGAGGGGGCGATTCAGGCAACGGTCAAGGTTGATGTCGTGATCTGACCCTGTCAGGTGATAGCCGTAACAGGGTCCAGCCTGAGAGACAAGTCGGGCGAAGTGCCAGCCGGGTGCTCTGCCTGTTGGGCTTATTGGGCTTACTGGGCTGAGCGGATCGTTTCAGCCACCACCCGGAGGTTTGCGATGACGTCCTTTTCCAACGGATCCAAGGTTTGAACCTTGCCGCCGATAGTCTCGGCCAGTGCTTCGGCGCTGGACTGGTCGAACTGGGGCTGTACGAAAATGACGTTGACGCCCTCTTCCTTCGCCTGCTTCGCGATAGCGGCGACCTGCTTGGGGCTGGGGCTGCGACCGGCGATCTCAATGGCTTTTTGCTCAAGCCCGTAGTCGGCTGCGAAGTAGGCGAATGCTCCGTGGTAGACGTAAAAGGCCGAACCTTTCATGGGTGCCAGCATTTCAGTGAGGTCTTTATCGAGCTGAGTGAGGTCCGCTCTGAGTGAGACAAGATTGGCATCGATGTCCTTGGACGCTTCTGCAGGGGTGTGTTGTTTGAGGATGACGGCGACACGCCCGGCCTGCTGCAGGAGCATTTTTGGTGAGAGCCAGACGTGCGCATCGCTGAGTTCTTCATGGTCATGGTCATGTGCTTCTGCGGTGGCTTTTTTCCCGGCAGCGGCGTCTGCTTTGGCTGATTCGCATTCGCCGCAGCTGCCGGCGAGGAGTTCAAGTCCTTCGAGGAGGTCGATTTCTTTGGGCGAACTGATGCCGTCGCCGACGGCGATGAAGAAGTTCGACTCGAAGGAGATACCGCCGGAAAAAATGAGATTGGCATTTGAAAGCTCGGTAATCTGGCGGGGCGAGGGGGAGTAGTTGTGACAATCGCCGCCTTCCTGAACGATGGCTTTGACGTCGATCCAATCACCGCCGATGCGCTCGAAGAGGTACTCGTAGGGGAGGACGGGAACGAAAACACGAAGCTTTTGCGGGGCTTCGGCAGCGACTTGCCCTATGGTGCCATTGGTGGCAAGGGCGATGGTGAGGAGTGCGGGAAGAAAAAGCAGTGTTTTCATGACGATTCGGAGAAGCAATTTTTACGGGTTCTATGGGCGATCAGCCTGCCTTGGCCCAGCTCGTGATTTCGTAATGGGAGTCTTTTCCGAGAGCCTTCACTGCGTCTGCCCGGGAAATGGCAGTGGTGCCGTCGGTCACGATGGTGAGCTGGTGCTGGTCTTCGCTCACTTTCGTGATCCGGATGGTTTTTACGCCTTTGATCTTCCCGAGCGATCGGGAGATCGTTTTTTTGCAGCCCGCGCAATCGATGCCTTTCATATTGGCTGTGTAGGAGGCTTCCGCAGCGAAGGTATCCTGGGAAAGGAATAGGGTGAAGAGGAGGAGGCAGGTGAGGAGGGCTTTCATGCGGGAGATAGATGGGCTAAGGGAAAAGGGAGATTCGATGCGGGAGTTCTTGCATTCTTGTTGCATTATGGCAGACGCTCCGATCAAACGCAAGCTGATTGCGAATGGGGAACCCGTAAGAATGGGCACGGGGCTCTTGCACGGAAAAGGTGTCCTGTCGGTTTCGTCGGGACGCCTTTTTCGTGAAGTATTTATCCAGCGAATCCCCCGGAAGGGAGAAATTCTTCTCAGTCTTCGCGCATAAAGTCAGGCAACTCCGGCGGAGACGGATGCGACGCGAGGAAGTTCTCAACCCAGGAGATATTGTATTTACCGGTGCGGAAGGCGGCATGCTCCAGAATCGAGGCCTGGAAGGGGATCGTGGTCTTGATGCCGCGTACGATGAACTCCTTGAGCGAGCGGATCATGCGGGCGATCGCGATGTCGCGGGTCGCGCCGGTCACGATGAGCTTGGCGATCATCGAGTCGTAGTTCGGCGGAACTTCGTAGCCACTGTAGACGTGGGTGTCGACGCGGACGCCGCGACCGCCGGGGGCGTAGAAGAGATTGATCTTACCGGGGCTGGGCGCGAAGTTGTTGTAGGGGTCTTCGGCGTTGATGCGGCACTCGATGGAGTGTCCGCGCGGTTGGCTGAACATGACGTGCTCGGAGAGAGGGGCGCCGGCGGCGACACGGATCTGCTCTTTGATCAGGTCGCATCCGCGGACTTCTTCGGTGATGGGATGCTCTACCTGGATCCGGGTGTTCATCTCCATGAAATAGAAGTTCTCGTTGTCGTCGACGAGGTACTCGATGGTGCCGCAGTTCTCGTAGCCGATGTTGCGCACGAGGGATTCGGAGGCCTCGGCCATGCGCATGCGCAGCTCGGGGCTGAGAAGCGGCGAAGGGGTCTCCTCTATGATCTTCTGATTGCGGCGCTGCATGGAGCAGTCCCGTTCGCCGAGTTCCTTGACGTTGCCATGGCTGTCGGCGACGATCTGAAACTCGACGTGGTGGGGATTCTCGACGAGGCGCTCGAGATAGACGTCGGGGCAGCCAAAGCAGGCCTGGGCCTCGTTGCGGGCGGCGTGATAGGCACTCACAAAGCTGGCTTTGTTCAGGGCGGGGCGCATCCCGCGACCACCACCACCGGCGGTCGCTTTGATCATGATGGGATAGCCGATCTGCTCGGCGACGCGGAGCGCTTCGGCCTCGGTCTCGACGATCCCTTCTGACCCCGGAGTGACGGGGATGCCGTACTTCGTCGCGGTCGCCCGGGCCTGGTTTTTGTCACCCATGAGGGCGATGATACGGGCGGAAGGACCGATAAACTTGACGTTGCAGCTCTCGCAGAGCTCAGCGAAGCGGGGATTCTCGGAGAGGAAGCCGTAGCCGGGGTGGATCGCATCGACATTGGCGATCTCCGCTGCGGAGAGAATCGCCTGCATGTTGAGATAGGAGTCGGCACTGGCGGGAGGCCCGATGCAGATGGCATCATCGGCGAGGTGCACGTGCATCGAATCGACGTCGGCCTCGGAGTAGACGGCCGTCGTTCGTATCCCCAGTTCTTTGGCGGCACGGATCACGCGGAGCGCGATCTCGCCCCGGTTCGCTACGAGAATATTTTTGAACATGGCATTTTCACTCGGGCTCCCCTTCGCTGCGGGAAGGGGGCGCGTTGGAGGAATTCAGGAAGTCTTCACGCGGAAGAGCGGTTCGCCATACTGGACAGCAGTGCCATTTTCCACGAGGAGTTCGATGATCTCGCCGGCTATTTCCGACTTGATCTCGTTCATCACTTTCATCGCTTCGATGATGCAGACGGTGCTGTCGGCGGTGACTTTAGTGCCGATCTTGGCAAAGGCTTCGGATTCGGGAGAAGTGGCGGTGTAGAATGTGCCGACCATGGGCGAGGTCACTTCTTTCACTCCGGCAGGGAGGGCTCCATCAGCGACGGCGGGAGCCGGTGCGGCGACGGAAGCTTGTCCGGCAAACGGGTGCATGTATTGGGGGCCGGGTACAGAAGCCATCCATTGCTGGATCGCCTTCATGTCGATGTCTCCGCCCTTTTTGAGCTCGAGCTTGGTTTCATCCTGCTCGAGCTTGAACTGTGACAGCCCATGTTGGTCCATGAGCTCTACGATTTTTTTGATGTCTCTGAAGTCCACAGCGGTCGACCCTCTCGGTTGAAATTTTAAAATGTCGGGTTTTCTCCCGTTAGGAACCCTGACGCACGATGCCCGGAGTATCCAGCCCAAAAACAGCTTCGATAGAAGACGCAAGTTGCCGTTTCGTCAAGTTCGAGCCTCACGCATAACGTTCAGAACCTGTGATATTTCGTCCGCAGTGTTGTAGAAATGCGGACTGAAGCGGATATAGGGGGCTCCGTCCCGCCCGTGGCGGAAGCTGGTGACGATGTTCTGCCGGCCGAGGGCGGCACTGAGTTCACTGATTCTCCGGGGGTTGGACCGATCGGTGAAGGAGGTGATGCCGGAAGCGGCGCTCCCGGCGCGGGGACCGAGAAGGTCAAAGCCGAGCTCGTCGAGACCGGCGCAGAGCATCGCCTTCAATTCCAGCAGACGGGCGGCGACAGTATCGATGCCGAGGCCGGTGAGCAGGTCGATGGAGGCCTGCATCCCGACGAGACCCTGGGCATTGAGCACGCCGGGCTCGTAGCGGCGTCCACCGGGCTCGAAATCAACGGCGTCCTGCGCGATGAAGTCGGGCGACTTCACGTTCCAGGCTCCGAGGAGGGACGGATGGAGCCCTTCCTGCCGATCCCGGGCGACGCGGAAGATCCCGGCAGTCATTGGGCCCAGCATCCACTTGTGGGAGTCGGCGCTAAGGAAATCGACGTGCTTTGCAGGGGTGGGAAAGGCCCCTACGGTCTGGATCGCATCGAGGCAGAAGAGAAGGTCGCGTTCCCTCGCGAGTTCGCCTACTACCTCGATGTCGAGACGGTAGCCGCTGAGGAAATGGCACGACGCGAGGGCGAGGAGCCTCGTCTGCGGGGTGATCGCCTCGCGAACCAGTTCGGGGGTGATCTCGCCGATCTCGCGAGGTTGCAGGTAGACGACCTTGACGCCTTTGCTTTCGAGATTTTTCCACGGGTAGACGTTGGCCGGATAGTCGTCGAGATAGGTCACGATCTCGTCGCCGGGTTTCCAGGCGATGCCGTTGGCGACGAGGCTGAGGCCGAGGCTGGTAGGGCCGAGGAGGGCGATCTCGGAGGCATCACACTCAATCAAGGTCGCGGCGGAGGTGCGGACGAGATCCATGCGCTCAATGAGCACCTCGCTGTAGTCAAGTTCGCCGGTGGCGGAGGCATCGTTGAAGTCATTCATCGCCCTGAGCGCGACCTGCGGCACGGCGGTGACGGCGGCATGGGCCATGAAAATGCGATCGAGGCAGGCAGGGAAGGCCTCGCGGCGCCACGTTTCGTCAGAGTCGATTTGTTGGAGAAGGCGGGACATGGATCCTTAGACGCGACGAGCGCGCTCTCCTTCCTCGATCAATGCCCAGAATTGCTTCGATTTCGCGAGGGAGTCGTCATCGCCGACAGGCAGATTGGCACGGTAGAGAAAATCCTGGAAGGTGTTTTTGCTCAGGACGCGGTGTACGATGACGGATTGGTGGTCTTTTGAGACCTCGAAATAGATGCGCACATCGCTGGCACGGTAGCGATAAAGCTTTTTCCCATCGCGCTCGATCTGGCCAAAACGGGCCTCGGATCCATTTTCCTCGATGCCATCGAGATCCTCGGGTTTGACCTGGAACTCATTGAGAACGTCGAGCTGCTCGAGCGTCGGCAACTGCGAGATTTCGGCGGCACTGATTTCGTTGAAGATGACCTGGAACACGTCGGCAGTTTCTCCCCATGCGCAAGGGAAGGCAACGGGGAATTTCTACGACGGAGGCAATCGCCCGGGCGGAATTGGTCAAAAAGGAAACTCTTCCTGCACGGAGGTGGGCTCCGCCGGGCTCGATCCACGTGCCGTTTGCATAGGCGCGGATTTTTTCGCAGGGGGCTTCTTCTTTGGGGCCGGCTTCTTCTTTGCGCTGCGCGTCTTTCGCACTGGCATGGAGCGTTTTGCCCGGTTAAAAAGGTTTCTCAGCGCTTTCAGGCGAAGCGACGCCTCGAGGATTGCTTCCTCGAGTTCTCTCTGCATGGATTTGAGAAAGGCTTTGGTTTTTCGTTTCAGCGAAAATTCCCAGGCGGGGTGGATTCTCGCTTCTTCGAGAGAGTCGAGCACATCGTCCAATCGCATCTCCAGATGGTCCCGGTAGCGGCGCAGGGCAGGGGTCTGTGCAGGGCTGAACTCTTCCCGAAGATGGATCTGGAGTCTCAGCTCGATAGTTTCAAGCCCTTCCGTGTCGGAAAGCTCGTAGCAGATCATCGCTTCGTTCCAGAGAGATTTTTCAAACTCGCCGAAATCAGCGTGATGGTCGGGATGGAGGCGTCTCACGAGGCGCCGAAAAACGACCTTTGCCACTGACTGGTCTTCGGCCGTGTCGGCCATGGCGAGACGCAGAATCGCTTTTTCGAAGGCCGCGCGATTTCCCTCTTCGACATGATCAAAAGTGGCCGCGAAGTCCGCCCTGTATCGCTCGTAGGTTTCTTTATCGAGTTCATCGGGATCGATCCCTTTTACATCCGAGAGAAAGGACTCGAAAAGAGCCTCGACTACGTCTTCGGACGGTCTTCCCGGAGAGGAGTCTCCGTTTTCTTTCTCATGCAGATCCTTAAATTCTCTGCGGAGTTCTTTCTCGATCGCGACGACGGCCTCCGCTTCGGTGCGAAATTGGCCGGTCTCGTAGGCGAACTCCGCTTCTTCGAAGGAGGCGCTGAGGATCTCCGTTTCGTCCAGGATCGAAGTCAGGTTTTTCCTCTTCTCGGAATGATTCGTCTCCAGCCACTGCGTGAACTCAGGCAAATCGCGCTCGGTAAATCGTCCCAGTTCGCTTGCCTTTTCGAGTTCTCCGACTTGGAGGGCGGTGATCTCTGCGAGGAGCGCCCGCAACTTATCGGTCGTTTTGGAACGGATCCTTTTGTTCCCGACGGTCTTTTTACCTTTTTTTCGCATGTTTCCCGGGCAGGATCTAACATGGGGAGCCAAGAGAATCAACGGACCGTTGTATCACCTGTGCCGACTGGGCGCTAGAGCAGACGGCTCGGGACAAAAACGCTCGCCATGCCCGCCGCATTGGCGGCATCGATCCCGGCCTGACCGTCCTCGAAGACGAGGCAGCCCCCCGGGGCGACGCCCATGCGCTCGGCGGCGAGGAGGAACATGTCGGGCGCCGGTTTGCCCCGCTCCACATCGGCGGGGGTGATGATGATGTCGAAGAGGTCGAGCAGGCCGGCCTTCGCGAGAGAGGGTGCCACGAGGGAGATGTCGCTGCCGGAGGCGACGGAGATCTTCCTGCCCTCGGCGTGATAGCGACGGGCGAGATCAGCGACCGCCTCGACCGCCTCGATCTCGTGGAGATGGCGGGCATACCACTCGGCTTTGAAGTGATGGATCAGGTCCGGGCAGAGATCGGCCCCGAAGCGCTCGTTCAGCTCCATCACGGTGATGCGATCAGGCACCCCGGCATTGGCGTAGAACTCGTCTTCGGTCCATTCCCACGGGGCGCCGTGGTGGACGAAGCTGGCTGACCAGGCTCTGAAATGGAGCGGCATCGAGTCCACGAGGGTCCCGTCGCAGTCGAAGATATAGCCGTCAAAGTCCCGTGCGGGCAGATCCAATATCATGAGAAATGGCTCGGAACGCGATTCTCAAGCATCGCCGGCGGACACGGACTTGCGGTTCGTGGAGTTCGACGGGAGCGCCTCGATCACTTCCGCCTCGACAGCAGGACTGCCCTTGGTGAAGAAGCGTTTAAAAATGCGGCGGGGCAGACTCTTGCCTGACTCTTCTAATTCGAGCTCGCAGAGGGCGCCTTCCTTGGCTTTTTCCCAGGCCTGGGCAAAGCCGGGAGCGTTCACGACCATGACCTTCTCGGCACGGGCGTAGATCTCGAGTTCCCGCTCGAGGGCGGTGAAGTCGTTCTGGACGCGGCCCGAGTTGACTTTCATTCGGAGGTTCTCGTTCTCCGTCTTGAGAGAATCGATCTTGGCCTTCATCTCGCCGAGCTTTTCCGCTTCGATCTCGAGCTTGTCACTGAGGTGGCCTTTGAGGCGCTTGTATTCCCGCTTGGTCTTCTGATGGGAGAAGATGGAGAGAATGCAAAGGAAGAAGCCAAGGACAAAGCCCCAGAAGAACGGATGTTTCAGGATCGTTATCAGTGTTTCCATGTGGGGGCCAGTATAAAGGGAGTTTTCGCCTTCGTAAACCGGTGATCGAGAGGGACGACCCGCCCGATGAAGCGTTTTTTCTAAATCCTCCCTTGCCTTCCCCTGTTTCCTCTGTTTCTGTAATGACGGAAATAAAAGAAATGAAAGACCTTCCTTCATTTGCGCAACAGTTTATCCTCCATTGGGGAGAAATGGGGACGAAGTGGGGTATCAATCGCACCGTGGCCCAGATCCACGCACTCCTTTTCATCTCGGAGGAACCGCTCCACGCCGAGCACATCTGCGCGAGTCTCGGGGTAGCCCGATCAAACGTGAGCAACAGCCTCAAAGAGCTGCAAAACTGGGGCATCGTGAAATCGGTCCACCTCTCCGGTGATCGGCGGGACCATTTCGAGTCGATCAAGGACGTCTACGAGCTCTTCCGCGTCATCGCCGCCGAACGCAAGCGCCGCGAGGTCGATCCCACGCTGATACGGCTGCGAGCCTGCGCCAACGAGTCCGGTCGCACCGATGAGCCGGCCGACGCCTATGCCAAACATCAGCTCGAGGAGTTGCTGGGCTTCTTTGAACTCGTCAGTGACTTTTACGAAAAAATGGACCGGCTCCCCACGAAATCGGCGATCAGCGCGATTCGCATGGGAGACAAAATCGCCAAGTCGATCGGGGCCTTTATAAAATGATCCCCAGAGGATCCTGACACCCGCATTTTATCATGAACACCACAGAACCCAAAGCCCGGGTCGTGATCGCCGGAGGAAGCGGATTCCTCGGGAAAGCGCTCGCAGCGACTCTGGAAAATGAAAATTACGAGGTCGTCGTCCTCACAAGGAAGCCCGATTCCTACAGAGGCGCGGGCCGGGCCGTGAGTTGGGACGGCAAAACAGTCGAGAACAGCTGGGTCCAGCATCTCGAGGGGGCTCACGCACTCGTCAATCTCACCGGAAAACCGGTCAACTGTCGCCAGACGAAGCGGAATCGGGAGGAGATTCTGCGCTCGCGAGTGGGGCCGACCGAGGTCCTCGGTGACGCCCTGCGGATCGTCTATCGGCCCCCTGCTGTCTGGGTCCAGGCCGCGAGCCTCGCCATCTACGGCGACGCCGGCGACCGCCTCTGCGAGGAGTCGGCCTACGTCCCTGACGAATACCCCACCGACGTCTGCGTCGCCTGGGAGGAGGCTCTCGGTCGCGCGATCCGCCCGGAGATGCGCTGGGCCGCCCTGCGGATCGGGTTTGTCCTCGGTCGGGGTGACGGCGCCCTCGGAACCCTCGCTCGCCTCGCCCGACTCGGGCTGGGTGGGCCGATCGGATCGGGAAGCCAGTGGATCAGCTGGATCCATCTCGAGGACATGATGCGCCTCTTCCTCGAAGCGATTCGCAATCCTTCGGTCCACGGTATCTGCAATGCGACCGGACTCCAGCCGGTGAAGAACGCCGAATTCATGGAGACGCTGCGCAAGACACTCGGGGTCCCGATCGGTCTCCCCAGTCCGGCGTGGCTCGTTCGCGCGGTCTCCCCGCTCTTGAATGCCGATCCCGATCTCGCGCTGAATGGGCGTCGCGGGCTGCCCTGCCGCATCCACGGACTCGGCTTCCGCTTCCGCTATCACGAACTCGAAGACGCGCTCGCTGATCTCCTCCACCCGCAGCCGGCCACTGCCGGGGAACGCGAGTGGGTGCAGACTTTCGCCCGCTGAGCGATGAACGTTTCCGATCCCATTTCAGCGGTCAATTCATTTGCAATGGCGTGGAATCTGCGGGTTCATTGGGTCAATGGAAGAGAACCCTTTTCGCGAAGCTGACCTGAGCCTTCGAAACCATCCCGAGTCATGCATCATCGTGATCTTCGGGGCGACGGGAGATCTCACCCACCGCAAGCTCATCCCCGCGCTTTACAACCTCGCGGCGGATGGAGACCTGCCGGCAGGCCTCCGCGTCGTCGGTTTTGCCCGTCGGGAAAAATCCGATGACGAGTTCCGCTCCGGACTCGAGGTGCTCAACAAAGAAGTCTCGCGCCAGGGGCACAACGACGATCTTTGGGCCCAGTTTTCCCAGAGCATCACCTACCACACCAGCGAGTTCGGGGATCTCGAAGGCTACGCAGCGCTGAAAAGACGCCTCGACGGCATGGAGAGAGAAGGGGCGAGTCCCAATCGCCTCTATTACCTCGCCTCCGCCCCCGAGTTCTTCGACGATATCCTCCTCCACCTGCGCGAGTCAGGCCTGAACCATTCCAAGACCGGCTGGTGCCGCGCCGTTGTCGAAAAGCCCTTCGGCACCGATCTCGCGACCGCCCAGCATCTCAATCATGTCGTGAAAGAGACCTTTGCCGAGGAGCACACCTACCGAATCGACCACTATCTCGGCAAAGAGACCGCGCAGAACATCATGGTGCTGCGCTTTGCCAATCAGCTCTTCGAAGTGCTCTGGAACAACCGTTTTATCGACCACGTCCAGATCACCTGCGCCGAGCATCTTGGAATGGAAGGCGGTCGTGGCGGGTACTATGACAAGTCCGGCGCGCTCCGCGACATGGTGCAGAATCACCTCCTCCAGCTCCTCAGCCTCATCGCGATGGAGCCGCCCGCCGACCTCACTGCGGACGGCATCCGCGACGAGAAAGTCAAGGTGCTCAAATCCCTGCGCCCTTTCAAAAATGCCGGGGAAGTGGGGAAAAATGTCGTCCGCGCCCAGTACACCGCCGGGACCGTCAACGGCAACGATGTGCCCGGCTATCGCCGTGAAGACCGCGTCAATCCCGGCTCCATGACCGAGAGTTTCGTCGCCCTCAAGATCATGATCGACAACTGGCGCTGGGAGGGCGTGCCCTTTTTCATGCGCATGGGCAAACGCCTCCCGAGGAAAGGGACCGAGATCTCGATTCATTTCAAACAGGCCCCGAAGGTCCTTTTTAATGCTGCTTCCGGTGCCGAAGCGATGCCGGGCAATGTCCTCGTCATCCGCATCCAGCCGAATGAAGGCATCTCGCTGGGGATGAGGTCGAAACGCCCCGGTCCCGCCGCGACCCTTCAGGCGGTGAAAATGGATTTCCGCTACCAGACCAGTTTCGGCAAGAGCAGCCCCGAGGCCTACGAGCGACTCCTCCTCGACGCGATGGCCGGCGACGCCACCCTTTTTGCCCGCAAAGACGAAGTCGAGACCGCCTGGCGCTACATCGACCAGATCGAGAATGCCTGGCACAAGTCGTCCGCCCCGCCGAAGATGGCCGAGTACCCCGCCGGCTCGTGGGGACCGAAAGAAGCAGACGAACTCCTCGATCAGAGCGGACACGAATGGCGGCGTCTCTAAAAACCGGGTGGCTCCGCCTCCTCGCGGCGGGCGCTGTCTGGGGTCTCAGCACCCTGTCAGTTCCTGCGGCGAACTACGCGGGCGATGTCTTCAGCCTCGAGATCTGGAGCCTCACGATACCTCTCGACGATGACGGGGACGGTTTTGCCGACGACGTTCTCATGCCGACCCTGCGAAACTTCGAGGATCCCGATTTTTTTCACCTCTCCGCGACGCGCGACTCCATCGTCTTCAAAGCAAGGGGCGACGCCGCCAAACGGGAGGACGCCGCCTTTCCCGGCTGCCTCTTGCGTGAGTTGAAAAGGAGCAGCGGAGTCCCCGCCAGCTGGGACGCCACCGACGGTCTCATCCACAACCTCACCATCACCCTCGCGATTCACCGCACGCCCGGCCCCGGCACTGCCATCGTCGCTACGGGGATCTATTCGGAAAATGAGGAAGTAATCACCCTGCGGCTCGAGGGGCGGAAACTGCTCCTCACCCGTGCGGGAATGGAGTCCCTCGTGCTCGAAGCCGACTATCTACCCGGAACTGTCATTGCTCTCATGCTGATCATCGAAGACGGGCGAATTCGCGCGTTTTACAAAGGGGCGTCACTGACCGCCTGGCCCCTCGAGCGGAACAATCTCCACTTCCGCGCCGGGTGCGAAGTCCAAAACACCGGTGATAAGGAGAGTCGAGCGGCGGGAGAGGAAGGTGAAGTGGAGATCCGAAAGCTCTACGTCACTCACAAAGTCTGAACGACGAAGTCGAAACCGGTCGCGCGAAGTGTAATTCCCTGCTCGACAGTTTCTTTCCACCAGTTTATGGAACGGGATATGGCAGATCTCCACCACTGCGAAACGCCCTTAGTCGGAATCATCATGGGTAGCACCTCGGACTGGCCCACCATGTCCAAAGCGGCCGCCGTCCTGCGGGACTTCGGCATCCCCTACGAGGCGAAAGTCGTCAGTGCCCACCGCACTCCCGAACTGCTTTTTACCTACGCGAAGTCCGCGCGATCGCGCGGACTCCAGTGCCTCATCGCCGGCGCCGGCGGTGCCGCGCATCTGCCGGGGATGGCCTCTGCCCTCACGACCGTGCCGGTGCTCGCCGTGCCGGTGCAGTCCCGTGTTCTCAGCGGGATCGACTCGCTCCTTTCCATCGTTCAGATGCCGGCGGGGATACCGACCGCCACTTTCGCGATCGGCGACGCCGGGGCGACCAATGCGGGACTCTTCGCCGTTTCCCTCCTCGCCCTCAGTGATGAAAAACTCGCCGCGCAGCTCGCCGACTACCGCGAAGGACTGCGTTTAAAAGTGGAGTCCGCTGAACTGCCCTCTCTCCCGGCCGCCGAATGAGCGTCTATTTTCCTCCCGGTTCCACCATCGGAGTCCTCGGCGGCGGTCAGCTCGGGCGTATGTTCACGATGGCCGCCCGTCGCATGGGCTATCGTGTCGTCTCCTGGATCGGCGGTCCCGACACCGGCCCCGCCGGCATGGCCGATGTGGTCATTGAAGAGCCATTTGATTCGCCGGGAGGGCTCGCCGCCTTTCTCTCGCAAAGTGATGTCGCCACCGTCGAATTTGAAAACATACCGCAGTCCCTCCTCAATACCATCGCGGCGGCGATACCGCTGATGCCCGGGTCGGTCCCCGTCTCGATCTGCCAGCACCGCGAGCGGGAAAAGCGATTTCTCTCTGAAAACGGCTTCCCCTGCGCCGCCTTTTCCGTCGTCGATTCCGCCGAGCAGTTGCGCACCGCACTCCACGCTCTCCCCGGGAACAGAGGCATCCTTAAGACTGCGGAATTCGGCTATGACGGTAAGGGGCAGGTATCGGTCACTCGCGAGAGCGACAGCGAGGAGATCTGGGCTCGCTTCGAAGCTCCCCGCGCCGTCCTGGAGGAAAAGATAAGTCTTTCCGCAGAGCTATCCGTTCTCGTCGTGAGAGACCAGTTCGGGAACACCGGCACCTATGATCCCGTGGAAAACATCCACCGGGATCACATCCTCGATGTCTCGATCGTGCCGGCGAGACTGGATCGTGATCTGCTCGCGAAGGCCGGGGGGATCGCCGTGGGCATTGCGAAAGCGCTCGATTACGTCGGGATCCTCGCGGTCGAATTTTTTGTTTCCAGTGAGGGAAATCTCCTCGTGAATGAGATGGCGCCCCGTCCCCATAATTCCGGGCATCATACCATCGACGCCTGCGAAACATCACAGTTCGAGCAGCAGTTGCGCGTGCTCGTGGGTCTGCCCATAGGGAGCACCCGGCTCCACGGTGCCGCCGTCATGCTCAATCTCCTCGGCGATGTCTGGATCCACAATGACGGAAAACCCGACTGGCCATCCATCCTCGCCCTCCCCGGTGCTTCCCTGCACCTCTACGGAAAGCACGAGGCCAGGTGCGGTCGGAAGATGGGCCACCTCACTTTCACCGCCCCCACCCTCGACGAGGCGATGGAGGCGCAGACGAAGGCTCGGGAGATCCTCCGTCTGCCGGGAGTCTGATCGACCTCACCCGAACAACTCCACCACCGGCTTGCCTTTGTCGGCGAGGGTGAAGGGACGCATGCTCGGGGAGTAGAGAACCTGATCGAGCGGCAGCCCGAGGGCGTAGCCGATCGTGGCGTTGAAGTCCTGCACTTTCACGGTGCCCTCGAGGATCTTTGAGCCGGTATCGTCGGTCTTCCCGTGGACGATGCCGCCTTTGATCCCGCCGCCGGCGAGGACACAGGTGAACGCCTGGGGATGGTGGTCGCGGCCCTCGTTGCTGTTGATCTCGGGGGTGCGCCCGAACTCGGTCGCGAGGACGACGAGTGTATCGTCGAGGAGCCCGCGCCGCTCAAGGTCGCTGAGCAGGGTCGAGTAGGCCGCGTCGAGGATCCGGGCCTGCTCGGGCACGTTGACGAAGTTCGAGTTATGGGTGTCCCACCCGCGCATCGCGACTTCGACGAAGTTCACACCATGCTCGAGGAGATGTCGGGCGAGAAGACAGCCCTGACCGAAAGGATTTTTCCCATACTTCTCCTTCATCGCATCGCTCTCTCCGCTGATGTCAAAGGCGGCGAGATCCTTGCTGCGCATCAGCTTGATGGCGTCATCGTACATGTCGGTGTAGGCGCGCACGTTCTTCTGATTGTATTTTTCGACAAAGGGAACGTCGAGCCTCTCCGAGAGGGATCGATGAAAAGTAAAACGCTCTTCGGTCATGCCACGGGACATCGCGCTGTTCTGCAGCCCGCCCTCGGGATCGCGGACCATGAGAGGGGAAAGGCTGCTTTCGAAAAATCCGGCACCGGGGTGAGAGGAATCATTGCCTACCATGACACTACCGGGGAGCGAGGGATTGCCCCGTCCGTTGAACTTCAGCAGCCACGCCCCCATCGCGGGGTGACGGATGGAGCTGCGGAGTTCGTAGCTCGTGTGCATGAAATAGTTCCCCTGCTTGTGCGCGCCCTGGGTCGAGGTCATCGACTGGATCACGGCAAGCTTTTCCGCCTGCTTCGCGAGGAGGGGGAGGTTGTCGGTGAGCTTGATGGTGTCGACGGGGGTATCGATCCGCTTCGTCGGGCCCATCACCGGGGTCGTCTTCGGGTCGAAGGTATCGAGGTGGGACATGCCGCCGCTCATGTAGAGGTAGATGACACGCTTCGCCGTGGCGACCTGGCGCAGGCTAGAGGCACCGGCACCGGCGGCGCGGGAAAAGTCGGGCAGTGCGGAGATGGCGCTGACCCCGAGGAAGGACTTGGCGGCACGGGCGACAAAACCGCGGCGGGAGAGATCGGATTTCAGATTCATGGCTTCGGGCAGGGAGTCAAGAGGGTCGGGTCGATGACGCGACCCTGCTTGATAGAGCGGGATTACTGGATGAAAAGGAACTGGCGGGTGTTGAGCAGGGTCCAGACGATGCCGTTGACGGTCCCGGCTTCGGGATCGGCGGCCCAGGCTTCTTTGAAGATGGCTTTCTCGTCGGCGGTCGGCAGGCGGCTCAGCATGGTGAGGTAGATGGTGTCGAGCCGGTCGTCGAATTTCTCACCGCGCATGTTGCGGGCGAGGACAGAGTAGCGGCTCGTGATCGCGGTGAGAACGGGGCCATTGAGAAGCGCAAGGGACTGGGTCACGGAAGCCTGATCGCTCGCGTTCTCAAGGAGTTCGCGATCACTCTGGCCGAACTCGCGCAGGAAATGTCCCGGAGGCGCCGGCGAGGGCAGCTCGGACGCCCGCTGCATACGGTCGCGGAGCGTGCTGTTGTAGGTACGGTAGAATCCGCGTTCCTCTTTCGTCTTCACCTTCCAGTCTGCGATCTCTCGAGCCTGCCGGGCGGCCTGCTGACGGCTGATCTCGCTCTCCTTCTCCTCGAACATGGCGGCAATGAGCTCGTTGATGATCCCGCCGCCCGCTTCGGTGCCGGCGATCTCGTCCATGGCCTGGTCGAAGGTCCGGTCCTTGCTGAGAATGGCGGTGGCGAGCTCTGCGATGAGGGCGTTGCTCCCGGGACTTTCGGGAGCCGGCTCCTTCTTTCCCTCAGGACCGGCGGAGGCTTTCCCGACGCCCCGGTCAGGCGCGAGGGTGGCGAGCTTGCGGGCGAGACCGTCGCGGTAGACGGTCTCTTCGATGCGGTTGGCGAGCTGGTTGCGGATGCGTTTCGCTTCGGCGGTGGCTTCGCGGATGAGACTGGGATCACCAGCCTCGCGAGCCCGGGCTACCTTTGCCTGGGCGGCCTCGATCTCGACAGAGAGCTGCTCCTGGATTTTCACGACTTCCTGGAGGTTTTTGAGAAACTGCGGCGGCTTCTGATCATAGACGGCTTCGGCGATGAGCTGGACGGTGGCGAGGCGCTTCTCTGCCGCGAGGGAGCGGGAGGCTTCGGGCGCATCGGGATCGGGCCGGGTCATCGCGACGAGGGAGTCCCAGATCTGCTCGGCGCTCATGCGACGGAGGATGGGGCCGGCAAAGTAGTAGGGCGCCCCGGGGACGGGCTCGGCGAGAGAGGCCTCGCGCTGGTAAGCGTCAGTTCGGTAAACGATGCGCTGGAAAGCCTGGATGTCGTAGCCGAGCGAGACCATGAGGTCCTCGAGATAGTCCATGAGGGCTGCGTTGGTGGCGACAGTGTTCTCCTTCATGTCATCGACGGGGTCGATCAGGCCGAGGCCGAAAGCCCGCTTCCAGAGGCGGTTCGCGATGACTTTGGTGAAGCGGGGATTTTCGGGCGAGGTCAGCCATTCGCCGAAGGCAATCACGGGGGCAGTGCTCTCGCTGAGAACGGCTTCGTTCCCGAAAAGGGTGGAGGGCGTCACCACGGCGAGAGGATTGGCATCGTCGTATTTGTAATCGGTGGGGAGACGGAGGGCCCGGGGGGAGATGTTGACATTGTTGAAGCGCAGCGGAAAGAGCACTTCCGAGGCGGCTTTTTTGAGGCCTTTTTCCTGATTGGAGACGGCCTTTTTCCCTTTGCGATTCTCCAGGACGGTCAGGGACTGTTGCAGCAACGGATGGTTGTTCGTCCCGACCATGCCGCTGGTAAAGGCGGCGAGATGGTAGTAGTCCATCTGCGTCATGGCGTCGAAGGGGTGATTGTGGCACTGCGCACAGACGATCTGGGTGCCGAGGAAGAGCTGCGAGGTCATCGCGAGATTGTCGAGCGGCATGCCGAAGTCGCGGATCGTGTAGCCGACGGCGGGATTTCCCCAGGTGCTCCCCGTAGCGGTGACGAGCTCGTAGACGAGCTTATCGTAGGGTTTATTGCTCCGAATAGCCGACTTGATCCACTGCTCGTAGGCGAGCCCGGCAGGCACGCTCTGCCCGTTGCCGGAGAGGTTGGTGCGGGACCGGAGGAGATCTGCGAAGTAATTATATTGGTGGGACACGTAGCCATCGGAACCGATGAGGAAATCGACAAGTTCGGCCCGCTTTTCGGGAGCGGTCGATTCGAGAAAGGTCGTGGTTTCTTGTCTCGTCGGGACACGGCCGATGAGGTCGAGATGAATCCGTCGCACAAAGACTTCGTCCGATGTCACGGGATTGGGCTTCAACTGATTCGCATCGAGCTGGACCTTGATAAGCTGATTAATTTTAGCGGCGGCTTCGTCGGGACTCCCCGGAGCGGCGCGGGCCGTCAGCACGGCGGCAGTGAGGCAGAGCACCAGAGCGGTGCCAGGAACGTGGATCTTCATAACTATGTGACTCGCTGTTGAAACCCCTAAATTAGGCTCAGGTTTCTGAAAAAAGCCGCATCCGGAGAAGAGAGAAGCGCGACCGCTCAGCGTCTCAGCTCCGCAAAAATGAGTCGTCCCGCGCTGGTCTGGACGGCTCCCGCGACGACGACGTGCTGCAACGTGCCGATGTGGCGCTTCCCGTGATTCACTACGATCATCGTCCCGTCGGGCAGAAAGCCGACCGCTTGATGATCGTCTTTGCCCTCTTTCACGAGCTCGAGATCGAGTTCGTCGCCGGGGGAAACGATGGGGCGCAGAGCGAGAGCGAGTTCGTTGAGATTGAGCACGCTGAGCCCCTTGAGTCGTGCCACTTTGCCGAGATTGCCGTCGTTGGTGAGAATGCGGGCGCCCATGAGATCGGCGAGCTGGATCATCTTTGCCTCGGAGGAGAAACCGCTATCGAAAGTCTCTTCGCGGATCTCGATCTCGATATTCTCGGACTTCATCGCATTGAGGGCATCGAGGCCTCGTTTTCCCCGGCTGCGTTTGATCTCATCGGCGGATTCGGCCATTTTTTGCAGTTCGTCGAGGACAAATCGCGGTACGACGAGTGACCCGCCGAGGAAGCCAGCCGCACAGATACCGGGGATACGACCGTCGATGACGATGTTCGTGTCGAGCAGAGTCGGGAGATCCTGGAGGGCATCCTGACGGAAGCGCACATAGGGAATGAGGAGCGAAAATTCTTCGCGCTTGCTGCGCAGCGCCAGCATCACGCCGATGAACCCGAATGCGAGGAAGATGGCGAGATTAAAGATGCTCCCCGCGAGCTGGAACTGATCGACCCAGCCGGCCTGGAAGAACCCGATGCGGGTCACGAGCCAGGCGCAGAGCAAGCCGATAAGGAGACCGAAGGTCCCGTGCGAGAAAGAGCGGATACTGAGATGCCGCAGCATCACGTCGAGGACGATAACGATGGAGGCAAAACCAAGTCCAACAAGCGCCCCGAACCACCAGATGCGTGTCGCCTCCCCCATCGCCACGGAGGCACCGATAAATCCCGCGAGGAGCAGGAAGAACATGCGGATGACATTTAGCAGGGCGGCAGTACTCATCGGGAAAGCGGAGACAAAGCCCTAGTATACCCTCACGAGTCCGTTTTGCGACGACCGGTTTTCCTCCATGCTCCGGGCGGCCATCCATTTGCCGCGCCTGAGAAATCCCTCGAGGGTGAGACCGGCCAAGTCAGCATGACGGGAGACGAGCTCGGCCTGGGTCGCGAGGAAGCCGGAGACGATCACTCCGCCCCCGGGCGCAAGACGGGCGGGGAAAAGCGGGAAAAGCACCGCGAGCAGATCGCTGAAGAGATTCGCCGCGATGAGATCGTAGGTGGGACCGCCCTCTTCCGCCATCAGGGCCACGGCATCGCCCTCGATAAACTCAATCTTGTCCGCGACACCGTGCCGGACTGCATTTTCCCTCGCGTAGCCGAGCGCCATGCTGTCGTTCTCGACGGCCACGACCCGGGTTGCCCCGAGCGTCGCCGCCGCGATCGCGAGGATGCCGCTGCCACACCCGAGATCGATCACACTCCATTCACCATCCGCCCGCCGCGCTGCAAAATCGGCGAGGAAACGCAGACATCCCGCCGTGGTGGGATGCTCGCCGGTTCCGAAGGCAAGCTGAGGCGGGAAACTGAGGATGATGCGGCCGGGATGCTCGCGCTGGAGTTGGGCGAGAGTCCCGGGCTCGTCGGATCCGGTCACTAGGAGGGCGTCGCGCACCTTGATGAGAGTGCCCCCGTTCACGAGCGGCTTCGGCTGCCACTGTTCGGGCAGGATGAGTTTCACAACGCCGCCATATCGGGCGCAAAGCTCATCGACCGCAGCAAGCGAAGTGGCGTAGCTACTGAAACGCCAGCGTTTGCGCTTCACCGGCTTGTCGAGGACGTAGGAGACATCGGCGAGGATGAGACGGGTCTCCCACTCATCGAGCCGGTCTTCATCGACAAATTTGGACCAGCAGTAAATCGTTTCCACGAAAGGAAGCCCCGCAAAACTTGAAAGAAAACTGGAGCGGGTGATGAGATTCGAACTCACGACATCAACCTTGGCAAGGTTGCGCTCTACCCCTGAGCTACACCCGCATATGCTACCCGGAGACAGCGCGGACGGCAATTTGGCGGGAAATGATAATTTTTCAAGGCGAATTTTTTTAAATTCGATTGGCAGGGAATTAGATGGCAGCGTAACGATGCCGACCATTCCAGACATGAAGAAATTCGGGAACAAACTCGACGAGATCATCGCCGACAAAGCACTCGAGGTGGAACGCCTCCTCCCGGTGCAGGAGAAACTGCGTTTTGCCGCTCAGGCGCGGGAGGATTTCCGCTGCTTCGAGACCGCTCTCGGCGGCGCGTTGCGTCATCAATCCGATGGCGAGGGCTATGGGACGACGGAGCTCTCCGTCATCGCCGAGGTGAAAAAAGCCTCGCCCTCGGCCGGGACGATTACCGCTGACTTCGACGCGGTCGAGATCGCGCGGGCCTTCGCGGCGGCCGGGGCGAACGCTCTCTCCATCCTGACTGACGAAAAATACTTCCAGGGCCACCTTTCCTACCTCTCCCAGATCCGCGAGGCGGTGGACCTGCCGCTGCTGAGAAAAGACTTCATCATTCACGAGGTCCAGATCTACGAAGCGATCGTCGCGGGGGCCGATGCGATTCTGCTCATCGTCGGGGCGCTCGAGCAGGACCAGCTCCACCATCTCCTCGAAGTGGCGACGAACTACCAGCTCGATGTCCTCGTCGAGGTGCACGATCTCGAGGAAATGGAGCGGGCCCTCGAGACGAACGCACGGATCATTGGGATCAATAACCGCAATCTGCGGACCTTCGAAGTCGATCTCACCACGACCGAACGTCTCAGCGAAGAAGTTGGTCCCGATCACATCCTCGTGAGCGAGAGCGGGATCTACACCGGCGAAGACACCCGCCGAATCCAGTCCTGGGGTGCCGACGCTATCCTTGTGGGCGAGGCCCTGATGCGGGCACCGGACAAGACCGCGAAGATGGCCGAGCTAAAGGGGCTCAGTGAACTGGCGTAGACTCTTCTCTTCACGCTCACGATGGCCTGGCGAATCGACAGCTCGATCATTCAGGGAGAATTCGACTTCACTATCCGCGGCGAAGTCGAGGGGACCTTAGTCGCTGCGGGGAGGGCAGAGCCTGTCCTCGTCCTCCTCACCGGAGTCCCCTGGCGCGATCTCGCGGGGCATCGGCTGCGCTTTTCCCGACGGGTCGGCCTCGGCGAGGTCGTCGCCCTCGCCCCGGGGTTTGCCGGCGATCAGTCCGGCAGCGCCGGGGACATGACGGCATCGCGAAAGGTCAAAGTGCCAGACCGCCCCATCGAAGAGCTGTTCCACCGTTCCAGCGATCCAAAGGACTTCCCCTTGCGCTGGGAAAACTGCCTTTATCTCGAGTGGTTCAGCGAAAAAGTTCGAAGCGGCCCATCTCGCGGCGGAGTCCGAACCCGATTGCAGCGAAGAAGACTTCACCCACCCGCTCGTGGCCCGGTCCAGGGCTCTCGGCACCCCCCTCAACAAGGAAGCCCGCACAGCCGGGTGGATCGATGATTCCGCAAGCGGGGAACATCCTCTCGAAGCCCTCACGGATGGCATCTGGTTCGGCTCGACCAAGCTGGCGGGAGCCCTCAACGGCGCGCCCTCGGACCGCGAATGGCCGCCCGATCCTCTCCTCGCCGGCGACACGCTGGTGCGATTGAAAAAAGCGCGCGAATTTTTCCACGATTCTCTCGCCTCGGCTCGCTCCGCGCGGGAAGACGGTCTCGCCCTGCCGAACTGGCTTGGGGCAGCAGCGGATGAGATCTCGGCGCTGCTCGCCGAAGTGGAACAGCTCATCGCCGAGGCGCGCCGCGTTTTAGAGTAGCCGCACCCGCTCACTCCGGCAGAGCCCGATCGCGGCGACTTCCCCCGAATCGCACCCATTTCTCGAACTCCACCGCGAGGAAAGAGACGAGGGCGACCGCGACGATGCGGCCCCAGCTCTCCAGCGACAGTGGCGAGGAATGAAAGAGCCGGTTCATCACAGGCAGATAGGTGAAGAGCATCTGCGCCGCGACCATCGCGGTCGCGCCGAGGATGGCGTAGTGATTGGTCCAGATTCCGATGCGAAAGACGGACCGATGCAGCGATCGGCAACTGAAAAGGTAAGCTGTCTCCACCATCACGATCACATTGATGACGGCGGTACGGGCTTCGGCGAGAGTTTCTCCGGCGACCCTGAGTTCGTGAAAAAAGAGCCAGTAAGCCCCGGCGATCATGATGGAGGTGATCAGCCCGGTGCGCATGAAGAGGGCAAAGGTCAGGAGCGGTCGCTTCGGATCTCGGGGTGGGCGGCGCATCAGGTCGGATTCATTCGGTTCAAACACAAGCATCAACCCGAGGAGGATGGAGGTCGACATGTTGACCCAGAGTAACTGCACCGGCAGAGTCAGCCCGAGAAGGATCGCGAGGAGAATGATGCAGCCCTCTCCCAAGCTCGTCGGCAGAGTCCAGATGATAAATTTGCGAAGATTGTCAAAGACCCCGCGCCCCTCCTCTACGGCGGCGGCAATGGTGGCGAAGTTATCGTCGGTCAGGATCATCGCGGCAGCACCCTTGGCCACATCGGTACCGGCTATACCCATGGCCACGCCGATGTCAGCCTGCTTTAGAGCGGGGGCGTCATTGACCCCGTCCCCTGTCATCGCGACGACATGACCGCGGGCCTGGAGCGCCCGCACGAGCCGCAGCTTCTGCTCGGGGAGACGCGAGCAAAGACGTCGGTGCGGTGAGCGAGATCGGGGAGGTCTTCGTCGCCGACGTTTTCCAGATCGCGACCCGTGACCACCCCGACAGTCTCCCCGTCGGCATCACTGATGCCGATCTGCCGCGCGATGGCCCCCGCCGTGACAGCGTGGTCACCGGTGATCATTTTGACCCGTATCCCGGCGGTACGACATTTGGCCACGGCGTCGATCGCCTCTTTCCACGGAGGATCGATCATGCCCTGAAGACCGAGAAAGGTGAGCCCCTCACTGACATGGTCGTGATTCAGCTCGCTTTCTTCAGACTGTGCATGGCGTCGGGCGAGGGCGAGGACGCGGAGTCCGTCGGCGGCAAGGGCTTCGACACGGCGATGAACTTCGGCTTCATCGATATGCTCGAGTTTTCCCGAGGGACCTAGCATGTCCGAGCAACGCGGGAGGAGCCTCTCCACGGCCCCCACCTTGTAGATCATGTTCGTTTTTCCGCTCCCGCCGTCATGCAAAGTGGCGCGGAACATGTGTTCGGACTCAAAAGGGATCATCCCCAGCCGCGGAGCCGCCTCCACCGTCTCCGCATGGACGAGTCCGGCCTTGGCCCCGGCGACGAGCAAGGCCGCTTCAGTCGGATCACCCTGCATGTGCGGACGCCCGTCTTCGAGGATGAGTTCGGAGTCATTGCAGAGCACCCCGGCGCGCAGGCATTCAAGGAGCGCGGGGAAGGCGGTAGGATCGATCGTCTTGTCCTCTTGGCGGATCTCTCCCCGGGTGTCGTATCCGCCACCACTCAGGATGAAAATCTCGCCTCCGGCAAAGACGCGCTGCACCGTCATCTGGTTCTCGGTCAGCGTCCCGGCTTTGTCCGAGCAGATCACCGTGGTGCTGCCAAGTGTCTCCACCGCAGGAAGTTTGCGAATGATCGCCCGGCGTTTTGCCATGCGGCTCACGCCAATCGCGAGGACGATCGTGACGGCAGCGGGTAATCCTTCGGGAATGGCCCCGACCGCCAGCGCCACCGCCGCCATGAACATGTCGACCGCCGTCTCGCCCCGGGCCACGCCCACCGCGAAGCCGACGGCTGCGAGCCCGACGATGACCCAGAGGAGGAGTTGGCTGAACGCGGCAATCTTTTTCGTCAGCGGAGTGGAGAGCTCGACCGTATCGGCGAGGAGGCGGGCGATCCGACCCGTCTCGGTTTCATCGCCGATCGCAAAGACGACCCCTTCAGCCTGTCCATAGGTGACCATCGTCCCCGCAAAGGCGAGATTGCGACGATCCCCGAGAACCATATCTTCTTCCAGCGTCCCCGTCTCTTTGAGTACGGAGACTGACTCACCGGTCAGGGCCGATTCGTTGACTTGAAGACTGTTCACTTCCGTAAGGCGCAACTCCGCAGGGACGAGATCTCCGCTCTGCAGCAACACGATATCCCCGGGCACGAGTTACGCTGAGGGGACCCGCAGCTTGTGACCGTCGCGACGCACCGTCGCAGCGGTCACGACCATGCGGCTTAGCGCCTCAATCGCTTTTTCAGCCTTCGACTCCTGAAAGAAACCGATGATCGCGTTGATAAGCACCACCCCGGTGATGACTGCGGAATCGACCCACTCTCGGAGAATGCCGGTAATGATCGCCGCCGCGATGAGGAGGTAGACGAGCGGCTGATGAAACTGGAGGAGAAAACGTTTCCATACGGGAGCTCCGCCCTTCGCCGAGACAGTGTTGGGACCGTATTTCTCCTGTCGCCGCTTTACCTCCGCTCCGGAAAGTCCCTGCCGGGGATCAGATTCGAGGAGCTCCAGAACCTCGCTCATGGGGGGATGATGCCAATTTTGGTCCTGACGGGGCGGAGTCGACTTCATGGGGTGAGCAGGGATTCACGGGAGAGGCCCTCAGAATCACCATAGCCCCCAAAGCCAAAAGGGTAAAGGTCGCAGACCCTTGCGGGCGTGTCGTGATGGAGGCGAGGGCGGGAATCGAACCCGCGATAGAGCTTTTGCAGAGCCCGGCCTTACCACTTGGCTACCTCGCCATCACGCTGAAATCCGCCCGGAAAATGGACGGGCGGCACTAAAAGCCTGATACAGGGGGCTGTCAATCGCTTAGACAGCCCCCGATAAATCACCCGTCGCCTTAGATGATCATGCCCGCAGCGACCGTTTCATTGGTCTGCGAGTCGATCAGGATGAAACTGCCGGTGGACCGATTGCGGCGATAGGAATCGTAGAGCAGCGGAGCCGAAGTGCGCAGAGTGATCCTCCCGATCTCATTGAAGCGGAAGGTCTTGTCGTCTTCAATCTTGTGCAGCGTGTTGATGTTCACCTTGTAACGCACGTCCTTAACGATCGCTTTGACCTCTTTGGTCGTGTGGCGCAGGTAGTATTTCGCATTCGGCTGGAGCTGATTTGTCTCGGAGAACCAGCAGATCATGGCGTCGATTTCCTGATCCTTCTTCGGCGGATTGTTCGGCTTGGTGATCATGTCACCGCGACTGATATCGATCTCGTCCTCAAGGGTGAAGGTGCAAGAGAGCGGGGCAAAGGCGGCCTCCTGCGGTCCGTCGAAGGACTCGATCGCCTTGATGCGGGTAGTAAAGCCCGAGGGCTGGATCATGACCTCGTCACCGGGACGGAAGACCCCGCCGGCGACGCGACCGGCATAACCGCGGAAGTCGTGATGCTCGTCCGAGTGCGGACGGATGACCCACTGCACGGGGAAGCGAGCATCGACGTGGTTGTGATCGGAACCAATGTAAACGGTCTCCAAATGGTAGAGCATCGTGGGACCCTCGTACCAGTCCATGTTCTTGGACTTGTCGACGACGTTGTCTCCGTGAAGGGCGCTCATCGGAATCGCGACCATGTCAACGATGTTGTCGAGGCGCGAAGCGAAGCGTTTGAACTCATCGACGATCTCTTCAAAACGCTCTTCGCTGTAATCGACGAGATCCATCTTGTTCACCGCGAGAATGACGTGGCGGATGCGGAGCAGGTCGGCGATGAAAGCGTGACGGCAGGTCTGCTCGATGATGCCGAGGCGGGCATCGACGAGGATGATGGCGAGGTTCGCGGTCGAGGCGCCGGTCACCATGTTGCGGGTGTACTGGATATGCCCGGGAGTGTCCGCGATGATGAACTTACGCTTCGGTGTCGCGAAGTAGCGGTAGGCCACATCGATCGTGATGCCCTGCTCGCGCTCAGCCCGGAGACCATCGGTGAGGAGGGCCAGGTTGACGTGCTCGTCGCCGCGCTTTTTCGAAGTCGCCTCGACCGCATCCATCTGATCGTCAAAGGTGTTTTTGGAATCGTAAAGGAGACGACCGATGAGGGTAGATTTGCCGTCGTCAACGCTGCCTGCCGTCGTGAAGCGCAGCAGGTCCATGTCGAGGTAACCTTCGTCGATGGGAATTTCGGTATGCATGAAAGTAAAATGTAAAAGATGGGGAAAGTAAAAGGGCCAGGCCGGGTCGATCTTAGAAGTATCCTTCTTTCTTTCTATCTTCCATGGCGGTCTCGGAGCGTTTGTCATCCGACCGGGTGCCGCGCTCGGTCTGGCGGGCGGTGGCCACTTCGTAAATGATGGTCTCCATTGTTGCTGCTTCGGAGTAAACGGCGCCGGTACAGGTCATGTCTCCAATCGTGCGGAATCGGACAGTGGCGTTTTCCTCGACCCGCTCACCCGGCTGCGGGATGACGACCTCGGAGATCGCGAGCATCGCCCCGCTGCGATGGACGACGTCACGCTGGTGCGAAAAATAAAGGCTGGGGAGCGGGATATTTTCGGATTTGATATACTGCCACACATCCATCTCGGTCCAGTTGGAGAGAGGGAAGACGCGGAAGTGTTCCCCGTGGTGCTTGCGGCCGTTGAAGATGTTCCAGAGCTCGGGGCGCTGATTTTTCGGGTCCCACTGGCCGAAGTCATCGCGGTGGGAAAAGAAGCGTTCTTTTGCCCGGGCTTTCTCTTCGTCGCGCCGACCACCGCCGAGGCAGGCGTCGTACTTGTTCGCCTCGATCGCATCGAGAAGAGAGACGGTCTGGAGAGCATTGCGGCTCGCGAAGGGGCCTTTTTCCTCCTGCACACGGCCCTGGTCGATGGAGTCCTGCACGTAGGCGACGACGAGGTCGGCTCGCAGGCCGGCGACATATTGGTCACGGTAGTCGAGCGTTTCCTGGAAATTGTGCCCGGTGTCGACGTGGAGCAGCGGGAAGGGAAGGCGGGCGGGGTAGAAGGCCTTGCGGGCGAGATGGGCCATCACGATCGAGTCCTTGCCACCCGAAAAGAGCAGGGCGGGACGGTCGAACTGGGCGGCAGTTTCGCGCAAAATGAAAATGGCCTCGGACTCGAGCTGAGCGAGGTGATTGACTTGATAGGACACTCTTTCTTCTTCCATGATACAAATAGGGATTCTCAGCGAGGGAGGGGTGGGGGCGGCCGCTGGCGACAGCTCAGCCGCCGGGGGTTTTAGAGAGGACCGCGTCGAGCAACTGATCGAGGCATTCCTCTTCGCTAAACGCTTCGGTGTCAATGACGAGGTCGGGGCTTTCCGGCTCTTCAAAGGCGGAATCTTTGCCGGTGAACTGCTTCACCTCTCCGGCCGCGACTTTGGCATAAAGGCCTTTGGGATCGCGGACCCGGCAGGTCTCGAACGAGGCTTTGACATAGACTTCGAGCAGGTCTGCCCCGCCGATGACCTCGCGGGCGAGGCGGCGCAGCTCATTGTTCGGCGTGATAAAGGAAGTGATCGTAATGACCCCGCACTCGGCGAAGAGCTTTGCCACTTCGGAGACCCGGCGGATGTTCTCGAGCCTGTCCTCGTCGGAAAAACCCAGATTGCGATTCAGACCGCAGCGGATGTTGTCGCCGTCGAGCACCTTGACGAGGCGACCGTCGGCATGAAGGCGCCGCTCGAGCAGGTTGGCGAGAGTGCTTTTGCCCGATCCGCTCAGCCCGTACATCCAGATAACCGCCCCCGATTGCCCGAGGAGCGTCTCTTTGGCGGAACGCGGGAGCATCTTGTCAAAGACAGGATAGAGGTGATCGAGATGAGAGCTCATGTGCTGTTCCCTTATCACTTAAATGACAAAATCCAATTCCTCGTTGAGCCCGCACTCTCGTTTCAGGCCGAAAAAGCGGGTCTCTTCCGCAGACATGCCGTCGGTCAACTTATGCGAGGTGTGCCAGTCCCCGATCGAGACGTAACCCTCGTCCCAGAGCGGATGGTAGGGGAGTCCGTTCGCGACGAGGTATTGCCCTATTTCCATATCGGTCCAGTCGACAATGGGATGCAACTTGATGCGACCGCGCTGTGAGGCGAGGACGGGGAAAAATTCACGGGTGCTGCTCTGCTGACGGCGCACCCCGGCCATCGTCGCGGAGAGACCGAGTTGCTCCAGCGCACGATCCATCGGCTCGACCTTGTTGAGGCGATTGTAGCGCTCGATCCCCTCGAGACCGTCCTCCCACATTTTCCCCCAGCGCGCCACCTGCCAGGCCGGGGAGAGATCGCTGCGAAAAGTCTTGAGATTCAAATCGAGCCGGGAGGTCAAATCGTCGATGAAGCGATAGGTCTCCGGGAAGAGATATCCCGTATCGACCAGAATCACCGGAATGTCAGGCCGCTGCCGCGTCACCATGTGCAGTAAGACCGCCGACTGCGCCCCGAAACTCGAGGTCATTCCAATACTGGCACCGAAATGCTCCAGCGCCCAGCCGACCCGATCCTCGGCCGATGACCCCTCGAGCCTCTTTGAAACCCCGCCGAAGTCCTCAATCCCGTGACGCAGCCCCGCCTCCGCGAGAGCGGATGCAGCCGGTGAGAGGATGGGTAATTCTTCAGCCATATAAAATACCTATTCTAGATAGGATTAGTAGGAAATTGACGTCCAAGTAAATCCGATTCGCCAAGTGCGTCAAGGAGTTTCATCAAATATGGGGAATTTCCCTCTTTAAATTTGTTTCTTCCTGTCTCTTCACTGATGGCTCATCCGTAGTTGACTCAGGGTAGGGTGAAGCCACCTTCCCTTGGTGGGATCGCAAAGGCGGCCCTTCACTCTGAATTCCCTTCTGAAACCGAAATCATTCTTCTAACATCATGTCAGTCCTCGTCGGAAAATCCGCCCCCTCTTTTAGTGCCAACGCCGTCGTCAACGGTCAAGTCGTCGAAGGGTTCTCCCTCGACCAGTATCGCGGCTCAAAATACGTGATCTTTTTCTTTTATCCGAAAGACTTTACCTTCGTCTGCCCGACCGAGTTGCACGCCTTCCAGGATGCCCTCGCCGAGTTCGAGAGCCGCGATGTCGCTGTCGTCGGCTGCTCGACCGACACCGAGATGTCCCATTGGGGCTGGCTCCAGGTCCCGCGCGCCAAGGGCGGGATCGAGGGCGTGACCTACCCCCTCGTGGCCGACACGAACAAAACGATCTCGGCCGCCTACGACGTCCTCGTCGGCGAATACGATCTCAATGAGTACGGTGACCTCATCGTCGAAGGCGAGCTGATCGCCTACCGCGGCCTCTTCCTCATCGACAAAGAAGGCATCGTCCAGCACCAGCTCGTCAACAACCTGCCCCTCGGTCGCTCCATCAAGGAAGCCCTCCGCATGGTCGATGCGCTCCAGCATTTTGAAGAAAACGGCGAAGTCTGTCCGATGGATTGGGAAAAAGGCGACGAAGCGATGCACGCGACCCACGAGAGCACCGCCGCCTACCTTGCCAAAGGGAAGTAAACCGGCAGCGACGCAAGAGAGGCGTGGGAGATTTGGAAATCGTGGCTTGTCTCCGGCCCGCCGATGTTCTGAAATCGTTTTCCGACTGACTACCCTTGCAACAGATGAAAAAATCGCCCGCTCTCCTCTCCTCTCCTCTCCTCTCCGTTCTCGTTCTCCTTTCCTTGATTCCGGCCCTCAGCGCCCATGCGCAGCAGCGGCCCGGTGGGGCCCCCGGCCCCGGTCCGGCAGTCATGCCCGATCGCGGCCAGGTCCATCGCAGCCTCAGTGCCCTCGAGGGGGAGCTAGTTTCCCTCATCGACCAGAAAGAGCAGATCATCAACGCGAGCGAGATTCGCAACGAAGAGCTGCGCAAGGCCCACGTCGAACGGAACCGCGCCCAGGGAAAAGAACGCGAGCAAATCGACAAAAGAATCGACCAGCTGAACAACCAGGCCCGCGCCGAGGGCGTGCAACTCTCCCGCATCGGCATCACCTCCGAGCGGATCAGACTTGAGATCGACCGGCTCATGCGTTTCGACAGCCACCTCGCCGGCGCCGGGAATCCCGGTGCCCAGGGAGGAGGCGGTCCCGCCATCCGCGCCATCAGTGTCGTCCGCACAAAACGCGACGAACCAAAGCGGGTCACCGGACAAGGGATGGGATTTGAAGACATCACCGTCTATGAAGTCGTCTTCACCGACGGCAGCCGCCAGAATGTGGAATCCAGATCCTTCGTGCCCCAGCGCCCCTGAACCGGACCCGACAGGGTATAATGGGCGACCGAACCCTCTTCGCTCAAGGGGGGATTTGACGTGACATGCCGGTGCGCCTACCGTTCCAGACGGATTGTACGCCCCCCCCCCGTTGACTCATTGAAGACATTCACAACCAGTCAACTTTTCCAGGTCACGGCGCTCACTCTCGCTGCGGTATGGTTGAGCCCGGTCGCCCTTCCCCACCTCTTTGCCCAACAGGAAAAACCGGCAGAGGCAGAGACCGGCCTCGCCTCGCCATGGACCGAGACCGACACCCGGCTCGCCAATCATTACATCCAGCTCCTCCAGAAAGATCCCGCCTACGGCAACGTCCTCGACCTGCTCTGGGATCTCTACCGCAAGAAAGACCAGACGCCCCTGCTCCTCGAATACTTCAAAGGCGCGAGCAGCTCGGGCCCGATCGTGGCAAAACTGATCTACGCCCACCTCCTCCGCAAAAACGAACAGATCGACGAGGCACGCCCCTTTTACGACGCCGTCCTCGAGGCTGATCCCGAAAGCCTCCCGGCGCTGAAGGCCCTCGCCGGGATCGCCGATCAGCAGAAGCGCTCGGCCAAGGCGCTCTCACTCTACACCCGCCTCGTCGAGGTCATCCCCCTCTCGGCCGACGAAGGCATCTCCATCCGCCTGCGCAAAGCCGCGCTGCATCGGCTCCTCGGCCAGGATACCGAAGCACTCGCCGATTGGAACCAACTCCTCGCCGCCTTTCCCGAAAACGCCGCCCTCCGCACCGAGATCGTCTCACTCCTCCTCGAATCGGGAGAGACCGGGACCGCCATCGGCGTCCTCACCTCCCTCGCCGCCGCCGGCGATGCACGACAGAAGCTCAGCGCCCTCACCGAACTGAATCGCCTCTACGAATTCATCAGCGACTTTGACGGGGCCACTGCGGCGGCGCGCGAGGCCCTCGCCCTACTTCACTTTAAAAACCACGACCACGCCGATCTCTTTTCGCGACTTGTCAGGATCCATGAACGCTTCGACCGCCTCGACGAGCTGGAAAAAGAACTGAGCTCCGCCGTCAGCGGGACCAACCCTACCGAGTCCTCGCTCTTTTCCCTCGCCGAGTTCTACCGCCTCACCGCCGATCCCGAGGGAGAAGAAGCGGCCGTAAAACGCCTCGTCACCGCCCTACCCGGGATGCTCGACTACCGCATCCGGCTCGCCGACATCCAGATGGAGAATGATCACTACGCAGACGCCGCCGCTACCCTCGATGAAGTGCTCAAAACACGCGCCGAGGTGCCCCTCCACCTCCTGCTGAGGCGTGCCCGCATCGCCTTGCATGGCGAGAGCCGCGAGGCCGCCGCAGACCTCCTCAGCGAGTACTTAAGCCGCCAGCCAGTGGACCGCGACGGCGCCCGCGAGATCATCGATTTCGCCCGCAGTAACTACCTCGACGAGCTCGTCGAGAGACTCTTGCGCGAGCCTCGCGCCGAGGAGAATCTTCCCCGCGAACAGGCAGCCGCACCCATCGAACTCGCCCGCTTTCTCCACGAGCGGGGTCGCAGCGAACAGGCCCTCGAGACACTCCGCCGCCACGTCGATGAGGCCGGCGAGGCCACCCTCGAGAAAGCCACTCGTCTTTCCCATATCTCTACCGTTCTAAAAGACCTCGACCAGCCCGATGAAGCCCTCACAGCCATCGAAGAGGCCATCGCCCTCGCCCCCGACAATCTCGATTATCTCACCGCCCGCGCTGATCTCTACGTCAGCACTGGGGGAGTGCCTCAGGCCATTGCCCAGCTCGAAGCCATCTGGCAGCGCCTCGACAACTTCGATGCCCGCGCCGAGATCGACCAGCGTCTCTTCAGCCTCCTCCGCGGCCACTACTCGACTGCTGCGGCAGCCGCGCCCGATCCCGGAGTGCTTCAGAACGGCAAGATCCAGACGCTCGCGCAATACCACGCCATGGCTGCCGCCGCATCGCGAACGGGGCGAAGCGGGGACGAACCGCCGCCGAAGGAGTTGCTCGACTACTACGAAAAGATCAAAGGGACCGCAAACGATACCCCAACCACTGAGGCGCGCTACCGCGCCGCCTGGTGGGCCTTCAAACTGCAGGACAATCAGGAGTGCTTCCAGCAGCTCAATCGCGCCAACGAAGAAGCCGGCAAGCCCGTCGTCGAGGTGGAAAAAATGCTCCTCAGTCTCGCCGAACTCAACGAGCGACCGACCCTCATGGTGCGCCACCTCTCCACCCTCATCGAGATCGATCCCGACAATGCCGACGACTACCGCCAGCGGCGTGCCGAGATGCGCTTCGAACTCGGTTTCGAAGACGAGGCGGTGAGGGAACTCAAAGAACTCGCCGCCAAACCCGACGCCTCGCTCAACACTCTCAACACCCTCGCCAAAGTCTACCAGCGCCAGGGTAGCACCAACAAACAGATCGAAGTCTGGCAGCGCGCCTACCGTGACGCGGACGCCTTTGAAAAGCGGAACATCATCAAGCAGCTCTCCACCGCGCTCATCGAAGGCGGCCAGGCCGAGGAAGCCCTGCGCGCCCAGCTCGACCTCCTCGAACGGGAAAACGACCCCGTCCAGCGGCGCAAACAGCTCGATACCCAACTCACCGTCGCCCGTACCCATTTCCTCCTCGAGTGGCTCCTCGAGCGATACGACGAACTCGTGCGGGAGCATCCCTTCGACCGCTTTTACCCCGAAGCGCTTGCCCGCGTCCATCAGGCTGCCGGGCAGGACAAAGAGGCCTTCGAGGCGATGAAAAAGGCCTACTACATGTCCGGCCAGAGCGAGGATCTTCTCACCGAACTCGGTACCCTCTCCGACCGCCTCGGTGATCTCAAGTCCGCGATTTACTACCGTCGCCAGCTCCTTGCGCGCGACCAGGGCGACGACCTCGAGAATTGGAAAGCACTCGTGCGCATGCTCGAGAAAGACCTTCGCATCGGCGAAGCGGACCAGCTGCGCCGCCGCCTTGAGACCAGGTTCGGCACTGACACCGACTTCCTCGGTGAACTCACCGCCCAATATCTCAAGGACGGACGCCCGCGCGATGCCGGGCGCACCCTCTCCCGCCTCGTCGAGCTGCGGAACTGGGACCTCGAAGCCCGCTTCCAACTCGCCCTCCTCCAGATCGGTCGAGGGGAGAACGAACCCGCTTTCGCCACTCTCAACAACATCCTCGCTGCAACCAAAAACGTGAAATACCCCGAGGGTTTCGGTTCAAAAATCCTCCCTCTCGTCCGAGTCGCGACCCTCCCCGCAGACGAGCGCGATGCCGCCTCCAGCGGGCTCGCGCGCTTCGTTTTCACCGTCGAAGGCTACCCCTTCATCGGAGGCAACCTCCAGGATGAAATCGCCGACGCCCTCCAGCAACCCAAGCCCGAATTCACCTTCTCCCCGAAAGAGCCTCACCTCATCCGCCTCCGGGCCATAGAGGAGGCCGGCGCCCTCGCCGCTGCCATGGGCAGAGCATCGACCTGGCTCGAACCTTGGAGCGGCGAGACCCGCCCCCTCTTCGAGCGACTCTGGGCAACCCGCTACGCCCGTGCCACCTCCGCCTTTGCCACCCTCCTCGACCAGTATCCCGACTCGGGCACACACACCGATCAGCTCCTCCTCGCCTACTCCCGATTCCTCGCCGGCCAACCCGATCGCTTCCTCCAGTGGGTCGAGGTCGCCAACTCAGCGAGCGAGACCCAGCACCCCCGCTCCCTCTACGCCGGCATGGCCGGACTCATCCTACTCAAGGACAACGCCACAGATCCGCTCTTCGATGCATCCGCACTTTATCGCATCTTCGGGCAACTCCCCCTCAGCAAGACCGTCGCCGCCCACCTTTTCTCAGAACTGCGCAAAACGCGGCGCTTTGGAGAGACCTACCGCATCGGTGCCCTCTTCGCGGATTCCGTCATGAGTGACGAAGGCAACTTCCTCTTCGCCCTGTCCCAGGTCGCCGGTTTTGCCGGGCTCCCGAGAGAGCGCGAAGAATGGCTCGACCGCTCCCTCTCCGCCGTCCACGCCACCACCGGAACCCGCGTCTCCAATCACTTTTATCCCGCCCTCACCGAGCGACTCAGCCTCCTCGAGTCCGATCCGGCGCGGCGCGAATATTTGCAGCAGCTCGCGTCCGTTACCGAAATCAACCCCCTCGGCAAGTCAGACGGATTGGAGAGAGATATCCTCCTCTCACTCGCCGCCCACGACGCCTCCGGAGTCATCGAAAAACTCCGCCCCCTCATTGATCGACAAATCCAATTCATCAATCCGGGCAGCGACGACCTCGAACAGGTCAACAACGCGCAGAGCCAGAGCTGGCAGCGCATGAGCCAACTCCTCCACTACTACGCCGACCGACTCCACCTCACCCCGGAGAGCACCACGGACTTCGTCAACGCGATCGGAGGCACGCCGGTCGTGCCCTCGGGCGACATGCAGGTCACCGCGCAATACGAGCAGTTCGAGATCGACCGGAATTTGCTCCGCCTGGAATGGATGAATGCGCCCGAGCGCGACGCCGCGGTGCGCGAGCTGCAGGGCCGCCTCACCAATCCCGACAGCCGCATGGAGCTAGCCAAAGCGCTTGAGAGCCGCGGCTTTCACCGCGAAGCCATTCCCGTCTATCGGGACGACGCGATCCAGCGCGACCGCGACTACGCACCACTCCAGGGACTCTTCGATGCCGCCTCCGAAGCGCTCGAGCCGGGCCCTGCCCTCGCCGTGATCGAGCAGATCAACACCCGCGAGTTCCCCGCTCCACCCGGCCTCACGAACGACTACCTCAACGAGCAGCACGCCCGCTTCCTCCTCCTCGACCGCGATCTCGAGAGGCTGAGCCAACTCGGCCGCCAACCCGTCGCCGGCGGCAGCGGGCCACCCGTCAACAACCGGTCTCACCTCCCCTACCAGGACGCTCTCGCCATCGCCTACCGTCAGAGCGGCGACAACGATGCCCTCCTCCGACTCCTCATTCAAGTCAGAGAGAGTGGCCATGCAAGCGACGAACAACTTCTCCTCGGGGCGGAAGTGCTCGGCAACGCCGGTCGGCAAGAGGAAGCTCTCGCCTGGCTTGCACCTCTCACCCTCGATCCGGGCGAACCAACCCTGCAGCGGCGAGCCATGCTCCTCTCCGTCACGATGCTTGAAGCCGCCGGAGGCAATCGCACCGATGCCCTTCGCACCCTCACCCTTGCCGCCCTCGACCATCAGCCCGCCACCGTGACGCGATCCCTCGCCTCCGCCCTCCACCGGGCCGGCGCCACCGACGACGCCATCGGTGTCCTCAATCTCCTCCGCCGCAAGAATCCCAATCCGGCACACCGCTCCGCCACCTCGCAGCAGCTTCTGCAAATCGAACGGGAGAGGGGCACCGCCTGGACCGAATTGAAGGAAGAAGTCGAGACCTTTTTTGAAGACTTCGTCTACGGGATCGACGACGAATCCCGAAGCGCCTCCGCGTCCGTCAACGCCGCCGCCCCGGTCACCACCAATGCCTATCGCTTCGTCTCCTGGGTCGCCGCGCAACCGACCGGAAACGCCAATCTGGCATCCATCCTGGACGAAATCCCGAAACCTCGCGCTACTCTCTGGCTCGGGGACCTCATCGGCGGTTTCCTCCACGATGACCTCGCCCGGGTCGCGCAGGCCGTCTCCGCCGATGCAAATGCAGACACCTTCGAAAACATCCTTGAGACCCTCCCGGCCTTCGGGGAAAAGGGCATCGCCGTCGCCCGCGTCCTCATCGATGAAAAGGCAAAACCCGGGAACCTTTTTTTCCTGAACGAACCCGCCCGGCAGATTACCTACTTCCACCGCATCGGAGACCGGTCGCGGCTCATCGAAGTTTACAACCACCTCATTCGCGAATCGCAATCCGATCTCTTTCATCAGAGCGGGCTCGAAGACTGGCTCCCCACCCTCGACACTCGCCACCACCTCCCGGCGCTCCTCGCCGCCCTCGGCGAAGACGAGCTCGCCGCCGGACTTTTCCATGCCTACGACGAAGCCCTCACCTCTTACCAGTGGAATCACCTCGCCTTCCTGAACGACTACGGGAACTTCCTCGTCGAAAAAGGCCACTACGAGAGGGCAGAGGACTTTCTTGTCCGCGTCCTTCGTAAATCGCTGCGAATAGACTTGCGCCTGGTGCCCAGACTCTATCAAACTTCGGGGCAACTTGCGGAGTGGGAATCGCGCTGTGCCCGATTCAATCTCACCCGCGGGCAGGAGACCCTCATCCGTGACTGGGTCGGCGCACTTGCCGAGGGACGGGAATTGTCCGACTATAGAAGCTCATGGTAAATTTTCACCATCACATCGTGCGAGTCGCCACTCTCGCCACGGTCGTCGTCACCTTTTGCCAATGCGAGACCAAACGCACCGTGAAATCGACCCGCTCCTCCATCTCCTTCGACGAAGGCTCGTGGGGTGGCCAGGGCGGAGGCGAAGACCCCTCTGCGATCCGCTCCAAATTCGCCGAACGCGGCTACACCATCGCTGAGGACGGGTCTATCAAAGCAGACAAATCCGATCTTTACGCCGGCCAGAAGCCGCGCGGCCTTGACCGGAACTTCGGGAAAAAGGAAGCCCGATTTGAGAAGATGAATGCGGAAACCAAGGCCTTCCGCACCCCCGAATACCTGAAACGGCAGGAATACGGCGGCGTCACCTCTGCCCGTGAGAGCGGCTCCGCCGCCCGTGAAGGCAACTCGAACCAATCCAAAGATGCGGCCGCCGGGAAGTTGTTCAAAAAGAGAACCCAGAGCTCAACCGAATTGGCCACCTTTGAAACCGGCAGTCACCGGGACAGCGACGATGCCTTCGAGACCAATGCCGACCGCATCGCCCCCGCCGTTGCCGAAGCCCCCCGAGCGACCGGTACCCCCCGTACGATGGGCTACCAGGACAACGTGGCCATGAGCATGGACGACGTCAAAAAGATGCTAAACCCCAACGCCTACGCGAGGGGAACGGGCCTCTCGGACTAATCGCTGGGAGAGTCGGGCGGGGAAACTTAGTAAAGCTCAACCGGAGAGCGTTTCCCGTCCTCCACCGAGAGATTTCTCGCCTCCTCCTCGCCCAGCGTGGCGACCCGGAGATCCCAGATCCTAGCATCTATCTCGCGGAATCGATCGATCGACCACGCGTAGGGTGCCTTCATCTTCTTCTTCGTGGCTTCGATCCGGACAAGGGCATCGTGCAGGACAGGATCCGGCAAAGTCGCGATCACCTCGGCCGCCTTTTCAACCAGCTCAACACGATGGCAGATCATCGCAAGATCGTTCCCCGCCTCGATGCAGGCGCGAATGGTGTCCTCAAAAGTCACCTCATTCAGCACCGCACCCATGTCCAGATCGTCCGTCATCACGAGACCGTTGTAGGCAAGCTGATTCCGAAGGAACTGGCCGATGATATTTTTTGAAAGCGACGCCGGCCATCTCGGGCGGTCCGCATCCCAGCACGCGTAGTGTGAATGACAGGTCATGATGCTGTCAAGGTCGGGAAGGAGAGCGCGAAAAGGCCGCAACTCCTGGGCCTCCATCTCCTCGAGCGACTTGTTGATCACCGGGAGTTCATGGTGCGGATCGCACTCCGCCGAGGCGTAGCCGGGGAAATGTTTGCCCGAACTCAGCACACCCTCCTTGCGCAGAGCGTAATTGAAGACCGAAGCATTTCGAACGACCTCCTCAGGAGTCGTCCCCCAGCAACGGCCTTTGAGGGAATTGTCCGCCTCATCATCGAACGACAGATCGAGGACCGGGCAGAGATCCAGGTTGAACCCAAACATCCGCAGAATCTGACCCGTCAGACGACCGTGCTCCTCGACAAGCTTGAGGTCGCCCTTCTTTCTGAGCTGCTCAGCATTCGGCGGCTCACTGCCGATGAGTCGTAGACGCGACACTCGCCCACCCTCCTGATCAATCGTGATAAAAGGCTCTATCTCACTGAGGTCGCGCAGATCATCGATCAGTTTGCGAAGCTGCTCCGGCGATTTGATGTTCCGCCCGAAAAGGATAAATCCTCCCGGCTGGAGTTTCCTGAACCGGCGGGCAGTTTCGGGATCGAGCTCGCTCCCTGGAACACCCGTGAGCAACAATTGGCCTAGCCTCGCGCTTTCATGCATGGCGGAGACTTAAACGGATGGCTCGCGATGCTCAATCGGTTTTTCGTTAGAGGGATCAATCTCCATCGTACCAGAATTTCCGGCTTCGGCTGAAGTCAGGCCCTTTCCATCCCTGCCCAGCCGCCGCTCACCCCGCCTCCCGCTCCCCCATCACATCCTTGCGCAGGTCACGCATCACCCGCAGCTCGCCCCAGTCCGCTCCCCGCATCTTTCTCGCCCCGCTCTCCCGCTTCGGACTCGCCCGGCCCGCTTCTTTTTC
>Ga0105051_10000062_pt1 | contig 112170 bp, 107 predicted proteins | sample FRY02_FD_78383 | JGI IMG/M metagenome (GOLD analysis project Ga0105051, IMG submission 78383) | Freshwater microbial communities from Lake Fryxell liftoff mats and glacier meltwater in Antarctica - FRY-02 (megahit assembly) | ecosystem: Environmental > Aquatic > Freshwater > Ice > Glacier... | reverse complement strand
GTCGTCGCGCTGTTCGCGCAGGAACTCTTGGAGCTCCGCAGCGATCTCATCGCCAGTGGGTAGATCGGCCTCGCTGGTGAGGTCATCGTCATCGGCATCGCCGTCTTCATCTTCGTCGTCCTCGTCGTAATCGTCGCCCGAGTCGAGGCGATCTTCGAGGTCGGTCACGTAGGAGCGCATCTCGGCGTCCTTGGCAACAACACGGGCGATCTGGCGATCAAACGCAGCCGAGGCGGCCTCGAGTTCCGTCGGGGTAAGTTCGCATTCGACGAGTGGTTCCAAGGCGTTAACAAGCGCCAGTGCCGCGGTCGGGTTTGGATTTCCGCCAAGGTAGTGCGGCACGGCCGCCCACAGGCTGGCCGAGGGAATACCGGCTTTGGCAAGATCGTCATGGAGTACACCGACGATGCCGGTTGGTCCCTCGTAGCGGACGGGTTCGAGGTCGAAGCGCTCGAGCAACTCTGGATCATGCGCCGCTCCCGAAACAGGAATGGCGCGCGTGTGCGGCGTATCGGCCAGCAGGCCACCGAGCGTGACACCCAGCTTGACACCCATTTCCGTTGCGAGCTCGGAAATCGCGTGGCTGAATTCGCGCCAGCGAAAGTTTGGCTCGGCGCCGATTACGAGCAGCAGATCGCGCTCGCTGTTGGGCAGTCGGGCGTGGAAAAATTCGGTCTCGGGCCAGGCGATCGAGCGCACATGACCGTCTTCGATCGAGACCATCGGTCGTGTCTGTTGGTAGTCGATGAAGCGATCGGGGTCGATCAAGGCAAAGCGCTCGGCGTTGCAGCGGTTCTTCAAAAAGGCAGCCGCGACGGTGGCGGCCGAGCCGCCGTCGTTCCAACCGCGGAACGCAGCCACGAGAATCGGGTCGCGGAAGGTCGGGCGGGAGCTGAATTCGATCGTGCGCATACGCGAACATTACGTGCGTCGGCGGCTACGTGATGGCACTTGCGCAGCGACAACCAGGAATGGTCCGATTTGCGGGTGCCGACTCGCTTGCGCCAGCAGGCGCGTCCAGGACGGGGGAGGAATACTGATCGGGCCGCGAATTAGTCGTCCACTGCGCCGGTACCCGATCCGCACGAAGCAAGAGCCATCGCTGCGCTCGAGTGCTTGGAGCACGAAGTCGCCGGTCTCATTGTCGCCTGTTTCGACGACTTCGGCGACGAGGATTGCGCGGCCGCCAGGGACGGCGATCGTGGCGCGCGGTTGTTTAGTAGCGGTGGGGTGGGTGCGTGGAGTCATGCGGTGACTCTCCCGTGCAGCGCGCGCCCGCCAAGCGGCGCAAAACGGTGAGTTACGCGCAGACGCGCGCCGACAGTGCGCGAGCGTCGTCACGCCCCGCGTGCACTGTCAAGCATGGCGGGTGTCTCCGCTAGAGTTAGTCAACGCGTGGATCACGTCTCCGACCCCTCCTTGCACCGCCAACTTGGGTTACGGGATGACGAGTACCAGCAGATAACCGAACTGATGGGCCGGGCGCCTAACCACTTCGAGCTCGCCGTCTTCTCGCTGCTCTGGTCGGAACACTGCGGCTACAAGCATTCGCGGGCCGTGTTGCGTCGCTTCCCCACTAGTGGCCCGGCCGTCTTGCAGGGCCCGGGCGAGAATGCGGGCGTCGTTGACGTCGGCGACGGCCTCGGCATCGCCTTCAAGGTCGAGAGCCACAACCACCCGTCGGCTGTGGAGCCCTTTCAGGGCGCCGCGACGGGAGTTGGCGGCATTCTGCGCGATATCTTTGCAATGGGTGCGCGGCCGATCGCGATCCTCGACTCGCTGCGCTTTGGCGATCCCGCAACAGAGCGGACGCGGCGTCTGCTCGATGGCGCGGTCCGCGGTATTGGTCATTACGGCAACTGTGTCGGTGTCGCCAACATCGGTGGCGAGGTGCGTTTCGATCCGGGCTACGAGCAGTCATGCCTTGTCAACGCGATGGGGATCGGTGTGCTCAAGGTTGAGGACCTCAAGAGTGCGACGGCGGCTGGCATCGGCAACTTGGTGGTGTTGTTCGGCGCCCGTACGGGTCGCGATGGGATTGGTGGTGCGTCCGTCCTCGCCTCGCAGGACATCGACGCCGGGGGCGACGAGAAGCGCCCGACGGTCCAGATTGGCGATCCGTACATGGGAAAGCGCCTGATCGAGACGTCGCTCGAGCTGGTGCGCGACGACGTCCTCGTCGGACTGCAGGATCTCGGCGCTGCCGGGCTCGCCTCATCTGCCGCGGAGATGGCATCGCGCGGCCCTGTTGGTGTCAAGCTCGACCTCGCCAAGGTACCGCTGCGCGAGGCCGACATGGAGGCCTTCGAGATCATGATCTCCGAATCGCAGGAGCGCATGCTGGCCTGCGTCGAGCCGAGTCGTCTGGCAGAAGTCGAGGCACTGTGTGCCCGCTGGGAGCTCGAGTGCTCGGTGATCGGCGAGGTCGTGCCGGGCCAAAACCTGATCTGCACGATGGGTGACGAGATCGTCGGCGACATTCCTGTTAGTGCGCTCGTTGACGATTGTCCGCGCTATAGCCTCGACCCGCAGCGCCCGGATCGTCTGGTGGACGACTCACTCGACGTCGCGACGCTACCCGCGGCGGGCGATGCGAGCGCAACCTTGGCGAACCTGTTGGGGGCGCCGAATATTGCTTCGAAGGCCGCGATCTTTCAGCAGTACGACCAGCTCGTGGGGGGTGGCACGATTATTCGCCCCGGTGCCGACGCGGGCGTGATCCGCGTGCCGGGTTCGAAGCGCGCGATCGCCGCAGCACTCGACGGCAGTGGACGCCGCACGTGGCTCGACCCGCGTCGCGGTGGACGCCAAGCCGTCGCCGAGGCCGCGCGCAATGTGGCGTGTGCTGGCGGTCGCCCACTGGCGATTACCAACTGCCTCAATTTTGGTAATCCCGAGCGTGGCGAGACGCCGTACATGTTTGTCGAGGCTGTCGAGGGGATGGCGGAGGCCTGCGAGGCACTCAACGCGCCGGTGGTCAGTGGCAATGTCTCGCTCTACAACGAGCACAGTGGTGGCCCGATTCCGCCGTCGCCGATCGTGGGTTGTGTTGGGCTGATCGACGATGCCGAGAAGAGCATTGGCGCTGCGCCGCAGGCAGGCGCGACGATCGTGCTGCTCGGCGATGCAGTGCCACTGATTGACGGGTCCGAGTATCAGGAGCACGTCTTTGGCACCGTTGCTGGCCGCATCCCCGATCTGGATCTCGTGGCCGAGGCGAGGCTGATCGACGTTCTCGTCGAGGCGGCCGCCGCAGGCATCACCCATGCGGCGCACGATGCAGCCGAGGGTGGTCTTGCCGTTGCCGCGGCCGAGATGGCAATCGCCGGTCGTACGGGCATGACCGTCGAGTTCCCGGCTTTGGCTGCGCGCGACGACATCACGCTTTTCGCGGAACCCGGCGGTGGGCTTGTGCTGGTCGCGGTGACCGACGCCGCCGCGCTACTGGCACTGGCCGAACGTCATGGCGTTCCGGCAACCACCGTGGGGTCGGCTGGGGGAGACGCTATTAGCGTTACGGTCGGTACGATGACCGCCACGCTGACCGTCGCCGAAGCCACGGCTATTTATGCGGAAACGCTGCCTGCAATGATCGAGGCCGCATAGCGATGTGCGGCGTCTTTGGCATCTACGCCGCTGATCGCGACGTTGCGCGTCTCACCTATTTCGGCCTCTTCGCGCTGCAGCACCGCGGGCAGGAGAGTGCGGGCATCTCGGTCACCGATGGTCGCCGCATCACTACCGTGCGCGAACTCGGACTCGTCGCGCAGGTCTTCGATGAAGGCACGCTCGAGACGCTGCAGGGTTTCGCTGCTCTCGGCCATACGCGCTACTCGACGACTGGGTCGTCGGCTTGGCAAAACGCGCAGCCGGTCGTGCGGCACCGCGAGGGTCGTTCGATCGCGCTCGGACACAACGGTAATCTGACGAACACCACCGAGCTGCGCGAGGAGCTCGAGGCCGAGGGGATCCAGTTCGAGACGACCTCCGACACCGAGATTATCGCCGCGCTGATCTGTGATCACGCTGGCTCGCTGATCGAGGGCGTGCAACTGGCGATGTCGAAGGTCACGGGCGCGTTCGCTGCGATCGTCATGGACGAGACGCAGATGATTGGTTTCCGCGACCCTGACGGCATTCGTCCGCTCGTACTTGGCGACCTCGACGGGTGCCCGGTTCTGGCCTCCGAATCGTGTGCGCTCGACATCGTCGGTGCCACGCTCGTGCGCGATGTCATGCCGGGCGAGATCGTCATCTGTACGACCGATGGCGTCGAGAGTATTCCCACCGAAGCCGGCACCCAACACACTCCGGCGCTTTGCGTGTTCGAGTTGATCTACCTCGCCCGCCCCGACTCGAAGCTCGATGGCATCCATCTCCACGGTGCACGCGAGCGGATGGGTGAGCGGCTCGCCGAGGAGTCGCCGGTCGAGGCCGACGTTGTTATTCCAGTGCCCGAGTCCGGCGGACCTGCCGCGCAGGGGTATGCGCGTAAGAGCGGCATTCCGTACGTCGATGGTCTCGTCAAGAATCGCTATGTCGGCCGTACGTTCATCCAGCCCGATCAGGCGCTACGCGAGCTTGGTATCAAACTCAAGTTTAATCCGATGCCCGATGTCCTTAGCGGTCGTCGCGTGGTTGTCGTCGACGATTCGATTGTCCGCGGTACGACGACCCGTAAGATTGTCGAGATGCTGCGCGATGCGGGAGCGACGGAGGTGCATCTACGGATCTCATCGCCGCCGATCATCTCGCCGTGCTTCTATGGCATCGATATGTCGACGAAGGATCAGATGATCGCGTCCGGGAAATCGATTGAGGAGATTCGCTTGCAGCTGGGCGCCGATTCGCTGGCCTACCTCTCGCTCGAGGGGTTGGAGGCCGCGACGGGGGGTGGAGACGATCGCTTCTGTCGCGCCTGCCTGACGGGCAGCTACCCCACGACTGTCCCGATCGCCGCCGACAAGGATCGCTTCGAGGCAACGCGGTTGCCGGTGGTCTGAGCGATGACCGAGGACCTTACCTACGCGGCTGCTGGCGTTTCGCTCGAGGCAGCCGATGCCGTCGTGGAGCGCCTGAAGGGAGCGGTTCGTTCGACGGTGCGCCCCGGCGTGATCGATGCGCACGGCGGTTTCGCGGGGCTGCTCGCGTTGAATGGACTCGGGTATACGGATCCCGTGCTGGTGGTGGGCACCGATGGTGTCGGCACAAAACTCGAACTGCATCGCGAGGCAGGGTCGTTGCACGCGGCGGGCATCGATTGTGTGGGCATGTGTGTCAATGACATTCTCTGTGTTGGCGCCGAGCCGCTGCTGTTTCTCGATTACATCTCGGTGGGTCGACTCGATCCGGAGATTGTCGCGACCCTTGTCGAGGGAATTGCTGACGGCTGTCGCCAGGCTGGTGCGGCGCTCCTCGGCGGCGAGACGGCGGAGCATCCGGGCGTAATGGACGAGTCGAGCCTCGATCTGGCGGGCTTCGCGCTCGGCATTGTCGAGCGAGATCAGATGATCGACGGATCGAAGGTCACCGCGGGTGACGTGGTGATCGGGATCGCCTCGTCGGGCCTACACGCGAATGGCTTCTCGCTCGTGCGGCGTGTGGTCGAACGCGCCGGCGGTCTCCATAACGCGCCGGCCGATCTACTCGCCCCGACGGCGATCTATGCCGCCGATCTGCGGGCACTCCGTGCTGCCGTCGACGTCCACGCGCTCGCACACATCACGGGTGGTGGTATCGAGGGTAACGCTCCGCGCGCGCTACCCGACGGCTGTGGCATGGTCGTCGATCCAGCCGCCTGGCCGCGGCCGGCGGTCGTGCAGTGGCTGAGCGACCAGGGCGTCGAGGAGGGCGAGCTGCGGCGCGTCTTTAACCTCGGCGTCGGCATGATCGCCGTGGTCGCTCCTGCTGCTGAGGCGTCAGCGCTTGCTGCTCTCCGCGCCACCGGCCGCGAAGCGTGGACGATTGGCGTGATCGAGGCGGGCGCGGGCGTCCGCTACAGCGCATGATCCGCGCGGCGACTCCCGACGATCCGCTACGCATTGCCGTGCTTGCCTCCGGCACCGGCTCGAACCTCGCATCCCTACTCGAGCGGCTTGATGACACCGTCAGCATCGTCGGCGTCGCGTCGAATCGTGCAGATGCCATCGCCCTCCGGCGTGCGCAGGATGCCGATATTGAGACGGCGATCTTTCCCCGTGGTGAGGACTGGGCGGTGCGCGACCGCGCGCTGCGGGCGTGGCTCGTCGAGCGTCGCGTGGAGCTCGTCGTGCTGGCGGGTTTTCTCGAACTCCTCACGACCGAACTCGTCGACCACCTGCCGGTGATCAACGTGCACCCGTCGCTCTTACCCGCGTTCCCCGGTTTGAAGGCCTGGCAGCAAGCGCTCGACGCGGGTGCCACCGAGACGGGCGTGACCGTCCACTTTGTCGATGCGGGGCTCGACACGGGCCCCATCATCGCGCAGGAGCCCGTGCCGATCCGCGAGGGCGACGATGCTGCTGCTCTGCACCTGCGAATCCAGGCGGTCGAGCACCTTCTGCTGCCCGACGTCGTGCGTCGACTCGCGGCGAATCAGGTGTCCGCACCGGCGGGTGTGCCAGCATGAGCCGCATCCGCCGCGCGCTCGTCTCGGTCTCCGATGCGACGGGTTTGGAGGAACTCGGGCGCGCCCTCCACGCGCTCAATATTTTGATCGTCGCGTCGAGCGGCACCGGCGCAAAGCTGACGGCCGCGGGCATTCCCTGGCTGGCTGTCGAAGCGGTGACGGGTGCCCCCGAGATGCTGGGCGGACGCGTCAAGACGCTGCATCCAAGTATCCACGGTGGCATTCTCGCGCGCCGCGATGTACCAGAGGATCTCGAGCGGATTGCCGAGTTCGGTATCGAGGAGATTGGTCTCGTCGTCGTCAACCTCTACCCCTTTCGCGAGACCGTCGCCAAGGCGGGTATCACGGATGCCGAGGTGATCGAGAAGATCGACGTCGGCGGCCCCGCGATGGTGCGGGCCGCTGCGAAGAATCACCAGTCGGTGGGTGTCGTTACCTCGCCGAGCCGCTATCCGGAGGTGATCGCCGAGCTGCAGGAGCGCGGTGGCGAGCTGTCCGATGCGACGCGTCGGCGTCTTGCGGCCGAGGCCTTTACGATGACCGCCGGCTACGACGCAGCGATTTCCGCCTGGTTTATGGGCAACCTCGTATTGCCCGATCAGATCGTGCTCGACCTACAGCGCGAGCGCGAGTTGCCGTACGGCGAGAACCCGCATCAGGCGGCCGGCTATTACGTCGATCGCACGCAGCCGCGGCACCTGCTGACCGGCGTCAAGCAGCATGGCGGCAAGGATCTCTCGTATAACAACATCGCCGATTTGGCGGCCGCCGCAGCAATCGCGAACGAGTTCGACGAGCCGGCCTGCGCGATCATCAAGCACCAGAACCCGTGTGGTGCAGCGCTTGGCGTGGATGCTGCAGACGCGTACGAGCGCGCGCTCGCGGGCGATCCGGTGAGTGCCTTCGGTGGCGTGATTGCTCTCAACCGTCCCGTCACGGCCGCGCTCGGTGCGCGACTCGCGGAGCAATTCCTTGAGGTTCTGATTGCGCCGGGCTACGAGGACGGAGCGCTCGAGGCACTCAGTGCCCGCCCGAATACGCGACTGCTTGAGGACACCGATCCGGCCCGGCGTGCCCCGGTTCGCCACTTCCGTCCTGTGCCGGGTGCCATGCTGGTGCAAGATCCGGATACCGCCGACGAGCCGCGCGATTCGATGACGGTGGTGACGGCAACACAGCCCGATACGCGGGAGTGGGCAGACATGCTCTTCGCCTGGCGGATCGTGCGCCACGTCTCGTCGAACGCAATCGTGATTGTCCGCGATGGCGCCACGCTCGGCATTGGCGCGGGCCAGATGAGCCGGGTCGATTCGGTGCGCATCGCCGTCGAAAAGACGCCGGCGGATCATCGTGCCGGTGCGGTCCTCGCGTCCGACGCCTTCTTCCCGTTCGCGGATGGTGCCGAGCTGGCGCTCGAGGCGGGGATCACGGCGATTGTTCAGCCCGGTGGCGCCAAGCGTGACGACGAGGTCACGGCCGCCGTCGATGCCGCGGGAGCGACGATGATCCACGTCGGACGGCGCCACTTCCGGCACTAGCGTGGAGGGCCTCTCCTTCGCCGAGGCACGCACGATCGTTGTGGCGCGGCAGGGTTTTGTCAGCCGTAACCGGATTGCCACGGCCAATGATGTCGAGGCGGCAGTCGACCGCCTCGGCTGCGTGCAGATCGATTCGGTGATGACGGTCGCGCGGGCGCACCGCCTGACGCTGGCGGCGCGCGTTGGCAAGCTGCCGGCGGGCACACTCAACGGGCTGCGCTCGTCTGGTCGCATCGCCGAGGTCTGGGCACACGAGGCGTGCTTGATTACCGCGGACGAGCTGCCCTGGTTCCGCGCGGGCATGTTGGCCGAGACGGAGCACCGTTGGCGGGGGCCGGTACTGACCGAACAGCGTGCGTTGGCCCACGAGATCATGCGCCGCATCGAGGAAGAGGGCCCCGCCACGTCGGCCGATTTTGGTGGAGCGGGCAAGTCGGGCTGGTGGGAGTGGTCGGTCGCTAAGACGGTGCTCGAGGCGTTGTTTTCGAGCGGTCGTCTCGCGGTGCGCGAGCGTCGCGGCTTCGTCCGGCTCTACGACGTACCCGAACGGCTCTACACGGCCGACCAGTTGCGCCCGATCACGGATCAGGCCGCGTTGTTGCGTCACCGCGTCAGGCGAGCGGTGCAGGCGCGCGGCGTCATCACCGAGGGGCGCATCGCCGATTACTACCGCGTCCCGGGCCGCTCCCGCAGATTGGTGAGCGCGATCACCGAACTGGTCGAGACGGATCGTCTCGTGCGTGTACAGGTTGGCGACCACGTGGCACTCGTCGAGCCGTCGACGCTTGCGCAACTACCTCGCAAGCCGCCTACCGCCGTTCTGCTCTGCCCGTTCGACAATCTGGTCTGGGACCGTGAGGAGACGGCTCGCCTATTTGGGTTTCGTCACTCGCTCGAACTCTACGTGCCGAAGCCCAAACGCAAGTGGGGCTACTACGTGCTGCCGTTGCTCGCGGGCGATCGCATCGTCGGTCGAGCCGACGTTGCTGCGGATCGCAAGGCGGGTACGCTGCGCGTGCTGCGGATGCATTGGGAGGGGCGGCCAAGGCCGCGGGCGCTCGCACAGGCAACGGCCCGGCTCGCGTGGACGCTGGGGCTGGCTCCCAGGTAACGCGCCACGGATGGCGAATGCGATCCCGCAGGCCGTAGAGTATCGGCATGTTTGGCCGCATCACTCTAACCATGCCCGCGTCGCCTGCGGCGGTCGGCATAGCTGAGGCGACGGCAGGACAGTTTGCGAAGGAGGCGGGGATCCCGAGTGCAGAAACCGCCGTGCTGGTGCGAGTGGTGCGCTGCCTCGTGACATTTAGCGTGGAGCGCTCGTACGAAGGGCGTGGTGGTGGGGATGTCGAGCTGAGCTTCGAACTCGATGACCTTGGCGTGGCGGTGGACGTGCACGACTGGGGTATCCCGATGCGGCGTTCGGGTGGACCCGATGGGCCGCTACCGCCGGGGCTCGAAGAGGCCGAGGCGGCTGTGCAAGAAGTGCATCTGATCAATCTCGCCAACGATGGCAAGCGCATTGCGCTCCATCTTTCGACGCCGCATCAGATTCCGATTGCAGCGCGCGTCATCGATGGCGCGGCCGACGCAACGCGTAGTGGAAGAGGCGTGGCGATCGACGACATCGTCATTCGTGACGCAACGCTTGTCGATTCCACTGCGATCGCCCAGTTGTTGTACCGCGGCTACGCCTTCAACTATCGGCACCGCGATTTCTATACACCAAGCTGGGTCGATGCACAATTCCGGGGCGGACACGTCTTTAGTACCGTCGCGTATGTTGACGATCAGCTGGTCGGGCATCACGCGATCTTGGTCGATGCGCCGAATGTTGCGGCCGAGAGCGGCGTTGCCGTAATCGATCGCGCTTGGCGGGGCCTCGGCATCTTCGACGTAATGTTCGCGCATACCGTGGCACGTGCGCGCTTGATTGGTTTGCCCGCGCTCTACGGTCGCGCGACCTGCTCACACGTGTACAGTCAGCGCTCCGAGCTGAAGAACGGGTATCGCGAGGCGGCGCTCATGCTTGGTGGGTCGCCGTCTGTGATGGCGCAGGAACAGTTGGGCGAGGCTGAGGCCCTCGCTGTTCGGGGAGCAAACCTCGTCTCCTACCTGCGGTTGGCGGATCAGGTGGAACGGTCGATCGCAGCGCCAACTGTCTATCGAGATGAGCTTGCTCGATTGTTCGAGCACCTGGGTCTGGTTGCGGTCGGAGTCGATTCGGCGGCAGTTCCGGCGATCGTGCCGGACGCGGTTCATGCCGAGGTTGAGGATGGCACCGCGCAGTTGTGGCTCTCGGGTCCGCAAGATGCGCACGAGCTGGGCCGGCTCTTGCGGTCGGAGGGTGCGCGCCTTGCGGATGTGCTCTACGCGGATGTCGACTTGACGCTGCCCGCGGATGATGGCGTTGCCGCACTACGCGACAACGGCTTCTTCCTGGCTGGCCTCGTGCATGCTGGCCGTGATGGCCGCGATTGGCTTCGCTTGCAGCGCCCACAGGCAGACGCGCAGATTACGGGCCTCCATCTCGAGGGCGAGGTCGGTCGCTGGCTCCTCGAATGCGTACTCGCCGATCGCGAGTCGGTCAGCTGAGGAAGCGGCGAATCTCGGCGGCCGCTGCGTCGGGCGCCTCCCAGTAGAGCATGTGGGCACTGTCGAGACCAACGACCTCGAGCTGATCGCCGAGCGCGGTTGTGAGTGGGGTGAGCAGTGTGTCGTCTTGCACAGAACGTGGCGGGGCATGTGCCTCCAAAAAAGACGACCCCCTCAGGCAAAGGTGGTGCCTGCCGCCAGATCTAATGCAGTTAGCATGAGCAGATACCGCCGTCATGGAGATTCGCCACGTGATTCGCCCACGCACCTTTTCGCCGTAGTCGCCGCCACGGTGGCCGTAGCCGGCCTGATGTTGACAGGCGTGGCCGCCGCGGGTACCCCTCCGTACAAGATCACCTTCGTGAACAACACGGGGCAGGATCCGGCCAACGTCTATGCGACGCTGCTGAGTTCGGGTGCCACACCCCCCTCGCCCAGCGGTCTGCCGACTGGCTTCGCGATGGACACCGCATACCCCCTCGACCCGATCGGTGACTCCACGCCGTGGGTGAGTGAGGGCGACAACCGATACTCCATCACCGTCAATGGGGCGCGGAACTCGGGGACGGTCCTCTACAGCATCGGTACCGGCTATGGCAGCAAGCCCACCGCGGGTCAGAACGCAAGCCCGTACGACTTTTCCGAGATCACCGTGGATGACATCTCCGGGTCATTGAACGGCGACATCTCGTCGGTTGACCAGATCGGTGTGCCGGCTCGGCTCTCGGTGCTGGCCCCGGGAAGGGTGCAGGTAAACCGGGATGGAAGCGCCCAGCCCGCCACCGAGTACGTGGGCTGCATCAATGCCACATGGGGTCTGCTGCAGCAGTACGCGGGCAGCATTCCTCAGAATGTGTTCCGCACCTCGGGCAGCCAGTTCTTGCAGATGCTCGGGCCATCGGCAGGCGGCGCCTGGAGTAACTACCCGAGCTTCCAGCAGTACGTCACGGGTCAGGCGCAGGCGGGTCTCACCATCACTGGAAACTTCGGTGGTAATACGCAGTACGGCACGCCGGCATCCACCTATTCCTACACCGGCTCACTCACGGCCGACGGGCAGTGGCTGAAGCTCTCGGGCACGCTCGGTAGCTCCTCCGGTTATCCGAACCCCATGGACGTGTACGTACCCCTGTCCGAGCTGTGGACGCATGACGATTCCACGTGGACGGGCGCAAATGGCTCTGGCGTGTACCGCCAAAACGGCCCCTATGTGCTGGTGCCGAACGGCGGCGCGCAACCCACATACGGCGCGTCGGCCTTCTTCAACACCGCTCCCCCGTATCCGTCCACGGGCAATGCGTCGGGCCCGCTGACCTTGGGCAACTATGGCCCAGTCAATCCGCCCGCGGGCAACTACGGCACAACTGCCAATGACATCTATGGCTGGATCTACGGCGATCTGGTGGCCTCGTTCGCCATGGGCTACTGGGGCTCGAACTACGGCAGCAACTCGGTGGCATGGAACACCAATGCCCCGGCTCCCTACGGTGTGCAGGGCACACCCGGTGCGGCACCGTTCGCGGCGGGCTGGGCCAACGCATTCCCGGGGTACCCGCTGTTCAACGTGTACCAGGCCGCTGTCAATGCCACCGGAACCACGTACGGCTCGCCGCTGAACGACCGCTTCACGTCGGCTGCCATCTCGAACCCGGAACTCGGCGTCACACCGCCGTCGAGCAACAACCCCGGTCCGTACACGTGGGCCATTGAGCTGCTCGCGCAGAACGGCTGCGCCCAGGCGCTGAGTGTGTCGCCCGTCAGCGGACCCGCAGCGGGTGGCCAGCAGGTGACCATCACGGGCCGGAACTTCCACCAGGGGGCCACGGTCACCATCGGCGGTATTGCGGCCACTAACGTGCGCGTGGCGCATAACCCGTCCACCACACTCGACACCATCACCGCAACTACGCCCGCTGCCCCCCGCGGCGGGCCGGTGAACGTGCGGGTGACCAACGCGTACGGGTCGAAGGCGAAGAACATCGACACCAGCGTCCTCTCCTTGGCCTACGCCTACCCGGCGTCAGGGTCCGGGTCCGGTGGGTCGCCGGGGCTTGCCGCGGGCACTCCCATCCCACCGGGCGGGGTATCGCTCGGCGGCGGCAGCTACAGGCACCCGGGCACCGGCTGCTCCCTCGCTCAGGTGGTCCGCGGGGCGATGCAGGCGAAGTCTGCCCGCGCCCCGAGGGTGAAGGTGCCAGCAGGCGCCATTGCCGCGTTGGCGGTGCACGGTCTGCCCAAGAGGGCCGAGGCCTCCGTCGACATCCAGGTTAACGGCAGATGGACCTTCCTCGGTCGCGTGCGGTCGAACGCCTCCGGTGAGGCCGTGCTCCCGCGCTACGCGCAGACCATCATCGGTCAGTCAGCGCTAATCCGCGCGCGCGCCGGTTCCAAGGGGGTGCGATACCTCCGCACCGTCGCCGGCGCTCCCCGTGCCTTGGGTGGCACCAAACTGAGCGCGGTGGTCACCCGGTACTCGCTCGGTACCTGCCCGGTGCACTACGCGGCTGCGAAGAAGCCCGCCGCTGCGAATCTGGGCAAGGCGCCTATGGTTGTTGTGCCGCTGGGGGGCATCACCGTCGTGCGGTCCCGTGGCCTCACGCACAACGCGAGCATCAGGGTGGACGTGCGGATCGGATCGGTCTGGCGCTTCGTCGGCCGGGCGAAGGCGAATCGCAATGGAGTGCTGGCCATGCCGCCGCTCGCGATCGGCCAGCAGAAGCAGGTGGTGGAGGTGCGCCTGCGGGGTGACCGCGCCACCCGTTACGTGAAGCTGCGAGCCTCCTAAGTGCACTGACCGCGCTTGCGCCGCCCCGCCTGCCGCTGGCGGTCTGTCAGTTGGATGAGTGGGCGATGATGCCCGAATCCTCAGCTAGTCCGGCCAGAAGCTGATCGAGTGCGTTCGCTGTTGGCGGCAGGTAGGTCCCGACGCGCGCTGGTGCTATCCCATAGTTGGCTCGCAGTCGGACGGCGCTTTGGGCGGCCTCCATCGCGACCGGCAGACCGTTGAGAATCGCAACTCCGTCTGGAGCGATACCGGTTTGTTGTCCGAATAGCAACATCGGTAGTCCTCCTGCCGGAACGATCACATCGACGCCATCGTCGATCAGTGGCTGAGCTTGGCTCATGAAGTCAGCAAACATCTGCTCACGAAACGCGTTGTCATCAAACGCGCGCATGTAGTCCTTGACTTCCGCGGCGACTGCGCGCACCGCGACCACCCGTTCAGACAGGCCCGCCGCCGCGATCTGTCGTTCGTGGTACGGGATGAAGATCGGATTGATAGTGACTAAGCCAATCTTTCGACCGATTGTGCACGCATGCAGCATGGTCGATTCACCCAGTCCGATAATTGGCAGGTCGACAGCAGCTCGCACGATCTCCAGTCCGGGCTCCTGAAAATGTCCGATAACGAACGCGTCGTAGTTTTCTGCCTTCGCGCGCAAGGCTGCACGCAACGTGGTTAGTGATCCGCGCAACTCCGTAACTGGATGAAGGTCGTGATCGCCGGGCCGAATTCCGTAGACGTGGACGACAGCGTCGGGCGTCACCGCGCTGCGTACAAAGTCAACCAGGCGATCAAAATAGGCGCGATCGCTGTCGGGGTCGGTGAAGCTTTGAAACCAAAGTTTGGTCATGGTGCTCCTTAGGTCAGAGCAATAGTCTATCTGGGCATTTCATGCGAGTCCTGTGACACGGGGTGTAGATTGAAGCTACGGGCCTCCTAAGTGCACTGACCGCGCTTGCGCCGTAGCCGCTTAGCTGAGGAAGCGGCGAATCTCGGCGGCCGCTGCGTCGGGCGCCTCCCAGTAGATCATGTGGGCACTGTCGAGACCAACGACCTCGAGCTGATCGCCGAGCGCGGTTGTCAGTGGGGCGAGCAGCGTGTCGTCTTGCACGTAGTTGTCGTTGAGGGCCCGCAGGATCAGCACGGGTCGCGTGGTGATGGGGATCGGTGAGGGGCACGCCATTTCGCTCCAGGCTGTGACTGCCGCGGCGGGTGAGAAGCGTGCACGGTAGCGGCCGTCGTCGCAGAGCTCGACGTGGTCGGCAACTTCTTGCGGGATAAAGCGATGTCCGTGCGGGGCAATTGTTGTCTCGCGCTCGGTGATGGCAGCGGCGGGCGACTCCCAGCCGCCGAAGCTGATCGCCTCTTCGGCGCGTGTTGCACAGAACGTGGCGGGGAGCGCGATCGCCGGGTCGATCAGCACGGCGCGTTGGACGCGTTTGGGCGATGCGGTAACGAGTGCCAGTGCCAGCAGTCCACCGAACGAGTGGCCGATCACGTCAACCGGTCCGGTCACGCCCTCCACGTCGAGCGTTTCTGTGATGTCGGCAAGGTGCGTGTCTACATTCCATGGTGGCTCCCAGCCGGAGCGCCCATGTCCGCGTAGGTCGACGGCGAGTACGTGGCGGTCGGGTGCTGCCAGTTCGGCAAAGTCGACGTAGCGGCGTCCGTGGCTGGTGACGCCGTGGATGGCGAGCAGCGGCGCGCCATCAGCGGGGCCGAAGTGGTGGACGTTGAGGCGCATGGCAAGAGGTTAGCGATGCGTGGCGCGCCATCGGTTGGATCGAAGTGGTGGGCGTTGAGGCGCATGGCAAAAGATTTGCGATGTGCGGCGCGCCATCGGTTGGATCGAAGTGGTGGACGTTGAGGTGCATGGCAAGAGATTTGCGCAGCGCGACGAACCCGGCCTCGCGAGCCAGCCACTAAAACCTACTCGCGGTTGACAGGGATGTTGCTCTGATTGTGCTGCGGCCTTCGCTCGGTGTCGTGCTGATGGCGCGGGGACTGTGACGAACTGCGGCTGCACGCGCACGGCCTGGGTGCTTGTTGTGACACGGCTCGTCTAGGCGGTGATTGTGTGGCCGGACATGATGGGCCCGGGCCCATCATGTCCGGCCAAAGTGGTTGACGCTGAGGCGCCTGGGGTGAGGGTAGTGGGCGGGGGAGAGTGATCCGATGCTTATGCGTGGTTGAGGAGATTCATGCTTGTGGTGTGACACGGTGTTACACTTGCCGCATGCCGACCAAACACCCTCGTCACGCGATCACCGAGACCGGCCCTGTTGCCATCGCGCTTGCCGACCTCCGAGACAAGGTCGGCGAAGACGGCTTCACGCTGGCGGAGCTCGTCGTGCTCGGTGCCCAGCGGAAGCTATTCGAGGCGGAGCTCGCCGAGGTGGCAGGTGCGCGCAGCCGAGCGCGCCTTGCCCAGATGGTGCGCGCGGGAACTGTGCCCGTGGACATTGAGGCCGCAGACGAGGTGCGGCGCTCGGGTTGGGTGCGCACGGTATGACCGCGACGTACCTCCTCGACAATTCCGCGTGGAGTCGGTTCTCGACGGAGGCGATCCCGGAGGAACGCAGGGAGGAAATCGCTGAGGCCATCGCTGACTCGCAGGTCTGGACCTCACCGATTGTGATGCTGGAGGCGGGCTTCTCCGCGCGCAATGCGACAGTTCACGCATCGCTCATGCGCGATCTCGCACGGATGCCGGCGGCAGCAATCGACCGGGAGGTCGGTCTCCGGGCGATCGAGTTGCAGAGCCAGTTGGCACAGGCGGGCCATCACCGGGTGCCGCCGCCTGACCTCCTCACGAGTGCGATCGCCGAGCTTCACGGCCTGACGATCCTGCACTACGACAAAGATTTTGATGTGATCGCGGAGCACACCGACTGTCTGGCGGCAACGGAATGGGTTGTGCCGCGAGGCTCCGTCTGACGACCCACTCTGCCGCGCTCGCTACCCTGTGCGTATGGCGGAAGGACATCTCGGAGTGGGTGGTCGCCTCGCGACCGGACCGTCGGACGAGCTCGTGCGTGCCGGCTATGCGGGTGAGGCTGCGGCCGCACCGGCACTCGCCGATGCGTTGTCGCGCTCCGATATCGCGCATGCGATCGCGCTGATCGAGGGGGGTGGGCTCGATCCGCAGCGCGGCTCCGAATTGCTGCGCGGCCTACTCGAACTCGACGCGATTCCGGCCAGTGAGTTTCCGTGGGACCCCACGGTCGGTGACGCGTTCCAGAATCGCGAGAAGGTGCTGACCGAACGTGTTGGTGCGGGTGCCGCGGGCTGGCTATCGGCTGGGCGTCCGCGACGTGAGCCGTTCCGCGTCGCGCTGCGTCTGATCGCCGCCGAAGGGCTCGCCGCAACGGCTGCGCGCTTCAGCGACATGAGTGCGGCGCTCGCCGCCCAGGCCAAGCCGCTCGCCGGCGCACTTGCCGCCGACTACACCTACCTCCAGCCGGCCCAGCCGACGACGGTCGGTCACCTGCTGCTGACCTGGGCGTACCCGACACTACGAGCCGCCGAGCGCATGCAGCACATCCAGCGCGACTTCACCGGCAGCGTCGCCGGTGTCGGCGGCAGCGCCGGCTCGCGCTGGCCGTTGAATCGCGAGCGGCTCGCCGATCTCCTCGGCCACCCGCATGTCGAGCCGCACGCCAAGGACGCGATGTGGCAGTCGGATCCGTATCTCGTTCTGCTGAGTGCGCTCGCAATCGGTGCGACGTCGATCAGTCAGTTCGCACAAGATCTTGAAATCTGGTGCAGCCAAGAGTTCGGCTGGATCGAGCTCGACGATGCGCACAGCCGTGTCAGCGCGCTGATGCCGCAGAAGAAGAATCCGTATGCGCTCGCCGTCCTGCGGACGTGGGCGGGGCAGGCAACCGGCGACCTCACCGCGGCGCTGACAACGATGCACACGGGCGCCGCGCGCACGGATCACTTCCACCTGCTCAATAGCTTGATCCCGCGCGCGCTCGATGAGGCCGAGCGCAGCGCTGCGCTCGCGGCCGCCGTCGCCGGTGGCATGACGATCCACGCCGACCGCATGGAGCAGAGCGCGCGCAACGCCTTCGTCACCGCGGCCGACGTCGCCGACATGCTCGCGCAGACGACTGGTCTCGACTACCGCACCGCGCATCACGTGATCGGACGCGTCGTTCGCGATCAGGTCGAGCACGGGGGAGTAATCGACGCTGCGCGTATCTCCGCTGCAGCAAACGAGGTGGCGGGCGCCGTCATCGTGATCGACGAGGCCGAGCTCGCCGCGGCACTCGATCCGGCCCAGTGCGCCGCGCTGCGTCCGCAGACCGGAAGCTCGGATCCCGATCAGGTGCGCGCGATGTGCGATGACGTCGCCGTCCGTAGCGCCGAGATTCGCGAGTGGGCAGAGGGCTATGTCGTCGCCGACGCGAAGGCTGCCGAGACGCTGCGCGCCAAGGCGCGGGAGATGGTGGGAGCGTGACGACCGTGTCGACTACGGTGCAGGCATGAGCGCACCACTGGTCGGCGTCATCATGGGCTCGAAGTCCGATTGGGAGACGATGCGGCATGCCTGCGAGACGCTCGAGGTGCTCGGCGTGCCGTACGAGACCGAGGTCGTCTCGGCACACCGCACGCCCGACAAGCTGTTCGCCTACGCCGCGGCAGCCGAGGGACGCGGTCTCGAGGTGATCATTGCGGGTGCCGGTGGCGCTGCACACCTGCCTGGTATGTGCGCAGCGAAGACGCCGCTGCCCGTGCTCGGCGTGCCCATCGAGTCGAAGGCGCTGAAGGGCCTCGACTCGCTGCTCTCGATTGCGCAGATGCCCGCCGGTATCCCGGTCGGCACGCTCGCGATCGGCCGTGCGGGTTCTGTCAATGCAGGGCTGCTCGCTGCGTCAATCGTCGGTCGCGGCCGGCCCGAGATCATGGACGCCGTGCGTGCGTGGCGGGACAGGCAGACCGCCGATGTGCTCGCCGGCTCCGATCCGCGCGAGGCCTGATGCGCCTCGCGATTCTCGGCGGCGGCCAGTTGGCTTGGATGCTCGCACTCGCAGCCGAGCCGCTCGGTATTTCTGTCGCTGTGCTCGATCCGTCGCGCGATTGCGCGGCGGGACGCATTGCGGATCTCGTCTGCGCTGCCTATGACGATCCCGATGGTCTCGATCGGGTGGTTGCTGGCGCCGACGTCGTCACATACGAGTTCGAGAACGTGCCCGCCACTGCAGTTGCCCGGCTCGCAGAGCGGGGCGTGCCCGTGCTGCCACCCCCAAGCGCGCTTGAGATTACGCAAGACCGTGCGCGCGAGAAGGAACTGATTGCTGGCCTTGGCATCACCATCGCGCCCTATGTGCTGATCGAGTCACCCGACGATGCCGTGGCCGCCCTCGAGCAGGTTGGCGTACCGGGTATTCTCAAGACGCGTCGGCTTGGCTACGACGGCAAGGGACAGGTGCGCGTGAAGGATGCCGCCGATCTGTCGGCCGCGATTGCGGAGCTCGGTGGCACCGACCTGATCTACGAGGGCCTCGTCGAGTTCACGCGCGAGCTCAGCGTGGTGGTCGCCCGCGGGACGGACGGCTCGACTGCGGTCTATTCGCCCGTCGAGAATGAGCATCGCGGCGGCATTCTCTTTGTCACGCAGGCTCCGGCACCTAATCTCAACCCGAGCGTGAAGGAGGCGGCAGAGGCCGCCGCGATTGCGATTGCTGAGGCACTCGACCACGTCGGCGTGCTCTGTGTCGAGTTGTTCGAGACGGAGGAGGGGATCGTCGCGAACGAGATCGCCCCGCGCGTCCATAACTCGGGTCACTGGAGTATCGAGGGCGCCGTCGCGAGCCAGTTCGCCAACCACGTCCGCGGCGTGGTTGGTCTGCCGCTCGGCGACCCGTCGTGTCGAGGGGTCACGGCGATGGTCAACATCGTCGGTACTGAGCCTGACCTGCAAGAACTCCTTGCGGTACCCGGCGCATCGGTGTATCTCTACGGGAAGTCGCCGCGTGCGGGTCGCAAGCTCGGACACGTGACGATCGTCGCGGAGAATACCGACGATCTTGCAGGCCGGCTGGCCCGCGTTCGCGCGCTGGCCGACACTGCCTGGTCTGCCTAAACGAAAGCGGGCCGGATCCCTCGCCGCGGCGAGAAACTCGGCCCGCATTTATTGACTTAGATCAGGCCGAGTTCCCTGACGGCGTCGCGCTCCTCGCCAAGCTCTGCCACGGAGGCATCGATGCGCGGCTTCGAGAAGGCGTCCAACTCGAGTCCTTCGACGACCTCCCACTTGCCGTTCTTGCAGATCGTCGGCATGCCGCAGATGATCCCCTCGGGAATGCCGTACTGGCCCGTCGAGCAGACACCCATCGAGACCCAGTCGCCCGCTGGCGTGCCAAGCACCCAATCATGGATGTGACCGATCGCAGCGTTGGCAGCCGAGGCCGCCGAAGAGGCACCACGGGCCTCGATGATCGCCGCGCCGCGCTTCTGCACGGTCGGGATGAAGGTGTCGGCAACCCATGTCTCGTCGCCAATCGTGTCCCAGGCGCTCGTGCCGTTGACGGTGGCGTGCACGACGTCCGGGTACTGCGTTGCCGAATGGTTGCCCCAGATCGTCATCTGCTGGATGTCGCTGACGGTGGTGCCCGTCTTCTGGGCGACCTGCGTCTTGGCGCGGTTGTGGTCGAGCCGCATCATCGCGGTAAAGCGCTCGTTCGGCACGTCGGGCGCCGAGTGCATGGCGATCAGCGCGTTCGTGTTGGCCGGATTGCCGACGACGAGGATCTTGATGTCGTCCGCAGCATGGTCATTGATTGCCTTGCCTTGCACGGTAAAGATTGCGCCGTTGGCTTCGAGCAGATCGCCGCGTTCCATGCCCTTCGTGCGGGGGCGCGCGCCGACCAGCATGCCGATGTTGGCGCCGTCGAAGGCGACATTTGGGTCGTCGGTGCAGACGATGTTGGCGAGTGCGGGGAAGGCGCAGTCGTCGAGTTCCATGGCGACGCCGTCAAGCGCACCACGGGCCTGTGGGACCTCGAGTAGGCGCAGCTCAATCTGGGTGTCGGGGCCGAGTAACTGGCCGCTGGCGATGCGATATACGAGCGCGTAGCCGATCTGGCCTGCGGCTCCGGTGACAACGACCTTGACAGGGTTGGACATAGCTTCCTCCGGGGAGAGTCTGTTGGGGTAATCGTGCCAACGACGTGGGTTTTGGGCGGCACAGCCCGGTCACGATGTGGGTGAGTCGTGTGCGCGTCCGGTGCTATCGCGTTGTAGTGCGCCTGTACTTCGACACATCTTATGTAGTATCTTTCGAACTGTGATTGATCAAATGTCACTCGTGACGTCGGACCGCATTTATCGCGCGAGCGATCTCAATCGGCGCGGCCGTGAGGTTCTCGATACGGCACGCACATCAGGCGCACGGATCGTGGACACCGATGGCACGTCGATGGTGATGGTTTCGGAGCGGGTACTCGATCGCGCGGCCGGCAGGCTCGACGTGGCCGTGATGCTCGTCGCCGCCATGCGCGCGTGGCGCGAGCTCGAGGCGGGCGGTGATGTGACGGTCGACACGTTGCGTTGGATCAATCGCCTCGATGCTGAGGATCGGGCGACCCTTGCGCGGGAGGTGGTCGCCGCGTTCGATGAAGCCGGGCGCACCGCTAATGCGCTCCCGCTGGGCGTGCTTCTCGACCAATGGGAGACGACTGCGAGCTTGCCGTACGACCAGGAGTACCTCGCCAGACTGGACGACGGCTTTGATCCAGCGAGCTACGTAGAGGCGGAGCGTCCGACTGATCCGAATACATGAGTCCGCCCGCAACGGGGGCGCATCATCCCTGGATGCCGGCGCGGCGCCCTGGTTGTCGACCGAGCTTCACCCCGCACTATTTCGTCCTCGTTCACCATCGACTTGACGCGATCTGGGGTTCCCTCCCTCAGCGCGTTGGGACCGAATCGGCGCAGCAGTTCTGGGATCACGTTGCCCTTGACCCGGGAAGACCGCCTCGTGTCAACCCCACCACGATGCTCCGTGGCAAGCGTGGAACGCCGCTCGCACCGGGCTTCTCACGGACAATCCACTACGAGATCAGCGGAGCTGGTCGTATCGACTTCCAATTCAATCCCTACTGGTCAGGAGGCGTAAGTGGAGATGCGCACGCGATCGTTGTGATCCTGCGGATCGACCTCGGCAGCCACTGACCTACGCGGAGATCGCAGCATGCACCGCTGCGGCGCACTTGCGGCCGTCGGCGATTGCCGTCACCACAAGATCGGCGCCACGAACGGCATCGCCACAGGCGTAGACGCCTGGTGTGCTCGTCTCGTACGCGGCGCTCACCGCGACGGTGCCACGGTCGCTGATCGCTGCGCCCGACTGGGCGTAGACGTCGTCCTCTTCGGTGCCGGTAAAGCCGATTGCGAGCAACACGAGGTCGACGTCGAGTACGACCTCGCCGCCGGCAATCGCAACAGGTGTGCGCACTCCGGTCTCCGCATAGTCTGGGAATTCCACGCGATGACCAACGAGACGCTGCAATGTGCCGTTGGTACCTTCGAAACGATCGGTGACGAACTGCCACTCGCGCTCGCCACCCTCCTGGTGCGCCGCGTAGGTGCGCAGCACAACGGGCCATTCGGGCCATGTCTTTTGGGGGTCGCGTTGGCCGGGCGGTGTCGGTCCGTGAGCGATCTCGTGGACCTCGATCGCTCCCTCGCGCAGTGCGTTACCGAGACAGTCAGCGCTGGTGTCGCCGCCACCGAGAATCGCGACGCGTTTACCTTTGGCAGTAATCTCGGGTCCATCGATCGGGAGGCCCGCCTGGCGTCGGTTCTGTTGGATCAGGTAGGGCATCGCGAACTCAATACCAGCGAGTTCGCGACCCGATAGCTCGATGTCGCGGTGGCGTTGCGCACCTGTCGCAAGGACGACCGCATCCACGCCCGAACGGAGCTCTTCGATGGGGAGGTCGCGACCGACCTCGACGCTGGTCGCAAACTCAATGCCTTCAGCCTCGAGTTGTTCGAGGCGACGATCGATCATGTGCTTTTCCATTTTGAAGTCGGGAATGCCGAAGCGCAGCAGGCCGCCGAGGCGATCATCTCGTTCGAAGACGGTCACCGCATGGCCCGCTCGCACAAGTTCTTGGGCACAGGCAAGACCAGCTGGGCCAGAGCCGACGATTGCGACGCGGCGGCTTGATCGTTGTTTGGCGGGTCGTGGCTGGACCCAGCCCTCCGCATAGGCGCGGTCGATGATCGACATTTCGACTTGTTTGATCGTGACTGGCTGTTCGACGAGCGCCAGTACGCAGGCCTCCTCGCATGGCGCAGGGCAGATCGCGCCCGTAAACTCAGGAAAGTTATTCGTCGCGTGCAGGCGGTCGATGGCGTCCTTGAAGTGGCCGCGCTCGACGAGGTCGTTCCACTCCGGAATCAGGTTGTCGAGTGGGCAGCCCGGTTGACAAAACGGCACGCCGCAATCCATGCAGCGTCGCGCCTGCTCGCGCACGAGTGTCGTATCGGCCTCGGGCACCACGGCGCGATAATCCTTGAGTCGCTCGTCAACCGGACGATACGGAGCGAGGCGACGCTGAATCGTGAGGAAGCCTTTTGGATCAGTCACCGGCGATCGCCGCCTCGGTATCTGTCGCTGCTTGTTCGGCCAGCACACGGGCGTAATCGTCGGGCATCACCTTGACGAAGTGGCGTACCGACTCGTTCCACTTAGTCAGTAAGTGTTTGGCGATTGGGCTGTCGGTACGGGTGAGGTGTTCTTGCAGGAGTCCTTCGAGCAGTGCTCGATCGGCTTTGCTGTCGACGCGCTCGAGCGAGACGCTGGCTGGGTTGAGGCGCGCTTCGAAGCGGCCATCGGGATCGAGGACGAATGCGACACCACCCGACATGCCTGCCGCAAAGTTACGTCCCGTCGGGCCGAGGATCACGACGACGCCACCTGTCATGTACTCGCAGCCATGGTCGCCGACACCCTCGACGACCGCTGTTGCCCCCGAGTTGCGGACGCAGAAACGTTCACCCGCCCGCCCACGCAAAAAGGCGCGTCCTGAGGTGGCGCCATAGAGGGCAACGTTACCGACGTACGTCGAGGTGGCGACGTCGTAACCCGCGTCAGTGGCGGCTCGCACGGCGATCACGCCACCGGAGAGTCCCTTACCGACGTAATCGTTGACCGGCCCCTCGAGCGTGATGTCCATGCCAGCAAAGGCGAAGGCCCCAAAACTCTGTCCGCCGTGGCCCTGCACCTTCAGTTGGATCGTGCCGGCTGGCAGCCCTTCAGGTCCGACCCGACGGGCGATCTCACCGGCCAACATCGCGCCGAATGTGCGGTCGATGTTGCGCACTACCCGTTCGATCACGACGGGCGTACCCTTGGCCAGCGCGGGCTCGGCTTCCTTGATGATGTCGACGTCGAGTTTGTGATCCAGCATGTGGTCTTGGGGGCGGCTCTTGATGGGCGCGGGCTCGCCCGGCAGGCGGGGATACGCGAGAATCGGTGATAGGTCAAGACTCTCGAGCCAGACTGGGCGTTCTGTGCGCTGTGCGAGGAGGTCGCGGCGGCCGATCAATTCGTCGACGGTGCGGAGCCCGATTGCAGCCATCAATTCGCGCAGGTGTTCGGCGACGAATAAGAAGTAGCGCACGACCTCGTCGGGCGTGCCGCGGAACCGCTTGCGCAGTACCGGGTCTTGCGTTGCGATGCCAACGGGGCACGTGTTGAGATGGCAGACGCGCATCATGATGCAGCCAGCTGCAATCAGCGGGGCTGTCGAGAAACCAAACTCTTCGGCGCCGAGCAACGCGCCGATCAGAACGTCGCGACCGGTGCGCAGACCGCCGTCGACCTGCAATGTGACCAGCGCGCGTAGGTCGTTCATGACCAACACTTCGTGCGCCTCGGCGAGGCCCATCTCCCACGGCAGCCCCGCATACTTGAGGGACGAGAGCGGGGAGGCGCCCGTGCCGCCATCGTGGCCCGAGATCACGATGTGTTCGGCCTTCGCCTTCGCGACGCCGGCGGCGACGGTGCCGACGCCTGCCTGTGCAACGAGCTTGACCGAGACATCGGCAGCCGGATTGACGCACTTGAGATCGTGGATCAGTTGTGCAAGATCCTCAATCGAGTAGATGTCATGGTGCGGCGGCGGGCTAATCAGTGTCACGCCGGGCACCGAGTGGCGCAACCGCGCGATGTACGCATCGATCTTGTGGCCGGGCAACTGTCCACCCTCACCGGGCTTCGCGCCTTGTGCCATTTTGATCTGCAACTGGTCGGCATCGACGAGATAGGGCGTCGTGACGCCGAAGCGGCCCGATGCAACTTGTTTGACCGACGACCGGCGTAGGTCGCCGTTTTTATCCGGCGTCGAGCGCGCCATATCTTCGCCGCCTTCACCGGTGTTGGAGCGGCCACCCAGGCGATTCATCGCGATCGCCAGTGTTTCGTGTGTTTCGCGCGAGATCGAGCCGAGACTCATGGCACCCGTCGCGAAGCGGCGCACAATTGCGTTCGCTGGCTCGACCTCGTCGAGTGCAATCGCGGGGCCAGCTGGGAGGATCTCAAAGAGGTCGCGCAGGGTGATCGCTCGATCGGTGCCAGCGTCTATTTTTTCTGCGAATGCGCGATATGTGGCGTACTCGTCGTCGCGTACGGCACGCTGCAGGGCAACGATCGAGTCGGGGCCCCAGGCGTGGCGTTCACCACCGATGCGGAACTGGTACTCACCGCCCGCCTCGAGCAGATCACCCGGCCCGGCTGTTTCAACATCGAGTTCGTAGCGCTCGCGAATTTCGTCGGCAATGTTGACCAGTTCGAGTCCACCCACGCGCGAGACCGTGCCGGGGAAATAGCGCTCGACGAGCTCCGTACCGAGACCAACCGCTTCGAAAAGCTGTGAACCGCGATAGCTCTGGATTGTCGAGATGCCCATTTTTGAGCAGATCTTCAGCAGGCCCTTGCCGAGTGCTTGGATATAGCGCTTGCGGGCCTCACCGGCCTCGATGTCGCCGAGGTCGCCTTTCCCATGGAGCTCACGCAGACACTCGAGCGCGAGGTACGGATTGACGGCGGCGGCGCCATAGCCGATCAGCAAGGCCATGTGCATCGTTTCGCGTGGCTCGCCCGATTCAACGACGAGGCCACACATCGTGCGAGCGCCCTGGCGGACCAGGTGCGAATGCACCGCCGCGGTCGCAAGGAGCGGCGGAATCGGCGCCATCGTGTTGCTGGCGCCACGATCCGACAGGATCACGATCGTCGTGCCCCCCCAAACGAGTTGTGCGGCCTCGCGGCAGACGAGATCGAGCGCGCGGGCAAGGCCGGCTTCGCCTTCGGCGAGCGGGAAGAGCGTCGAGATTGTCGCTGCGCGAAAACCTTCGCGGCGGAGTGCGCGCAACTTCTCAAGCTCGCCGTTCGTCAGGATTGGGCTCAGCGTCGTAACGCGGCGACAGTGTTTGGGCGACTCTTCGAGCAGATTGCCGATCGCACCTACACCAACACGTAGGCTCATCACGAGCCGCTCGCGTTCAGAATCCACGGGCGGGTTCGTGACCTGCGCAAACTGCTGCTTGAAGTAGCTCGGGAGTAGGCGATTGCGGCTCGTCAGCGCGGCCAGCGGCGTGTCATCGCCCATCGATCCGATCGCCTCCGCGCCCGTCAGCGCCATTGGGGTGAGCAACAGCGAGAGGTCTTCGCGGGTGTAGCCGAAGATACGTTGGAGTTGCGAGAGTGCGCCGTCGTCAATGGTCATGCCTTTCTGCGGGCGCAGATCATCGAGGTGCAACTTGTATTGGTTGAGCCACTGGCGATACGGGCGCTGGCGCGAGAGCACGCGTTTGATTTCGTGGTCGAGTACGACGCGCCCCGCTGCGGTGTCGAACATCAGCATGCGACCCGGCTCGAGTCGGCCTGTTTCGACAATGTCGGCTTCGGGTATGTCGAGGACACCGATTTCTGATGCGAGCACGCAGATGCCATCCTTGGTGCGCAGCCAGCGGCCGGGACGGAGGCCATTACGGTCGAGTGTTGCGATGACCTTCTCGCCATCGGTTGCAATCACTGCGGCAGGACCATCCCATGGCTCGATCAGTGTCGTGTGGTACTCGTAGAAGGCGCGCACGTCGTCATCCATCTCGAGTGTTGGATCGCTCCAGGCGGGCGGGATCAGCATCGTGAGGGCATGCTCGAGTGGTCGGCCAGCTTGGAGTAGTAGCTCGAGTGCGGCATCGAGCTTTGCGGAGTCGGACCAGCCCTCTTCTGTGATTGGATAGAGCTTTTGGAGGTCGCCACCAAAGAGTTTGCTGTGCATCTGCGGCTCGCGGGCGGCCAGCCAGTTGCTATTTCCGCGGATCGTGTTGATCTCACCGTTGTGGGCGATCAGGTTGAAGGGGTGGGCGAGATCCCAGGTGCCGAGCGTGTTGGTGGAGAAGCGGGAGTGGACGATTGCGAGCGCCGACTCGATGTCGGGGTCGGCAAGATCCGGGTAGTACGCGCCGAGCTGAGTTGCGAGTAGGAGCCCCTTATAGACGATGGTTTTGGTGGACAGGCTGACAATCGCAAAATCGTTGATGTTGGCTGCGCGAACTGCTTTCTCGATCCTTCGACGGATCACGTAGAGCTTGCGTTCGAAGGCGTCGAGCGAGCCGTGTCGTCGCTCGACGATTAGTTGCCGCGTGCGTGGTTCGGATGCACGTGCAACGGCGCCGATTGCGGCGTTGTTGACGGGGACGTCGCGCCAGCCAACGGCACGGTGGCCTTCTTCGGCGACAGTGCGGACCGCGATCTCTTCGCAGCGCAGGCGATGCGTGGCGTGCTGGGGCAGGAAGACCATGCCGATGCCGTAGTCGCCGGCGGCAGGTAGGTCGATCCCGTCATTCACGGCGACGCGGGCGAGGAAGCGGTGCGGCATTTGGATCAGGATGCCGGCGCCGTCGCCTGTCTCTGGATCCGAGCCCGTTGCGCCACGGTGGTTGAGGCGCTTGAGGACTTCGAGTGCTTGGGTTACGACGCTGTGGGATGCCACGCCGTCGAGATGGACGACGGTGCCGAGTCCGCACGCGTCATGCTCGAACTGCGGGTCATAGAGTCCTCCACTGTGGTCGGTGTGCGGCATTACGAAGATTGTAAACGATCTGGCAGCACAAACGGTTCGCCCGTAATCGTAGGTGAACCAAATGGTTCAACATGCAGAAAAGGACCCGGGTCCTTTTGTGCACTTTCAAAAACGAAACCCCACCACCAAGCGGTTTTGGTGGTTCGATAGCACAAAAGGACCCGGGTCCTTTTGTGCATATTCGCCCGCGAGGCGCGCGTGAAAACGGGTACGCTGTAGGTATGAGCGTCATCGAAGATCGAGAGATTGTCGCGGCGCGCGACCTGCTCGATCGCTACAGGGCGACCTATGGTGCGTCGGACGATGGACCGATCCCCGTCGACGAGATTGCCGAGTCGTACCTCGGACTGATCGTCCAGACCGCGCCACTCGAGCACGGCATCTCGGGGATGCTGCTGCTGCGCGAGCGCGAGATTCGCGTCAACGCTGCCGAATGCGCGAAATGGCCGGTACGCCGACGTTTCACCATCGCGCACGAGATCGGGCATTGGGAGCTACATGCCAGCGAGGTCAGCGCGAACTTTATTTGCCGCCTCGGCGACGTGCGCGAGGCCGGTCCCGCCAAGGGTTCCCCCGAGGCCGTGCGCGAACGAGAAGCTAATCGGTTCGCGGCCGAGCTGCTCATGCCCGAAGATCGCATGCACGCGCGCGTTGCCTCGGATGGCAACGATGTCATCGACCAAGCTCGTTGGTTCGATGTCTCGCCCCTCTCGATGGCCTACCGCCTCTACAACCTCGGCTACATCAAGCAGTTTCCGAGCAAGACCGACTACGACCTCGACGACTAAGCGTTCTGCCTATGAGCCTGCGAAACGCGGCGGATTCACCACTCGTGGATTTCGTGATGGGGTCATGACTGGACAAATGGGTCAGGCTCGATTTCGTGATGGGGGGCGGATCCCACATCCGCGCGGTTGTGGGATCCGCCCCCTATAACCGTCTGTCGGGCGTGGTTGGGTTTGGGGGGGGGCGGATCCCACAACCGCGCGGATGTGGGATCCGCCCCCCATCACGAGATCCCTAGGCGTCAGATGCCGAACAGTGCGTCGACGGCCCGTTGATCGGGCGTCCGCTCGGGCGCCATCGCCTTGCTCATTAGCATTAGTGCGGTGTCATCGCCGACATCCGGAAAGCCCTTGCGGTTAAACACTACTTCGTCATGGAGGGGGCCGACGGGCGCCAAGCGCGTCGCGGCAAGCGTGTCACGGATGCCACCCAAGAGATCGCCAAGTGCCTCCAGCATGGGTCTTTGGACACCCGCAGGTTGGATCAATCCTGTCTCAAGCTCGTGGTACCGGACGCGCATCTGTTCGCGGGCGTCATCGGAGGAAAAGCCGAGTAGGTCAGCGAGTTGCGTGATCAACGACGGGCGCTCAAGGCCATTGGCGTGCCGCGCATCCGTCAGAATCGCGGGCCACGAGCGTGGATCGAATGCCGGCGTCATTGCGATCGTCTCCACATCGACCTGCGCCGGCAGCGCCGGACCCTGCAGCATCAACGCGAGCTCGATCATGTCGAGCAATTCGGCCCGATCGTCGCCCGCTTGATCAATCAGGGCATCAACATCCGCGGAGCGTCCATCGCTGAAAGCGGCGAGCGCGTCGGCGAGGAGATTGCCGAGTTGGATTTCTCGTTCGTCCATCACGCTGTCAATTCTCGCGTACGGGCCTCGTCGCGTAGCCGCTTCAACGCGCGAAAGCGAATCTGGTGCAGGTTGTTGGGGTCGACACCAAGTTCGGCAGCGACTGCGGCATCTGGGGCGTTCTCGAGCATGCGGTCGATCAGGATACGCTCGCGCTCGTTCAACACCGGTAGGAGTTGCTCGATCAGGTCCCGATCCAGCAGCTGGTTGAGGGCAACCTCGTTGGGATTGCCTCGACGACCCAGGTCGCGGTCGCCGTAATCGTCGATCGCCTCGACCGTTGGCGCCTCGCGCGCCTCCGTGCGTTGCAGATCGCCGTAGGCATACAGCGCCATCTGGTTGAGCAAGCCGGTCATGTTCTGAGGAGCGGTATCGCGATAGTAGACCCACCGGATAAAGCGCAGTTGTAAGTGTCCGAAGACCTCGTCGGCCTCGGAGCCGCGAGCGCGCCTACGCGAGGCAGCATAGGCCTGCGGCTGATACCGCAACCAGAGTTCGCCCGCACACCTCCGCGCCGCATCCAGATCGCCCGCAGCATGCGCTGCCCGTGCGCGGCGTACGAGGTCGGCGTCGTGGCTGGCAGAGTCGGGCATGCGTACGGATTCTGCCGCTCCCGCCGGTCAAAGGAAAGGGACGACGTTGCGATCGGGTTGTCACGCATCTTGACAACGGGTCGGGTGCTGCGCCGTTACGCTTACGCGATCAGCTCGAGAAATCGAGTAAGACCTTGCCGACCTTGCCCGAGCTCTCCATCTGTACGAGGGCATCCGTGGCCTGTTTCCAGGGGAATGACCGGTCGATCACGGGGTTGAGTCGTCCCGCGTCGAAGAGTGGCCCGAGCTCGTGGTGGAAGCGGTGGATGGCATCCGCCTTCTCTTCGATCGGGCGTGCCCGCAGCGTCGTGCCAAACATCGAAGCGCGTTTCATCATCAGGTCCCGCAGCTGCAGCTCGACCTTCTGGCCGGCACCGATCCCGACGATGGCGATCCTGCCGAGTCGTGCAATGGCCTGCATGTTGCCTGCGAAGTTGGGTGCGCCGACGAGCTCGAGGATCACGTCTGCGCCGCGGCCGCCGGTCAGCTCGCCGACCGACTCGACCCAGCCGTCTGCGCCCACAGCTGTCGCGCCAAAACCGGTAATGGCAGCGAGGCCTTTGGCATGACGCGATACGCCAAGCACGGTCGCACCCATTGCCACACCAATCTGCACGGCTGCCGAGCCAACACCACCAGCCGCGCCGTGTACGAGCAGCGTGTCGCCGGGACGAAGACCCGCCTGCGTCGCAATCGCATCGTGGGCGGTGATGAAGACCTCGGGAATCGCAGCGATTTCTTGCGCGTCCAAGCGCGACGGTACCGGGACGCAGCAGCGCTCGTGCACCACAACGCGGTCCGCGAGTCCACCACCACCGACGAGGCCATAGGCACGGTCGCCAACCTTCCAACTACGCACCTTCGAACCGACGGCTTCGACGACGCCAGCCACTTCGAGGCCGGGAATGTCGGATGGCCAGCCGGGTGGAGCCGGGTACTGACCTTTCCTCTGCGCCACATCTGCACCATTGAGGCCCGCAAAGCTCGCGTGGATCAGGACCTCTTCGTCGCCGACGATCGGGTCGGGACGCTCTTCGCAGGAGACAACCTCGTTGCCTCCAGTTCCGGTGTAGACGACGCAGCGCATTCGGTATTCTCCTCAGGTGGACCGCTTGTGAGCGTATCGAAAGACGCCGCAGAGGATCTCACTGGGTATCGATGGATAGCATTGGTGTATGACGGAATTGCCGCACCGCAAAGTGCTGCGTCGGCGTCGGCGCAGTCTGCTCGTAGTGGTGCTGCTGATGGTTGTGGTGTCTGGTCTGCTGGTCGCACTCCAGCGCGAGAGCGATGCTCCTGCTGCGATGACGACGGCGATTGTCCAAACAACCCCAGCGCCACTATCGGTAACGGCGACGGCCGACATGCCCTCGACGAGCACAGCAGTCGTACCAGCGCGCCTCGGTAGCGGGCAGTCCGTCACGTTCGCCTTTGGCGGTGATGTGATGTTCGAGGAGCCGATTCGTTCGTACCTGTCGGAGCGTCCGGCCGACATCTTTGCGCCAATTGCGCCGCTGTTGCGTCGCGCAGACCTTGTGGTAGTCAACCTCGAAACTGCAGTCACCGATCGCGGCGACCCCGCACCAAACAAGCAATACCATTTTCGTGCACCAGCTTCGGCCTTTCGTGCGCTGCGTGCGGGTGGTATCGATGTCGTCACACTCGCCAATAATCATGGGATGGACTACGGCGAGGTTGGCTTGCGTGACACGCTCAAGAGTGCCAAGGCCGCGGGGGTGGCGCTGATCGGAGCGGGACTCAATCAGCGCCAGGCCTATGCGCCGTATCGCGCCACGATCAACGGGCAGCGCATCGCGATTATTGCGGCGAGTCAAGTTATCGATGCGCACCTGCGGGCCGCATGGTTGACGTCGGGCTCCGAGCCTGGACTTGCCAGTGCCTACGACGTTCCGCGTCTCGCACGGGCTGTGCGTCAGGCACAAGCGACGAGTGACACGGTGATCGTCTACCTGCACTGGGGTGACGAACTCGCCGGTTGCCCGACGACCATGCAGCGCACCCTCGCGCCCGCCTTGGTGCAGGCAGGAGCCGACATCATCGTCGGCTCGCATGCCCACATCCAGCTGGGTGCCGGACGCCTCGGCCGAGCGTTCGTCGATTACGGCCTCGGGAACTTTGTCTTCTATGCGGATGGTGCCCTGACGACACAAACGGGTGTGCTCGAGGTGACGGCGACGGGACGCCGCATCGATCGCTACCGCTGGCTGCCAGCGCAGATCAAGAATGGCCGGCCAATACCGATTACCGGCAGCGAGCGCGGCGCGCGCATCGCCGAGTGGCGGGCACTGCGCGACTGCACGGACCTAAAGCGCTGAGGGCAGCACAGTGCGGCGGCGAATTGCGATCGGCGCTGCTACCGCTCCGATAATCACGAGCGTCGCCCCGATCAACGAGACGATGCCGGGACGCTCGCCGAGAACGACATAACTCAGCACTACGACTGTCGCGATCTCGAGTGTCGCAACCAACGATGTGGCAGCACTGCCGAGGCGCATCAGGCCGGCGGTCTGGAAGAGGCACGGCAGCATACTGGCGACGATGACGAGGCCCAACAAGGCAAGGCCAGCTTGCGCGTCGGGTACAGCAAGCCCACCAAAGAACGGCGCGATTGGGACGAAGAAGAGGGCTGCTGCGAGCACAGTCACACCGAGCCACGCCATCGGGTCGACGCCCTCCAGTCCGCGCTCTGCAGCGAGGAAGTAGGCAGAGATCACGACAGCAAAGCCGAGCGCGAGCACGATGCCGAGCAGATCAATGTTTCCGCTTGGTCCGCCAATCGCAAGGCCGACACCGACGAGCGTAACGATGGTGACCACGATCGACAGCGCGGTCAGGTGCACGCGTCCGAGTATTCGTGCGCCGATCACGGTCAGCGCCGGGTAGATAAAGAAGATCAGCGTCACCGTCGTCGGGTCCATGCGGGCAACGGCAGCGAAGTACAACAGTGGTCCCGTGATCGATGTGATGCACGCAATCAGGACTGTTCGACGATGCCCGCGAAGCGTCTGGCGACGCCGACGGTTGAGGAGGAAGAGTGCGAATAGGGCGAAGCATGCAGAACGAACGCCGAGCAGCATCCCGAGCGAGATGCCATGGTCGTAGGCGATTGACGCGAAGATGCCCTGTGTGCCATAGAGGATGGCCGAGACCGCGATCAGCAGTTGTGCGGTGCGCAGGCCGTGTGGCGCGCGCACCAACCCTTGTTGGGAGATGGGCGTTTCGGTCGACACGCCTGCATCCTACGAGCGCAGCCTGCCCGCAGACGACACGTCCACCCGCTACGTTTCCGGCATGACTGGTCTCGCGCACGAAACCCGAGCGTTTCGCGACACAGTGGGCTCTTTTGCGACGGGAGTCACTGTGGTCACGACGCACTGCCACGGCGCGCCGCAAGGGATGACGCTCAACTCGTTTACGAGTGTCTCGCTCGACCCACTGCTCGTGCTCGTTTCGCTCGCGCACGGCACGCGCACACTCGATGGTGTGCAGGCCAGTAAGAAGATGGCGGTCAATGTATTGCACCGCAATCAGCAGGAGATTGCGCTCGCGTTCGCAAAGCGCAACGGTGAGTTTCCGACGGAACATGCCGTACTCGATCCGCACGGCTTCTATTCGGTTCGTCACTCGCTGGCGATCATGCGCTGTGAGGTTTTCGACATTGTCACGGCGGGCGATCACGAGCTCGTGATCGGTGAGGTCGTGCACTTCGAGAGTTCGCCGGGTGAGCCACTGATCTTCCATCGCGGCGCCTTTGGAGGGCTTGATGAGGACGCATTGGTGCCGCGTGGACGTGTGATTGGAATTTCTGATGGTGAAGGCTGGATGTAATTCAATCGTGCGAATACGGACGCTGATGGTGCAATTTGTTGTCGAATCGGCTACGGTAATCTAGGTTCCCGCCCCGTGGTGGGACGTGAGGCCCGGCGCACGGGGTCGTTAGAGAAGGACGGGTGCCAGATGGCGACCGGTGTTGTGAAGTGGTTTTCCGATGCAAAAGGGTACGGTTTTATTGCCCCCGATGGCGGAGGGAAGGACCTCTTCGTTCACTACACGAGCGTTGCAGGAACTGGCTTCCGCACGCTCCGCGAAGGTGCAAAAGTCACCTTTGAGGCGCGCGAGGGGCAAAAGGGTCCTGAAGCGATCGATGTCGAGATGCTCGACTGATCGCAGCGTCTTGCGGCGCCGTCTCCACCTTCGGGTGGGGGCGGCGCCATTTTTTTTGCCCTCGTCGCGTGATCGCTCCGTGACGGGTAGGCTCCGAGCATCTCAAGGAGCAGCATTGTGAGCGATACTTGGAGCGCCTTCGAGGCGCGGATGAACGAGTTGAGTGACCTCGGCGGGATAATGGGACTGCTCGGGTGGGATGAGCAGACGATGTGCCCGCCGGGTGGTCGTGGTGCGCGCGCCCACCACAGCGCGACGATTGCGACGATTGCGCATCAGCGTCTCGTCGATCCGGCGTATGGCGAGACACTCGAAGCTGCGGCTGCTCAGGTGGACCTGTCGGTCGAGCAGCAGGCGATGCTGCGCGAGGCGCGTCGTGCACGCGACAAGGCGACGATGCTGCCCGAATCGTTTGTGCGTGCGATGGCGCAGCAGCGTTCCGCCACCAACCAGGCGTGGGAGCGTGCGCGCGCGACGAAAGCATTCGCCGATTATCGGCCAGAGCTCGAGAAGTTGGTGCGGCTGAAGATCGAGGAGGCCGACCACCTCAAGGGCGATGGCGCACGCTACGACGCACTGCTCGAAGACTTCGAGCCGGGTATGCGTCTCGAGCGACTGCAGCCACTACTCGAGTCTCTGCGCGCACGCCTCGTGCCATTCGCACTGCGAGTGCTGGATGCGCCGGCGCCGGACGTCAGCGTGCTTGAGCAGGGCTTCGCGATGGATAAGCAGTACGCGTTCTCGTTACGAGTCCTCGACGATCTTGGTTTTGATTTCACTCATGGCCGCCAGGATCTTTCGACACATCCCTTTACGGGAGGTACGGCGCCGAGCGATGTGCGTCTGACGACGCGCGTCTGGGAGCATTGGCTTCCGGCCTGTCTCTACGCGACGGTGCACGAGTGTGGGCATGGTCTTTACGAGCAGGGGCAGGCGCCCGAGCTCTGGCGCACGAGTGTCTGTGCAGCACCATCCTTGGGTCTGCACGAGTCGCAGTCGCGTTTCTACGAGAATGTGCTGGGACGCTCGCTGCCGTTCTGGGAGCACTACTTGCCCGTGGCGCGCGAGTTCTTTCCGGGTCAGCTCGACGGGGTCGATGCCCAGGCGATGTACGCAGCTGTCTGTCGTGTCGCGCGGACACCGATTCGGGTGGAGTCGGACGAGGTCACCTACAACCTCCATATCCTGCTGCGTTTCGAGCTCGAGGTCGACCTGATCGAGGAGCGCGTGGCTGTCGCCGACCTGCCCGAGGTCTGGAACGCCCGCATGGAGCAGTACCTCGGCTACACGCCGAAGGACGATGTCGAGGGAGTGATGCAGGACGTGCATTGGTCGGAAGGCCTGTTCGGCTACTTCCCGACCTATACCCTCGGCAATCTCTATTCCGCGGCGCTTCGTGAAGCGATGGAGCGCGATCTGAAGATCGATGACCTCGTGCGGGCTGGAGAGTTTCAGCCGATCTTGTCCTGGTTGCGGGACAAGGTGCATCGGCATGGCGCCGTGCCGCTCGGTGAGGAGTTGATGATCGAGGTCACCGGCAAGCCGCTCGGTGTCGACTCGTTCATGGGTTATCTCGAGGCGAAGTACGGTGCCCTCTATGGCGTGTAGGTCGCGTAGCGACGACCGGCGACCGACCGACTAGATTGCAGGCATGGATCGCGTCGACGTCTTTACAGAGGGCTTTGTTCGTCTCGACGACGCCATGGCCGACGACCTCTCGGTTGTCAATGCTGCGCGCGTCTCCTTCGGGACGCGAAAAGACGAGCTCGATGATCGCGACGCGGGTCTCGTTGGGTTCTTGATGCGCGAGCGACACGGCACGCCGTTCGAACACAACGCTTTTCGGTTTCATGTGCGCTGCCCGATCTTCGTGATGCGCGAGTGGATTCGGCATCGCGTCGGGTCGTTCAACGAGTTGTCGGGCCGCTACGTCAAGATCGATGATTCGTTCTACGTGCCGGCAGTGGAGGACGTCCGCAGTCAGGTCGGCAAGCCCGGCGCCTACTCGTTCGAGTCGGTTGCGCCCGATGTTGCCGATCGTACGCGTGCAGCGATGGAGGCGTCGTACAAGGCGTCGTACGATGCTTACGAGGCGATGCTGGCCGATGGTGTGGCGCGTGAGGTCGCACGCAGCGTCTTGCCTGTTGGAATTATGACGGAGTTCTTTTGGACGTTGAATGCGCGCAGCATCATGAACTTCTTGTCGCTGCGCAATCAGGAGCACGCGCAGCGCGAAATCCGCCGTTATGCGGAGGCTGTCGAGGTGTTGTTCGAGACGCGGATGCCGATTACGCATCGCGCCTTTCTCGAGCACGGCCGTAAGGCACCGTAGCTTCGAGTGCACAAAAGGACCCGGGTCCTTTTGTGCACTAGTTGACGAGGAAGCCGCCGTCGACGACGAGTTCGCTGCCCGTCACGAAGTCGGCGGTCAAGAGGTAGCGCACCGCGCCCGCCACGTCGCTCGGTGTGCCAATCCGACCGAGTGGGATGCGCGCGACGATCTGCTCGAGAGCAGCGTCGGAAGCATCGTCGGGAGGCAAGACCGTGCCGGGATGGACGAGGTTAATGCGGTGGCGCGGGGCGAGCGAACGGGCGAGGCCCGACACGAGCGTGCGCTGCGCGCCCTTGGCCGCGGAGTGGGGTAGGTAGGAAGGCCAGCCATGGATTGCCGCGACGTCGCCAATCACGACGATCGAACCGCGCTCGTTGAGCACGGCTTGGGCGGCCTGTGCGACGAAGAGCAGGCCGCGCACGATCGAGCCGAGTGCTTCCTCCACGAGCTCGGGCGTAACGTCCTGAAGCGGCATGGGGACGAAACCACCACCTGCCGCATAGACGATGCCGTCCAGGCCGCCGAGTGCAGATGCAGCATCCACAACCAGTGCGCGGGCCTGGTCGGGGTCGCAGAGATCAGCGCGGAATCCACGACTGAGTCGATCGTCGAGCACGTCCACGGTCGAGCATGCGTTTCGCGACGAAACGGCGACATGACAACCAGCAGTAGCAAGGTCCTGCGCGATCGCGCGACCCAACCGGCGACCACCACCACAGACCAGTACGCGTGCGCCATCAAGTTCCATAGTCGGAAACGGTATCCGACTGCAGTCGGATACCCGCACGGGTCGTTACGCTGACCCTCGTGGGAGCACCAAACACCCTATCTCTGGTCCGCATCGGGCTAGTACCGTTGATCGTGTTGGCCCTTCTGGTCGACTTCGCAGGCCACATGTGGGTCGCCGCCGCATTGTTCATGATCGCGAGCGCTACCGACGTTCTCGATGGTCGTATCGCGCGCTCGCGGGGTGGCGTCACGGTCTTCGGCACATTCATCGATTCTCTCGCTGACAAGTTGCTGATTGTCTGCACCTTGATTGCATTGGTCGAGCTAAACCTCCTCTGGGGTTGGGTGGCAATGGTCGTGGTGGCCCGCGAGTTTGCAGTCACGGGTCTCCGGCTCGTGGCTGCGCACGATGAGGTCATCTCTGCATCTCGTTCCGGGAAGATCAAGATGGTTCTCCAAGTGGTCACCGTGCTGGCGCTGATGCTGAACACGGCTTACCCGGTAGCAAATGACGTACTCGTGATTTTGATGGTGATCGCCACGATCGCCTCGGGTATCGAGTACTTCGTCAATGGTTGGCGTCACCTTTCGGCGAGTGTGACGCGCTAAATCCCCCCACCATGCGCTAACCCGCGCCATACTGCGGGTATGTGGCTCCGGCGACAGAAAGATGAGGACGTTGCCTCGGTGCTGCGCACGGTTGGCAAGCAGGACCCGTTCCGCTGGTTACGACAACTCGATGCGGCCGAGCTTGAGCGCCTTGCCGAAAACGTTCGGACAGAGTTGGTGTCCTGTGATTCGCGTGATGAACTGCTCGAGACGGCTGCGCGTCTGCATTACCAGACGCGGCCGCGGATCGAAGGGCGCTTGAAGCGTGGTGAGGATGTGGTCGATGAGGAGGCTGCGCGCGGCAAGGCACTCGCATTGATTTTCGAGCGTCGTTACGGCGTACCTCTCGAGCGTGCGCTTGACGAGGGGTTGCCGGTCGATCCCGCAGCGGAGGAAGCCAACCTGCAGGTTGAGCGCGTTCTACGCCAGCTCGGGCTTGCCTATACGGTGCTGGACGAGGGGCATTGGGTGTTCGAGCTTGAGTCGGCGTCCGTCCATATCCGGCACTACGTGTCGGCAGGGTCGCTTGATGTGTATGCACCGGTGCGGCTCTGGGAGGATGACGATGAGATCGCGCACGCGCTGTTGCGCCAAAACGGCGGATCGGTCGCGGGTGCCTTCTGGGGTATTTGTACGTTTGAGTCGGCGGGTGATCACCTCTGCGCCTGCGCGCGCGTTGCGACGGGGGACTTGCAGTCGATGGCCGTTTCTTTCGCGTTGGCTTCCGTGGCAGCACTGGTTACCGCTGCTGCACGCGCAGCTGACGACGACTGACTGCGATCCGTCGCCGGTCTGCATACGTTGCACGCTTGTGCGATTTAGACACAAGCGCGTCACAAATTTGGTGATCGGGTGAACACCGGCTATCACTTCCGGGTGGAGAGTGAGAGGGGGCGTTGGAGAGCGTCCTCTGAACGTCATACAACTGTTAGAGGAGTGTCCTATGCCACATGTCGGTGCATCATGTTGACCGTTGATATTCAACTGCCCGATGTTGAGGAGTTGCGCAAGCTTGTCGATCTCGGCCAGGAGCGCGGATTTCTCCTCATCGCTGAAGTTGCCACAGCACTGGAGGAGGTGGAGGTCTCCAAGGAGCAGATCGAAGACTTCCACGCGTACCTCGTCGAGCACGGCATCGAGTTGCACGAGTCGGAGGGGAAGATTGCGACCGAGGCGATTGCGGGCGAGAAGGCCGAGATCGATCTGACGGTCGAACCAAGCCTCGATTCGCTACGTCTCTACCTGCGCGAGATCGGCGGAGTGCCACTGTTGAACGCGTCGCAGGAGATCGATCTGGCAAAGCGCATCGAGAAGGGGGACATGCGCGCGAAGCGTCAGATGATCGAGGCCAACCTACGTCTCGTCGTGTCGATTGCGAAGGGGTATCTTGGTCGTGGCCTGACGTTTCTCGACCTGATCCAGGAGGGATCGCTCGGTCTAATTCGCGCCGTCGAAAAGTTTGATTACCGGAAGGGATTCAAGTTTTCGACGTATGCGACGTGGTGGATTCGGCAGGCTGTGACGCGTGCAATCGCGGACAAGGCTCGCACGATTCGTATTCCCGTGCACATGGTTGAGAAGCTCAACAAGGTCGTGCACACGGAGCGACAGCTCGTGCAGCGTCTCGGGCGCGAACCATCGGCGGAGGAGATTGCCGCGCAGGTCGATATGACGGCCGATGAGGTGCGCGACATTCTCAAGATGTCGCAGATGCCGATCTCATTGGAGAAGCCAATTGGTGAGGAAGACGATTCGTCGTTTGGGGATCTCGTCGAGGACGTATCGTCGCCGTCGCCATATCACATCGCCACGACCACGATTCGTCGTGAGGACGTGGAGCGTGCACTGAGTAGCCTTCCGACGCGCGATCGCGAGGTTATCGAGTTGCGCTTCGGGCTCAATGGGCACAAGCCACGTACACTCGAACAGGTTGGACAGGCGTTCGGTGTGACGCGCGAGCGCATCCGTCAGATCGAGAACAACACCCTCAAGCGTCTCGAGGCGCTGCCGGAGGCTCAGGCCTTGCGGGACTGCACGGCCTAGATAATCGCTCCTACCTGTCGTCTCGTCGGAGGCGGCAGGTGGGGTACGATGCCGCCGGCTCTTCGGAGTCTTGGGAGCGTGCCCGAGCGGTTAATGGGGACGGGCTGTAAACCCGTTGGCTCTGCCTACGCTGGTTCGAATCCAGCCGCTCCCACTCGCGTTCTTGGCGCCGACCGAACGGGTATGGGGTCAGGCTCGATTTCGTGATGGGGTCATGACTGAACAAAGGGGTCAGACCCCTTTGTTCAGTTAGGACTGCAGCGGGGGCCTTGGGTTCAGGGGATGAGACCTCGATTTCGTGATGGGGGGCGGATCCCACAACCGCGCGGATGTGAGATCCGCCCCCCCAATCCGTCTGTCGAGCGTGGTTGTGTGGAGGGGGGCGGATCTCACATCCGCGCGGTTGTGGGATCCGCCCCCCATCACGAAACCGAGCCTGAGCGCTGGGTGTGCAAAGGCTCTATGGTCGAGCCCAGGTAGCCCAGACGGACGGTGGTTTTCGAAAGACTAGGCCGCGCGGACTGCTCGATCGCTGCGGGTCCGCCCGCAGATCGGGAAGACGCCGCGCTAATCCAGTGACGACTGCGCGGGCCTCGAGGCGCGCGAGATGCATTCCGAGGCAGACGTGTGGGCCCGTCGCGAACGATGTATGGAGACGCGCATTGTGCCGACTCGGATCAAAACGATTGGGGTCAGCGAAGACGCTCTGATCGCGATTCGCCGACGTCATCGAGAGTACGACCAGGTCGCCTCGGGGAATCATCACCCCAGCGAGCTCGAGGTCTACAGTGGCATAGCGGTCCAGTACCGCTGCGGCGGGCTCCATGCGCAGTGATTCCTCGATTGCGCCATCGAGCAGTGTGGAATCGACGGCAACCGCGTGGAGGCAGTTGCTGGTCAGCAGGTGGTGGAGCAGGTTCGTGATCATGCCCTCCGTTGTTTCGATGCCGCCGAACAGCAGGACCGCCGCGTTCGCGGTTACCTCATCGAGTGTCAATGCTGCGGCATCTCCGAGGGCTGCTGCAATGAGCGATGATTCGGGTTCCGCATGGGTGAGTGCTTTCTGCACGGCCGTGGAGAAGGCGGTGTAGGCATCCAAGCCATCGGCGGGGAGTTCTTCGCCTGCGGTGATACGTGTGACGGCGTCGACGATGCGCACGTACCAGTCGAGGACTTCGGTCTCACTTGCGGTATCGAATCCGAGTGCGGTCAGCATCATCCGTGCGGCGATTGGCCCTGCTAGCTGCGAACGCAACTCGGCTATCTCTGCGTCTGCGAAGCGATCGATCAGACGCTCGACTTCGGCTTCTCCCTCCGTGGTGAAGCGTTGACGGATCGCGTCGAGGCGGAAGGGTCGTGCGAATGGCGTGCGGTGTCGAACATGCTCTGCACCGTCCGTTGAGAGCATGCTCGGCCCGGTGATCTGTCCCGTTGAGAAGCGCGGGTCGTCAACGGTGAGGCGTTGGTCGTCGCGCATGGCCGCAAGCACGTCATGACGGCGACTGACGAGCCACCCTTCGAGTGCGGGTATCCAGCTTACGGGCGATTCGGTACGCAGACGCGCGAGGATCGGATGTGGATTGTGCTCGAGGGCGGCAAGGGTGACCCAGTCAGCGGCTGGCAGGCGATTGGTCACACGCTAGAGCGTACCCATTGGTCCTGTGCGGATTCGTCACTGACGGATGCTGAGCGCGTACTGGTTCCGCCACAGCCCGCCAGCGGGAGTATGAGCAGGCCTCGGTACATACTCGCTTGTTCGCCCGAGCAGGGTTCGTGGCCTCCCGACCGTTCTGGTCATCCGCTGCTTGCTCGCTGCAACAACGCCTCGGGGGCCGGTTTCGTGATGGGGGGCGGACGCCACAACCGCGGGGTTGTGATGTCCGCCCCCCAAACCGTCTGTCGAGCGTGGTTGTGTGCGGGGGGCGGACATCACAACCCCGCGGTTGTGGCGTCCGCCCCCCATCACGAAACCGACCCACGAGGCGACGTATTACGGAGTCGGCAGATACTCGTTGGTGTAGAGCACCGATGGTTCGGCCGGCGACTTCAGCTGGCCGATATCGGAGAGTGCGCTGTTGAGGTCGATCCATTGCTGGTCGGTTTGCACGAACAGCTGGCCATCCGAATTAGCCATGTACGTGAAGGTGTCTTTCCAGCCGATCATGTTGTACTTGGTGGAGCCGCCGTTATCGGCATAGGCCTTTTCGTAGAGGGCAACAGCCTCATCGGGGTGGGCGCCAGCCCATGCGGTCGCTTTGGCGATTGCAGCCATGAATCCCTTGACGGCGGCGGGGTTCTGCGCCGCAAACTCCTTGTTTGCCGCATACACCCAGACGGGAACGTTGGGCGCACCATTGTCCTTGGCGAGCAGCATTCCCGGCTCCTTGCCGGTCTCGTCTTGCACTCCTGCGATCAGGAAGTTTGTGGTGTTTGTTGTCACATCGACCTTGCCGCTGAGGAGCAGTGGTAGATCCCAGTCGACTACGACTGTTTCAACGTCTTTGCTGGTCAGACCAGCCTGGTCGAGCACGAATGGCAGCATCGCGTTCGTCCACGAGTCGCCGTATGTCGCAATCTTCTTACCCTTGAGTGTGTCGAGCGAGATCGGTACGCCGGGTTTGGTAAAGAGACCCCAGTTATTCGACATGGTGTAATTGCCGATGGCTATGACGGGCAGGTCTTTCTCGCCTGCAAAGACCATGTCCGTGGTGGTGATCAGGCCCAGTTGCGAGTCGCCGGTGGCGACAATCTTGGTGGCCGAGGCCGGATCGGGTGGGAAGACGACTTCGACGTTGATGCCCTGCTCGGCGAAGTAGCCTTGTTCGTCTGCAACAACGAGAGGGATTATTTCGAAGTCGACGGTTGGCCAGTCATGCGAGAAGGTGATACTGACGGGTTCAGTTGTCGATGCTGCGCTTGTGGCGCTACTCGTTGCGGTCGACGAGCCTGAGCCAGACCCACCGCAGGCGGCTGCGGTAGCGGCGATGACCAGCGCGATTGCGATGGTCAGCAGGCGAGTAAAGTTCATGTGATCTCTCCTAATGGGGTTTGGTGATCGTGCGGCTACACCGTAACCGCGATTGGGATGTTCGCTCTCGCTGGTGACGAATGCTGACGGCTGTGGTTCGGCTGGCATCGGTAAGCCTGTCGCATCAAGTCGACGAAGCACCGATCAGCGCATTCACAAGACTGCCGTTATCTCAGTGCTTGCCGCGGGCGAGCCGCCGCTTGGTCGAGCGGTGCTTCCAGGGTGTTGTCAGGTATTCGAGGCTGACGACGAGTAGAAACCAGCCGATGCCGATTGCCGTCATCAGCAGTGTCACACCCCAGACGGCTGGGGTGTCGAGGTTCGCATTGGCGGTGCGTTGAAACCCGGCGAGTGATCCACCGGTCGATGCCACGAGCTCGCCGATAATCGCACCCGTCACGGCATATGTGGCACCGATCTTGAGACCCGAGTAGAGGGGGCTGACGGTGGCGGGCAGGCGGATAACCCAGAAAACGCGCCAGCGACTGCCGCCCATCACGTGTGCGAGGTTGATCAGGTCTCGATCGACGTTGGTCAAGCCGTCGAGAGCACTGACCGCAACGGGAAAGAACACGATCCAGGCGACGATCACGATTTTGGGTGCCATGCCGAAGCCGAGCATGATCACGAGTGGTGCGGCAATTGCGATCATCGGCACGGCTTGGGAGACGACGAGGATCGGGTAGATCAATCCGCGAAGGATGCGTGTTTGCGCCATGACGACGGCGAGTAAGACGCCGAGGCCAGCACCAATCACGAAGCCGTAGACGGTCTCGCGAATTGTGTCGATCGCCAGGGGCCAGAGTATCGACCAGTTGTCGCGCAACGCGGCGATAGCTTCGTCGGGGGAGGGCGCGACGTAGGTTTGAATATTGAACACGCGGATGATCAAAGCCCAGACGACATAGACCAGCAGGATTGACAGGATGGGCATCACCACACCGCGGATGATCGTGCGCCCATTCATGCGACGACTCCGCCATGGAGGAGTGTGAGGATGTCGCGCTTGACGGCGACGAAGGCTGGTTCGGTCATCTGGTGGAGTGTGCGCGGGCGTGGTAGTTCGACGACGAGTTCGGCGACGATACGCCCTGGGCGGGGACTCATCACAAGGATCCGGTCGGATAGAAAGATCGACTCATCGACATCGTGCGTGACGAACAGCACGGTGCGTTGCGTTTCGGCCCAGACCGCGAGGAGCCACTGTTGCATCTCGAGGCGGGTTTGCGCGTCGAGTGCGCCGAAGGGCTCGTCGAGGAGCAGCACATCGTGCCGCGTGGCGAGCGTGCGCATGAGCGCGACACGCTGGCGCATACCGCCGGAGAGCGCGTGTGGATAGTGGTCGAGGAAGTCGCCGAGGCCGTAGCGGCGGGCAAACTCGATCGCCTCATCACGATCGGCCTGCTTGGCACCGCGTGTCAACGCCGCTCCCAAGGTGATGTTGTCGACGACGCTACGCCAGGGCACGAGGAGGTCTTTCTGCAGCATGTAGCCAACATTGCCGGAGGTCCCTGTGACATCCCTGCCGTCGATCTTGATCTCGCCCGAGTCGGGTGGGATCAGACCCGAGACGATGTTGAAGAGTGTCGATTTGCCGCAGCCAGACGGACCGACGAGTGAGACGAACTCGCCGGGGCTCAGCGAGAGCGATGTCGGGACGAGCGCTTCGACTCCGTCGAAGTTCTTCGCACAGCCCTCAATCGCAAGCTTCGCTGTTGTCACCGCTCGATCTCCGTCGTCACGACAGCGCCCGCATCGCGCAGCAGTGCCGAGTAGGGGCAGGCGATATCCGCGGCCTGCATGGCTGCGCGTAGTGCGTCGACCGCAAGACCATCAACGTCGGCGGTCACCGTTAGTGCTGACTGGATAATGCGAAACCCCTCGCCGGGGACATCATCGACGCTGATCCGACAGCGCACATCGAGGCGTCCGGGAGGAACATTGGCATTGGTCAGGTTCGAAGCGAGCGCCATGCCGTAACAGCCAGCATGCGCTGCCGCCAGCAATTCCTCGGGGCTCGTCTGATCGCTGGGCTGGCCGATGCGCGTGGCAAGCGAGAACTGCAGGCCGCTGAAAGCCACGCTCGATCCGGCAGATAGTCGACCCGTACCGCGCGCGAGGTTCCCCTCCCACGTGCACGTTGCCTCTCGTTCGATTGCGGGCATCAGCCTTAGACCGGGTCGCGGCAGAGCGGCGTGGTCGAGCAGTGCAGGCCACCACCGTTGAGGTGCACCTTGTCGAAGGGTATGACTTCAATCTTGACGCCCTTGCGATCCAACTCGGCGAGCGTCTGCTCCGAGGCGCCCTCGGGGATCAAGAGGTCGCGCGGCGCGACCGCGAGGCCGTTGTTGATCCAGCCATCGTCGCGCGGCGTCAACTCGACCGTGTCGATCTTGAGCTCCTTGAGCAGCTCAAGAAACGAGTACGGCAGGTTCATCGGGTTGACCAGCGCGAGGTCGGTATCGAGCATCAGGAAACCAACATCGATGTGGATGTCGTAGCCGACGAGGTCGATCACGTGGAGCGTCACGTCCTGGCTGGCGAGCACCTCGCCAACCTGCTTGGCGCCTTCGCGGTTGACGCGCACGCCTGTGCCGATCACCGCGTTCGTGTTGTTCAGCCATGCGAATGTGCCACCCTCCATCACCGCACTCCCCGACAGGGTGCGGAGGATCGGCACGCCGAGTGCCGCCAGCGTCTGTGCTGTGACGCGCTCCTCGCCGCGGCGGATGCGCGTGCCCATGCGGTTGACGATCGCGCCGCCCTTGACCATGATCAGCGGATCGCGCGTGTAGACGGCCTTCAGCTGTGTCGGCCCGACGCCCTGCTGGTAGACGACCTCGGCGCCACGGCGTTCGAGTGCGGCGACGAATGCGTCGTGCTGCGCCTGCATCGTTGGGATGTCGGGTGCATCCTCGCTTTGGAAGTACCAGTGCGCGTCGAGATCACCGTACGAGCCGATCGATTCGATGCGCTTGGACGTATCGACGATCTCCATCTCAACGCCTGGTCGGTGCATCAGTACGGTGCGTATTTGACCGACATCGTTCGACAGGCCCCAGACGCGGCCCCAACTGGCCTCCATCTCGACCGGGTCCTCATGCGGCGGATCGCCGCCGATTGCGAACATCTTGACCGTCTCGTTGTAGACCCACGCGGGGTCCATCGGTGCGCTCACGGGATATTCCTCCAAGGGTCGTCGAACTCAGACACGGCCAGCGTACTACACCCCTTCGGACTGCCTTGGTGTAGTCATCTGGTTGATTGCAAGCCAAAATCTGTTCGCCGCGCGTACTCGTTCGGCACTCGTTGTCGTGCGTCAGGCCATTCGCGCGCATCGCTCGGCGATAGTTGACCGCCACGGCATCGAACTTGAGGTGCAGCGCGTCGGCCAAGTCGATCTGGACGCGCTCGGGGCGCTGCGATTCGACCAGCTACGTTGACCGATAGCGCTCGACGAAGGCGCGAACGTCCTTCATCAGCATCATCAAGTGCAGCGGATCGGTGGGCGACTCCTCGAACCCGTATTGCTCGTACCACGCCTTCGCCCGTTGATGCTTTGCGTGGACGAGGAGGACTCGAATGCCGATCGCGTCAGCGGCCTCTACACAACGAAGCAGGACGTCCTGCAGAAGTGACCGCCCGAGGCCGACCCCCTGGTGTCGCTGGTCGGCCGCGAGGCGGGCAAGCAGGACCGCGGGCACCGGACGGCGAGACGGCTGCCCTTTTCTCGCCCGCTCGGTAGCTTCTGCGGGCTCCACTTGCGCGGCGGCCAGGGCGTAGTAGCCGACAACCGTCGCGGTGTCGTCGTGCGTTGTGACGACGAGCACACGGGCCGTTTCGGACGCGTTGGCGGCGCGGGCATGTTTCTTGAGCCACTCGTCGAGGGCGGGCTCGCCACAGGTGAAGTCGTCGAGCTCGTGATGACGCGCGAGCGGCTCCGGAACCCGATACGCCATTGGCTTACTCGAAGGTGCTCGGCTTCGCGAACAGCTTGGTCAGTCCGGGATTCTCTTGAGGCGCTCGGTCGAGGAGTTCCACGAACCGTGTCCATTGCTCATCCTCGAGAGCGAATCGCGTGCGGTCGCCTAACACACGGTTTGCCTCGACGGCCGCTGCCTCAACTACGAAGTCCGTGAGGGTTCGGTGGGAAACGTCAGCGGCTCGACGGACGAGCTCGTCGGCTTGCGCCTCGACGCGAAACTCCCAGCGGTTTCTTACTCGAGCTACCTTCGCCATGCCAGGAGTGTACGGACAATGTACGTACACGTCAAGAACCGGCAGGTGTTTGGGAGTCGGACATGGATCCGCGTCCTCCCGACAATACGGCGATTTGCAGGAACTATGGACGCTAGGGAGTTCTTTCAAACCCGACCTGACCACCGCTGGTTGGTCTAGGTGTTGTGTGTCCATGGTTGCCTGTATGGGCGAGGCATGCAGCCATCGTGTCGGACGTGTCCGCACCTGCGAGTCACCGATAGAGGCGCGAACGGGACGGGCCAACGTACAGTCGTCGCGCTGTTGCGCCGGGGGAACCACAATCGTGTTGTCATCCGCCGCGAAGGTGGACAAAGGGGTCTGACCCCTTTGTCCAGTCGTCTGCGCCACGCCGTCACGACCCGGGTAGTATTCGTCGCGCGTCGTCAATGGCGACCATTGCCCTCTTAGCTCAGTGGTAGAGCACCTCCATGGTAAGGAGGGGGTCGACGGTTCGAGTCCGTCAGAGGGCTTCGCGTACGTCCACCCAGCGGCTCGGTGTACGTGCCCTTGCCGCTGTCGTACCGCTAGCGGCGCCCCTCGATTATCTGCTGTATGCGATCGAGCACCAGCGGCCGCCGGGCTTGGCTCGCCTGATCGGGCATCAGGGCACCTGCCACTCCGCCCTCGAACCCGAAGTCGCCCTGCATCCGCGAGAACTCAGCCGCGATGTACTCGTGCAAAGGCGCGGCTGACGAAACGACCTCCTCGACGAGTTCGGCTCGGCCGTCGATCAAGGCGACGATGTCCCCGAAGTCACGGCTGCCGAGGTAATCGGGGTTTCCCTCGGCATCATTCCCACGACCGCGAAACGCCCCCAACTTTGTCGCCAGCAGGTGCGGCGGCGGGACGGCGCGGATGATCGTTCCAGAGGGAAGCTCGACCTCGACTGCGGCTTGGAGGGCCTCGCCGTACCAACGGTTCGAGAAGCCGAGGATCGTTTCGTCAGTCGGTATGACGTCCAGCTTGAGACCGCTCGGACGGTGTTTCCAGGCGCAAATCTGGCGGGCCTCCGAGTCTTCCTCGAAATCGCGCGCGCGCAACTGCTCACCGAGTTGGTAATAGGCGACGAGAGACACGACCCCGACGATCACATCCACATCCCGGGTAGGGCGGGACGGTGGAGCAGCGGGATCGGTGATCCACAGCGGCATCGCTGCCGCGCCGAGGAAGGCGACTTCTTGCAGCAGCTTCGGACCGAGGGCGGCGGCCGCACGCTCGATCAGGTCGATGCTCACGCGACGGCGGGGGCGATGTAGCGCTCTTGCAGCTCCCGACGCGCAAGCCCGCGGATGCGTGCGTCGTTGAGACGAAGGGCCTCGAACAGCGCCAGGCGCTCACCGAGTGCCCGGTCACGGCGCGCGGCTTCCGGCGCGGACGGATGCAAGGGCTTGAACTCGATCCCGCGCATCTCGCCGCTCGGGTGCGGCCACACGAGCGGAATGCTGTCCGACTCGGCGAGCTGGTCGCGCAAGGGCGCCGCCGACGCGGCCGTTGGGATGCCTCGCGTCTCCCCACCCATCCGTGGCGGGAACAGGTAGCGAAGGGAATGCGCCAAGAACTCGTCGACCTGCGCCAACTGGGCGGCGCGCGAAGCATCGACCAACTGGGCCTCACGCAACCTGCCGATGCTGCGATGCACGGCGGAGACGCTAATCCCCAGCGCAGCCCCGACCTGGGCCAGCGTGGCGGGAGGTCCGTTCTGACCGAGGAGCGCCGCGAGCACCATCATGTCTTGCCCCTTCAACATGGATGTAGCCTAGCATAGGTTTTCCAATTTCCAGAATTTGGAATACCCTGCCCTTTTGAATGTGTTCGCCGAGGGTCACGTACAGATAGAATCAGGTCCACTTCGTCGGGTCCTTGAGCTTCGAGATGTCCCAGCGCCAGACCTCGTTCGGCCGTTTGGCGAGCAGCTCCGGCCGCGCGTAGGGCGGATGGGTGAGCTGGTCGCGCCGCTTGCGCTTGACCGCTTCACCTTCCGGCGAGCCTCCTCGCCGCCCCCGTCGCGCCCTACATCCTCGGCGCGTCCGCGTCGCGCTGGACAAAGGGGTCTGACCCCTTTGTCCAGTTCGCGCGTCCGCGTCATGCGACACCTCGCGCGCTGCTACGTTCCCGTTTGATGAGTCACTATCGTGGTTTTGCGCAGGTCGAGTACGAGTATGTGCGGGAGCACGCCTACGAGTCGTTCGAGTGGACGACGTTCGAGGAGCCGTCGCCGCGTCGCCTGCTGGAGCGCCCGCTCTCGCGCTCGAGGGTCGCGCTTGTTGCCACCGCGGGCGCTCACCTGCCCGGTCAGCCGGCGTTCGACCTCGGCAAGAACGGCGACAGCAGCTATCGGGAGCTACCGGCGGACGCACAAGAGCTTCGCCTCTCCCATGGCGGCTACGACACGCGCCGCGCACGCGAGGACGCAGACGTCGTCTTCCCGCTCTCGTTGCTGCGCCAGCTCGCTTCGGAGGGTGAGATCGGTGAGTTGGCGCCGCGCGCCTTCTCGTTCATGGGCTACATCCCCGAGACGGGACCGTTGCTCCAGCAGACCGCGCCGGAGGTCGCCGCGAAGCTGCTCGCGGACGCCGTCGATCTTGTTCTGCTGGTCCCTTCTTGACCGGTGTGTCAGCAGTCCGTGGGACTGCTTCAGCGCGTCTTTGATGAGCACGGTCTTGCCACCGTCTCTCTGACCCAGGTGCGAGAGATCAGCGAGCTCGCCAAGCCCTCGCTCAGCTGCTTTGTTGAGCATCCGTTTGGGCTCACGCTGGGCGCCGTTGGCGATGACGCCAGTCACCGTGCGGTGCTACGTGCCTGCCTGGCCGAAGCGACACAGCCCCATCCGGCCGGCACGATCGTCGACCTCGGCTTCCGCTGGGAGCACGACGACCTGCGCGAGCGCCAACTACGCAATCAGGCCCACTAAGCCGGACCCCCGGGCGGCGACCGCCTGCTCGACCGAGTCGAAGTGCTCGGTGCACACCTCGCGCAGCAGGTTGGCGGCCGCGAAGCGATCCGTCCGCAGCGACGCGTCACACCACGCTCCACCGGAGGCGTGGTCGACGATCGAGAACACCGCCGAGCGGCCCTCCGCAGGCCAGCCCTCGGTCGCGTCGGTCGCCCACAGCGTGTCCGGCACCTCGACGGTGATCGTGCCGTCATGCTCCATGGTAAGGAGGGGTCCGCGGTTCGAGCCCGTGAGAGGGCGTCGCGGCTAGTCGTCGCGCAGTGCTCGATAACGCTCGTGGAACGCGTGCACATAACGGTCGTTGTATGGCAGCACGCCTCCATCTCGGAACGCTCGAGATCCGACGCCCTGCTGGTTTCGCTCGCAGACTGCCCAGTCTTGCTGTGCGAGCAGGTGGCGAAAGTCGACGACAGGGGATGGATCGAACCCGTCGGCAGTTACCGTCTCTGGACGAAACAAATAGTGGCAGGTGACGATCGTACGATCGGGTGCGACGGGGCTGATCAGGAACGTCGAGACAACATCAGTGTGGTAGTTGACGATCAGGTTTGGCAGATACGTGCAGCCATAAAACGCAGTCCTGTCGTTCTCCTCGAGGCCGGGCAGAAGCGGGAGACCCGACTCTCCCGCCGGTGTGAACGAGTGGAGGCCGGGTGCGAGCCGATTGCCGTTCCAGTCGGGCTCGGTTGGCTCGATCACATCCCCCGACTTGTAGAGCGGCACTATCGCAACGAGTTCGGGATGCACGGCTGGGCAGTGCAGGCACTCATTGTAGTTCTCAATGATGATCTTCCAGTTTGCGGCGACGTCGTAGACGCGCTGTGCGCCGCCGACGAGCTCGCCGACGCCGTAACGCTCCCAAAGGAATGGATCGTCGCTCGCCCAGCGCGCAAGATGGGTCCGTAGTGGCTCGACATTGTCCGTCAATGTCACCCAGACGAACCCCTCCCAGACGTCGAGTCCGACGTTGACGAGTCCAAGGCCAGCACGATCGAGCTGCTCGCCGCTGGCGACGTTGGGTGTCCCCACGAGGGCACCATCGAGTGCGTACGCCCACGCATGGTAGGGACAGACGATTGTTCGCCCCGTCGTGCCGGCACCCTCACAGAGACGTGTGCCACGGTGTCTGCAGGTGTTAAAAAACGCTCGTAGATCGCCCTTATTGTCGCGAACCAGCAGGATGCTCTCGGCGGCGACGTCGACGACAACGTAACCACTGGTCGGGACATCCTCTTCGCGACCCACGCAATACCAACCAGCGTGGAAGATGCGTTCCCGCTCGAGCTCAAAGATGCTGGCGTCGTAGTAATCCGCGCCTGGCAGCGTGCGGGGTACGGGCCAACTGTGACGGTCAGCATCGTGCTGATTGGTGCGCATGTAGCGATCATAGAACGATCAGCAGGTAGGTATGGCGCGATGTCGCAGTGTCGGATATTGGTCTTCCACGCGACGGTCCTCTGCGACAATCGTTGTGGTGCGATTCGAAAGGGATAGCGCGTGCGCGACGAGCCATTAGAGATTGCGTGGAATGACCCTGTTGTGGCCTTCGAGGCGATCGCTGTCGCCGTCAAGGCACACGTCATCGCCGGCTCGGCGCCACTCGAAGCATTCACCACTGTCTGGACGGAACTGCAGGTACCGATCGAGTACCGCGACAAGTATTGGCGCATCGCAGTACCACTGATTGCCGAGCACGCCTTGGCGACTGGCCAGCAGCCGAGCCTGGCCGGGACGGACCTGTCCGAGATTGATCTCGAGGAAGGCGATCTGCGTGGCTTCGACTTCTCTGGTGCCAATCTCGCGGGAGCGTACCTGGCTCACGCACGATTGGATGGTGCGAACTTTACCGGGGCAGACCTCACCGATACCGACCTGGCGGGCGCGAGCCTAACGGGTGCGACGATGCCCGACGGCTCCGTGCACGCGTAACGTGCTGCAGCGCCGAGCGGCGGCGTGAGTGTTGTGGCTTCTTACCACCGACCAGCGTGCGCGTCAGGTCGATGCAGATGAAGGCGATCGTGACGATCGCGAGGCCGATGATCAGGTTTTCGGTATGCATGCCCGAGAGTCGGGCGCTGGCTTGTCGCGCTTACAGATCGTCGTCGTCATTGACGCCGTAGGTGAACTCGCTCCAGTCCTCCTCGGCGAGCTCGTCCGGATCGTCCAGTTCGACTTCGTCCTCGTCGAGTTCGATTTCGTCGTCGTCAGGGTCGTCGGTCATGACCGCCTCCGTCGGTGGGGATACGAGGAATGTCAGCAGAAGTTCGCCCGATGTCAACCCGTCGAGTCACTACACGCCTTGTGCGACTAGTCTGACGGCGAGACGTAGGAGGCGCGATGAGCGATGCAGTCAGGACGACGCGGCACGGGAGCGTGCTCGAGGTGGTGCTCGACCGGCCCAAGGCTAATGCGATTGACGCGGCGACGAGTCGGGCGCTGAACGACGCATGGGAACTGCTGCGCGACGACCCAGAACTCAAGGTCGGCGTATTGACGGGCGGTGGTGAGAAGTTTTTCTCTGCCGGCTGGGATCTGAAGGCCGCTGCGGGTGGCGAGGGTATGGATGAGGACTTCGGCGTTGGTGGTTTCGGCGGCCTCGAGGCCCCGATCGGCCTGCTCAAGCCCGTCATCGCCGCGGTCAACGGCATGGCCGTTGGTGGTGGCTTCGAGGTGATGCTCGGTGCCGACCTGATCATCATGGAGGAGCACGCGCGGCTTGCACTGATGGAGGTCTTCCACGGCATCCTCGCCGAATCGGCAGCCGTACGCCTTCCGCGCCGCATGCCGCATCACATCGCGATGGAATTGATGATGACGGGTCGTTGGATGGATGCCGAGGAGGCGCTGCGTTGGGGCCTCGTCAACCGTGTGGTCCCGAGTGGTCAGTCGCTTGGTGCTGCGCTTGAACTCGCACAGGAACTCGCCGCCGGTGCGCAGTTGCCGCTCCGCGCGATCAAGGAGACCGTGCAGCTGACGGGAGGCATGGAGGAGTTCGAGGCGCTCGCCTTTCGCGAGACGCTGCCGACTGTGATCGCCGTCAAAGCGTCGGAGGACCAGGCCGAGGGTGCCGCGGCCTTCGCCGAGGGTCGCGATCCGGTCTGGAAGGGGCGGTAGGCGCGGCCGACAATTTCGTGATGGGGTCATGACTGGACAAAGGGGTCTGACCCCTTTGTCCAGTCATGACCCCATCACGAAATCGAACCCGGTCTTCAGGCCAGCGGCTCGGAGGCCTGGCCACGCTGGATGCGGTCGAGCGTGCCAGCTCGCTCGGCAGCGAGCATCTCGTCCGGCGCGAGGGCGATCATCTGGGCGAGGCGATAATTGGCGGTGCGCGGCTCAGCAGCACCCGCTTCGCGCAGTGCAGCCAGACGCGCTGGCTCGCTCATGCGGTAGCTGCGGTGGTCGGCGTGCATTGCCTCGAACTCAGCATCGCTGACTGGCGCCAACTCGAGGTAGCCGGCCTCGACCGCAGCAGTAACGAGCTCGCTGCCGCGGGCCGTGCGCTCAAAGACAACGTTGACGCCCGGCGCCTCGTCGTGCAGGGGCTTACCGTGCTCGTCGAGGATCCACGCGTCGGGGACCGAAAGGTCGGCGACCTCACCGATCTGGTCGACGCAGACCTTGCATCGCCACTGCGCGTCATAGCGCCAGCGCGTCTCGCCGTCATCGAGGTACGCCGCCGCATACGTCAACTCCGCGCTGCGCCCATCGGCGGTGTCGACGTGGGTCATCCCCGGCCAACCCACGCCGCGATAGCGGAAGACGGTTGCCTCGTCCGGCTCGATGCCATGTGCGCGCGCGATGTCCTCGGCCATACGACGGTGCGCCGTCGTGCCGCAGAAGATGGTCAGGAGGCAGACGACCTGCTCGTCGACGCGCGGGTCGTGGCGTGCCAAGTTGCGGATGGCATTGATGTCGCACGGCTTGGCGATGACTGCGAATCGCTCACCCGCATCGAGCAACGCGTGCACCGGCACAAGCGGCGCAGCCGGGCCGTAGCGCGACTGCGCACCCTGCAGGACCTCATCTGCGGTACGTGAGACATGCGCGACGCTGCCGAATGGGTCGTTGGGATCCGTGCGGATGTGGAGGATCGCGTCGACGCGGCCCGAGTCGAGCAGGAAGCGCCCGAGCATTGTCAGGACACCGCCGGCTGCTGCCGTATGACGCACCTGAGGATCGGTCGACCAGCCGCGGTGCATGGCGCGGCGTGGGCCCCAGACGGGATCGAGCGTCGTGCCCTCGTCGAGCAGCGCGGGGTCGGGGCCAATAATCGTCGCGCCCGGGCAGATATCGACCAGATTCGACGTATCGAGATCTGCGGGTAGGATCGGGCGGCTATGGCCATTCGCGGCAATTGTCATCTCGATTCGTGCGGACAGGCTCGCGCAGATGCCGCACCCAGTGCAGAGGCCACCTTGGACGACCTCGGCGAGGTTCGCCGGACGATTGGTCACGCGAGCACTTTGCCCGGATTCATCAGTCCGAGCGGATCCATCGCGTCTTTGATGCGACGCATCATCAGCATCGTCTCGGCATCGTGCTCAATCGGGAGGTAGCGAACCTTGCCATAGCCGACGCCGTGTTCACCCGTGCACGTCCCGTCCATTGCGATGGCGCGCCGCACGAGGCGGTCGTGCAGCGCCTCGGCAGCCTCGACCTCAGCGGGATTGTCACGGTCAAGAATAATCGTCAGGTGAAAGTTGCCATCACCGACGTGGCCGACGATCGGTGCGAAGACCCCCGACTGTTCGACGTCGGCTTGCGTCTCGACGATGCACTCGGCGAGCCGCGAAACAGGAACGCAGACATCCGTTGGCATACCTTGGCAGCCGGGACGCAAGGCCCGCGTTGCCTCGTAAACCTGGTGGCGCGCCGACCAGATGCGCTTCGCCTCGGCGGGATCCGTCGTCCACTCGAAGCCCTCGGCGCCGTGGCTGCCGACGATCTCGCCGAGCCGCTCGGCGTGTTCGTGGATACTTGACGTCGAGCCATGCAGGTCGATAAACAGCGTCGGACGCTCGGCGATCGGTAGGCCGGAGCGCAACGCGATCGCCTTCATCGTCATGGCATCCGCGAGCTCGATGCGCGCCACGGGCAGGCCCATCTGGATCGTCTCCGTCGCCGCCTCGACCGCGGCTGACACCGACGGAAAGTTGACGACCGCCGACGCGGTCGCCTCGGGCAGTGGGAAGAGCCGCAGCGTCAGCTCGGTAATCACGCCGAGGGTGCCCTCCGAGCCGATCATCAGGTGTGTCAGGTCGTAGCCGGCCGACGACTTGCGGGCGCGCGACCGGGTCCGCATGATCGCGCCGTCGGGTGTGACAACGGTGAGACTGACGACGTTCTCGCGCATCGTTCCGTATCGGACTGCGGTTGTCCCCGACGCGCCCGTCGCCGCCATGCCGCCGATTGTCGCATCAGCACCCGGGTCGACGGGGAAGAACACGCCGTCCTCGCGCAGGCGCTCTTCGAGCTGATGGCGCGTGACGCCCGCCTCGACGGTGACGTCGAGGTCCTGCGGACGCACTTCGACGATCCGATTCATGCGCGTTAGGTCGATCGAGACGCCTCCGTGGAGCGCGTTGACGTGCCCCTCTAGGGCCGAGCCCGCGCCGAAGGGAATCATTGGCACCCGCCGCTCGTGACAGACGCGCACGACTGCCGCCACTTCGGCTGTCGAGGCAGGAAAGACGACAGCGTCCGGCGCGTGCGTCTCGTGGAATGACTCGTCGTGGCCATGCCGCTCTAGCTCGCTCGCCGACGTCGACACGTGCTCCGCGCCAATGGCGTTCTGGAGTGCGGTGATCAGTTCAGCCGTGCCAGTCATCCCCATGACCGTACGCGAAGTCGCCTCACTCCCGCAACTCGTAGCACCCTACGCGGGAACCTCGTGGAAGGCGAGCACGCCTTCGAGGACAGCCTCTTCGAGCCCGCGCGGGCTGAGGATATCGCCAATACGCGTCACGTTCCCTTGGCTCTCGAGTTCGCGCCAGAGTGCGTCATCGGGCACCCGACCCTGTGCGAGGACCAGCGTCCCGATTGCGCCAATCGGTTCCTCCCGATACGAGAACACGTGCCGTAGCGCCCTGGCGCCTCCGACGAGCTCCAGGTGGTGGCGAATATGCACGCCGAGCTCGTCGAGGCGACCGAGGTAGAGCGCCTGCATGTACTGGTGCACCTGCGCGCCGGGCACCAGTGCTGCGCACGCCAACTGTACGTCGTGGCCGGCACGCGCCAGCGTCTCGGCGGCATCGACGCCACCGTACTCTCCTCCCCAATCCGCCACGAGGATCGGCCCCTCAAGCGTTGAGGGCGCCGCAATTGCTTCCCAGGCCTGCACGACGCGAAATGGCAGATCCGAGTCCAGCAGCGGGGTGTAGGGAAGCGCTCCTGTCGCGATGATGATGCGATCAAAGCCCTCGGTGTCCGTCGTTGTAGCTGTGGTATTGAGGCGGACGTCAACGCCTGTGGCCGCTAGGTCGCGCTCCGCATCGGCCAGCCAGCGCTGCCACACCTCGGCATGCGCGTAGGTTTGGCCCGCCAAGCGAAACTGGCCGCCAATCGCTTCGGATCGTTCGAACAGGACGACGCGATGGCCCATACGTGTAGCCTCGACAGCGGCCGCAACGCCCGCAGGGCCTGCACCCACGACCACAACCGAGCCGGCGTCCGGACGGGGGGCGGGGCGGGGGAGCGTCAACTCGCGGCCCGTGCGGGGATTGACGACACAGCCGATCGGCGTGCCCTCGTGGTAGTGCCCAATGCAGGCCTGGTTACAGCCGATGCAAGTGATCGTTTCGTGCTCGCGACCCTCGAGCGCCTTGATCACGAGATCGGGATCGGCGATCTGCGCGCGCGTCATCCCAACCGCGTCGCAGATGCCGTCCGCTACGAGGCGCTCAGCGTCGACAAGGTCGTGCACGCGGGTCGTCGCGATGATCGGGAGGCCCTTGACCTGCGAGCGGGTCGCGGCCGCCGGTTCGCTAATCGCGGCAAGCTCGATGGGGGAGGGCGGCACGATGCCGACGGACGCCATGTGCGTTGACGAGTTGCCGAGCGCGAGATCGACGAAGTCGATCAGGCCCGACTCGGCCAAACTGCGCGCGATCTGTGCGCAGGCCGCCATGCCGAGCCCGTCGGGTGTCTGCTCATCGGCGGCCAGGCGAACGCCGACCGCCAACTCGCTCCCCGCCGCCTCACGCACACGCGTCAACACCTCACCGGCAAAGCGCAGGCCGTGTTGCAGTGCGTACTCATCCGTGCGGAAGTTCGTCAACTTCGACATAAATTGTGCGCCGAGGTACCCGTGCGACATCGAGACTTCCAAGCCGTCGACGCCGCCCTCGCGCGCGCGCCGCGCTGCTTCGGCAAAGCTCTGGACAATTTCGGCGATGTCCAGCTTCGTCATCGCACGCGGCTCCATCATGAAGCGCGCGGTCGGCACGGCGCTTGGTGCCATCGCCGTCGAGCGCGGTGGCGATGTGATCACCTCGCGACCACCGTGGAAGAGTTGGAGAAACAGGCGCGAGCCGTGGCCCCGCACGATCTCGCCGAGCGAACGATAGTGCTCGGTGATCTCCGGCACGTAGCCGCAGATCGTGTGCGGCGTCAGGCGCCCGGATGGATGAACGGCTGTCGCCTCGATAAAGATCGCACCGGCGCCGCCACGCGCACGCGCCTCCTGGTACGCGACAAATGCTGGCGTCGGCAGGTAGTTGTGGACGAGGCTTGTCTGGTGCGACGTCGAGACAATACGATTACGCAGGGTCACGGGGCCGAGTTGGAGGGGTTGAAAGAGATGCGGGTACGCGTGGTGTGTCATGGCTTATGCCTCCAAAGTGGTTCGTGCTGCGGCGCACCCTGTGCGCACTGCCCCTTCCATGTAGCTCGCGACCCACTGGTCCGAGCCGCAGACGTGGAGCGGCGGCGTATGCGTGCCGTGGCGCGGGTCGACAGTCATTAGATCGGCGCCACCGGCCACGAGATCACGTGCTGTGCTCAGTCCCGCCAGTCCCGCTCCCAACACCACGACGTTCGCCATGTTCGCTCCTGATCGCCTGGTCAGCCTCTCGCCTGCTGCACTCTAACGGGTGTCAAGCGCGATCGTCGCGTGCGCGCAGTAACGTCGCCGCGAACTCCTCCGGCGTGTTGACGTTTTGGAGCGCGTCCAGTTCGGGATCGGCCATAGCAACTCCGGGGAGCGCCAGCAGAGCGGTTTCGTCGAGGAATCGCGTTCCGAGGCGACCGAGGATTACGCCGGGACCGCGATCGCCAGCAGCGAGCGACTGCGTGACGATGGGCAGCACGCCGACGCGATAGACGGCAGTCAGTGGGTGTCGATGGCCGTGCGCAATCGGGACGATCGCGTCGTCCTCAGGTGCCAGTGCGTCGAGCAGCGCGGTGATGAAGCCGGCGTGGAGCAGGGGCGCATCGACGGACGCGACGAAGACGACGTCGGCGGTTGTCCCGATTGCGACGAGGCCTGTCTCGAAGCCGCGCAAGGGGCCCTCTTCCGCGATGGTGTCGCGCACGATCGTGACGCCCGGGGGCAGCTGCGGGATGGCTTGCTCGGGTGCGCCCACAGCAACGACTGGACCTTTGCCGACTGCGCTTTGCAGCACGCGAGCGACGTGGGCGGCGAGCGGCTCGCCATACCAGTCGAGGTCGGCTTTGGCGGTGCCCATGCGCGTTGATCGACCACCGAGTAAGAGAATGGCGCCGGCAGTCATCGCAGCAAGATCCTACCGCGCGGGGGGTGCCGGCTAACTAAACGTGCCGGTTGGCTCGGGATAGTCGTAGGGGTTCGACCAGGCGCGGCCGCCTTCCATGCCGATCATTTCGATGCGGCCCCAGTTCCAAAACTCGGGAGCCTCAAAGCGTGCGGCGATGATGCCGCCGTCCGTCGATCGCTCGAGCACTTCGCCACGGTAGGTCGGCAGTTCGGGGTTCGCGTTGACGCGTCCACCATCCCACGCGCCCGAGCGGAGCGTGATCGAGTGCGCCGGCGACGTGCGCACCGTCGTCTGCCCGTCTTCGATCGAGATATCGAGCAACTCTGGGCCCGTTGTCGCATAGAACGCGCCGGTGCGTAGGGCTTCGATCACGGCAGCACACGTGCGTTCCTGGACTCGCACCATCGTCCAGCCGAGGCCACTATCCGAGCCTTCAGCACTACCGGCATCATGAGCATCGTCTGTCGCGATCGCAAACGGACGCAGGCCAGACTGTAAGAGGTCATCCCAGAACGTGTCGGAGAGGCCACTGCCTTGCAAGACCTCGCAGCCACCGTTCCAGACCTCGAGGCCCGCAAGGCCAACGCCCATCACGTAGTCCTCGCGGCGCAGCGTGCTCCAGTACGGGTGTGCGAGGAACGCGACGCCGCCGTTGTCGACGATCCATTGTGTGCACGCCTCGATTGACGGAAACTGCTTGCGTGGTTCCGGCAGCGACTGGATGCCATAGGCGAGCACATCGACCTCGAAGGGTGGCACCGCCAGTCGTGCGGACAGTTCGCTGGCAGGAATTAGGAGCGGCGCCTCTGTGTCGAACGTCGTGATCAGCCAGTGGTCGGTGATCGCCAGCACATCGCAGCCAGCGGCGGCGTAGTGCGCCACGAGTTCTGCAGGCGTCGGCGTGCCATCCGATGCGGTCGTGTGGCAGTGCAGCTGGCAGCGGAGCCACTCTCCGGGTTGGGCAAAGGGGTTCATTGAGGTCGAAGGTAGCAGGGTGCAATTGGGATCGAAGCACGTACTCCGCATCGAACCATTACCGTTCCTCTACGCTTGCGGGCAATGGCACCTGACATTACCCATGCGGTCGTAGCGGATCAGACCGAGGCGGAGCGATCGTGCGCCGACGTGACAACGGGCGAGGCGCGCTACCTGATGGCGCTCTACGACATGCAGCGCGACGGCACGACCGGCGATACGTCGCAGGCGAGTCTGGCGCGGTACCTGAAGGTGTCGGCGCCTACCGCGCTTGAGATGTTGCGTCGCTTGCATTCGCTGGGACTGGTCGAGGACACCTCCGTGTTGTTGACGCCGGCAGGTACGAGCGCTGCGATCGTGCTCAGTTCGCGGCGTCGAGCAGCGCTGGCGCTCATGCAAGAGGTGCTTGGGATCGGTCCAGAGCACGCCGAGCTTGAGGCTGCGTGGCTTGCGGCGAGCGCCTCGCCGCTACTTGGGCGGCATCTGATCTCGTGGCGCGCACACGGCGGCGCGCACTCCTGACCTAGACGGTCGGTGTCACAGACGGTGCCGCGTCCCGCGTGGCGAGCTCGGCACGGACACGTGGTGCGACCTCGTTGCCCAGTAGTTCGATGCTGCGGAGCGTCGCCTCATGTTGCGTTGGTGCGGCGGAGAGCTTGATCAGAAAGCGCGTGTTGCCGAAGACCGAGTGGTAGTCGAGGAGCTTCTCGACGACCGTGTCGACGTCGCCGATCAGGAGTGCGCCGCCGGGTGCGCACTCGTAGTCGTACGCATCGCGACCGCGGGGCTGCCATCCGCGCTCGCGGCCGATCAGGTTCATCATGCCGTTGTAGGTGGGGTAGACGAGATCTTGCGCCTCGAGCGTGGACTCGCCGACGAACCCGTGCGCGTTGATGCCGAGTTGTAGTTCGGCAGGATCGTGGCCGAACTCTTCCCAGGCCTTGCGATAGAGGCGTGTGATTGGTTCGAAGTGACGAAACTCGCCGCCGATGATCGCGAGTGCGAGTGGGAGTTTGAGTGCCGCAGCTCGGATCGCGGACTGTGGCGTGCCGCCGATTGCGAGCCAGACGGGCAGCGGGTCTTGGTAGGCGCGTGGGTAGACCTCGCGTCCGTCGATCGACGCACGGTGCGTGCCGTTGTGGTGGACGACGAGGTTCTCACGGACGTTGAGGAGCAGTTCGAGCTTCTCGGCAAAAATCTCGTCGTACTGCGCGAGATCCTGGCCAAACAGTGCGAACGATTCGACGAAGGAGCCACGCCCCGCCATGATCTCGGCGCGCCCCTTGGAGATCTGGTCGATCGTCGCAAACTGTTGGTAGACGCGGATCGGGTCTTCGGAGCCGAGCACCGTAACGCCGCTCGACAGGCGGATGCGCTTGGTCAGCGTTGCTGCTGCGGCGAGTACGGTCGAGGGGGACGAGATCGAGAAGTCGGCGCGGTGGTGCTCGCCGAGCGCGATCACATCCAACCCCACCTGGTCGGCGAGTTCGATTTCTTCAAGCAGGTTGCGTAGACGTGTGCCCTGGTCAATGCGCTCGCCCGTGCTGGCGTTGGGCATCGAGTCGCCGAAGTGGTAGAGGCCGATCTGCATAGAACGAGTAACGCGGGCGATCGCTTGTCTAGTCCCCAAACTGCACAAAAGGACCCGGGTCCGTTTGTGCAGTTAGCGCACCGCGCGGAGTGCCTCCACCAAATCGCCAACCACAGCCGCATGCTCGGGCTTTATCAACACCGAACGCAAGACCGTCACCGCTGGCTCGTCCGCCACCAGACCGAGGTCGGGTGCTTCGACCACAAACTTGGCGACATGCCAGCCGTGCTCGGCGAGGCGATCGAATGCAGCATTCGTCGCAGCACTCACCTCCGACGCTCGCGCACACGTCGGATACCAGCAGACAATGTCGAGGTCCGGTTCGAGCACGAGCGACCAGCCATCGAGCAGACGGATCGCGTCCGCGAGGGCGAGCGCGGCCACACGCGCACCCGCCAGGTGCGCGCCGAGCCCGTTGCGCGTCAGTGGTAACGCCCGCAAAGTCGCCCACAGAGCCGCAGCTGCCGCGCCCGAACGCGAGCACTCGAGACTGATCTCGCCCGGATGCAGTTCGTCAGAGGTGTAGTACGTATACGGCGAGTCGTGTCGGTAGAGCGACCCTACGCTCGGGTCGCGGAAAAGGACGCAACCGCAGCCGTAGGGCTGCAGGCCGTGCTTATGGGGATCGATCGCGATCGAATCGGCGCGGGGGAGCGCCGAGAACGGGTCGGGGTCAACGCCCGGCACCCGCCCGTCGGCGAGTAGTGTGAAGAAGCCGCCATAGGCCGCATCGACATGGAGTCGTGCGTCGTAGTGCGCGCAGAGGTCGGCGATGCGGTGCACGGGATCGAGCCGACCAAGACCAGTCGTGCCAAGCGTCGCGATGACCGTACCGACACCACCGGCCTGCAGGCGTTCCTCAAGAGCAGCCACGTCGAGCCCCCCGTCAGGCATCGCCGCGACCGTCTCGTGCCGCGCACCGACGACCTCACTGATGCGCGCATGGGTGTAGTGCGCGTTCGCGCCCGACAGGATCACCTGATCGGGGTGCAGGCTACGTGCTACCCAGAGCGCCTCGAGGTTGGCAATCGTGCCAGATGCAGTCAGGTGCGAGAGGTGTTCGGTGTAGCCCAGCATCGTGGCGATCTGGTCGACCGCCTCTCGCTCGAGGTGCGCGGTCGCTGGCCCGCCGTCGAAGGCATGGTTGTTCGAATTGATCAGCATCGCCATCGCATACCCCGCCCACGCGACGGGATGCGGCGGCTTGAGCATCTGCCCCACGTACTGTGCATCGGCGAAGGGGTACGAGTCCCCGAGCCGATCTGCCAGCGCATGCAGCGCCTCTGCCCACGCGTCTGGCATGGTCCCGCCGTCGGCTAGGAGCGACGCGAGCGGAAGCAGTTCGTCGGCACGCCGATGCAGGCGGGCACGCTCGTCGGGAGGCAACTGTGGCTCGCTCATCAATGGCGATCTTACGTGCTTCCACGAGCCTTGTCGTGTGCTGCACATTAGGATGCACGAATGATTCCTGACGATGTGCGCGCACGAGATCTTGTCGGTTACGGCGCCCAGCCACCGGACGTCGCGTGGCCCGGCAACGCGCGCGTCGTCGTCAACCTTGTTGTCGTATACGAGGAGGGTTCGGAGGCGTCGGTGCTGTGGGGTGACTCCTACAACGAGGGGTGGGGAGAGTACGCGGACCGCGGGCCACAGCCGCCGGCGCGTGATCGCGGCACGGAAACGCACTACGACTATGGTGCGCGCGCTGGCATCTGGCGGATCGCACGGATCCTCGACGAGTATGCGATCCCAGCGACGCTCTCGGCGACGGCTGTCGCGCTGGAACTCAACCCGGCAGTGGCGGATTGGATGCGCGAACGTCGTCACGACCTGCTCGGCCACGGCTGGCGATGGCTACCGCCCTGGTCGATCAGTGCGGACCAGGAACGTGAGCATCTGGCGCGAGCGATCGAGACGTACCAGCGCGTCGCTGGTTGTCGTCCACTTGGTTGGAACAGTCCGTACTCGGCAAGTGACGTGACGCGCGCGCTCCTGCTCGAAGAGGGTGGCTTTCTCTACGACTCGGATCCGTGTGACGATGACATTCCGTACTACGTCGAGGGCGTAGGATCGCAACTGTTGGTTGTTCCGTATTCGAAGACCTACAACGACAGCCGCTACCTGGCGAGTCCGGGTTTTGCCAGCCCACGCGACCATCTCGACTGTCTCGTGATGGCCCTCGATGAGTTGGTCCGCGAGCAGCGTTCAACGATGATGACGGTTGCAGTGCATGCGCGTTGGACGGGGCAGGCCGGCCGCGCTGCGGCGCTGCGTGGTTTTATCGAACACGCCACCCGCCAACCGGGTGTGGAGTTCATGCGGCGAGTCGATATCGCTCGTTGGTGGCTCGACACGTACCCCGCAGACGTGCTCTGACGGTCGCTTCGGCGACGTGGGACGGGCGAGGCGTCGGCGTGCCGGAAGAGGCCTATGCTTGACCGATGTTTCTCAACACCTACCCGCGCCTAGAACCCGTGTCGCCCGACGGGCTCGATCTGCTCGAGCAGGGATGGATGCGGCTGGTGTCAGAGATCGGGATCCGCTTCGATCATCCGGAAGCACTGCGCCTGTTCGCCGACGCCGGGCAGACGATTGAGGGCGATATCGTCAAGTTCGATCCTGGCTGGGTACTCGAGCAGGTGGCGAAAGTGCCGAGCGAGTTTACGCTCCACGCGCGCAACCCCGAGCACGACCTAATCGTCGGTGGCGACCAGATGGTCTTCGCGCCCGTGCAGGGTCCGCCGTTCGTGCGCCGTGGCATGGAGCGACGCGATGGCACCCTCGCCGATTTCGACGACTTTTGTCGCCTCGCTCAAAGTCTTGACGACTTCGATCTTGTCGGCTCGTTGCCCGTCGAGCCAAATGACATCCCGCTCGACTCGCGCCATCTCGACATGGTTCGCAGCATCCTGACGCTGACGGACAAGGCGATGGGTGGTGGCGCTATTTCGATTGATGCCGCGAACGATTCGATCGCGATGGCGCGCATCGTTTTTGGCGATCGCGTAGATCGCGAAGCCTGCACGTATACGAACATCAATGTCAATTCGCCCCTGGTCTACGACGAGCGCATGCTGGACGCGCTCCTGATCTATGCGCGCGCTGGCCAGCCTGTCCTGGTCGTGCCGTTTCTCTTGATGGGGGCGATGGCGCCAGCCAGCGTGCCAGCGGCACTCGCCCAACAGTTCGCCGAGGCATTAACGGGCATCGCGCTGATGCAACTCGTTCGTCCTGGCTGTCCAGCGGTGCTTGGTTCGTTTCTCTCGACGACAGACATGAAGAACGGTTCGCCCGCGTTCGGTGGCCCAGAATCGCATTACGGTTTGCTCGCTTCGGGGCAGCTTGCGCGCCGCTATAACCTGCCATGGCGTGCCGGGGGTGGCGCATTGACGACGAGTCCATTGCCCGATGCGCAGGCAGCGTACGAGGGATTCAACACGATGTCTGCGGCGTTCCTCTCGGGCGCGAACTGGGTCATGCACACCGGTGGGTGGCTCGAGGGCGGCCTCGTCGCGTCGTTCGAGAAGCTGATTGTCGACCTTGATATCGTGCGCACGCTGCGCGCCGAATTTACGCAGATCGAGATCACGGAGGAGAGCCTCGCCTTCGGAGCCCACGACGAAGTCCGCCATGGCGGCCATTTTCTCGGGGCAGCACACACGATGGAACGCTTCCGCGATTGCTTCTATCGACCAGAGTTGGCGACGACCGATAACTTCCAGCGCTGGTCGAAGAATGGTGCGCTCGATGCTGCTGCGCGTGCCACCGGTATCTATCAACAACTGCTGGCCGACTACGATGCGCCACCGCTCGACGCGGCGATTCGCGCCGAGCTCGACGAGTTTGTCATCCGGCGTCGAACCGAACTCGGCGACTAGTTGTAACCCCTATAGAGGTTGTATGCCTATGCGACGCGATTTCGTGATGGGGGGCGGACGCCACAACCCCGCGGATGTGGCGTCCGCCCCCACACACACAACCACGCTCGACAGATGGTTTGGGGGGGCGGACGCCACATCCGCGGGGTTGTGGCGTCCGCCCCCCATCACGAAATCGCGTCGCATAGGCGCACAACCTCGACTTTTTTTGCAGCGATGCTCACGATCGCGTTTCTCGCCGGTAGACCTCAGCCTTCGGCGCCGAAGGAGGGAGCCTCGACACCGGCCGGGTCTGGCGCGGTTGCGAGAACCTCGGGCTCGACCATCGCCGCGTACTGTTCGAAGTTCTTGACGAACTGCGCGGCCAGCTTGCGTGCCGAATTCTCGAAGGCGACAGGATCGTCCCAGGTCTCGACCGGGTTGAGTAGTGTGCTGTCGACGCCAGGCACGGCGATCGGAATATGCAGGCCGAAGATCGGATCTTGCATCGTTTCGACAGCATCCAGCTCGCCACTGACGGCAGCGCGTACCAGTGCCCGCGTCGCCTTGATCGGCATGCGCGACCCAACGCCATAGCCGCCGCCCGTCCAGCCCGTGTTGACAAGCCACGCCGACGCTCCGGTGGCGGCGAGGCGTTCGCCCAGCATGTTCGCGTAGACGCCCGGCTCTTGCGGAAGGAAGGGTGCTCCGTAGCACGCGGAGAACGTCGTTTGAGGCTCGGTCACACCGATTTCCGTGCCGGCGAGTTTGGCGGTGTAGCCGGAGAGGAAGTGGTACATCGCCTGCTCGGCGGTCAGTTTCGAGATCGGCGGCAGCACGCCATAGGCGTCTGCTGTCAGCAGCACGACCGCGGTTGGCGTGCCGGCGCGGCGCTCGGGCACGGATCCGGGAATCGACGTCAGCGGGTAGGCGAGTCGCGTGTTCTCGGTAATCGACTTGTCTGCGAAGTCGATCGTGCGTGTGACAGGGTCCATCACGACGTTCTCGATGACGGTGCCGAACATGCCGGCGGTGGCGTAGATCTCCGGCTCGGATTCGGCCGAAAGGTTGATCGCCTTGGCGTAGCAGCCGCCCTCGATGTTGAAGACCCCGTCGTCGGCCCAGCAGTGCTCATCGTCGCCGATCAGCGGACGTTCAGGATCGGTCGAAAGCGTCGTCTTGCCGGTACCCGAGAGGCCGAAGAAGATGGCGACGTCGCCGTCCTTGCCGACGTTGGCCGAGCAGTGCATCGGCAGGATGCCGTGCTCCGGCATCCGATCATTCATGTACGTAAAGACCGATTTCTTGATCTCGCCTGCGTAGCGCGTGCCGCCGATCAGGATCTCACCCTTGGTGAAGTCCATCGTCACGAAGCCCGATGTGCGGGTCCCGTGTTTGGCGGGTTCGGCGGCGAATTCGGGCGAGTGGAGGATCACGACCTCGGGCTGATGCTGAGCGACCTCGGCGTCCGTTGCAGACACGAACATCGTCTGTGCGAAGAGGACGTGCCACGCCGAGTTTGAGACAACGCGCACGGCGACTCGGTGCGGTTCTGCGCCAGCCCACGCGTCGAGCACAAAGAGCGTATCCGAGCCATTGAGATCCGCGACGAGATCAGCACGGAGAGTTGCGTTGTCGGCCTGTGAGATCGGCTGATTGATGGCTCCCCACCAGATGCGATCGTGGCTCCCGGGCTCGTCGACAATCCACTTGTCCTTCGGCGAACGACCCGAGTTCGGAGACGTGATCACGACGAGAGCGCCACCCGGAGCGATCGTGCCAGCCCCTGCCCGAATCGTGTGCTCGTACAACGCGGCAGTCGTCGGATTCCAGTGTGCGGTGCCACGGGGTGCAAGGCCGTGTGAGTCGAGGCCGACCGTGCCGCTCTGGTCCGTACGTTCTGCTGTTGCCATCCTTCTGCTCCTGATCGAATTCGACGCGGGTTGTGGTGGATCACGCCCCGTGGAATGGAATTCTAGTCAATCTATAGGTCATATCCGTTCAGACATCGTTCGTAGCCGAATGGTCTGCCAGGGTCGTGGGTGGGTTTGTGACGGCCACTTCGGTTCGCGAGGGCAACGATACGAGTCGCCACGCCAGCAGTTGTCGTTGGGTCGGGGGAACAGCCAGAAGCGATCGTGGTGTGACTGTTGGGCAGTCGTTCGTGCGATCCGCACGGCTGCCGAACCAGCGCATTTCCGTTAGGATCGCCTCCATGACGCTGCAGCTTTCTGACCCCGACCTTTTCCGCACCCAGGCCTACATTGATGGGCAGTGGGTGGATGCCGATAGTGGCGAGACCTTTGCCGTCTATGACCCCGCCACAGGCGACGAAATCGCACGTGTGCCTCGGATGGGAGCCTCCGAGACGCGGCGCGCGATCGAGGCGGCCGAACGGGCACAGATTGGTTGGCGCAAACTGCTCGCGAAAGAACGCGCGCGGATTCTGCGCGACCTCGCCGATGCGATGATCAATAGCGTCGACGACTTGGCCCAGATCTTGACGGCCGAGCAGGGCAAGTCGCTGGCCGAGGCGAAGGCCGAAATCGCCTACGCAGCGTCGTTTTTCGAGTGGTTCGGTGAGGAAGCCAAGCGTGTCAATGGCGAGACGATTCCGGCGCCGATGCCCAATCGGCGCCTCGTGGTGTTGCGTGAGCCAATCGGGGTTACCGTTGGCATCACGCCGTGGAATTTTCCGTCCGCGATGCCGACCCGTAAGGCGGCACCCGCGCTCGCAGCGGGGTGCACGATGGTACTCAAGCCGGCCGAGCAGACGCCACTGTCGGCGCTCGCGGTGATGGTGTTGGCCGAGCGCGTCGGACTCCCGCCCGGGGTGCTCAGCATCGTCACGGGCGATGCCGAGGATGCACCAGTCATCGGTGGTGAGATGACGAGCAACCCGATTGTCCGCAAGCTCAGCTTCACCGGCTCGACACAGGTCGGCAAGATTCTGATGGAGCAGTGCGCGCGCACGATCAAGAAGGTCTCGCTCGAGCTTGGAGGCAACGCGCCCTTCCTCGTCTTCGACGACGCGGACCTCGACGAGGTGATTACCGCGATGATGATCGCGAAGTTCCGCAACGCGGGGCAGACCTGTATCAGTGCTAATCGTGTGCTCGTGCAGGATGGCATCCACGACGCGTTCGTCGAGCGAATGGTCGATTTGGTGGGTGGCTTGAAGGTCGCCGCAGGGCTCGAGGACGGCGCACAAATTGGCCCGCTGATCGACCAGCCCGCACTCGACAAGGTGCTCGCACACGTCGGCGATGCAATCGAGCGTGGTGGCGACGTGCGGGTCGGCGGCGCTGTGCACGAGCGCGGCCGCACGTTCTATGCGCCGACGATTATCACCGGTGCCAGCATGGACTGGCAGATGTCGAATGAGGAGACGTTCGGGCCGGTCGCGGCGATCCAGCGCTTCAGCGACGAGGACGCAGCAGTCCGGACCGCGAACGACACACCGTTTGGGCTCGCCGCGTACCTGTTTAGTACCGACCATGCTCGTATCTGGCGCGTCTCCGAGGGGTTGGAGTACGGGATGATCGCAATCAATACGGGCTTCATCTCGACTGAGGTCGCCCCGTTTGGTGGCATCAAGGAGTCGGGCATTGGGCGCGAAGGCTCGATCCATGGACTCGACGACTTTCTCGAGTACAAATACCTCGCCTGGGCGGGGGTGTAAGGATGAGCGACGAGCGCGTAATCATCGTGACCGGCGCTGCGCAGGGAATCGGGCGCTCGCTCGCCGAGGGTCTGATGACGGACGGTGCGCGGGTCGTGATTGCGGACGTTGCTGGTGCCGAGCAGGCGGCATCCGAACTGGGTGGCGAAACGCTGGGCTTGCGCGTCGATATCTCCCAGCCCGAGGATTGCGCGCAGATGGCGGCGGCGACGCTCGAGCAGTTTGGGCGCATCGACGGTCTCGTCAACAATGCGGGTCTGTACTCGTCGCTCGTGCCGCAGCCAATGGAGGAGATCGACATCGACGAGTGGCGTCGTGTGATGGATGTCAACGTGCTCGGTCTGCACCTCGCGACTCGATCCGTGGTGCCGGCGATGCGCAAGGCGGGCAGTGGACGCATCGTCAACATTGCGTCGGGCGCGCCGTTCAAGGGTGTGCCGTTCCTCTCACTACGTGGCCTCAAAGGGCGCGGTCGTGGCGATGACGAAGGCCTTGGCGAAGGAGCTCGGCGGCGATGGCATCCTCGTCAACTGTGTCGCGCCGGGCTTCACGCTGTCGGAGGGTGTGCAGGCAAATCCGATCCAGCTCGCTCAACTCCAAGAGATCTCGGTGGGTGCGCGCGTTCTACGTCGCGACCAGTTTCCGGAGGACGTGGTCGGTGCCGTGGTTTTTTTCTGCGCCGACGGCTCGAGCTTTATTACGGGCCAGTCGCTGGTCGTTGATGGTGGAGCGTACTTTCATTGAGTTGCGTCCTCCAGGTGCACGTCGTCGATTGCGTGGTCGGCGAGAAGATTGATCGTGCCGGGCCGACGATGGTCTACGACGTCGCGACGAATGCGGCGACGTATGCGCCGGGTGGTGGTGCCGTTGCAGTCTCGGCGGGGCGCCACGTGGTTTGGTCCCTGGTTGCCGAGGCGGATGCAGATGCGCTGCTGGCCGCAGCGGTGGCGTTCGACGATGCGCGACTGATGCGCTGCGACCGCGTCGATTTTCCGGCCGACGGCGTGGCGTTTCTCCACACACACCAAGGGCCAGGAATTCGCGTCCAGGTCGAGGGGTTGTTCGCCGTCGAGACGGAGGGCGCCCGCCAGGAGATCGAGACGTGGGGCGCGTGGTTTGAAGCCGGGCCCGACCCGGTCTATGCCGAGGTACGCGGTGGTCAGCCTGCCGCCTTCGTGCGTGTGATGCTCCTGCCCGTTGCGATCCAAGGGATACCGTCGATCAGCTACGTGCGCGACGAGGATCGCGCCAAGCCGAAGAGCCAGTCGTACACCGTCTTTGTCGACGAGCCTCTGCCATGACGGTGGGGCCTGCTCGACTCGGTGGCCATGTCGTTGCCGACCAACTCGTCCGGCACGGTGTTGACACGGTCTTTGGTGTACCCGGCGAGTCGTTTCTGACCATCCTGGACGGGATCTGGGAGCAACGCGACCAGATTCGCTTTGTGACTGCGCGTCACGAGGCGACGGCTTCGCATATGGCGGAGGCGTGGGGCAAGTTGACGGGTCGGCCCGGCGTCTGCCTGGCGACGCGCGGACCGGGTGCCACGCAGGCCTCGATCGGCGTGCATACCGCTTTCCAAGATTCGACGCCAATGCTGCTCCTACTGGGGCAGGTCGAACGCGCACACATGGGTCGGGAGGCCTTCCAAGAAGTCGATTTCGAGGCGATGTTCGCACCGCTCGCGAAGTGGGCGAAGCAGATCGAAGCGGCCGACGATATCCCGACAGTCATGGCCCGTGCGTTTGAGATTGCGATGGCGGACCGGCCGGGCCCAGTCGTGCTTGCATTGCCCGAAGATATGCAGCGCGACCTCACGCACGCTTTCGATGCTGCGCGTGCCGAAGTGGCGTGGCGCGAGCCCGACCATGCCGCGATCCAGCAACTGCATGGCTGGCTTGGTGCGGCCGAGCGTCCACTGCTGATCGTCGGCGGACCACGCTGGGATCAGGCCACAGCCGACATGCTTGCCGCCTGGGCGGGCGTTTCGGGCATCCCCGTTGCGGCACAGTTTCGCCGGCAAGATCGCATCGACAATACGGCACCCGCTTACGTCGGTGATCTGGGGCTCGGCGTCAATCCGCGGCTGGCAGCGCGCGTCAAAGAGAGCGATTGCGTCGTGCTACTCGGTGGTCGCTTTGGCGATGTGCCAAGTGGGGGCTATACGCGGTTGGAGATCCCTAAGCCGACCAGCGGTCGACTGGTCCACGTGCACCCCGAGCCGAGCGAACTCGGCAAGGTCTACCTGCCCGACCTCGATATCTGTGCTGCGGCACCGCTCGTCGTGGAGCACCTCGCGGCGCGAGGCCCGTTGGTTGGCGGCGTGCGGCGGGCGTGGGCAGACGAGTTGCGGGCCGACTACGACGCCTGGATTCGGCCCGCGCCACGCGAGCTCGTCGGCGTCGACATGGCATCCGTTGTCACACACCTCAGCGACACGCTCCCGGACGATGCCATCATCACCAATGGCGCAGGCAACTACACGGTTTGGGTCCACCGTTATTTTCAGCACCGCCGCTACGGCACCCAGCTCGCACCGACGAGTGGAGCGATGGGGTACGGCATCCCAGCTGCGATCGCCGCCGCGCTGCACGATCGCTCGAAGACGGTTGTCGCGTTCGCTGGCGATGGCTGCTTCCAGATGGCGGGGCACGAGTTGGCGACAGCGATGCAAGAGGGGCTGCGTCTCGTTGTGATCGTCGCGGACAACGGCATGCTCGGCACGATCCGCATGCATCAGGAGCGTGCCTATCCCGGCCACGTCGAGGGCACGACGCTCGTAAGTCCCGACTTCGTGCGGCTGGCCGAGGCCTACGGTTGCCACGCCGAACGTGTCGATCGTGACGGCGACTTTCCCGCCGCCTTCGAACGAGCCGTGTCGGCCGGCCGGCCCGCCCTGATCCACCTCATCTGCGATCCGCAGGCCGTCACGCCCTCAGCGTTGCTCGGTTAGGTTTCCCGGATGCAGATCTACGCACTGCACTGCGGCGGCGACCTGCAAGATGTGGGCATCTTTGATTACGCACATCCGCAGGCGGGTGAGGCGCTCTACAACCCGTACTACATGTATGTCATCACGCACCCGCAGGGCAACGTCTTGCTCGACACCGGTGCGCATCCGACACTCCGCAGCGACCCGCGCTCGCGCCTTGGCGACATGGCTGACGTTTTCGAGGCACTGCTCGACGAGGACCATACGGTGCCCGGGTGCCTTGCGACGATCGGTATGACCCCCGCCGATATTTCTGTGGTGGTCCAGAGCCATCTGCACTTCGATCACGCGGGTGGGCTCGAGCATCTGCGCCACGCGCCGGTCTACATCCAACAGGCAGAGCTCGATTATGCGTTCGATCGTACACACGGCCAGGCCGAGATCTACCTCGTCGACGATTTCAGCGCTGACGTGGATTGGCGACCCGTGACGGACACGCACGACATCTTTGGTGACGGCGCGTGTGTGCTGTATTCGACGCCTGGACACACCGCTGGACACCAATCGATGCTCGTGCAGACCAAAGCTCAGCCGACGTTCCTGCTCTGTGACGCGGCCTACCTAATCGCGCCAATGCGTGGTCGGCGACTGCCGGGCGTGTTGTGGGATGGTGACGCGATGCTGGCCTCGTGGGATCGCATCGAGGCAATCGAGACAGAGACGGGCGCGCGCCTCGTGGCGACACACGAACTCGACTACGCGACGTCGGTGCCAAAACCACCGGATGCCTGGACCTAGGGTGGCCGACGCGAAGGAGACAGCGCTCGCGCAGACGCGTGACCACGTCGCACCGCACCGGGTCGCCGTCTGGGACGCCTTTGGGACGCAGCTGGTGATGGGTCGTCGCGAGGGGTATCGCATGTGGGATCTGTCGGGACACGAGCTGATGGACTTCCACCTGAACGGCGGTACCTTCAATCTTGGTCATCGCAATCCCGAGGTGATCGCGACCCTCGTGGCAGCACTCGGCGAGGTCGATATCGGCAACCACCACTTCGCCAGTGCCGACCGCGGCCGTTTGGCAGAGCTGTTGGTCGACACGGCACCCGGCGACCTGACGTACAGCGTTTTTGCCAGTGGTGGTAGCGAGGCGATCGATGTCGCCATCAAGACCGCCCGGCACGCGACCGGTCGTCGCCGCATCGTCGGTCTCGATGCCGGCTATCACGGCAAGACCGGCCTTTCGGGCGCAGCCGGCGCAGACGCGGGAGCACGTTTCTTTCTGTCGGATCAACCAGACGATTTCGCAACGGTGCCATTTGTGGATTTGCCTGCGATGGAGGCAGCGTTGCGGGGTGGAGACATTGCCGCGGTAATCATCGAGACGATCCCGGCGACCTATGGCTTCCCCGTCGTGCCCGATGGGTATCTGCCGGGTGTCAAGGCGCTTGCCGAGCAGTACGGCGCGCTCTACATCGCCGACGAGGTGCAGACCGGACTCGGGCGTACGGGGACACTCTGGGGCGTCGAGACGTATGGCGTCGAGCCCGACCTGCTCGTCACGGGCAAGGGACTCTCGGGCGGGATCTATCCGATCGCGGCGACGCTGATTCGCCCGACGGCTGCTGCCTGGCTGCAGGAGTACGGCTGGGGGCACGTCTCGACATTCGGTGGCTCCGAGCTTGGCTGCCGTGTTGCTGCGAAGGTGCTCGAGATCACGCTCCGATCGAAAGTCGTTGCAAACGTCAAGCACCTCACCGAGCGCTACGCGGAAGGTCTCGCCGAGATCGCCGCCGAGCAGCCGTTCCTGACGGAGGTGCGCCAGTCGGGGCTCGTGATTGGTCTCCGCGTCGACCATCCCGATGGGGCGATCTACCTACAACAAGAGCTCTACAACCTCGGGCTGTGGGCGATCGCTTCGGGGTATGACCAGTCCGTTTTGCAGTTCAAACCAGGGTTATTGCTGACTGACGCTGAGGTCGACCAGTCGCTCGAACTGCTGCGTGCAGGATTGGCACAGGCGAGCGAGGTCGATCGACCCGTCCCGAGCCGCCACCCGCAGCCGCGTTCGACGGACTGAGGCGAATGGACGACAGCGAGGTCGCACAGGCGGGCTTAGAGCAGTTCGGTTTCGGGCTAGAGACGAGTGTCGAGTTCATTCGTGCCGGTGAGAACACGACATTTCGCGTCGATTCGCGGCGCGGAGCATGGGCCGTGCGCGTGCACCGCCCGGGGTATCGAACGCTCGCGATGGTGCGCAGCGAAATAGCGTGGATGGAGGCGTTGCGGGGCGCGGGGTTGTCGACTCCGATCGCGATGCGCAGCCTCACCGGCGATGTCGCCGTCGCGATACCAACCGAGTTCGGCGAGCGCCTCGTGTCGCTGCTCAGTTGGGAACCGGGCGACGCGTTGACAGAGTCGGGCGATCTGGATCAGTGGCGCGAGCTCGGCAGGCTGATGGCGGAGGTGCACACGCATGGCGCGAGCTGGGAACGACCAGACGATTTCGTACGTCCAGCCTGGGATGCCGAGGGCATGGTCGGTCGGCATCCACACTGGGGCGATCCGATCGAGCTTGGTGCCTGGGATGCTGCGACGTACGACTTGATGGTGGCGGCGCGTGATCAGGTGCGTGAGCGCCTCGACGCGTTTGGAAAGTCGGTCGACCGCTACGGGCTCGTCCATGCCGACCTCAGCTTCGCGAACGTGCTGGCGCGACCCGCGAGCCAACCCGTGCTGATCGATTTCGATGACTGTGGGTGGAGTTGGTACCTGTGGGAGCTCGCGGTGACGCTCGCGCCGTTCGACGGGACTGCCGAGTTCGTGCCGCGTCGCGATGCGTTGGTCGATGGCTATCGGTCGCGGCGTGCGCTACCTGAGAGCGAACTCGAGGAGCTGCCAACGTTTGTGATGGCACGACGGCTCGTGACGCTCGGGTGGGTGTTCACCCATCCAGAGACCGAGCACGCGGTTCGGCAGCGCGAGTGGCGCATCGCGACGTTCCCCGCGGCGGCGCGCTACTACCTGAGCCCGTCTTAGCGTCCAGCGAGGAGGTAGCCCACCAGTTCGGCGAGATCCGAGCCGTCCTCTGTCTCCGCGACAGCAGCGTCGCCGAGGCGTTCGACGAGGTCGCAGGCAGCGGCGAGTTCGGCAATGCGTGCTGCGTAGGTCGTCGCGTCGCACACCTTGTCGTCGTGGCCTTCGAGTGCGTAGGCGGGGTCGAAGGCAGCGAGCTGCGCGAGCAGGGCGCGCACGCCAGGGATCGTCAGGTAGGGCGTGTCGGACCAGAGGCACTGATAGAGCGCATCGCCGAGAAACAGCACGCGATCCTCGGGCTCCCAGACGACGACCGAGTCCACCGCGTGGTCGCCGCCGACCTTGCGGAGCGCCACGATGGTGTCGCCGAGGTCGACGTCGTGGGCCGTGGCAAACGTCACCTGGGGGATCACGATTTCCAGCTGGGAGCGGTCGGGTAACTCTGCCAGAATATGCGGGAGCGAGAACGCCAGCTCGAGGCCGTCGCGAACGCGCTGTGCGAGTGCGGCATCGCTCCAGTCGTAGGCGGCTTGCACGGCGAGCGCGCTGGCAGTTTCGTCGCAGGCGATGACGGGGACAGAGCTGGCTGCCGCTCCGAACGAGTGGTCCCAGTGCCAGTGCGTCAGGGCGATGCTGACGATGGGGGGATGATCGCGGGCCATGAGTTCGCCGAGAAACGCGTCGAGGTGTGCAGGCGAGGCCCCGGCGTCGACGATCAGCGTTCCGGCCGTGCCACGAATGGCGCCGAGCACCGGTCGATCCGTCCGCTCGTCGGGTGTAAAGCGGTCGACGCGCGGCGAGACTTCCTCAAAACGGCAGGCGGCCATCCGACGATTGTACGTTCGCGTCGGTCAGCTGGTGCCCGTGTTGGATTGGTGGACAAGGCATCCGCTGCTCGCTCGCTCGAGGTGTGCCGTCTACGTTCCTGGTGGTTTCGTGCTGGCTTGGTTTCGTGATGGGGGGCGGACGCCACAACCGCGGGGTTGTGAGGTCCGCCCCCCCAAACCGTCGGGCAAGCGCGGCGGGCGTTGGGCCGCTGCCCACTGCTAACAGGGCGGACCTCACAACCCCGCGGTTGTGGCGTCCGCCCCCCATCACGAAACCGAACCTGACCCCATCACGAAAACCACCTAGCGCGCTATCGCGCGCGGCGCGAGAGCTGCGAGCCTTGGACGGAGTTGGCGGCGTCTAGCACGATCGCGTCGCCGCGCCACTGGTCGTCGGAGTGCTCGATGGGTGTGCCATCGCTGGCGTAGACCGTGCGCTCTTGACGGAGCAGCGGTGCGCCTGCACGCAGATGTAGGAGCGCGGCGGTGGCGGCATCTGCGCCGAGCGCGCTAATGCGATGGTGGCCCGAGGCGACCGCAATACCGCGTTCGGCGAGCAGGGCGTAGACGCTGCCGGCTTCGAGATCGGCAGCAACCAGCAGTGCCCCGATCGTCTCCGGATACGACGCCCGCTCGACCATCACGGGTACGCCATCGAGCAGGCGCACACGGAGCATCGTCCAGACCAGCGCGCCGCGCTCGACCTGCAGCTCTGCGGCGAGCTCGTCGCTGACGGTACGCCGGACGAGCTCGACAACTCGAGCGCTGGGTGTCGAGCCGAGCTGTCGCGCCCAGGCGCTAAATGACAGTAACTCGGAGAACGGTTGCAAGCGCGGTCGGGCGAGGACAGAGCTGCGCGCACCCTGGCGCGTCTGGACGAGACCTTCGGCGCGCAGCGTTGCAACGGCTTGGCGCACGGTGCCGCGCGCGAGGCCGGTCATCGCGACGAGTGCACTGTCGCCGGGGAGCGGGTCGCCGGGCAGTAGATCGCCGGCGGTGATTGTCTCGCGCAACGCCGTCGCGAGTCGCGTGTGTGCGGGGAGAGTCGGGTCGGTCGCCGCAAATCGCTTTGTGACCAATGCGGTAACGTCGACGCTCTGGCTCTTGACATGATTAGACATGTCTGACACCTTGCACGTTACATGTCCAGACAAGCATCCGCATGGCGGTAACTCTACCGAGTCGAGCACGCATCGTCATTGTTGGCGGTGGTGTGATCGGTGCGAACATCGCCTACCACCTCGCCAAGGCTGGCGAAAAAGACGTCGTGCTGCTCGAGCAGACCGAGATCGGCGGTGGCTCGACGTGGCACGCAGCCGGCATGGTGGGGCGCCTGCGCACGAGCAGTACCTTCGCACGGATGTGCGATGCCTCAGCGAATCTCTACAAGACGCTGGAGGCCGAGACGGGCGAGCTCGTCGACTGGCGGCAGTGCGGCACGCTCTACGTCGCGCGCAACGAGGAACGGATGTTCCAGTACCGGCGGACCGGTGCGATGGCTGAGCACCTCGGCATCCACGTCGAGATTGTTAGCAAGCAGGAGGCGATCGACCTTTTCCCGCTCCAGCGCGGTGACGACCTCGTTGGTGGGCTCTACATCCCCGACGACGGCAAAGTCGAGCCAGCCGGCCTCGCGCGTGCGCTTGCAAAAGGCGCGCAGCAGTGCGGTGCGACCATCGTGGAGCACGCGCGCGTCACGGCGCTACAGGTCCAGCAGGGTCGCGCCACCGGTGTGCAGCTCGAATCGGGCGCGGTCATCGCAGCCGAGGAGATCGTGCTGTGCGGCGGCATCTGGACACGCGACCTCGCCAAGCAGCACGGCATCCACATCCCGCTCGCCCCGGTCGAGCACCACTACGTCGACTCGAACACGATCCCCGGCGACATCGACATGTATCCCTGCACGCGCGACGCTGACGGCTGCACGTACTACCTCACCGTGCACGACAAGATTCGCCTCGGCGCCTTCCAAGCCGTGACCAAGGCGTGGCAGGTCGATCCGGTTCCGTACCCATTCTCGTTCGCACTGCTCGAGGATGATTGGGAGCACTTTGCACCGCCACTCAAAGAAGGCAAGCACCGCCTGCCGATCCTCGAAGAGGTCGGCTTCGAACGCTTCGTCAACGGTCCCGAATCGTTTACGCCGGACGCAAACTTTCTGCTCGGGCCGGCACCGAGTGTGCCTGGCGTCTGGATTGCTGCCGGGATGAACTCTGCGGGCCTTGCCTTTGGTGGCGGTGTCGGCGAGGCGTTGGCGTCGTGGATGATCGACGGCTACCAGCCCTACGACCTGAGTATGGTCGACCCGGCGCGCTTCGCTCCGGAACAAGACAATTTGACGTATCTGCGCGAGCGGGTGACCGAGTCGCTCGGCACGCACTACCTGATGGCCTACCCCAATCGCGAGTTGCAGACGGGACGCAACCTGCGCGTCTCGCCCGTCCACGAGCAGATGCGCGAGGCGGGCGCATGGTTTGGCGAGAAGGCCGCTTTCGAGCGCCCGAACTTCTTCGGGGCACCCGGCACGACGCCTGTCGTTGAGTACGCGTTTGGACGCCAGTCATGGTGGGAGAACCACCGCGCGGAGCATATGGCGTGTCGCGAGCACGCCGCGATCTTCGACCAGTCGGGCTTCGGCAAGCTCGAAGTCACGGGTGCGGATGCCATGGCTGTCCTCAATCGGCTCTGTGCGAACGACGTTGATGTGGCGCCCGGCCAGCTCGTCTACACCGCCATGTTGGACGATCGCGGCCGATTCTTTAGCGACCTGACCGTCCTACGGCTCGCCGACGATCGCTTCCGTCTGATCACCGGTACGGCGCAGCGGATTCGCGATCTCTGGCACGTCAGCCGCGGCATCTTGCACGGGGAGGCCTGTGCCGTGACGGACGTGACGGCGGACTATGCGGTGCTATCCGTGATGGGCCCACATAGCCGAGCGCTGCTCCAGCCGATCACGGAGGCCGACCTTGGCAACGAGGCATTCCCGTTTGGCGCCGTGCGCGAGGCGTCGATCAATGGTGCCAGCGCGCACGCGGCGCGCGTCACCTATGTCGGCGAGCTTGGCTGGGAGTTGCATGTCGCAGCCGACCAGGCCGCGCTGTTGATGGCCGGTCTACTCGCAATGGGTGGTGGCGAGCCGGCGCGACTCGCCGGCCACTACGCGATCAACTCGCTTCGACTTGAGAAAGCGTACCGCGCTTGGGGTCACGAGCTGTCGCCCGACGAGACCCCGATCGAGGCCGGTCTGTCGTTCGCGCTGGCCTGGGATAAGCCCGCTGGTTTTGTGGGGCGTGAAGCCCTGCAGGAGCAGCGCGCGGTCGGCCCGAACGCGTTACCGAAGCGACTCGTTGGCTTTCGTGCGCTCGATCCTGAGGTGATGCTCTGGGGCGGGGAGCGCCTGCGCCGCGACGGTGCGCCGCTCGGCTACACGACGAGCGCTGGCTACGGCCATGCGGTCGGTGGTGCCGTCGCACTCGGCTATGCAAAACACGCAGCAGGTGTCAGTGCCGACTGGGTCGCCGAGGGTTCGTACACGGTCGAAGTCAATGGCCAAGAACACCCGGTCGAGGCATCGCTTCGTCCCTTCTACGATCCCAATCGCAGCCGTGTGCTGCTCTAGGAGCTGAACAATATGGAGCAGGCTGACGTCGTCGTGATCGGCGGAGGAGTGACGGGTGCGAGCATTGCTTATCACCTAGCGAAAGCCGGCGCGGGGCAGGTCGTGTTGGTCGAGAAGGGCGAGTTGACAAGTGGCTCGACGTGTCATGCCGCTGGACTTGTTACGCAGTTCAATCCGTCGCAGACGATGATGCGGTTTCGCAAGTACTCGATCGAATTGTTCAACGAGCTGGAGGTCTTTGAGACAACAGGCTCGCTGCGAATTGCCTCGTCGCCCGAGCAGTTGGCCGAGCTGAAGCGCGGCGCGAGCCGCGCGCGCGGCATCGGGATGGAAGTCGATCTGCTGTCGCCGGAACTATCGCTCGAGCGAATGCCAGCGATCTCGGAGAAGAGCCTGTATGGCGGCGTCTGGGTGCCGCAGGACGGTTGGCTCGATCCGCACCGCGCGACGTACGCCTTGGCGAATGCTGCGCGCGAGCTCGGCGTCGAGATTATCCAACAGTGCCGTGTGACTGCGATCGAGCGCGGTCTACAGGGTGAAATCACGGGCGTGATGACGGAACAGGGGAGGATCGCAACTCCCTGCGTCGTCAATGCGGCGGGTATCTGGGCGCCGCGTGTGGCGGCAATGGTGGGTGCGTGGGTGCCATCGACGCCCGTCGATCATCAGCACATTGCGCTCCACGCAGTACCGGGCTACGAGTTGCCGCGCGACATGCCGTGCTTCCGCGATCCCGACAACCTCGTCTATGGCAAGTCGGAGGCGGGTGGCATGCTGTTTGGCGGCTACGAGCCGGACGCGCCGGCACGCTGGGTGGATGGCGTGCCATGGGAGCACAGTGCGCGCTCGCTGCCCCCGAGCGAGGAGCGCTTCGCACAATTGATGGAGGGTGCGATCCGTCGCTTCCCCTTCCTCGAGAAGGCCGGTGTCGTGTCGCTCGTTTGTCACCCCGACGCGATGACGCCGGACGGCAATCCGTTGCTCGGACCGTTACCCGGAGTGCCCGGCTTCTGGATGGCAGCCGGTCTGTCGTTGAACGGCTTCGGCGGCGCGGGTGGTATTGGTAAGACGATCGCCGAGTGGATCACCACGGGCGAGACCGAACTCGACGTGTCGGGGTATCGACCGTGGCGCTTCGGCTCCGTCTACCGCGACCCGCAGCACGCCGCCATCGCGGCACAGGAGGCGTATCGCTACTACTACCGCCTGCGCTATCCGTTCGATCAGGACGAGTGGGGTCGCCCGACGCGCCTCTCGGCATTGCATGGTCGACTGCAAGAGGTCGGCACCGTCTTCGGCGTCAAGTCGGGCTTCGAGCGCGCGGAGTACATCGAGCCGGGCAAGCCGTGGCGTCGGATGGGAGCGGACCAGCGCGCGTGGGGCTGGGGCAAGCCGCCGTTCTTCGACACCGTTGGTGAGGAACATCGCGCGATGCGCGAGACTGCCGGCATCATCGATCTGTCGAGCTTCGGCAAGATCCGCGTGACGGGCGAGGACGCCTGCGCGCTCCTCGAATTCGCCTGCGATGCGGCGATCGATCGCCCCGTTGGCAGCGTCATCTACACGCAGATGCTCGACCATCGTGGTGGGGTGATCGCCGACAACACCGTTACGCGGCTCGGCGAGCACGACTTTCGCATGGTCACGGGCGCGGGTGCGATTGCCTCGGACCTCGGCTGGCTGCAGGGTATTACGCATCGGCTACAGCTTGATGTGCAACTCATCGACGAGTCGGATCGCGTCTCGGTGATTGGCATCTGGGGTCCGCAGGCGCGTGCCATCGTGGCCGCGGTGGCGGGCGCGGATCTCTCGAACGAGGCCTTCCCCTTTGGCACGGGCCAGGAACTGCGCATTGGCTCGGCGCCGGCATTCGCCCAGCGCATCACCTACGTCGGAGAGTTCGGCTACGAGCTATATGTTGCGCCGGCTTGGGCGGTCACGGTCTGGGACGCGCTGATGGCGGCGGGCAGCGCACAGGGCCTTCGCGTCTGTGGCTACCGCGCGCTCGACGGGCTCCGCATGGAGAAGGGCTATCGCTATGTCGGGACGGATCTGACACCCAACGACACGCCGGATCAGGCGGGACTCGCCTTCTGCGCCAAGAAAGAGGCCGACTTTGTTGGTCGAGAGGCACTGCTCGCGCGCCGTGGCGAGGGGTTTGTGACGCGCATCCGCACGCTTGCGCTCGGCGATGGTGGCTGGGTATCGGCGTACGGAGGGGAGGTCGTGCTGCTCGACGGCGAGGCCGTCAGTCGACTCCGTTCCGTTGCCTACGGCTACACGGTCGATCGCATGCTGGCCTACGCGTACCTTCCGATCGCTATTGCCGAAGGCACGACGTTGACGATCGAGACGCTCGATGGTCCGGTAACGGCAACTGTCGTGGCCGATCGTCTTGTCGATCCGGCTGGCGACAAGCTGCGTTGATCAGGCGGGGCGGCGTCGCGAGCGCAGGCGGTGGATCGCGATCGGTACGACGCTGACAATCACGATCAGAATGATCGCGTACTCGAGGTTGTTCTTGATCACGGGAATATTGCCAACGAAATAGCCGAGCACGGTCAGGCTGACAACCCAGAGGACTGCACCAATCGCGCTATACGCCGTGTAGCGGCCAAAGTCCATCTTACCGGCGCCGGCAAGTACCGTCACGAAGGTGCGGACGATGGCGATGTAGCGGCCAAGGATGATCGCCGCGGGTCCGTAGCGGTTGAAGAACTCTTCGGTGTGGTCGATGTACTTCTTCTTGAAGATCCGCGAATTTTCGCGCCGGAAGACCGCAGGCCCCGCATGGTGCCCGATCCAATAGCCGAGCAGGTTCCCCGCAAACGCAGCGATCACCAAAATCAGGCAGGTTGCCCAGAGCGGTGTACCGATCGCGCCATTGCCGACGAACAGGCCGACGACGAAAAGCAGCGAATCGCCCGGCAGAAAGAAGCCAAGCATCAAGCCACATTCAGCAAAAATAATGGCGGCGGCAACCCAGATGGCAATGGGCCCAGCCCGATCCAACAAGACGTCCGGCTTAAGTAAGGACAGGTCGATCGACGCCAGCAGCGCGGGAAGGTGCGGGTCAATCACTCCTCGAAGGCTACAACACGTGGACCGCTGCGCGTGCCTATCTGGAGACCCCTACTGTCTCGAGCCGCCGGCAGCAACGGCGTAGCCGCAGCCGATCAGAATCATGCCGAGTGCACCCACAACCCACGTGCCCAGCGAGTTCGGGAGGCCCTGCGAGAACAGAAACCACTGCGTCATCGACCCGCGCGCCATGCCGTTGGATTGCATCGTGCAGCTGACGAGGAGCGAGACGAGTGCCAGATAGCCACCGACGAGAAACAGGGGGATCGAGAGGATGATGCGAATGATTCTCATGACGGAACGTCGGGCGCGGCGCGGCTGGGCTTACGCAGAGATTTCGTGATGGGGGGCGGACGCCACAACCCCGCGGATGTGAGGTCCGCCCCCACACACAAACCGTCTGTCAAGCGTGGATGTAGGGGGCGGACGCCACATCCGCGGGGTTGTGGCGTCCGCCCCCCATCACGAAATCGAACCTGGCCCATTACGAAATCCCGGCCCAACGGCAACCGTCTCGCAGGCTGATCGGCAGAACAGCTAGACGTGCCCGTGTACGAGCACCTGGTCGAGCCAGGCGTCGATGAGGACGTGCGCGTGGGGGAGCATCGCGCCGGCGTTAGCACGCACGCCATCGAGGAGCAGGTCGAGACCACCGTCGCCCAGCACGCTCTCTGCCGCTGATTTGTAGGCGGGAATTTGCGCCCACTCATCGGCGAGTGCGGCATCCACTTCAAGATGAAACTGGATGCCGTAGGCGACCTCGCCAAAGCGGAATCCCTGATTTGGATAGGCCGGACTCGAGAATAGGCTGACGGCGCCTTCGGGCAGGTCGAATGTATCGCCATGCCATTGCAGGGTCTTGAAGCTCGGAGGCAAGATCGACGTGACCGGGTCCTTTGCGCCCGCTTCGGTCAACATCACATCGAGAATGCCAACCTCGGGTGTTGGCCCGGCATAGACGCGCGCACCGAGGGCGGCAGCCAGCAGCTGCACCCCGAGGCACGCACCAAAGTACGGGAGGCCTGCCCGGACGGCATCGCCGATCAGCTGCTTCTCGGCCACGAGCCACGGGTAGGCGTCATCCTCGTAGGCGCCCATCGGTCCACCCATCGCGACGATTGCTCCGAAATCGCGCCAGTCGGGTAGCGGCTCGCCCTCGTCGACCTCGACGGGGAAGAGCAGGTGCCCACGGCTGGCAAGCGCGGTTCCGTACGCGGCTGGTGGTTCGCATTCGATGTGTTGGAGCACGAGGATGTTCATGCGCCGAGTCTAGTGCCGGTTCGCGCGGGCCGCCAATTCGATTGCTGGCGGGTAGGGTCTAGCGGCAACGTAGAATGACTGCACGATGCGTGTCCTCGTCCTCGCAGCCACGGTCATGGAAGTCGAGTGGGTGCGGGGCCATGAGACGCTCGCCACGGGCGTCGGCCCAGTCGAGGCCGCAGTGCGCACAGCGCAGCGGCTCGCCCACAACGCGCCCGACGCCGTGCTGCACATCGGCATTGCCGGAGCGCGTCAGGCCAGTGGGCTGCAGATCGGTGAGATCATCATCGGTACTGCGAGTCACTACTCCGACCTGTCCGCACAGATTCCGAGCCTCGTCACGATGGCTCTGCCAGACCCCGAATTGTTCGCACGCATCGCCGCACTGCTGCCGACCGCCAAGCAGCTGCCGATTGCGACGTCGGCCGCGATCGGTGGGGGTCACAACTGCAACGTGGAGGCGATGGAGGGTTTCGCGGTGCTGCGCGCAGCCGTACACGCAGGCGTGCCGTGTGTCGAAGTGCGGGCGATCTCGAACATGGTCGAAGAATCCGACCGCAGCAAGTGGGATTTTGCGGGCGGGTTACAGGCAATTGCGATCGCGGCCAGAACCGTGCTCGATGGTCTCGAACGCGACGGTGCCGATAGCATCAGACGATGATTCAGATTGCTGTTGTCCTCGTCGCCGCGCTAATCGGCTTCGCACTCGCGCGCTGGTGGGCTATCGCGATCCCGACTGCACTCGCCGTGCTGCTGCTGATTGCTCTCAACATGACGGGTAATGACGCGACGGATACGCAGATTCCGTTCTTCAGCCTGCTGGCGACGATTGGCGTTACTTTCGGCGTTGTAATCCGCCGACGCCGCATCCGAGCGAACCGTTAGGAGTCAGATTTTTTCGGCGTCGTCGTGCTCGTCGATGTGCTCGACGAGTCGGACGACTTCGCGTCGCCCGAGCCGGACGACTTCGCGTCGCCCGAGTCGGACTTGGCTGGGGTCGACGCTTTCTTGCCGCCCTTGCCGTAATCCGTCGAGTAGAAGCCGGTGCCCTTGTAGTGGATCGATGGTGCAAACAGCACCCGCTCGACTTTTTTGCCACAGGTGGCGCACTTCTTGAGTGGCGCGTCCGTCATCTTCTGGAAGGCCTCGGTGATGTGGCCCTCGGCGCACTTGTATTCGTAGGTCGGCACGCGGCGCACTATAGCGCGCGCGGCTGGCACTCTCGCCGCCACAGTGCCAAGGTGCGGGCAAGGCTACGATGCACGCAGCGTGCGGATTGCCATCGTCACTGATTATTACTACCCGCATCTGGGCGGGATCACGGAGCATGTCCATGGTCAGGCCAACGAACTGACACGCCGTGGTCACGAGGTCACTGTGGTCACGGGCAATGTGCTGCGCCCACCACCGATAGTCGACGGAGAAATCCGCCCCGAAGACGATGTGCCATTCGAGATTGTGCGGGTTGGAGCGGCGATACCTGGTTACGGCAACGCGTCGCAGACGTATCACGCGATCGACCCGCTATTGCGCCGCCGCCTACGTAAGATCTTCAGCGATCGCAAGGTCGATGTGGTCCACGTGCACTCGCCGTACAGTCCGATTCTGCCGATGATCGGCGTGCTCGCCGCACCGAAGTCGGCCGTCACCGTTGGTACCTTCCACTCGGTCTTTCCGCGCACCATGCTCTTCGATCTGGCGGCGCCGATTCTGCGTAACGTGATCAGTCGCCTCGACGGCAAGATCGTCGTCAGCGAAGCCTGTATCGGATCCCTCGCACCGTACCTGCCGTACGAGTACACAGTGATCCCAAACGGGATCGATGATCGCCACTTCTCGCCCGAGGCCGATCCGATTCCGGAGTTGCGTGACGGCAAGACGAACATCCTCTTCCTCGGACGCTTCGACCCACGCAATGGGCTCGACACGATGATTAGTTCGTTTACCGAGGTGCGTCGACGCGTCGGTCCGAACGTGCGCTTGATTGTTGTTGGCGATGGACCGCTGCGGAGCCGGTATCAGAAGCAGGTACCCGATGACATCGCAGATGACGTGCATTGGGCTGGACGTATCAACTGGAATCGGCCGCGCTACTACGCCACCGCGGACATTCACTGCACACCGTGTCAGCGTGCTTCGTTCGGCATGGTGCTGCTCGAGGCGATGAGTTGCGGGCGTCCGGTCGTCGCCAGCCGCATCTCGGGCTTTCAACTGTTGATGGAGAGTGGCAAGCAGGGTCTCTTGATCTCGCCTGCCGAGAATGTCGAGCGCTTTGCCGAGGCGCTCACGTATCTCGTTGAACGGCCAGATGAACGCGAGCGGATGGGACGGGAAGGGCGCAAGACGGCGGTCACGAATTATGCGTGGACAAATGTGGCGCAGCAGCTCGAGGAGTACTACGTTGGGTTGCTCGACAAGGGCCCCAAGCGATGACGAAACACCAGACGATAGTTCGCGCATGTCTACTCGGCTTCGCGGTGATCGTGGTGGTGGTGGCGGCGGATGGCGTGCTCGTCCGGGTCGACCTCACCTGGCTTGCCTGGGTGATTGATGTAGCCGCGCTGCTATTCCTCACGATTGGCGTCTGGGGCATGTTCGGTGCGAGTTCGCCAATCTTTGGCGGGGTCGTCGATGGGTCGCGCATTCGACGCAATGTCATCGCGCTGACGTTCGACGATGGGCCATCACCAGATACCACACCGCGTATTCTCGACACGCTTAAGCGCGAGGATGTCCGTGCCACCTTCTTCGTCCTCGGCAAACACGCGGAGCAGTACCCCGAGCTGATTGAGCGGATCGTTCGCGAAGGACACGAGCTCGGCAACCACGGGTACGACCACGGCATTCTTGCCTTTGCGGGTCCGGCGCAAGTGCATCGCCAGTTGCATCGCACGGAGCGGATCATCAAGCAGGCGGGTGGCGCCCCCGTGCGCGTGTTCCGCGCACCCCACGGTATGCGTAGCCCGTTCGTTTCTGTCACGGCACGGCGGCTCGGTTATTGGACGTGTGCCTGGTCGGCTGGTGTATTCGACACTGCCAAGCCGGGGGTCGATGTGATCGTCAAGCGTTCGGTGAAGGCACTCAAGCCGGGCGCGATCCTCTTGTTGCACGATGCGGATGGTTGGGGTAACGATGATCGTTCGCAGACGGCTGAGGCATTGCCACGCATCATCGACGCCGCACGCAAACAGCACTTCCAGCTCGTCACGATGACGGAGATAGCACGGCTCGACCCACCGAAGCCCGTGTCGTGGCGTCGCTTGGCGATCGTCACCACGATCATTGTTGCGTTGGCAGCGTTAGCGTTGGCGCGTGTTGATCGCGGTGAGGTGACGGCGATCTTCGACACGGTCCTGAGTCTCAGCATCCCCCTAGTGATCCTCTCGTTGGTGGCGAACTTTATCTCGGTTGCATTCAAAGCCGTGATTTGGAAGGCATCGTTGGATTCGATTCCCGGTGTCAATGCCCGTTACCGCGCGGTCGTGCCAGCGATCTTCATCGGTTTTCTGTTGAATACGGTATTGATTGCCCGCCTTGGCGAGATCGGTCGCATGGTCGTGCTGCGTCGCCGACTCCAAAAGGAGGGACAGGACGTGTCGTTGTCGACGGTCACGGCGACCGTGGTGATGGAGCAACTCGTACTTGGTATCACGTTGGCGATCCTGCTCGTTGGGATGGTGTTTACGGTTGATGGCGTGCCGGATTGGGCGGGTCGCGGGACACTGATTCTGCTCGGCGTTGTGCTTGCGGGTCTCGTGGGGATTACTGTTGTCGAGCTGGTCAGTCGCTGGCGGCTGCAGCGTGGCGAGATCGCCGAGGATTATGCGCGGACCTGGTGGCGCCAGACGCTGCGGACGATTGAGATCCATCTGCATTCGATCAGTCGTGGTGCTCAGCTCTTGCGGCGACCATGGCTTGCTGGGTTTTCGTTGAGTGCTGGCATTCTCTCGTGGATCGCGCAACTGATTGGGATTTACCTGGCGCTTGCAGCGTTCCATATCGATAGCAATCGGTTAGCGGCCACCTGCGTCGTATTCCTTGTCTCGAACCTGGTTGGGTTCGTGCCGCTCGTGCCGGGTAATGTGGGCGTTTTTCAGCTCGCAGTCGCAACGGCGCTCTCGCAGGCGTTCGATATCAGCTTTGGATCCGCCATCACGTTCGCGATTGGATTGCAGGTGATTGAGATCGCACTGGGTGCGGGCCTCGGCTTTATCTTTTTGTCCTTGGAGGGTCTCTCGTTTGGCGATATGCGTCGCACGATTTCCTTGGCGGAGGAGGAGGAAGAGGAGGCGATGCGCTGGCGCGGACCGCCGCCGGTTGTGGGAGAGGCGCGTGGGGGTGCGCTCCGTACGTGAGGCGTTTGTGGGGTGTCTTGTTGGTCGGAGTAGTTGCTATTGCTGTGGCTGCCTGCGTCGTCGAGCCACGTCCGCGGACATTGCCGCCGGGCTTTGCCAATCCCCGCTTTTTGCTGATCTCCGATCAGGCGCAGGGACCAATTCTTGTCGGTGGCGACTTTGGCATGCAGATCAGTCTCGATGGCGGGCGGACGTGGGAGCCCACGGATGCTGGACAGGTTCCCGCCATTGCGGCGGCGGCCGTGGACGACCAGATTCTCGTCTCGCGTGGTCTGACGTCACAGTCCTACCACTATGCCCTCACGGCGGCGCCGGCGCCAGCCGTGGCGTGGGGGTTTTCTGGTGCCGTCACGGTATTGGCTGGCAATGCGCGTCGTGATCGTTTGTGGGCGGTCACGATTGATGATCAGCCGGTCTTGCACTACTCGAATGATGGTGGTGTGTACTGGTGGCCGATGCCTGCGGTCGGGTTGTGTCCAAACCCGCGCGGGTTGGCAGTAAGTGCGCCGAAGGCCAAGCTCGCCGAGCGTCTCTGGGTGGCGTGCGGCAAGCGTGGCCTGCTGGCGTCCGATGACCTCGGTGTCAGTTTCCAAGCCGTGCCAGGTGTTGCCAACGTCCTATCGGTAGCTGCCGCACGAAGCAAATCCGGGCAGATCGTGATTGCCACGCCCGAAGTGCTGGTATCGAAGGATCGTGGAGCGACATGGATCCTATCGGGGTTTTTGGCGTACGACGTGGCAATCGATCCGCGTAATCCCGATCTGGTTTTTGCGGTTGGTTTGGACGCGAAAATCCACGCCTCGATTGATGGCGGCGCGTCCTTCTAGTTTTGTCGTATCAGTGCTGCAGACCGGTGCTACCGTCGGCGAGTGCGGCTAGCCAATCCGGTATGCGCAGTGGGCGACCCTCGGCGTTGACGCAGGCGTGCGCGGTGATAGCCGAGGCTGTGACAGCATCATTGACGGTGACGAGGTAGGCGATCTGCAGGAGCGTGCGCGAGATAGCTGCAATGCCTGTGTGCACGATCACAGGGTCGCCAAAGCGAATTGCCCGACGGTAGCGGGCGCTGACTTCGACGACGGCGAGATCGAGCCCGCCACGATGGAGTTCTGCGTAGTCGTGACCACCATGGGCGAGCAGTGCAACGCGGGCCTCTTCGAGCCACGGCAGGTAGGAAGCGTGGTGAACGACGCCCATCGCATCCGTTTCTGCGAAGCGCACGCGCACGGCCTGACTAAAGGGGTAACGTGCGGTATCGAGTGGGGGTTCGACGAGCGTCTCCGCCACGCCTCAACCCTCCGACGGCACCGGTGGGTGGATGCTGCCCGTGGTGTCTTTCAACGGCTGCCCCCCTCGACCCGAGCGATAGCCGATGATCTCGGCGAGGATCGCTACGGCTGTCTCGGCGGGCGTGTGCGCACCAATATCGAGCCCAACGGGACCGTAGATACGGTCGATCTGTTCGTCGGTATTGCCCGACTCGCGTAGGCGCTGGTTGCGCTTGTCTTGCGTGCGGCGCGAGCCCAGTGCCCCGACATAGCCGACACCAAGGTGGAGCGCGAGCGAGATTGCTGGATCGTCGATTTTAGGATCGTGGGTAAGGACGACGAGATGGTCGGCTGCCTCGAGCACGAGTTCGGGATAGGCCTTGTCGGGCCAGCCCCCATTGATGATGTCGGCGCTCGGGATGCGCTCGGGTGTCGCAAACTTCGCCCGCGGGTCGACGATTGCAGTCCGCCAGCCGAGCGTCTTCGCCATCCGGCAGAGTGCCTCAGCAGTGTCGACTGCGCCGACCACGACGACGCGAGGGGCGGGGTGGATACTTTCGACGAACAGCAAGATCTCGCCATCGAGGTCGAGGGCTTGCGACGTCTCGATCGCAACTGCATCGCTGATCACCTGTTCGGTAACCCCACGCAGATCGCCAGTCAGGTCGCCGGTCAGGAGTTCGGTATCTGCGTTGTAGACGAGACCCCGACCGTTCTGCTCGCCGCCAAAAATCGTCGCGATTGCACCGCGCCGAAGCTGCGGGCGGGGTCGAAAACGATCGAGCGAGACCCAGAGTTCGCCACCGCAGGCGAGGCCGACTTCGAGCGCAAGGTCGTCGGTGATGCCGTAGTGGACGAGGCGTGGTGCGTCGCTATCGTCGGCGAACAACTCTTGGGCTGCACCGTAGATGTCGCCCTCGACGCAGCCACCCGACACCGAGCCAGCCATTTCGCCACTCGACGAGACGGCGAAGACACTGCCGATTGGGCGTGGCGCAGAGCGATACGTGCGCACAACGGTGGCGAGGGCGACATCGTCGCCGCGCGCAGCCCATTCGGCTGCGGTCTGCAGGGTCTCGTTGTTCATGCCGCGCTCCGTAGCGTGGCAGGTCGCACGCCCGAACGCCGGCTACGGGCCTGGCGGAGTGCGTCAGCGAGCGATTCCAGGGCGATCAGGTTGTGGCCGGGCAAAAACACGTCGACGTAGGGGAGCGCGGCAGCCATGCCGGCGGCGAGTGGCTCGTAGCCTTCGGTGCCCTTGAGTGGGTTGACCCAGATAATCGAGTGGCAGCGTCGCCGCAGCCGCCCCATCTCGTCGGCGAGCATTGAGACGTCTCCGCGCTCCCACCCATCCGAGACGATCACGACGATGGAACCGCGTGTCAGTCCGCGCCGCCCGTAGAGGTCGTTGAAGGCTTTCAACGCATCGCCGATACGGGTGCCGCCTGCCCAGTCGGGCACAGCTCGCGAGGCGCGCAGGAGCGATGCCTCGGGGTCGTAGCCTCCGAGAAATGGTGTCAGGCGCGTCAATCGGGTGCCGAAGGTGAAGGCCTCGACCTTGCGCCCGGCACTGACGGCAGCTTGGAGAAACAGTACGAGTGCGCGGCTGTACGGCTCCATCGAGCCGGAGACGTCGCAGAGGAACACCACGCGACGCTCGACACGCTTCTTGCGACGGAAGGCGCGCTCGATGGGCTCGCCTTCGCGTCGCATCGCAAGGCGCAGTGTCTCGCGTGGATCAATCTGCACGCCGTTGGCAGCGAGTTCGAGGCGACGCGAGGGTCGGGTGGGGAGGGCGTGCACGAGTCGTTCCATTAATTTGCGTAGTCGCAGCAGTTCGCTGCGTGTGAGGGTCGAGAAGTCGCGCTGGCGCAGCAACTCGTCGGCGCTGTAGGCCGCGAGTACGTCGGGTTCGTCTTGGTCCTCGTCTGGCTCGTCATCCTCCTGGTCGCCGCCGGGGCGCGGCACCGCCGAGGGTGGCTTAGGACGCTCGTCGATGCCAATGCCCATGTCGGGTCGCTTGCCGCCGAGCCGAGTGGGATCGCGTTCGAACCAGGCGCGAAAGGCGCGATCGAAGATCTCGAGGTCGTCGCGGCGAGCGACGAGGGTGCAGGCCAGGGCGGCGTAGACCTCGTCACGGCGACGCAAGTCGATTGCGTCGAGCGCGCGCAAGGCATCGGTGATCCGACCCGGTCCAACCTCAACGCCCGCCTCGCGCAGAATCCGCCCGAACGTGACGAGCTTGCGGACGACGGCGTCGCCGGTGCTCATCAGCCTGCCGGGGTCTGCGTGTCGTCCGCGGTGGCGCGCGCGCGATCGACGAGTTGTTGGAGATCGGCGTCGCGGACGCGACCAATGTCCTCGTGGAACTTCAGGACTGAGCCGAGTGTCAGATCGACGACGCCGGCTTCGATCTCCTCCTGGCCGAGTGCGAGTAGTGCCTGCGTCCAGTCGATTGTCTCTGCGATACCGGGCTGCTTGGTCAGATCGAGCATGCGCAGTTCGTGCACGAAGGCAGCGGCCTGCGCGGCGAGTCGCTCGGGTGCCTCGGGTACTCGAGCGCGGACGATTGCGATTTCGCGTGCGAGGTCGGGCAACTCGACCCACATGTAGAGGCAGCGTCGCTTGAGCGCCTCGTGTAATTCGCGCGTGCGATTAGATGTCAGGAACACGACCGGGCGGCGGTCCGCCTTGATCGTGCCGATCTCGGGGATCGTCACCTGAAAGTCGGATAGCAGCTCGAGCAGGAACGCTTCGAACTCGTCGTCAGCGCGATCGATCTCGTCGATTAGCAGGACGGGTGGCACTTCGTCGTCGCAGGCGATTGCGTCGAGCAGTGGTCGTCGCTCAAGAAAGCGCGGACCAAACAACTCGTCGAGGACCTCGTCACCCTGACCCATCTCACCTGTCGCTTCGAGCGTGCGGATGTAGAGCATCTGCCGCGCGTAGGCCCAGTCATAAAGCGCGTGCGAGACGTCGATGCCCTCATAGCATTGGAGGCGAATCAGGCGGGCCCCAAGGGCGTCGGCGACAACTTTAGCGAGCTCCGTCTTGCCGACACCGGCCTCGCCTTCGAGCAGCAGTGGCTTGCCGAGTTTGAGCGCGAGGTGCACGGTCGTGGCGAGCCCGCGGTCGGCGAGATACGAGCGCTCGGCGAGGGCGCGCTGGACGCCGTCAATCGATTCGTGCATTTCGGTGTTGCTCACCCATCCTCCATCGTCTCGAGTTCCCGTGCGTGGACGATACCCTTCCAAGCAGTATCGCGTGTGACGCTTGTTCTGTGCACGCGCTCGGCAATGGAATGAATGGGGGCAAGATGCAGGACGTAGAGGCGTTTGCGGAGCGGGCCGTTGCTGCGCTCGGCGATGACCAGTTGGCGTGGGTGGCCGATCCGGTAACGGTGGCAGCACTGCTGTCGTTGGCGGCGGATGCCGCGCACGGGGTCACACGCCCGGCCGCACCGATCGCGACCTTTCTCGCAGGTCTCAGACTTGGCCAGGCGGGTGGACACCCGGCAGCCCTCGAAGTTGCGCTGCAGCAGATTCGCAGCGCGATCCCGACAACCTAGATTTTGTGATGGGGTCATGATTTCGTGGTGGGGGGCGGACGCCACAACCGCGGGGTTGTGATGTCCGCCCCCAAACCGTCTGTCGAGCATGGTTGTGTAGGGGGGCGGACATCACAACCCCGCGGTTGTGGCGTCCGCCCCCCACCACGAAATCATGACCCCATCACAAAATCGAGCTACGACGCGGTTACAAGGCGCAACGCGCCCGGCAGACAGCGGAATGTCGCCGGTGTTGTACCGGCGAGCTCGCCGTCGGCCTCGACCTGGAGTGGCGTGTCGCCGGTGACCGTCACGGTGATGCCCTTCAGGTGCATGATCCGCGGGTGATCGCCGAGCGTACCGGTGTAGAGGCGATGCAAGTTCAGCGCGAGATCCTTCGCACCGATGTCGCCAACAAGGACCATGTCGAGCAGGCCATCGTCGGGTCGCGCGCCGTGTGCAACCTTAATGCCACCGCCGAGCGAGTGGCCGATCGCGCACACCACGCACGCTGCGGTCACATCGATCGGGCGGCCGTCGAGTTCGAGGTGAATCGGCGTGTTGGTGTAGGCGCGGAAGCCTTGGAAGGCGGCGAGCAGAAACGTGGGTGTGCCACCGAGGCGCTTCGACATGGTGTTGGCGCGCTGCGCGATCGCGCCCGTCACACCACACGACGCGGCATTGGCGAAACGACGGCCACCCTCAGGATCGCCTGTCGAGAGCACTTCGCCGACGTCGATGCGCCCGATCGGCCCCTCGGCAATCGCTCGGATCGCGTCTTGCGCCTTGGTCGGGATGGCGTGGCTGCGAATAAAGTCGCGTCCTGTGCCGCGCGCGATCACTCCGAGCGCTGCCGCACCAAATGGCGCGCCATCCGGCCCGACGAGGCCGTTAACGACCTCGTGCACTGTCCCGTCGCCACCGACTGCGACAACCACATCGGCGCCGTCTAAACTCGCCTCGCGTGCCAGTTCTGTTGCGTGCCCGGGGGCCTCGGTCAAGAGCTGCTCGACGCGGACGCCGAGCCGTTGAGCCTCCGCGACCAGGCTTGGCCACTCCTTGCCGGTCGAGCCGTTGGCAGAAGCGGGATTGATGATCAGGACTATGCGGCGGGTCACTTGTTCTTGGGCTCCGAGATCAGAGCGCCGAGAGCCACGGGCGCACAGGCGATGACCGTAGCGCGCTGAGCCTCAGCCGTGAGACGAGTGGCTGGTTCGTTGACGCGGTTCGAGCAGATCAGAAACGATGCTGCTGAGACATTGCGTAGCGGTGCGATCGTCAAGAGTGGCGCGGTCTCCATGTCGACGGCGAGTGCGCCGCGGGCCGCCCAGAGCGCAGCGCGTCCCGCGCCAGGATCGTAATAGGCGTCGGTGGTGGCGACGAGACCGACGCGCATCTTGACGCCCGCGTGTTTTGCGTCGTGAACGGCAGCGTGCACGATTTCGAAGTCGGCGAGTGGGGCGTGAGGCTCGTTGCCGACGTAGGTCTGGCTTGTGCCATCGGCGGGGATTGCGGCAGCAGCGCACAGAAAATCACCGGGCGCGACGAGCGGAGAGAGCGAGCCACAGGTACCGAGACGGACGATACGGCGTACGCCAAGTTGAATCAATTCTTCGATCACGATTGCTGCCGATGGCCCACCCATGCCTGTTGTCTGGATGCCGACAGTGCGCCCGTCGAAGGTGCCAACGTAGCCACGTAGACCGCGTGCGTCGGTGACAAGTCGTGCCTCGTCGAGTAATTCGTGGGCGATCAGTTCGGCGCGAGCGGGATCGCCGACAAGGAGTGCGTGCTCCCCATACGAGCCAGTTGAAGTAACGAGATGCTCAGGCATAACTGGCATCGTAGGCGCCGCGGTACCGTGTTGACATGTCCGATCTGATTGCCGTCACACCACTTCGCGCTGGCGGTGGTGCGATCGTGGCGCTCTCGGTGGCATCCGCGACGATGTTTGCGATCCCCTACTCGACGCAGGCGATCATGCCGGTGATCGGCGCGAGTCTCCAGGTTGGACCCGCCATGACCGGTCTCACAATCACGGTCGTCGTGATCGGGATTGCCTGTGGTGCATGGATTTTGGGTCCGCTCTCCGATCGCATCGGACGACGGCGCGTAATGCTTGGGTCGTGCGCCCTTTTGGCCGTGCCGACTGCATTGATTGCCGTCTCCAGTAGCATTGTCGAGCTCCTGATTTTGCGTTCGATCCAGGGCCTGCTGTTGCCAGGACTATTGACGGTCGCAACGGCCTACATCTACGAGGTATTTCCGACACACCGCGTGCCAACCGTCGTCGGTATTTACACGTCTGCGCTCGTACTCGGCGGGTTTCTGGGGCGAACATTACCGGCCTTACTGGTGGATGATTTGGGTTGGCGCTGGGCGCTCGGCATATTGGCGATTCCTGTCTTGATTAGTGCGGTACTGATTCGCTTCTTGCTGCCCATGGCGCCGCCACCACCGCGGGCGCGCTCACCATTGCGAGCTGTACGCGCGCACCTCAGTAACACGCCGCTGCTGCTCAATGCTTGCGCGGCTGGCTGCACATTCTTCGCCTTCGTAGGGTTGTTCTCGGTGATCGCTTACCGGCTCGAGTCCAGTGTCTTTGGTCTGACGCCGGTCCAGGTTGGTGTGTTCTATGTGGTCTGGTTGGTGGGTGCGTTCGCGCCATTTGCCGTTCGTCTGGCGGGACGGCACGGCCCCCGCCTGGTGCTGCCGATCTTTCCGGTGATTGGTGCGTTCGGACTTGCACTCGGGAGCATTCCGAGCCTCATCCCCACCATCATCGGATTGGCGATCCTCGCGGGCGGGTTGTTCTCGATGGTCGGTGTCGCCCAGTTACTCGTCCCACAATTGACGCTGCGTGATAGGGGAAGCGCGATGAGTCTGCATCTGACGATCTATTATCTGCTCGGTTCGCTCGGCCCATTTCTGCTCGGTGCGGCTTGGAGTTTTGCGGGCTGGACGGGTGCTGCGTTGCTCGCGCTCCTCGCGCTTGCAGCCGCATTCGTGTTGACGCTGTTGTTGCGTCGTTCGGTACCGCGTGGCGTAACACCCCTAGCCGAGCCAGAGCCAGTGCTATCGTGAGCCCACTGACGCCTACGCGTCGTTGACCTGACGGAGCAGTTTGAACCGGATCTTTCGTAACGCCGTATTCCCGATCATGGTCGTAATCCTGCTCGCGTTCCTTGCGCAGCGGCTGCTCCTCAACAACGACAAATCCGAGGCGCCGCCGAAGAACTGGTCGTCGATGCTGGCGGATATTAAGACGGATGACGTCAAATCGCTCGAGCAGAACACGGCTGCCAACAGCGTCAAGGTCACGATCAAGCCCGCTGTCAATGCTGCGGCTGATGCCGAGCCCGTTACCTACACCGTTGGCATTCCGGGAGACGAGGCATGGAATGAGGTGTACGACGCCCATAAGGACGCGATCAATATCACTGGTTCGGAGACGAAGGGGTCGTCGTGGGTCTCCATGCTGGTTGGTATCCTGCCGTTTGTACTGTTCCTCGGGTTATGGCTGTTTCTGATGAATCAGATGCAGGGTGGCGGCTCGCGTATGACGAGTTTCGGTAAGAGCAAGGCGAAGCGGATGGCGGTCGACTCGCCGAAGACGACCTTTAACGACGTCGCGGGCGCAGATGAGGCCGTTGAGGAACTGCAGGAGATCAAGGAGTTCCTCGAGAATCCCAAGAAATTCCAGGCGCTTGGCGCGAAGATTCCGAAGGGCGTACTCTTGTTCGGCCCTCCCGGGACGGGCAAGACGCTGCTGGCGCGCGCTGTTGCGGGCGAGGCGGGTGTGCCGTTCTTTTCGATTTCTGGTTCGGACTTCGTCGAGATGTTTGTCGGTGTTGGTGCGAGTCGTGTGCGAGACCTGTTCGAGCAGGCCAAGCAGAACGCGCCGTGCATCATCTTCATCGACGAGATCGATGCTGTCGGTCGCCATCGTGGTGCCGGTATGGGTGGAGGGCACGACGAACGCGAGCAGACGCTCAACCAGTTGCTCGTCGAGATGGACGGGTTTGAGGAGAGCGCGAACGTCATTTTGATCGCAGCCACGAACCGTCCCGACGTGCTGGATCCCGCGCTGCTTCGTCCGGGGCGCTTCGACCGGCAGATCGTCGTCGATCGTCCGGATCGCTCGGGTCGCGAAGCGATTCTCAAGGTCCATTCGAAAGATAAACCACTCGGCAACGACATTGATCTTGGTGTGCTGGCGGGTCAGACACCAGGCTTTACGGGCGCGGACCTTGCAAATCTGATCAACGAGTCTGCGCTTTTGACGGCGCGTGCCGGTAAGAAGACGATTTCGATGGTCGAGCTCGAAGAGGGCATCATGCGCGTGCTCGCCGGGCCTGAAAAGAAGACGCGCTTGTTGTCCGAAGCGGAGCGTCTGATCACGGCGTATCACGAGATGGGGCATGCGCTCGTTGGACACTTTCTCCCGAACTGCGATCCGGTCCACAAGATTTCCGTGATCTCCCGCGGCCAGGCGCTTGGCTACACGATTTCGCTGCCGATGGAGGACAAGTTTCTCGTCACGCGCGCGTCGCTCAATGACACGCTGGCGATGACGCTTGGTGGGCGCGCCGCTGAAGAACTCGTCTTCAACGAGGTCACGACCGGCGCATCGAATGACATCGAGAAGATTACAGCGACGGCGAAGGCGATGGTGATGCGTTACGGCATGAGCGAGAAGATTGGTCCGCGCACCCTTGGTCACGACCAGAGCAACCCGTTTCTTGGCCGCTCGTTCGGCGCCGAGGCAGATTACTCGCAGGAGATCGCCCGGGAGATCGACGATGAGGTCCGCCGCATTATCGAGGAGGCGCACACCCGCGCGCGCGCCTTGTTGATGGAGCAGATGGAGTCGTTGCATCGCCTCTCGAAGATCCTGCTCGACCGCGAGACGATCGATCGTAGTCAGTTCCTTAAGCTGCTCGATGGTGTCCCCGAGGACGAGGTATGGCCGGCCGAGGTAACGCAAGATGCGGCACCCGATCAGGCGGCGGATGCCCCGGGACGGTCGCTTGGTCGTCCGCGCATGTCGGGCTTCCCACTGCCGGCCCCGCCGGATGCTCCGCCCGCTGGGGCCTAGATTTCGTGGTGGGGGGCGGATGCCACAACCGCGCGGATGTGAGATCCGCCCCCTAAAACCGTCTGTCGAGCGTGGGCGTGTGTGGGGGGGGCGGATCTCACATCCGCGCGGTTGTGGCATCCGCCCCCCACCACGAAATCGCAGAGATTGGTGGTAGCGCGACGCCGAGTCCCCGACCTCCGGTAGGCTTCGGCACGAAGCGAGCGGTCCCCGCTTCGCGCTGCTTGTCGCACGATGCGCAGCGAACGATTTTTTGAAAGGAAGTGCCTCGTGGCAAAGTCCGGAATCCGTATCGCAGTCACGATGGCCTGCATCGAATGCAAAGAGCGGAACTATCAGACCAACAAGTCGAAGCGCAACACGCCCGACCGGATTGAACTGAAGAAGTTCTGTCGCCGCTGCGGCACGCAGACGGTGCATCGGGAGACCCGCTAAATCATCGTGGCCGAGGCCGACGACACTACACCCGCACCGCGGGATCGTGACGCTGAGCGTCGCGCGAAGCGTGCCGCTCGTGCAGCGCAAACGCGTCCGGCCAAAAGCCAGGCGGGTCGCACCACGGATCGTCAAGGTCTGCGCGGATTCGTGCGCGAGTGCGTGGCCGAGCTACAGCGCGTCCAGTGGCCCACCCGTCCCGTACTGCTCCAAGCAACCGCCGTCGTCATCGCGATGTGTTTCGTCGTCGGTATTTACCTGTACGCGCTCGATTCCCTGTTCTCTCGCCTCGCTGGCTGGCTCATCAACCAGCAGGCGGGGTAATCAACGAGGTCCAATACGCCATGTTCCGCTGGTACGCCATTCACACCTACTCGGGTCACGAGGACAAAGTCCGCCGCAACTTGGAGCAGCGCCGCCGCACCCAGCAGGGTGGCGACGGCTTGCGCCGCATCGTCGTGCCGACCGAGCATACGGTCGAGACACGAGACGGCAAGAAGGTCGAGAAGGAGAGTCGCGTGCTCCCCGGCTACGTGCTCGTCCAGATGGATTCGACACCCGAAGCCATCAGTCTCGTGCGTAACACGCCTGGCGTGACCGGTTTCGTTGGTGCACAAGGCAAGCGCGAGGAGATGACGCTCGTGCCGCTTGGTCAGGCAGAGATCGACAAGCTCCTGCGCATCGAGAGTGCTGAGGCCAAGCCGAAGGCTGTCGCCGAGTTCCAGCTCGGTCAGATGGTCAAAGTTACGTCGGGTCCGCTCGCCGATTTCGATGGCGAGATCATCGAGATCAATGTGGAGTCCTCGAAGCTCAAGGTCCACGTCTCGATCTTCGAGCGCCAGGTACCTGTTGAGCTCGGCTTCTCTGATGTGAAGCGGATCAGCTAGGACTCGTTTAGCATTCCGACTCGCACCGGGGCTTCTCGGTGCATGACAGTGGGAGCCCGGTACATCGGGCGTTTGCACCACAGGAGGTTCCGATGGCCAAAAAGATCGTTACCATCATCAAGCTCCAGATTCCCGCCGGACAGGCCAACCCTGCCCCGCCGGTCGGCCCCGCGCTCGGTCAGCACGGCGTCAACATCATGGACTTCTGTAAGGCGTTCAACGCCGAGACGCAGAGTTCGCAGCAGGGCCGGATTACGCCCGTCGAGATCTCGGTCTATGAGGATCGCTCGTTTACCTTCATCACGAAGACGCCGCCCGCGGCCGTCCTGATCAAGGAAGCCCTAAATCTGACAAGCGGGTCGGCTGTGCCGCACCGCGACAAGGTCGGCACACTCAGTCAGGCGCAGCTCCGCTCGATCGCCGAGACGAAGATGCCTGATCTGAATGCCAACGATATTGAAGCCGCGATGGAGATCATCGCCGGCACCGCCCGTTCGATGGGCGTGGAGGTAAGCGCATGAGTGGCAAGCGCATGACCGCAGCCCGCGCCAAGGTTGAGCGCGAGCGTCTCTACCAGCCGATCGACGCGTTTCGGCTCCTGAAGGAGCTTGAGACGGCGAAGTTCGACGAGACTGTTGAGGTGCACTTTCGCCTCGGCATCAACGTCCGTCACGCGGAAGAACAGCTGCGTGGCACCGTCATGCTGCCGCATGGCACCGGCTCGAATGCCCGTGTCGCCGTCTTCGCCCAGGGCGAGAAGGCCGCTGAGGCCGAGGCCGCTGGCGCCGACATCGTCGGTGGTGACGACCTTGCTCAGCGTATTCTCGATGGCTTCGACGACTTCGATGTCACCGTCGCCACGCCCGACATGATGGTCGTCGTCGGTAAACTCGGGCGCGTCCTTGGACCCTCCGGCAAGATGCCGAACCCGAAGACTGGCACCGTCACGATGGACATCAAGAAGGCCGTCGAGGACATCAAGAAGGGCAAGATTGAGTACCGCACGGACCGCACCGGTATCGTGCATGTCCCGCTGGGTAAAAAGTCGTTCGCCGACCGCGAGCTCGGCGAGAACTATGCGACCGTGCTCGAGGAGATCCTGCGCGCCAAGCCGGCGTCGACCAAGGGTCGCTACATCAAGTCTATTGTCCTCAGTTCCACAATGGGACCGGGCATCAAAATCGATCCGTCGCGCATTCGCGACGTGCTCGAGGAGACGATCGCCTAACCGCGATTCGTTTCTTCCACTCTGCGTCCTGTCGCCAAGGACCGCCGGCACCACCCCATCGTGGGGTAGAGAAGACCGGCGCAGGCGGTGTGTCACCACGAAACCAGCCGACCACGGTCGCGCCCTTCGTCGTGTCCGCCGTCCATACGGCGGGCACGTATACGAAAGGAGGTGATACACCATGTTGAAAGAGCGAAAAGAAGAGGTCATCAACGAACTTGAGCAGCAGCTCAACTCGGCGACCTCGATGATCGTCACGGATTACCGTGGACTCGGCGTGCAACAGATTGCCGCAGTGCGCGATGCACTGCGACCACTGGGTGCGTCGTTGTTGGTTTCCAAGAACACGCTGGCGCGCATTGCGGCGCAGCGTGCCGGTGTTGAGGGACTGCTCGAGTTCCTCTCCGGGCCGACGGCGATCGCGTTCTGCGATGGCGATGCTGCTCCGGTTGCCAAGGCGCTTGCCAAGGCGGCGAAGGAGACAGATATTCTGAAGATCAAGGGTGGCCTGATTGATGGGTCGGTCCTCGATCAGAACGCAATTACGGTGCTCGCATCGCTGCCCCCCCGCGAGCAGTTGCATGCACAGCTCGTGTACGCGCTGGCTAGTCCGATTACCGGGCTCGCAAGCACGCTCGCAGCAATTCCACGCGCTCTCGCGATCGTGTTGGATCAGGTCGAAAAGCAAAAAGCCGCGGCGTAAGCCGTCGGTTCATCACACTGCAATCAAGGAGAAAAGGTCATGGCTATGACCCCCGATCAGATGATCGAAGAAATCAAGGCAATGAACGTCATGGACCTCGCGTCCCTCGTCAAGGCCATTGAGGAAGAGTTCGGCGTTTCCGCTGCTGCTGCTGTCGCTGTTGCGGCGCCGGCTGCTGGTGGCGGCGAGGCTGAGGCCGTCGAGGAGAAGTCGTCGTATGACGTCTTCCTTGCCGAGACTGGCTCGCAGAAGATCCCCGTGATCAAGGTGATCCGCACGGCGACGGGCTTGGGTCTCAAGGAGGCCAAGGATATCGCTGATGGTGCACCTGCCATGGTCAAGGAGGGTGTCCCGACGGCGGATGCCGAGAAGATCAAGGCCGATCTCGAAGAGGCTGGCGCAACCGTCGAGCTTCGCTAAAGCGCGTGGCTGTTCCCGCCGCGGCGGGAGTGATCGTCCAGAGGGCTCCGGGGAAACCCGGGGCCCTCTGGTGTTTTAGGGGTGCTCGCTGGGCTTGTCGCTGTCAATACCCTTGAGTAGGTCGGCGATGCCCTCGGCCGCGCTGCTTTCTCTGGCGAGGAACGTGCCGATCTCACTGATTGTGCTCATCAGTGGCGAAGGGAAGATCACGGTCGAGTTCTTGTCGACAGAGATGTCGACGAGTGTCTGGAGGTTGCGCAGCTGTAGTGCGAGTGGGTGAGCCATCATCACGTCGGCGGCGCGGGCGAGTTCTCCTGCAGCCAGTGCCTCGCCTTCTGCGGCGATGATCTTGGCGCGCTTCTCGCGTTCGGCTTCGGCCTGGCGGGCCATCGCGCGCTTCATTGTGTCGGGTAGTTGAATGTCTTTGAGTTCGACGAGTGTGACTTGCACGCCCCAGCTTTCGGTGGCGCGGTCGAGGATGTCGGCGATGTCGGCGTTGATGCGTTCGGTTTCGGCGAGCGTCTCGTCGAGGGTGTGTTTTCCGACGACTTTGCGGAGCGTGGTTTGTGCGATCTGGCCGATTGCCGAGCTGACGTCTTCGATTGCGACGACAGATTTGATCGCGTCGACGACGCGGTAGTAGGCGACGGCAGAGATGTCGACGGAGACGTTGTCGCGTGTGATGATGCCTTGACTCTGGATTGGCAGTGTGATGATGCGCATGGAGACCTTGTCGAGCCGATCGACGATCGGGATGATGATCACGAGTCCTGGCTCGAAGGGTGTGGCTCGTACTTTGCCGAGCCGGAAGCGCACACCTCGCTCGTACTGGGTAACGACGCGAATCGTGCCGGCAGCGAGCAGCAGGACAGCGATCACGATAACAGTGATCAGGATGATGCTGGTGTTCATGGGGTGCCTCGTCGGTTGGGCGTGGGCAGGCCCTTGACCGCCGCGCAGTTTGTGATCGTGCGCCGAGCGGTAGCGGGCCTCATAGACGCAGAGTATACTCCTTAGCCGTCAGGGAACAGCGACTTGGCAGACGATCGACGCGCGCTCGGCGAGGTCTCGATCAAATGTGGCGAGGGGTGCGCCGATCAGGCGCGCGAGCGCAACGTATTCGGCGGCCTCAGTGCGGGGATAGTTGAGGAGGTCGGCGACGCGCCAAGCCTCCTCGCCGAGTTGGGGGTGGCCGAGTTCGGTGATCGGCGCGCGGTCGAGTGCACGCCGCATGCGGCGCGCCTCGATCGTGGGGATCACGCCGCGGCGTGCCAGATCGTGCAGCAGTGAGCGACACTCGGACCAGAGCAAGGGAGGGGCGACGAGGTCGTCGCTGCCCGCACTCGTCCAGGCGGGGCGCGCAGCCAGCATTGGTAGCACGACGGTTGGGTCGACGACCAGCATCTAGGCGGGCAGCTTGCGTCCACCGCGCGCACGCCGCAACTCGCCGACCCAGTCTGGTTGGCGTGTTTCCCAACTCGTGCGCGCCCAGCCTGCAGGCAGCTCGTGCGTCGGGCGAGCGAGCAGCGCGTCAAGCTCTTCCTGATGCACCCAGAGACGGCCGTCGCTGCGGTGGGCGGCCAGGCGCCCGCTGCGTACCCAGCGACGGATCGTCTCGGCACCGCGCCCCGAATGATCGGCTGCTTGGCGTATTGTCAACACCACTATATGCTACACCTTTCTGGGGCGATGGCGTTGATCTGCTGGACGGCGACGACTCCAGACGCTACCTTCTGGAGGTCCGCAGGCTCCGCCCCGGTACGGGTGCAGCATGGTTTCGCGGGCTTCTGGTAGTGTGCGCCTTCGCTCGCCGTACGTCCACGGTCGAGTTCCGTCGCACACCTTCCACCTTGAGGAGGGCCCGTGGCCTCTGCCAAGCCCCGTTCGAAGCGTCAGCGCCGTAATTTCTCTCACCTTGAGAAGACTCCGGCTGCCCGCATCCTTGAACTTCCCAATCTGATTGACATCCAGCGCGCCTCCTTCAAAAAGTTTATGGAGACGGGTATTCGCGAGGTGATCAGTGACATCTCGCCGATCGAGGACTACACCGGAACGCTCGCCGTCGAGTTCGGAGACCACGTCCTCGAGCCCCCGGTAATCAGCGAGCGCGAGTGTCGCGAAAAGGATAAGAGTTTCGAGTCGGGCCTCTTTATGACGGTCTCGTTCGTCAACAAGGAGACGGGTGAGATCCGCGAGCAGCGGGTTTTCATGGGCAACTTCCCGCAGATGACGGCTGCGGGCACCTTCATCATCAATGGCACCGAGCGCGTCGTGGTGACGCAGCTCGTGCGATCTCCGGGCGCGTACATCATGGAGCCAAAGGATCCGGCGAAGCAGGTCTTTATTGCGAACCTGATGCCGCAGCGCGGCTCGTGGCTCGAGCTCGAGATCGATAAGAAGGGCCTGGTCTCTGCGCGTATCGATCGCAAGCGTAAGCTGCCGGTGACGACGCTGCTGCGCGCCCTGCCCGACGTCGACGCGACGACAGGGGAGATCTTTGACACGCATAGCGACGAAGGTATCCGCAACCTGTTCCGCGATCCGGAAACGGGAGAGCCGAACCTGTTCATCGATTTGACGCTCGAGAAGGATCTGGCCAAAACGCACGACCAAGCATTGATCGAGGTCTTCAAGAAGCAGCGTCCGGGCGAACCACCGACGATCGACAACTCGCGCAAACTGTTTAACACGCTCTTCTTCGATCCGAAGCGCTACGACCTGACGCGCGTCGGTCGGTACAAGTTGAACTCGCGTCTTGGCGTCGACGTCGATCCCGACACGCGCGTGCTGACGCACCGCGATCTGATCGAGCTCGTGCGCCGCATCGTGCGCCTGCCGATCATGCTTGGCGTCGACCCAGAGACCCGCGACTTCGCAGATTCGTGTCGTGAGATTCAGCGCTCCGACGAGGTCGCTCACGAGCTTGACGAGTACGAACACTTTGGTAATCGGCGGCTCCGTACCGTGGGTGAACTCGTGCAAGAGGCATTCCGTGTCGGTCTTTATCGCATGGAGCGCGTCGTCAAGGAGCGTATGACGACAGAAGAGGTCGACACGATTACGCCGCAGACGATCATCAACATTCGTCCAGTGGTGGCGTCGTTGAAGGAGTTCTTTGGCTCCTCGCAGCTATCCCAGTTTATGGATCAGACGAACTCGCTGTCCGGTCTGACGCACCGCCGCCGCCTATCGGCGCTCGGTGCTGGTGGTCTGACGCGCGAGCGCGCGCCGATCGAGGTCCGCGACGTGCACCCGACCCATTACGGCCGCATGTGCCCGATCGAGACGCCAGAAGGTCCGAACATCGGCCTGATTGGCTCGCTCTCGTCGTATGCGACCGTCTCCGAGTTTGGTTTTGTGCAGTCGCCGTACCGCATCGTCAAGAATGGTGCACTGACGAAGGAAGTCGTCTATGTCGACGCCTCCCAAGAGCAGACGCATCGGATCGCCCAGTCCGACACGCCGTTGGATGCCAAGGGCAACCTGCTCGGCCCACTCGTCACGGTGCGTACGCGTGGTGGCGACCTCGCGCAGGTTGCACCGGCCGAGGTCACCCTGATGGACGTCGCGCCCGAGCAGTTGGTTTCGGTCGCCACGGCGCTGATCCCGTTTCTCGAGCACGACGACGCTAATCGCGCCCTGATGGGTTCGAACATGATGCGTCAGGCAGTGCCACTGCTGGTCTCGGAGGCGCCTGTCATCGGCACGGGTCTCGAGGGTCGCGCCGCAGTTGACACGGGTGACGTCGTGATCGCCGAGCATGCTGGCGTGATCAGCCACGTCGATGCCGACAGCATCACGGTCAAGACTGCGGATGGCGAAGACCGCTATCTGCTGATTAAGTTCATGCGCTCAAACCAGGGCACGCTGATCCATCAGAAGCCGATCGTCCTCGAGGGCGACAAGATTACTGTGGGGCAGGTTTTGGCCGATGGCAGCGCGTCCGAAGAGGGCGAGCTCGCACTCGGTAAAAACATGCTGGTGGCCTTCATGGCGTGGGAGGGCTACAACTTTGAGGACTCGATCATCCTGTCCGAGCGCATCGTTAAGGACGATGTGCTCTCGAGCATCCATATTGACGAGTACGAGGTCGATGCCCGCTCGACAAAGCTCGGTGACGAAGAGTTGACCCGCGACATCCCGAACCGCTCGGAGGAGTCGCTGCGCGACCTCAACGAGATGGGCGTGATTCGCGTCGGTGCCGAGGTTGGCTCTGGCGATCTGCTCGTCGGTAAGGTCACCCCGAAGGGCGAAACCGAGCTGACCGCAGAAGAGAAGCTGATCCGAGCGATCTTCAAGGAGAAGGCGCGCGAAGTGCGCGATACCTCGCTCAAGGTGCCACACGGCGACGGCGGTAAGGTGATCGACGTCAAGACCTTCGATCGCGAAGATGGTGACGAACTCAATGCCGGCGTTAATCAGCTGGTCCGTGTCTATGTTGCGAAGAAGCGCAAGATCTCGGAAGGCGACAAGCTTGCAGGGCGCCACGGCAACAAGGGCGTGATCTCCAAGATCGTGCCCGAAGAGGACATGCCGTTCCTTGCGGATGGTCGTCCCGTCGACATGATTCTCAACCCGCTGGGCGTGCCAAGTCGCATGAATATCGGGCAGATTCTCGAGACGCACCTTGGCTTTGCTGCCAAGTACCGCTCGGACGGTGACCTGAATCCACCGGAATGGATCTCCACGCCGGTCTTCGACGGTGCGACTGTCGAAGAGGTCGATAACGAACTGTTCAACTGGATCCAAAATCACAAGGATTCCCCGGTCAAGCTCGAGCATAGTGACGAGAAGGGCCGCCGGGTGTCCGGCAAAGTCCAACTCTGGGACGGCAAGACGGGCGAGCCGTACGACCAGAAGGTCACCGTCGGTTATATGTACATCCTCAAGCTGCTGCATCTTGTCGACGACAAGATCCATGCGCGTTCGACGGGCCCCTACTCGCTTGTCACACAACAGCCGCTGGGTGGTAAGGCGCAGTTCGGTGGTCAGCGCTTCGGGGAGATGGAAGTCTGGGCACTCGAGGCGTATGGCGCCGCCCACACCCTGCAGGAGATGCTGACGATCAAGTCGGACGATACGATCGGCCGCGTCAAGGCCTACGAGGCGATCGTCAAGGGCGAGAACATTCCCGAGCCGTCCGTCCCGGAGAGCTTCAAGGTGCTGCTGAAGGAGATGCAGTCGCTCGCACTCAACGTGCGGCCGATGCGTTCTGACGGTCGCGATGTGGCGATCTCGGAGGAAGATGACGAGCTCGTCCGCGCCGCGGAAGAGCTCGGTGTGGACCTGTCTGCCGATCGCGTTGCTGGAGCCAGCGACGCGGACGAGGGGGATGCGCCGATCGAGGGCGACGACATCAAGGAGGACGATGTCGATGTACCCGCGGCAGATGCAGTGCTCGGCAGCATCGAGGACATCTCGATTGAAGCCAGTCCTGACCCTGAAGATGACGACGCTCTCGCGCTTGGCGCGGGGGACGATGCCGAGGAGGGGGCTCTGTAAGGCGCCTCGGCGACTTCCAGGACCCCACTTCAAAAGGAGCTATTGACATGATTGACGTCAGCGATTTCGATTACATCAAGATCGGTCTTGCCTCGACCAAGGACATCCAGTCCTGGTCGTCGGGCGAGGTCACCAAGCCGGAAACGATCAACTACCGCACCCTCAAGCCGGAGAAGGATGGGCTCTTCTGCGAGCGCATCTTCGGGCCGACGCGGGATTGGGAGTGCTACTGCGGTAAGTACAAGCGCGTCCGCTACAAGGGCATCATCTGTGAGCGCTGCGGCGTTGAGGTAACGCGCCAGAAGGTGCGTCGCGAGCGGATGGGGCATATCGACTTGGCTGCGCCCGTGTCGCACATCTGGTTCTTCAAGGGTGTGCCGAGTCGCATTGGTTATCTGCTCGACATCGCGCCGAAGGATCTCGAGAAGGTCTTGTACTTCGCCGCACATATCTGCACGCATGTCGATGAGGAGGCCCGTGCGGCCGACCTGTCGGAGTTGGAGCGTAAGATCGTTGCGGAGCGCGACGAGCTCGAGGCAGAGCGCGAGGAAGAAGTTGGTCGCGTCGGCGAGCGCCTGATGCGCCGCCGCAAGTACATCGCGACCGGTTCGGAAGACGGCTTCGACGATGACGACGAGTACTGGGCCCGCATGCTCAACGCATGGGCCGAAGAGCAGGGCTTCAATCTGGCAGAAGATCGCCAAGCTGCAGGTGGCCTGCTGGCCGAGGTCGCCACGCAGATGGAGGCGATGGACAAGAAGCGCACGGCCGACACGATTCATCGGCTCGCCGTCCGCGAAGATCGCAACCTGACACCAAAGGAGATCGACGCCGTCGCTGCAGTTGCCGCCGACGCTGTCAAGATCCTCAAGGAAGAGATCAACCGTGTTCGCGAAGGCAAGGGTGCGCAGAAGAGTGCGGGTCGTCGCGCACTCGAGGCTGCGGCTGCATTCCTCGCCGGTGATGACTCCGCCAAGGGTGCTGATGTGCTCGTCGAGAAGCTGACGGGCAGCACGCGTACCCGCAAGGAGCTCGACAAGGCGCGCGGCCTCGGTAATGGCCTGCTGGCCGACATTATCCGGCTCGCCCCGGACTCGACGGCGCGCCAGCTCGATGTGAAGGAGCTCGCCAACGATCTTTGCCTGAAGGCCTCCGGCAAGATGACGCGCGAGGATCATCGTCGCATCGAGGAGTGGACTGCCAAAGTCACCGAGATGCTGAAGGATGCCGAGCAGCGCAAGAAGGACGGCCACGAGCTGTACGACGAGCGCCTCGAAATGCTGGATCTGGCGTGGCAGAAGTTCCAGGACATCAAGCCGAAGGAAGTGATCGGCGACGAGAAGGTCGCGCGCGAGCTGAAGGATCGGTTCGCCTCCTCGTGGGGCTTCGGTGAGTACATCGGTCTCGGCATGGGTGCCGAGGCGGTGCGTGACCTGCTCTCGCGTGAGGACATCCCGCAGCTAGTCGAGGAACTCAAGGAGCAGATCGCGACGGGTAAGGGCCAGAAGCAGCAGCGCGCGATCAAGCGCCTGAAGGTCGTCTCCGCGTTCCACAAGAGCGAGCAACGGCCTGATTGGATGATCCTCGAGGTGATTCCGGTAATTCCGCCAGAGCTTCGACCAATGGTCCAGCTCGATGGTGGGCGCTTTGCTACCTCCGACCTCAACGACCTCTACCGCCGCGTCATTAACCGCAACAACCGCCTCAAGCGCCTGCTTGATCTCGGTGCGCCGGGGATCATCGTCAACAACGAGAAGCGCATGCTGCAGGAGGCCGTCGACGCACTCTTCGACAATGGTCGCCGAGGTCGCGCGGTGACGGGTCCGGGTAATCGCCCGCTCAAGTCGCTGTCCGACATGCTCAAGGGCAAGCAGGGACGCTTCCGTCAGAACCTGCTCGGCAAGCGCGTCGACTACTCGGGTCGCTCGGTGATCGTCGCGGGCCCGCGACTCAAACTGCACCAGTGTGGTCTGCCGAAGTTGATGGCACTCGAGCTCTTCAAGCCGTTCATCATGAGCCGGCTCGTCGAGCGCAAGGCTGTGCCGAACATTAAGGCCGCCAAGCGCATGGTCGAGACGATGGAAGGCGATGTTTGGGATGTCCTCGAAGAGGTCATTACGGAGCATCCAGTCCTGCTCAATCGCGCACCAACCCTCCATCGGCTGGGTATCCAGGCGTTCGAGCCTGTGCTGATCGACGGCAAGGCAATTCAGGTGCACCCGCTCGTCTGTCACGCCTTCAACGCGGACTTCGACGGTGACCAGATGGCCGTGCACGTGCCCCTCAGTGTCGAGGCGCAGGCGGAAGCCCGCCTCTTGATGTTGTCGGCGCATAACATCCTCTCGCCGGCCAATGGGCGTCCGCTCGCCACGCCGTCGCAGGACATGGTGATCGGGCTCTACTACCTGACGTATGCGAGCTTCGATTCGCATGCGTTGCAGGCGAAGCTCGATGCGGGTGGTTCGAGCAAGGACGTCGGCTCGCACGGCACGTTCTCGACGGCCGAAGAGGTCCAGATCGCGCTCGACCATAAGCGGATTCCGCTGCAGGGCGCAATTATTCTCCGCGGCGAGGGTGGGGTCCGTAAGGTCACCACAGCGGGCCGAGCGATCCTGAACTACGAACTACGGATCGCCTTGCAGCAGCAGCTTGGTCGCGAACTCGACGAGGACGATGTCGAAGAGGTCACGACCGCGTTGACGAAGCGCGAGATCACGGACTTTGTGACGACGCTCGTGGACCGTCATGGTCCGTCCGAGGTCGCGATGGTGCTTGACACGATCAAGGACCTCGGCTTCACGTATGCGACCCAGTCGGGCGTGTCGATTTCGAAGAACGACATCGTCACGCCGCCCGAGAAGCAGTCGATTATTGACGATTACGAGAAGCGTGTCGAGAAGGCGCAGACCCAGTACGACGATGGTCTCGTGACCGAGCAGGAACGCCACCGCAAGGTCGTCCAGCTCTGGAACGAGGCAACCGAGGCTGTTGGTGAGAAGGTCAAGGACACGTTCTGGGAGATGAACCCCGTCTACATGATGGCCAACTCTGGTGCCCGCGGCTCGTTTAAGCAGATCCGTCAGCTGGCTGGTATGCGTGGCCTGATGGCGAATCCGAAGGGCGAGATCATCGAGCGACCGATCAAGGCTAACTTCATGGAAGGCCTCAACGTCCTCGAGTACTTCATCTCGACGCACGGTGCCCGCAAGGGCCTCGCGGATACGGCGCTTCGTACGGCCGACTCGGGGTATCTGACGCGGCGACTAGTCGACGTTTCGCAGGACGTGATCGTTCGCGAAGAGGACTGTGGCACGGATCGTTTCGTCGAAGTACCCGCGTTTATGGATCGCCGCCCGGTCTACGAGGCCCGTCACGGTGCCATTGTGCGTCGCTCGGCGGTGCTCGATGTTCGTCCGAGCGATCAGCTCGCCGGACGCGTGCTGGCGCAGGATGTCAAGATCGGTGGTGGCGATACGCTGCCGGCTGGTACGCCGATCAGTCGTTCCTTCGCGATGGAGCTCTTCGAGGAGAATCAGCGCCACGTGCTCAGCGTCCTCGAACAGGTCGATGCGGATCTCGCAGCGGCGGGTAAGCAGCCCGATCCAATCGCACTCGCCAAGACTGTTGGTCTGAAGGATCTCGCCGAGGTCTTCAAGCGCGAGTCGAAGGGTGAGGATCCGTACTTCACGCTCGAGGCTGTTGACGACATGAAGAATCCGGAGAAGTTTCTCCGGCGTCTCGAAGAAGAGGGCTATCCGTCCAAGCCGCATGCTGATCGTGATGCCGAAGAGATTCGGATCTTGCAGTTGCGGACGCTGGTCTGGGCGCTCAACGAGAAGATCGACAGTGAGTGCACTGTGCCGGTGCGTAGTGTGTTGACGTGCAACGCTGAGATTGGCGTGTGTGCAGCCTGTTACGGCGTCTCGCCGGCGACGGGTTCCCGTTCGGAGGTGGGCGACGCAGTTGGCATCATCGCTGCTCAGTCGATCGGCGAGCCGGGTACCCAGTTGACGATGCGCACGTTCCACACGGGTGGTGTTGCAGGTTCGGACATCACGCATGGCCTGCCGCGCGTCGTGGAGCTCTTCGAAGCGCGTAATCCGAAGATGCCGGGTGCTGTTGCTCACGTCGATGGTCGCGTGATTCGTCGCGCCAAGTTGACGGGACAGTTCGTTTTTGTCCTGCCGCTCCGCGATGACATCGAGGTGCGCGAGGTTAAGGGCGAAGGCACGGTCATCTTCTATCGGGGCGAGCGCATGACGCGGACCTTGCATGAATGGTTGACGAAGGGCATCCCGTACTCGCGCTCCGCTGAGGAGATCGTCGAGGACGGCCAGATCGTCGTGCGCGGCCAGCAGGTCGTTAACGGCGTGCTCTCGCCGCCGGACCTGATGGCTTCGGGTCTCGATCGAGCAACGCGGTATCTGACCGAAGAGGTCCAGCGTGTGTACCGCGACCAGGGCGTAGAGATCAACGACAAGCACATCGAGGTGATTGCGCGTCAGATGACGCGTCGTGTGCTCGTAGACTTCCCTGGCGACACGCACTACCTGCCGGGTCAGTACGTGGAGGTCTCCGAGTTCGCGGCGGCGCGTAAGGCACTCGAGAAGAAGAAGACCAAGGCCAAGAAGACCGAGGTACCGACGGGTGACCAGCAGGTGCTTGGTATCACGAAGGCCTCGTTGGCGACTGAGAGTTTCCTCTCGGCGGCGTCGTTCCAAGAGACGACGAAGGTGCTGACGGATGCTGCGATTGAAGGCAAGATCGATAATCTGCTAGGCCTCAAGGAGAACGTCATCATCGGCAAGCTGATCCCGGCTTCGACGGGTCTCAAGCAGTACTGCAATATTGAGATTGAGCCGCGTGAGCCGTGGTCGCCGGATATCATCGGCACCGCATGGTTCGAGGATGATCTTGGTACGACGGGTGAGGAGATCGAGCCGATGATCGGCCTCGAGGAGCGTCTTGACGGCGACGGCGGTCTCCGTAGCTAGCTGTTCGAGTTCGTGATGGGGTCATGACTGGACAAAGGGGTCTGACCCCTTTGTCCAGTCATGACCCCATCACGAAATCCGCCCCCATCACGAAACCGAGCCTGGGGTTGCAGCGCGTGGCCGCGCTC
>Ga0105051_10000054_pt1 | contig 117582 bp, 106 predicted proteins | sample FRY02_FD_78383 | JGI IMG/M metagenome (GOLD analysis project Ga0105051, IMG submission 78383) | Freshwater microbial communities from Lake Fryxell liftoff mats and glacier meltwater in Antarctica - FRY-02 (megahit assembly) | ecosystem: Environmental > Aquatic > Freshwater > Ice > Glacier... | reverse complement strand
TAGCGTCGTGCTGATTAGCGTCAAACCTTTCAGTGTCTTTTGTTTGCTTGTCTGCAGTGCTTGCCAAGGTCTCAGGCAAAGCCATTTCATTCGCTAAAAGTTCAGGGGGCAAATCGTTTGGCCCAATGCTTTGGCCAGGGGCCATGACGGTTAGCCAATGGCAAAAATTTTCAAGTTGTCGAACATTGCCTGGGTAATCAAATGCTTTTAAAACGTCTAATGCCTTGGGTGTAAGCACTTTAGCCGGTATGTTGAGCATACGTGCGCTGTTTATTAAAAAGTACCGTGCGAGCAATTCAATATCGTCACGACGCTCACGTAGCGCAGGTAAGCGTAAGCGAATAACGTTTAAGCGATGAAATAAATCTTCGCGAAACTTTCCTTGCAATACGAGTTGCTCAAGCGGTTGATGGGTGGCTGCGATGATACGAACATCAACTTTGATGGCCTGTGTTCCCCCTACCCTGTAGAACGTGCCTTCAGATAAAACACGCAATAGACGTGTTTGTAATTCAAATGGCATGTCACCAATTTCATCTAAAAATAGAGTGCCTGAGCTGGCTTCCTCAAAACGACCGCGTCGCAGTGTACTGGCGCCAGTGAAAGCCCCTCGCTCGTGGCCAAACAACTCAGCCTCTAAAAGGTCACGAGGTATTGCCGCAGTATTAAGCGCAACAAAAGGGTTTGATGAACGTGCGCTATGGTTATGTAGCGCCTTAGCAACTAACTCTTTACCCGTGCCAGACTGCCCTGTAATTAAAACGGTAACGCTTGATTGTGCCAAGCGACCAATGGCCCGAAAAACCTCTTGCATGGCGGTTGATGAAGACTGAGTTAACAGTGTGGTGGGCGCACCCTGCTGGGTTGGTAGTTCGACAGATGCCTCATTGATAAGCCCCTCAGCGTTAGGCTCAGGTTGTGCACGTAATTGGGCATCTTGCAACGCACGGCTCACTAAAGACACGGCTTCGTTTATATCAAAAGGTTTAGCAAGAAAATCAAAAGCACCGTCTTGAAAAGCCGTTACCGTACTTTGTAGATCAGTATGAGCTGTCATGATGATGACGGGCAAGTCAGGAAAACGGGCTTTGATTTTTTTTAGTAAAACCAAACCGTTCATACCGGGCATACGAATATCGGTCACAATCGCAGCAGGCACATCGGTATCTAACGCCTCTTGAACGTCTTGTGCCCCTGCAAAGCTTACTGTTTGAATGCCAGCCTTTTCAAGGGCTTTTTCAAGTACCCAACGAATACCTTGGTCATCATCAACTATCCAGACGGGTTTCATGTTTGCTCCAGCGGCAGCATCATACGAAATTCGGTGCATTGAGCACGCGAATCAAACTCAATGACACCACCATGTTGTTGAACAAGGTCTTGGGCAATGCTAAGCCCCAGACCAGAACCTCCCTCGCGACCCGTAACAAGGGGGTGAAAAATACGATCATGTAATGACTCGGGCACACCAGGGCCATTATCAATAACTGAAACAACCACGGCTAACTTGTGTTGACGGTTACGCAGTGCGACACGTCTAGCAACCCGCGTTCTGATGACAATATGGGGTGTTGCCGTCAGGGGTTCAGTGGTGAGCTCTTGGGCAGCGTTACGCGCCACATTGAGCAGTGCTTGAACCAATCGTTGCGAATCACCCCGTATATTAGGTATGGACGCATCATAATCACGTGTGAGCTTGACCGACGGAAACTCAGCTTGTATTAAAGCGGCAACGCGGTCGCACACCTCGTGAATGTTGAGGCTTTCCCATTCACGCGGTTGCGTTTGTGGAACGGCCAATCGATCAACTAAAGCTTGAAGCCGATCAGCTTCAGAAATAATAACTTGCGTGTATTCAGTTAAACGTTGATCAGGTAGCTCAGCCTCAAGTAACTGTGCTGCACCGCGAAGACCACCCAAAGGGTTTTTAATTTCGTGCGCTAAATTACTGAGCAATGCGTGTTGTGTATTAATTTCATCTATTAAGCGTTGGGTTCGGTCAACCACTACGCGGTGCTCAACGGCTTTAATCTCAATGATGGCGGCCCAAGGTTGCTGAATGAGACTCATGGTTGTGAGCGACACTTCAACGTGGTCTCTTGGTCGGCTGAGTACCGCACCTTGACGACGCCCCTGTAAAACACCGATGCATGCTAAATGTATTGATTGAGCCAGATCAGCATCATGTTCAAACAGGCTGATTGCCATTTGACCCAAAATGTGTCGTTTAGATCGGCCTAGCAATTCTTGTGCTGCTGTATTACATTCTTGAACGCCACCATCTTGATTTAGAAGCAAGACAGTGGTTGAGAGCAGATCAAGTACGTGCGTTTGAATCATTTGAATTGGGGCGAGGTTTGTTTATAAACCTCGCACCCACCTACTTATTAACAGCGTTCAAATTAGAGGCTGTAATACATGTCAAACTCGATTGGGTGAGTTGTCATGCGTAAACGAGTAACCTCTTGCATTTTTAAATCAATGTAGGCATCAAGCATTTCATTGCTAAACACACCACCACGCGTTAAGAACTCACGATCATTGTCAAGCGCTTCGAGCGCTTGTTCAAGCGAGTTACAAACGGTTGGAATCTTTGCGTCTTCTTCTGGTGGCAAATCGTACAAGTTTTTATCAGCGGGGTCACCCGGGTGAATTTTATTTTGAACACCATCAAGACCAGCCATCATTAAAGCTGAAAACGCCAAGTAAGGGTTAGCTAATGGGTCTGGAAAGCGGGCTTCAACGCGACGGCCTTTAGGGTTGCTAACGTAAGGAATACGAATAGACGCTGAACGGTTGCGAGCTGAATAAGCCAACTTTACCGGTGCTTCATAATGTGGAACCAAACGCTTGTAAGAATTTGTACCAGGGTTAGTAATGGCATTGAGTGCGCGTGCATGTTTGATAATGCCACCGATGTAATACAAAGCAAATTCAGACAAACCGGCGTAACCATTACCAGCAAATAAGTTTTGCCCATCTTTCCAGATTGATTGATGAACGTGCATACCTGAACCGTTATCACCCACAATCGGTTTAGGCATAAATGTTGCCGTTTTACCGTAAGCGTGGGCAACGTTATGAACGGTGTATTTAAGTATTTGTGTCCAGTCAGCGCGCTGTACCAAGGTGCTAAATTTTGTACCGATTTCTTGTTGACCTGCACCGGCCACTTCGTGGTGATGCACTTCAACCGGCACGCCCTGCTCTTCTAAAAGTAAGCACATTTCAGAACGCATGTCTTGGAATGAATCAACCGGAGGGACGGGGAAGTAACCACCCTTAACACGCGGACGATGACCCATATTGCCACCCTCAGAATCAAGGTTGGTTGACCAGCTTGCTTCGTCAGATTTGATCTTGACTGAAGAGCCAGACATGTCATCGCTCCAGGTGACGCCATCAAAAACGAAAAATTCTGGCTCGGGGCCAAAGTAAGCCGTATCGCCTAAGCCACTTGATTTGAGGTAAGCCTCGGCACGACGTGCCAATGAACGGGGGTCGCGGTCATACCCTTTCATATCTGACGGTTCAACCACATCACACGTCAAAATGAGGGTGCCTTCGTCGCGAAATGGGTCTAAGTGAGCAGTACTTAAGTCAGGTAAAAGCAACATGTCAGAGGCTTCAATGCCTTTCCAACCCGCAATCGACGAACCGTCAAATGCTTGGCCTGACTCGAGTTTGTCTGCGTCAATTTGCGACACAGGGGCAGAAACGTGCTGTTCTTTACCTAGTGTGTCTGTGAAGCGGAAGTCAACAAATTTGACGTCGTTATCAGAAATCATTTTTAGAACATCTTGCGTACTCATGTGTGCTCCGGGTTTAGGACGTTATCGTAGAAAAAGTAATTTTTTGCCTGTTCAAGACATTTACTATTATGCTTGAATTAAAGCAACTATCATGCCAAGTTTCGTTCAGGGCTTACAATCAATACGTGCTAAAAAATGTAATACTTAAGCACCATATTAGTGCTAATTGCCACTATTTTTGCACCAAATTGATCGTTTTACGCATTATTTTTGTGCAAAAATAGTGACTGCAATGTATTTAAAAAGCGCCAACCTAAAGGTGTAGCGACTAAAAGATCAGCCCGCATATCAAGTAAACCTTTTTCACGTGCTTGGGCGAGGGTCGGCAAAATCAGCCGTAGTGGCTGACCTGTGCGCTCTTGGTAAAGACTGGCCACAACACCCTCTTTTAGTCTTAAGGCATTGAGCATAAACTCAAAGGGCAAATCATGTTCAGTCAACGTTTGGCGTGTGGCCCAATGACTACCGTCACGTTTAATGGCGCTCGCCATCCAGTGGTCTGGATTCTTTAAACCGGCCAAGCGCTCGATTCGGTCAGGCGATGAAATTTTGCTGTGTGCACCCGGTCCAATGCCTAAGTAATCACCAAAAGTCCAGTAGTTCATATTGTGTTGTGAACGGGCTTGGTTTTTTGCGTAGGCTGATACTTCATAGCGATCAAAGCCGGCTGCTTGGGTTTGCGCTTGAATGAGATCTTCCATGTCGGCTGAACTGTCATCATCAGGCAATACGGGCGGATATTTTGCAAATACGGTATTGGGTTCTAGTGTGAGTTGATACAGCGACAAGTGTTCCGTATTGAAAGCAATGGCTTGCGCTAAGTCGTCTGCACATTGCTCAAGTGTTTGGCCAGGTAAACCATACATCAGGTCAAGATTCACACGCTTAACAGCAGCCTGTGCCATAGCAATGGCCGCACGAGCTTGATCACTGCTGTGAACCCGGCCTAGCGCTTTAAGGTGATCATCGTTAAATGACTGAATGCCCAAAGAGATGCGGTTAATACCGCTTTGTGCATAGTCTTTAAAGCGTTGTGCTTCAGCTGTGCCAGGGTTCGCTTCAAGTGTAATTTCAGCGTCTGGCCAGATCGATAAGTAAGCACGAATCATGCCTAACAACCTATCAATTGCTTTAGACGTTAGCAAGCTTGGTGTACCACCGCCAATGAATACCGCATGAATTTGGCGACCCCAAATGAATGGTAAAGCTTGTTCTAAATCAGCTACTAATGCCTCTAAGTAGGCTTGTTCTGGAATAACTTCAGGTGCATGGTGGGAATTAAAGTCGCAATAGGGGCATTTTCGCACGCACCAAGGTACATGTATGTAGAGCGTCAAAGGGGGCATGGCTGTTAAGCCTGACCCACCTGTGGCAAGATTCAATGATGATGAGGGTGTGGCAGTGTTGGCTGCAAAACCAGCACCGAATGCGGCTTCTGGCACGATTGGAATGGTGCGACGAGTAATCATGTAGCCAAATTTAATGCAGTAGATGGCGGGTTTAAATAACCACGTACCATCAACTCGTCAATCAGCAATGTTGTCGCCTGCGCGCGATGACTGTAACGGTTTTTTTCCTCTGGTGTGATCGATGCAGCAGTTTTAAATAAAGTTGGAATATAAAAATGCGGGTCGTAACCAAAACCATAATGCCCTTGAGCTGTATCAACAATTTGACCTGCCCAGGTCGCTTGCGCAATGATGGGTAACGGGTCGTCGGGGTGTTCGACCCAAACTAAGCAGGCCACGAACCAAGCCCGACGATCATTTTGATCTACAAGGTTTTTAATGAGTTTTTGATTATTGGCTGCGTCGCGCTCTTCACGATTGCCAAGATCAAGCCCCGCATAGCGGGCAGACTGAACACCCGGCGCGCCACCCAAAGCCGCAACACACAAACCAGAATCGTCAGCCAAAGCGGGCCGGTTGGTGTGTTGACTGGCATGCCGGGCTTTGGTTAAGGCGTTTTCAACGAAGGTAAGAAAGGGTTCTTTTGCCTCGCTGACCCCCAATTCAGTTTGCGCGATCACTTTAAAACCAAGCGGTGCCAATAAACGGTCAAATTCTTTTACTTTACCGGTATTTCCGGTAGCCAACACCACTTCTTTCATACTCGTGCCCTTGTTAAAAGCAAATTTTTCAATGTGTTGCAGCGTGACGTGCATCTGCTTGCATCATGTCAACTAATGTGCGGGCAAAGCTGGGTAACGCCACGAGCTCACGCACACAAATATAGAGTTGTCTTTCAGCCCAGTTATCAGCGAGCTGAATTGTTTTGATTTTCATCGACTGACTGTACCGCGCGGCAACGCGTTCGGGTACCACCCCTACCCCAACGCCCGCTTCAATCATGCGGCAAACTGAATCAAAACTGCCTACCTCGACCCTGAATCTAAAATTAACGCCTAAATTATCAGCGGCTTGTATTAAGAATGCGTGAATAGCAGACCACTCTGACAAGCCCACATATTCATATTGCAACGTGTCAACGAAAGAAACTTCATTTTGCGTTGCAAGTGGGTGATTTAGGTCAGTAACCATGACCAACCGGTCACGACGATAGGGTAAGTATTCAATGCCGTGTGCGGCAGGTTGCCCAGCCACAATACCCACGTCAGCGCTACCTTCAGCCACCGCTTTCACCACTAGATAACTGAGTCTTTCACGTAATTCGACCGTGACGTCTTGATGTTTTGCCAAAAATTTCGCCAAAATATTAGGCATAAACTCGCTCATGGCGGTCGTGTTGGCAAAAACTTTAATGTTCCCCTTAATACCTCGGGTAAATTCTTGCATATCACCCTGCAAGTGATTCATTTGTTGAATCACTTTGCGGGCATGCCTGACAAAGGCCTCACCCGAAGGGGTAAGCGTGACGCCTTGATTGTTTCGGTCAAAGAGCCTTGTGCCCAAGTGGTTTTCTAAGTTTTTGACGCGGTTGCTCGCAGCAGGTAATGACAAATGTGACTTTTCAGCACCACGCGTTAAGCTTTGAGCATCGCCAATATGAACAATTAAACGAAGATCGACAAGGTCTAAATGACTGGCCATGGGTTTTTCTTTAAAAGCTAAAAGTTAAAATAAATCAGGGCAAGCAACTGCGTTGGTTCAAAAGTGGCATTGACTGACAAAAGGGTGCATTCATCAACAAAAAACAGGTCAAAAATAGGTTGAAAAGCAGTTAAATAAAGGACTTTAATATAAATGTAAAGTCGGACTTCACAAAATCGAAATTGGCAAGTGACATTCTCTCGTGCAAAGTGTCGTTTAACTCACTTACATAGTATGACAATAATGACCTCACATAATGAGCAGTACCAAGATATTAGAGACGGCATTCGTGACCTGTGCGCCCAATTTCCTGATGAATACTTTAGAAAAGTCGACGAAGAACGCGGTTACCCCGAAGCATTTGTTAAAGCATTGACTGATGCCGGCTGGATGGCTGCCCTGATTCCGCAAGAATATGGTGGCTCTGGCCTAAGTTTGACAGAGGCGTCTGTCATTATGGAAGAAATCAACCGATGTGGAGGTAATTCAGGCGCGTGTCATGGCCAGCTTTACAACATGGGCACGTTGCTTCGCCATGGTTCAAAAGAACAAAAAGATTTGTATTTGCCACAAATCGCAAGAGGCGAATTGCGTTTGCAATCTATGGGTGTAACCGAACCGAGTACTGGCACCGACACCACCCGTATTAAAACCACAGCGGTAAAAAAAGGCGACAAATACGTTATTAATGGTCAAAAAGTATGGATCTCTCGCATTCAGCATTCTGACTTGATGATTTTGTTGGCCCGGACAACCCCGCTTGATCAGGTCACACGTAAAAGCGAAGGCATGTCAATTTTTATTGTTGACTTGCACCATGCTGTTAAAAACGGCATGGCGGTTAGACCCATCTTAAATATGGTGAATCACGAGACCAACGAACTATTTTTTGATAATTTAGAAATTCCAGCTGAAAACCTGATTGGTGAAGAAGGCAAAGGCTTTCGTTACATACTTGACGGGTTAAATGCCGAACGTGCTTTGATTGCTGCTGAGTGTATTGGTGATGGTTATTGGTTTATTGATCGTGTCAGCAAATACGTTAAAGAGCGCGTGGTGTTTGGTCGCCCTATTGGGCAAAACCAAGGCGTTCAATTTCCGATTGCTCGAGCGCACATCAATATTGAAGCAGCGAGCCTCATGCGTTATGAAGCCTGTCGATTGTTTGATGAACAAAAGCCCTGCGGTTCAGAAGCTAACATGGCAAAACTGCTGGCAGCTGACGCCTCTTGGGAAGCCGCAAACGCGTGCTTACAATTCCACGGTGGCTTTGGTTTCGCGTGTGAATACGACATTGAACGAAAATTTAGGGAAACCCGTTTGTATCAAGTTGCCCCAATTTCAACCAATTTAATTTTGTCTTATGTCGCCGAACACGTTTTAGGTCTGCCCCGGTCTTTCTAAAAAGGTTTAAATGATGCACAGCCCAACGCAAGCATTGGCAACATTTGCCGCAAATCTCAAGTTTACTGATATTCCATCGCCTGTAGTGAGTCGATGCGAAGATTTATTACTTGATACGTTTGGATCAATCTTCGCGGGCTCACAGGCAGCACCGAGTTTGGCCATGGCACATTTTGCACAAATAATGGGGCCCAGCACGGGCGAGTCAGAAGACTTGGTTCGCCAAGTCACGACTTCGCCCTACTTTGCTGCCATGTCTAATGCCGGCGCAGCCCATATTGTTGAGCAAGATGATGTGCATAACGGTTCGGTATTTCACCCTGCAGCAGTGGTTTTCCCACCTGCTTTAGCGGTAGCGCAGTCGATCGGCGCATCGGGTCAAGATTTTATTGCGGCCTGTGTAGCGGGTTATGAAGTGGGTATTCGGGTCGGTGAATTTTTAGGTCGTACGCACTATAAAATTTTTCACACCACAGCTACTGCAGGCACTTTTGCAAGTGCAGCGACTGTAGGTCATTTATTAAAATTAACCCCTGCGCAAATGCGTAACGCTTTTGGCTCTGCCGGTACAACAGCCGCTGGCTTGTGGGAATTTTTACGCGATGCGGCTGACTCTAAACCCCTACACACCGCGCATGCTTCTTGTGCGGGCATGCAAGCGGCCTATTTGGCTCAACAAGGTTTTACCGGGGCACAACATATTTTTGAAGGCCCTCAAGGTATTGGCGCTGCCATGTCAAACGATATTGATTTAAGTCGCTTGACTGACCGTTTAGGGTATCGTTGGGCACTGATTGAAACATCGTTTAAATTTCATGCAGCATGCCGCCATACCCACCCCGCAGCTGACGCATTAGCTTCAGTGATGCAGGTGCATCAACTTAAAGCCGAAGATATTGCTACAGTAACTGCGCGGGTTCATCAGTCTGCGGTTGATGTTTTGGGGCCAGTCTCTGACCCTAAAACGGTTCACCAATCAAAGTTTTCGATGGGTCGCGTGCTAGGCTTGATTGCTATTAAAAACTCAGCTGATTTAGTGAGCTTTGATCAAGCACTATACGACCCCGCCATTATTGAATTTGCACAACGTGTCACCATGCAGTTCGACGATGAAGTTGAGCAAGCTTACCCCACTAGATGGCTTGGGCGAGTAACGGTACTTACTACTGATGGCCGAACACTTGAGGGCCATGTTGATGAGCCAAAAGGTGACCCAGGCAACACCTTAAGCCGCCCTGAAATTGAAGCAAAAGTGCGCAGACTTGCTGCATATGGCTTAAAAAACATGACTCAAATACAAGTTGAACAAGGCATTACAACTTTGATTAAAAACGTTTGGTCATTGCACGACCTAAAAACATTGCCTTCATTCAGGTTCAGTGCAACGACTTAATGTTTTTTTCAACGATCAAACGGCTATGTCGATCTAACTTTTTTACATTTGCTTTCGACATAAAGGGCTAAATATTTTTTAACCGAACGAGCACTATGCTTTGGTTTGTCGAGCCATGTGTGCCTGAGTAATCAATTCAGCAATACCTTTTTGAGCTAAATCAAGCAAACTGTCTAAGGCTTGACGGTCAAAGGCTTTGCCCTCGGCAGTACCCTGCACCTCAACGAATTTGCCTGCACCGGTCATCACAATATTCATGTCGGTATCGCACTGTGAGTCTTCGTTGTAGTCAAGATCAAGCATAGGGGTACCCCCCACCACACCTACTGATACAGCCGCAACGGTATCGATTAAAGGGCTTTGCTTGAGTAAACCTTTTTCAATTAATTGATCAATGGCATCAGCTAAAGCCACCCAAGCACCGGTAATACTGGCGCAGCGTGTGCCCCCGTCAGCTTGAAGCACATCGCAATCAATATGAATGGTGCGTTCACCCAATGCCTCTAGGTTTGTGACAGCCCGCAAACTGCGGCCAATAAGCCGTTGTATTTCTTGGGTACGGCCTGATTGTTTGCCTTTGGCTGCTTCACGGTCTGAGCGAGTATGGGTTGCACGTGGCAACATACCGTACTCAGCTGTCACCCAACCACGCCCTTGGCCTTTCATGAACGGTGGCACTTTTTCAAGCACACTGGCTGTGCATAAAACATGGGTGTGACCCGCTTTAATTAATACTGCACCTTCAGCGTAACGAGTAAATTGTCGCTCAAATGAAATGGGGCGTAAGGCATCGCGCGCGCGTTGGTCGTGTCGAGCACCCGAAGTTGATGCGATATTTGCAGATGAGTTGGCAGATTGGTTTGACACGAGTGATGACCCCTAAATTTTGAATAATGAGAACTAAAAATGCGGTATGGTGACAGCACAGTATACGAATTATGATGACGGGTCTTTTATTTAACGTTTTTGGGCATTTTTTTCAAGCCGTTTGTCAGAGTTTTATTTAGAACCTATTTATAACGTCTTCATTAAAGTTAATCGTGCCGTATTTAAAAAATTCATACATTTGGGTTGGCTACAAGAGCATTTTTTTGCGTTCTTTAAGGAATTCACGATGAAATTACTTCACTTTAAGCGCATGGCACGACAGCAATTCCACAAACCCGCTCTGATGACTCTAGCGGTGGTGGGTTTGCAGATGGGGTTGTACCCTTTGGGTGCCTTATCTCAAACTGTTCCTAGCAGTTCACAAAGCACTTCACAAAGCATTCCTCAAAACACGGCCAAAAACAGCGCAACTGCAAATGTTTCCGCTAAAAATGAAGCGGTTTCAAATTATGACCGTAACAATCAAATTTTTCAGCCCGTTTTTGGCACGGGTGGCATGGTGGCCAGCGACCAAGCATTGGCTTCTGCAGTGGGTGCTGAAATTTTAAAACAGGGTGGCAACGCGGTTGATGCGGCTGTCGCAACAGGTTTTGCGTTGGCGGTGGTGCTACCTTACGCAGGTAACTTGGGTGGCGGTGGTTTTATGATGATTCATCGTCAAAAACCGCTCAAAACAACCGCGATTGACTTTAGGGAAGTCGCGCCCAGCGGTGCTTCGCGCGATATGTATTTAGACGAAAAAGGCCAAGTTATAAAAGGCATGTCAACCCAAAGTGTGGCGTCTGTTGGGGTGCCTGGCTCGGTTGCTGGTTTGCTGATGGCTCTGGACCAATATGGTACGTTTAGCCAATCAGCAGTGATTCAGCCCGCCATTGTGTTGGCGCGCCAAGGTTTTACAGTTTCACACGAGTTGGCTGGTATGTTGGCTTCGCACCGAAACCATTTAGGTAAGTCAACAGCGAGTCGCAAAGTATTCTTTGTCAAACGTGGTGAAAATGTAACCTGTGTTGTAGAAATGTGCCCACTTGATGAGCTTAAAACCTTATCTGCTGGTGACAAGCTGGTTCAAACCGATTTGGCCCAAACCCTGGAACGTATTGCGCAGCAAGGGCGACAAGGCTTTTACGAAGGCACTGTCGCCGAGTCGATTTTAAAAACACTTAATGTATCAACGGCTGACACCCAACAACATGATAGCAATCAACCCATAAAAGCTCGAACTCAACCGCTTTTTACTGCTGCTGATTTAACAACATACCAACCCCTTGAAAGACAACCTATTTGGGGAAGTTACAGGGGGGTTGCAATTGCCAGTATGCCGCCACCGAGCTCGGGGGGTGTACATTTAATACAAATGCTTAATATGCTTGAGGCTTTGCCTCTTTCTGAAAGCGGTTGGGGTAGCGCACAAACCATTCATGATTTAGCGCAAGTTGCACGTTTTGCGTACGCTGACCGCGCCGAGTATTTGGGTGATACTGATTTTGTAAAAGTGCCTCTCAAGGGTTTGACATCAAAAGCTTATGCTAAAAGTTTAGTGAGCCAAATTGATCTTTCAAAAGCCACTAAAAGCACATCTGTTAAAGCTGGTAACCCCCTACCCTACGAAAGCGATCAAACCACTCACTATTCTGTGATTGATGCACAAGGCAACATGGTCAGCACCACCACCACCCTTAATTTAAATTTTGGTTCAGGCTGGATGGCAGAAGGTACAGGGGTGTTGCTTAATAATGAAATGGACGACTTCTCGGTCAAAGCCGGCGTGCCCAACGCCTTTGGCTTAATTGGTAATGAAGCCAACAACATTCAACCAGGTAAGCGACCCTTGAGTTCAATGACCCCTACTTTGGTGTTTCGCGACGATCAACCTTGGTTTGCCACCGGCTCGCCTGGGGGTGCTCGAATTATTACAACCGTGTTGCAGCAGATTGTTAACGTGGTTGACTTCAATATGAACATTGCACAAGCCGCTGCTGCACCCAGAATGCATCATCAATGGTTACCCGACTATATTCGCGTCGAACAAGGCTTTAGCCCCGACACCTTAGCGTTGTTGCGTGCCATGGGCCACGAGGTACGTGTCATGGGTACGATGGGACGCATACAAAGTGTGCAACGTAGCGGGGTCGACCCTGCCTCAACCCCATCAGGAATAACTGCGGCGCACGCAGCAACACCTCGTGTAGGGTCTGGTTCAGGTGCAATGGCCAGTTCTGAAGCAAGCAAAGTTGTAAACGACACGAGTATGATGCAGGGTGTATCTGACCCCCGCAGCCCAGATGGGGCCGCAATCAGTGTGAGACCTTAAAATGATTTACAGCATGACTGGTTTCGGTTTGGCCGAAAACCGAACTGAATTTGGCACCATCACGATCGAAATTCGTAGCGTAAACAGTCGCTATTTAGACCTGCAGTTTCGCTTGCCTGACGAGTTGCGTATGACTGAGCAGCCCCTGCGTGAGCTTATTTCCAAGACCCTCAAACGAGGAAAAGTTGACGTTCGCGTCTCTTTTACACCCGCTGAGCCAGAAAGCACAGAGCGTTTAAGCGCCGCAGTGGTTTCAGAAGCCGCTGCAACCTTTGCCAAACTGAAAACTCACATACCTGACCTTACGGCCCCAACCTTTGCTGACCTATTGAGTTGGCCAACATCGGTTCGCACGCACATTGAACCGATTCAGTGGGTAGCCCCTGCACTACAAGCGTGTGAAGCCGCCTTAAAACAAACACAAGAAACTCGTGCACGTGAAGGTTATCGCCTCGCACAGGTCATGCTTGAAGCCGCAACACAAGCCGCTCAAATTTCTACCGAACTGGGCACCCATCTACCCGTTCTATTACAAAATCAACGCGACAAGTCAGCTCAAAAACTGCGTGACTCACTTGAACAAGTGTTTCCCGATGGGTTTAGTCAAATCAGTGGCGAAGAATTATCAACTCGCTTAGCCACCGAGGCATCATTATTTGCTTTACGTGTTGATGTCACTGAAGAACTCGACCGTTTGAATTCGCATATACAAGAACTAAATCACCTACTGATCGATGGCAGCAAAAATCAAAGCTTAGGCAAACGCTTAGATTTCCTTTTCCAAGAAATGAATCGCGAAGCAAACACCCTGGGTTCAAAATCAGGGCACCTCAACATGACCCGCACCGCCATAGATTTAAAATTACTGATCGACCAAATGCGCGAGCAGGCGATGAATGTCGAGTAACAGCATTGCTTGCAGCTGAAACCTAACCCTATTTAAGCTACTGTTCAAGTTTTCAAAGAAGCAATCATGATTCCCAAGAAATACGCACAAATACTTTTTAGTATGATTTTGTCTGCCATCATGTCTTTTATTATTTCTGGGGTGGCGACGTTCAAGGCAGTTGGTTTTGAACCCCATATTTTTATTGTTTGGATGGGGTCTTGGTTGGCTTCTTGGTTGGTTGCATTTCCGTCGGTAACACTCATTGCACCCTTAGCAAGACGTATTGTTCGTTTGCTCGTTACAAAATAGCTTTCACACTTTTTTATGCGCATAAAAATGTAATGCCCCACACTTTTTATGCGCATAAAAGAGCATATAGCATTACCCGCGCCCAACAAATGGCATATTTGTAGCCATAATAGTCATAAACTGTACATTGGTTTCTAGGGGGAACTCGACAATTTGCACAATCGCCTGAGCGACATGGTTAACGTCCATACGGGGTTCAATTTTGATGCTTCTGTCGGCCTGCATAATGCCAGCCGCCATTGGTTCAGTCATTTCAGTGGCCGCATTACCGATATCGATCTGTGAGCACGCAATATTAAAAGGGCGCGTTTCAAGAGATATGGCTTTGGTTAAACCCGTAATGGCATGCTTTGTTGACGTATAGGCAGCTGAAAAAGGCCTTGGAGCATGAGCAGAAATTGAACCGTTATTAATAATACGACCCCCTTGTGGGGTTTGTTTTTTCATAAGTCTAATGGCGGCCTGTGCACAAAAAAACATACCATTTAAGTTCACATTGACCACGTCAACCCATGTTTCAACTGGTAACTCATCAATCGGTACGGGGGGCGCACCGCGGCCAGCGTTGTTAAACAAAACATCAATACGGCCAAACTGTTTTTCAATATCGTCAAACAGTTTCGCAACTTGCTCAGGTTTTGATACATCAAGGGCTTGAGTGTGCAAGTGTGCAGATAACGTTTCACCGCGCCGTTTTGTTTCGACTAGTTTGTCTAGGTTGCGACCAACCAACACCACATCAAAACCCACTTTAGCCAGCGCCAATGAGGTGGCGCGGCCGATACCCGTGCCGGCACCGGTTACAACTGCAACTTTAACTTGAGTCATATATTTTCCTTAATAAATTTAGATTGCTTGAGAAAAAGGCGATCACATACGCTTTTGTTTAGAACGTTTTATACTTCAATAACTCACTTTATTTCATAAAACCACATGTCAGAAATTGTCGGCAACGTATTTTTGGTTGTAGCCCCTAGCGGTGCGGGCAAATCAAGCTTGGTTAACGCCCTGCTTGAGCGCGATGCCGACTTATTATTGTCTGTTTCGTGCACAACACGCTCGCCCCGTAGCAGCGAAATTGAAGGTCGCGACTATCGTTTTGTCAGCCTTGAAACTTTTAATCAACTGCGTGACCATCAGCAATTGCTTGAATGGGCCGAGGTTCATGGCAATTTTTATGCCACCCCACGCGATAGTATTGAACAAGCCGTTCATTCCGGTAAAGATGTTTTGTTGGAAATTGATTGGCAAGGCGCACGACAAGTTCGCAAACATTTACCCAGCGTAACAGGGGTGTTTATTATGCCCCCTTCAATTGATGTGCTTGAACAGCGCTTACGTGCGCGTGGTCAAGATTCAAACGAGGTTATTGAGCGCCGTATATTAGCAGCCCATAGTGAAATTGAACACGCGAATGAGTTCGAATATGTTATTATTAATCAAGACTTTAGCTTAGCGTTACAACAACTTCAAGCCATTATTTCTGTGGCTCGGTTGTCTTACCGGGCTCAAACAGCCAGACACCTTAAATTGTTCTCTGGTTATGGCTTAAAGTAACCCGCCTCATAACCGAACTTACTAAATAAACCGAATAAACCGAATAAACCGAATAAATCGAGAAAAAAATGGCCCGTATTACTGTAGACGACTGCTTAGTGCAAATTCCTAATCGCTTTCAAATGACACTGGCTGCAACGTACCGTGCACGAGAGCTTGCACAAGGTCACGCCGCTAAAATTGACAGCAAAGACAAGCCCACAGTGACTGCCTTACGTGAGTTTGCACTGGGCCTAACAGGCTTAGAAATGCTTCGCAAAGTACCAACCTAAGCGAGTTTGCCATGGGCTTTCCGGGTTTACGCACGGCGTCATCCGGGTTGCTACAGGCAATCAAGGCAGGCGCACGTTTTGGTCGTAAAAATAAACAGGTAGGCCAGCAAAAAGAAAAAAGTAGCCTGTCTGCTGCGCCTATTGAAACCGATGCAACGCCAAACATTGCGTCGATTTCTAGACTTCAGTCAATTGTTGAAACTTACTTGCCTGCAAAAGACGTTGCACGCATTAAAGAAGCCTACCGATTTAGTGACCAAGCACATTTAGGTCAGTTTAGATCGAGCGGTTCACCCTACATTACCCACCCTATCGCTGTGACCGAAATTTGTGCTGGCTGGAAGCTTGACGCCGATGCATTAATGGCTGCTTTGCTGCACGACGTGATGGAAGACCAAGATGTACCCAAAGAAACGTTAGCTGAAAAGTTTGGAACTGATGTTGCTGAATTGGTTGACGGCTTATCTAAATTAGATCGCTTAGATTTCATGAGTAAGGCCGAGCAACAGGCAGAAAGCTTCCGCAAAATGCTGTTGGCAATGGCTCGAGATTTACGCGTCATACTCATTAAGTTGGCTGACCGGCTTCACAACATGCGAACGTTAGATTCAGTTAACCCTGAAAAGCGTCGCCGTATTGCTCGTGAAACCCTTGAAATCTATGCACCGATTGCCAACCGACTGGGTCTAAACGCCCTATTTCGCGAGCTTCAAGACCTCTGTTTTGCAGCCATCTACCCTAACCGTTATGCTGTTTTGCATAAAGCTGTCATGACCGCACGGGGTAATCGTCGCGAGGTACTAACACGTATTTACGACAGCGTCAACGCCGCCTTGCCTGCAGCCGGTATCGAAGCAGAAGTCAGCGGTCGAGAAAAAACGCTGTATGGCATTTATCAAAAAATGTTTAAGCAGAAAAAAACTTTTTCTGATGTGCTCGATATTTACGGCTTTAGAGTCGTGGTAAACACCATGCCCGAGTGCTATCTCAGTATGGGTATTTTGCATCAGTTGTATCAACCTGTGCCAGGCAAGTTTAAAGACTATGTTGCCATTCCTAAAGTAAACGGCTATCAGTCTTTGCACACCTCGTTGGTCGGGCCCTATGGCACCCCAATTGAGTTTCAATTCCGCACACATGACATGCATCACGTTGCTGAAGAAGGTGTGGCTTCGCATTGGCTGTATAAGTCTAAAGACATCTCACTCAATGAACTGCAAAAACGAACCCATGCATCGTTACAGTCATTATTAGATATACAAAATCAAACGGGTGACTCGGGTGAGTTTCTTGAGCACATTAAGATCGATTTATTTCCAGATGCGGTCTATGTTCTCACTCCACAAGGTCAAATTGTGTCATTGCCACGCGGTGCTACGCCGGTTGATTTTGCTTATTCAATTCATACTGATGTGGGTAATCAAACGGTCGCGTGCAAAATTAACGGTGAATTTGTACCACTACGCACCGAACTTTCAAGCGGCGACACCATTGAAGTTGTCACGTCTGACACGTCACGCCCGAGCGCAAACTGGCTCAATTTTGTGCGCACGGGTCGGGCCCGATCTGAAATTCGCCATTATTTACGCACCTTGCGTTACGGTGAATCGGTTTCATTTGGTCAACGTTTACTGACTCAAGCATTACGTGATTTGTCATTGCCCTTTCCGCCAGACGATGACCCGGTGTGGGAAAAGCTTGCCAAAGAAAGTGGTGGTCATTCGCGTGAAGAAATTTTGGCAGATATTGGTTTAGGTAAACGTTTTGCTGCGGTTGTTGCCAGAAGATTTGCAAACGTTCACCCCTTAGTTGCCACCACTGCTGCTCATATTGATATGGTGGCCTCTGCTCGAGATGTCACCATTACCATTCAGGGCAATGAAGGCCAAGCCGTTGTGTTGTCCCCCTGTTGTGGCCCGCTGCCTGGCGACAGCATCATTGCTGGCGTTAGAGTAGGCACGGGTCTTGTTGTTCACACCAGCGACTGCCCCATAGCCTTAAAAGCCCGCGACCGCGAACCTGAGCGGTGGGTAAACATTGCTTGGGACACTCAAACCGCCAAACATTTTTTAGCGCGTATAGATGTTGACGCTGTGAATGAACGAGGGGTTTTAGCGCGTATTGCAAGCGAAATTGCCCAAGCTGATTCAAATATCACCAACGTTTCGATGCACGAAGAAGAAAATCAGTCAGTTATTTTGCATTTAACAGTACAAGTCAGCCACCGAAATCACTTGGCGCAGGTGTTTAGGGCCATTAGGCGTGTGAATCAGGTGCAACGTATAACGCGTGTTAAAGGCAATAATAAGTTAAGTGATGCTTAATATGATGTAAGGGGTATCTTAAAGATAAACCAAGTTCATGTTTTTGAAGCCTATTTCTGCACCTTAAACAACGTTACCGTTTACTTACATGTGCCCAGGTAGCCACAAAGCAATACCAGGTATGAAATAAAGAGTCAGCGCTGCAAATATCATTAAAATAAATAATGGAAATGACACTTTTGCAATGTAAGGTAAATCGCGGCCAGTCATGCCAGACAACACAAACAAGTTAAACCCAACAGGTGGGGTGATTTGCGCCATTTCAACTACAAACACCAAGAAAATACCAAACCAAATTAAATCAATACCAGCTGCCGTGACGGTGGGCAACAAAACACCCATCGTCAGCACAACCATTGAAATACCATCTAAAAAACAACCCAATAAAATAAAGAAAAGCATGAGCGCAATGATTAAGCCAAACTGCGATAAACCGAGTGATGAGATCCATTCGGCTAGTGCTCTAGGTAAGCCGATATAACCCATAGCTAAAGTTAAAAATTGTGCCCCAGCCAAGATTAAGGCAATCATGCAATACAAACGGGTAGCGCCAAATAAACCTTCTTTAAAGACTTTAAAAGACATTGAACCTTGAATAGCCGTCAATACCAATGCACCCACTACGCCAACTGCTGCAGCCTCTGTAGCGGTTGCCAAACCTGCGTAGATCACACCAAGCACTGAGCCAATTAAAGTGATGACGGGAATTAAATGCCTAGAATGATAAATTTTTTGGAGAAATGTAAAGTTTTCATCAGACGAGGGAATTTTATCTTTATTAAAAAGTGACCAAATGATGATGTAGCCCATGAATAAAGAGGCTAAAAATAGACCTGGAAACACGCCCGCAATAAATAGTTTTGAGATGGAAACTTCAGCCGTAACACCGTAAACAATCATTATGATTGAGGGGGGTATTAATAAGCCAAGCGTACCAGCGCCTGACAGGGTACCGATGACCATCGAATCAGGGTAGCCACGCCGTTTAAGTTCAGGCAATGTCATTTTGCCAATCGTGGCGACCGTTGCAGCAGATGAACCCGACACGGCAGCAAAAATGGCACAACCAATCACATTTGTGTGTAATAACCGCCCAGGTAAATTGTTTAACCAGGGTGCAAGACCTTTAAACAAGTCACTTGATAAGCGACTGCGAAATAAAATCTCACCCATCCATAAAAAAAGCGGTAAGGCTGTTAATGTCCAACTAGATGCTGCGCCCCAAATCGTCACAGCCATAGCATCGCCAGCAGGTCGGGTTGAAAATAGAGTCATGGCAACCCAAGCAACACCTGTTAGCGTTAAACCAACCCACACCCCACCTGCTAAAAAAGCAAAGAGAGATGCCATTAACAAAAACATAATGAGCAGTTCATTCATGTGAAGAATCTTCAGGTTTTTTCGCAATTAACCAAGTTTTTCCCCGCCATGTCGCAACAGTTGCTTCAATACATGCAACCGCAAATAAAACAGCACCCGCTGCCATAGCGAGTTGAGGAATCCAGAGTGGGGTGGCATCATTACCTGTTGAAATGTCATTAAACTGATATGAATCAACAACTAATTTAATGCAGAAAAAAGCAATCACAATCGTTAAAACACATGAAACAATCAGCGCAGCGACATCAAGACGCAAATAGTTCTTTGGCGATAATGTATTGAGCACCAGCGTGACACGAATATGCTCACCATGTCTAAAGGTAGAGGCTAAAGCTAAAAACCCAGCCGCCGCCATGAAGTAACCAGCATAGGCATCTAAACCAGGAATATAAAAATGAAACCGGCGCGAAACAATACTTGCTATAACGCAAAGTAAGACCCCAATCATGCAAAGTGCTGCCAAAATCATGGCAGCACTATAAAGGGCGTGAAGCGTTCGTTGCATCAGTGCTTATTTAGCGTAAGCATCAATCATCGTTTTACCATCAGGGCCTGACTTATTAAGCCAATCAGCTAACATCGTTTTACCGACATTATTTAAACCTTCAATGAGTTGTGCACTTGGTTTTTCAATTTTCATGCCATTTTTAGCTAACTCATTCACGTAAAAGTTTGTTTTTTCTTCAGCTGTTTTCCAACCACGTACTTCAGCGTTTGCGGCCGCTTTAAGAACAGCGGTCTGGGTTGATTTATCAAGCGCATCGAATGCTTTTTTATTCATAATTAACGCATTTTTAGGAAGCCATGCTTGGGTATCGTAAAAACGTTTGACATATTCCCACGCTTTGGTGTCGTAACCCGTTGAGCCAGAAGTCATGAAAGAATTGACCAACCCTGTTGCCATGGCTTGTGCTAACTCGGCAGCTTGAACGGTTACCGGTTGTGCACCTACTAACTCGGCAATACGAGAGGTCGCTGGGCTATATGCACGCCATTTAAGGCCTTTCATATCTGCAACGGAATTTAATTCACGATCTGTGTAAATGCCCTGTGGTGGCCAAGGCACGGTGTACAACAACACCATACCTTGTGAAGCGAGTTTCTTTTCAAGAAAGGGTTTTTGTGCAGCATAAAGTTTGCGAGCACCATCAAAACCGGTTGCTAAAAAGGGAATGCCATCAACTTCAAAAACAGGGTCTTCGTTTGCGTAAGCGACCAATAAAATTTCACCGACTTGGGCTTGATTAGCCTGCACAGCGCGTTTGATTTCAGGTGCTTTGTAAAGTGATGCACCAGGGTGCATGGTAATGACAAGCTTACCTTGGGTAATATCGTTTACTTCTTTAACAAACTGACTTAAATTTTCAGTGTGAAAATTACTTGCTGGGTAGGCGCTGGGAAGATCCCATTTGGTTTGGGCCGATACGCCAACAGAAGTGGCCAGTGCCAGCGAAGCCAGAACAGCAGAAAGTTTACGTTGCATTGATTATTCCCCTAAATAAGTGAACACTTAATGAATGAGTATTTTTTTTGTAAGTCTTAAATAACAACCGTGTTAAAAACTACTTCAGGCCATTCTAAGCCTGAAAATCACATTGGGTAAATAACTAGATACCCCTAGCACGGTTCAAAACCTGTTCGCAGGCTAAGCCAATCTCTAATAAGTGGGTATGTTGACCTGAACGCGTAGACAGCATCAAGCCAACTGGGGCTTGACCGGTCACGTGACAGGGTAGTGATAAAGAGCACGCATCAAAATAATTCATGATGGCGGTATTACGTAAAACCAGTGCATTGGTTTTGCCATAAAGTACGTCACTTTCAATGAGCGGTGCCAGTAATGGCGCAATAACCGCAACGGTAGGGTAAATCAAGGCATCAAATGCATGCGTTCGGGCATTTAAACGCTTAACCCAATCTTGACGTCGGTTAAGTGCCTCAATGTAAGCCCCTGCTCGAATAGGCTCACCAAGCAATAATCGATTCAACACCCGTGGGTCATAACGATCACCTTTTTCGGCGATCAAGTGCTGGTGCCAAGCCCACGCTTCAGCAGCAACGAGACCACTTCTGGCATGTATTGATTGCCATTCACTAAATTCGGGCACATCAATTTCAACAATTTTTGCCCCAGCTTGTTGCAAAACTTCGCAGGCTTGCACAAACGTTTGTAAAACAATGGGTTCAACCTCATCAAAAACAACCTGCTTGGGCTTAGCCAAAATGAGAGATGATACTGAGCTAGCGTTAGGGGTTGAAATCGGTTCACCACTCATTACCGCATCTAGCCAAGCACAACACGTTACACGGTGGCCAAGCGGGCCGATAGAGTCTAAAGATGTTGACAGTGGAACAGAGCCTTGCTTGGGGTTACGTTGTGCCGAGGGTTTAAACCCCACCAGCCCACAAAAAGCTGACGGTATGCGCACTGAGCCACCCGTATCCGTTCCAATTGCAGCGGCTGCCATGCCATCACTCACTGACACGGCAGCACCGCTAGAAGACCCGCCTGGAATACGACCCACAGCACGTTCAAAAGGTGCCAGAGGGGTGCCATAATGAGGGTTAAGACCTAGCCCAGAAAATGCAAACTCAGTCATGTTGGTCGTACCTAAAACAATGGCACCCGCTGCACGCAATCGAGCAACAATAACAGCATCGCTGGTTGCTACGGCTGCATCTGCCAACACCACTGACCCTGCTCGAGTCACTTGGCCAGACACATCAAATAAATCTTTGACTGAAATAACAACCCCGTCTATGACAGAGCGTTTTAAACCTGCCCCACGAAGAAGATCACTGGCTCGTGCCGCATCAAGCGCTTGTGCTTCAAACAGTTGGGTATACACGCGAGAACCTTGACCCGAGGCATCATGTACTTGAGTTAAGGCATCTTCGACTAAAGCGATCGAGGTGACCGCACCGCTTTCAAGCGATTGCGCTAACATTTCAAGGGGTTGAGCGTTTAAAGCAGTTGTCATAGGTTTCCTTCTTGATATGTCATTTTAAGCTTGCCTCGCGAGTATCATTTCACACTTAATGCTCACTGAGTTCAATCATTTTCGGAGTTTTAGTTATGAAAGGCCCCCTTTTAGCCGCTAATACACGATCGAGCGCTTTAGCGACTAATGCATTAGGTGGTATTTTGCTGCTCTATTTGTCTGGCTGGATACTGTCTGGCCTTGATGCAAGTGGTAAATGGATGCTAGCTTTAGGTACGCCATTAATTCTTTTGGCCTGGGTCAGGTACGTTGTACATTTTGTCTTAATTACGTCGTTGCTTTACCCTAAGCATAAATTTAGGTATTTTAAAAGTCATTCGCTTAAATTGCAGTTAATGCGCGCACTCACGATGCTGATGGCAACGCTATTATTTTTTACAACCCTATCTTATCTGCCTCAAGCAGAAGCCACTTCAATTATTTTTCTGGCCCCACTGATGATTCTGGCGGCTTCGCCTTGGGTGCTAGGTGAAGCTGCGCGCGTGTCAAGGTGGGTTGCCGCATTCATTGCTTTTATTGGTGTTTTAATTGTTATTCGACCAACCTCAGGCTTACACCCTACTGGTGTGATGTTTGGTTTGTTAACCGCTGTGGCATTTGCTTGCCAACACATCATGACAAGACGTGTCGCGATTGATCACGCTTTCACCACATTGATCTGGAGCGGTCTTGCCGGCACAGTTGTACTTTCTTTAATGCTGCCATTTATTTGGTCGCAAGCAATCGAAGTACTCACAACAATGCGTTTGCTTGACATATTTATATTGATTTCAATTGGTATCACGGGCGCATGCGGCCATTTAGTTCAAATACAAGCTTATCGCTTAGCCCCCGCGTCAGTACTCGCCCCTTTTATCTACATGCAAATAACCGCTGCGGCCACGATTGGGTGGTTGGTTTGGGGCGACTTTCCTGATGCGACAACCTGGATGGGTATCGGTATTATTTGTGCGAGCGGCGCCGGTATTGGCTGGTACGAATGGCGCAATCAATCAACCAAAAGCTCGCCTGCTTGAATGTGAATCGTACGGTCACAGCGTTGAGCCAACGAGGTGTCATGCGTAACCAATATTAATGTTGTGCCGTAGGTTTTGTGTAAATTAAACATTAAATCAATAATCTTTGCGCCCGTCACCACATCTAAGCTGCCCGTGGGTTCATCAGCAAAAAGTAACGCTGGTTTCACAATAAAAGCGCGCGCAATCGAAACCCGTTGCTGCTCACCGCCCGAAAGGGTTGCAGGGTAATGATTAATGCGATGTGTCAAACCGACTGCTTCCAGCACAGATAAAGCGGCCTGACGTGCGGGTAAACCTGCAAGTTCAAGGGGCAGCATGACATTTTCTAGGGCTGTTAAATGGGGCAATAAATGAAACGACTGAAAAATGAAACCAACATGTTGTGCACGAAAATGAGCGCGACCATCTTCGTTTAATTTAAAAATAGATTGCCCAAGTAATTCCACAGAACCTGAGGTGGGAACATCTAACCCAGCTAGAAGGCCGAGTAAAGTTGACTTACCAGAGCCCGATGCACCAGCTATAGCCATTGATACCCCTGCTGTCACTTCAAAACTAATATTGTTTAGAATGATAAGTTCACCACCTGCGTCAGAAACCTTTTTGGTTAAGGCACTGACACGAATGGCTTGGCTAGGCTGAGAAATAAGGGGGCTATTCATAATCTTTAGTTTTGAAGTACCTAAAACTTTAGGCTGTTGAAGAATAAGTCAATAAAGTTTTCATTTGAAAACCTCATACTTTTTTAAAAACGTAATGGGTAAAATTTTTTACCTATTTTATATTTTGGCATGACATGAATATCTATCTGCAAAAACCCTACCAACTCATTCACATCATATTCTTGTGTATATGGCTCAGTTTGACCTTTGTAACGCAGGTATTTGCTGCACCAAGTGTGAATACCGCAACAGACAAAGCAAGTGTGCAGGAACCAAAGATCTTAATTTTCGGTGACAGCCTTTCTTCAGAGTACGGTATTGTGCGCAACGCCGGTTGGGTTCAGTTGCTACGTACAAAGTTGATACAACAAAATATCAACGTGCAAGTTATCAATGCGAGCATCAGCGGTGACACGACTCGTGGCGGGTTAACTCGACTGCCCGCTTTACTGAAGTCACATCAACCAAATATCGTTTTAATTGAACTGGGCGGTAACGACGCTTTACGAGGCTTATCACTAACAGTCAGTGAACAAAACTTAACCAAAATGATTAAGCTGGCACAAGCGGCGGGTGCAAAAGTTGTTTTAGCCGGCATGCAAATACCGCCAAACTACGGTGAACAATATACAAATCAGTTTAAAAAAATGTATGAAACCATTTCACAAACGACACATAGCGCTTTAATACCCTTCTTTTTGGCAGGCTTAGAAACCCGCCCTGATCTATTTATTAGCGACAATATTCACCCAAACGAGGCCGCACAAGATATCATTTTAAACAATGTCTGGCCTACTTTGATCAAGTTGATGAAAGGTTCTTAATCAACTTGATGAAACGTTCAATTTTGTAGAATTAATTATTTTTAATCACAACTTCTGCTTCAGGCTTAATTTTTACACCATATTGGGTACGCAAAATACTTAAAGCTGCTCGTTCTTGCGCGTTACCCCAGGCTTGTGAAAGCTGTTGGCGAAATTGATTAATTTGCGCAGCATCGGCTTGTACGCCCGCTGACACACCCGTAATTTCAATAATTCGGAACCCGTTAGCTGAATTAACCCCAACAAAAACAGGCGGGGTATTGATATTCGCTGTCATAACAGTTGCCAATTCATTAGCAGACAAATCAAGCGGGTTTTGACGTGACACGGTTTGAACGGCACCAAAACCCTCTGCTGTATTTTTAGCAGACTGCAGCGCTGCCAAGACACTTTCACCTTGGGTTCGAGCTAATTTAACCGCTGCTTCTTGTTTGATAATAATACGAATTTTTTCCGCTACTTGTTCCAATGGGGGCACCGCAGGAGGTTGAACGGCAGTAACGTGAATGGCCAACATCGTATCAGACGAAATTTCAATCACACCTGAAGTTAAGCGATCTTTTAAAACCTCGTTAGAAAAGGCGGCTTGGCGAACTTTCATTTGATCAAGCAATTCGCGCTGTTTGATATCAACAACTGTGGTGCCTGGTGGTAGAAGATCAGCACGTAAAACACCTTCTTTTGAAAGACCTGTCGCTTGGCGAAGTGTTAAGCCAAGTGATTTTGCAATAGGCGCCAAACTGTCACGTTGATCATAAACGGCACTACTTAATTTCGTGGCTAAATCAGCAAACCGCTTTGAAGCCATTTGGCGCCGCACTTCGTTTTCAATATCACCGCGCACTTGGTCAAGCGGTTTAACCGTTGGGGCTTGAATATCTGTTACGTAAATAACATGATCACCAAACGGGCTTTCAATGACACCACCGATATCACCTTTATTTAACTTAAAAACAGCGTCTTCAACTTGGGGAATTAATGTTGATCTCGATATCCAGCCTAAATCACCACCCTGCTGAGCAGAGCCAGGGTCTTGTGAAAAATCGCGAGCAAGCTGAGCAAATTTGCTTGGGTCAGCTTTTGCTTGAACCAACAAATCATTTGCCTGGGCTAAAGCGGCTTGCCGCTTGGCTGTGTCAGCGTCGGGCGTGACTTCAATTAAAATATGGCTTACGCGACGACGCTCGGGCTGCGAATAACGCGTTTGATTTTGTTCGTAGTAGTGTTCAATTTCAGCAGCCGACACTTTAATGTCTTTTGATGCGGCGTCTTCGTCAAGAACCACATAGTCTATGGTGAGGTATTCAGGCACTTTTAGGGTTTGTGCATTTTGGTCATACCATGACTTTATTTGTTCATCGGTAATATTTATAGTGTTAGCAAACTGTTCAGCTTTAAATTCGCGTATTGCTATGGTTCGTGTTTGCGACACAATATTCAGCAATTTCGTGGTTACATCGAGGGGCGCAGAGGCAGTCACACCAATGGGGCCCAGCACCTGCCGAAGCACTAAATCGCGCCTCAAACCTAACTCAAAGTCATTGGGCGTAAGACCTTGCGAAGCCAGCACTTGACGATAACGCTCGGGTGAAAATTGACCGTTAACTTGAACGGCTGGAATAGCGGCAATCGTGTTGCGCAAGGCATCGTCTGACACGCTATAGCGGCCTCGCGCAGCTGCTGCGCCTAATACACGTTGGTCAATTAATGTATTAAGCAGATCTTGCCTAAAAACTGGGGTGTCGATAGCAGCGGGGTCAAACTGACTGCCCAACATCTGACGATATTGTTCAAGTTGGTCGCGACGGGCATTGTTAAACTCACCTAACGTGATGGGTTTACCGTCAACTTCGGCTATATCGGGTTCGCTCGACATAAAACTAGAGTAACCTTCAACACCAAAAAACATGAATGAAGGTACGATCAGTAGAAGCAGAACGAACTGCATCCAACGTTTGTGGTTGCGAATAAAATCAAACATATGAGCGGTATTAACCCCTAGAATCAACCGGTAAAGTGTACCATTTGCTCAGTCAAATAGAGGTGGTTAACTCACCTAAACCCTTTTCATATTAATCTCGGAGTATCTGCTTGTTTAGTTACCGCCACGGATTCCACGCCGGCAATCATGCCGATGTACTCAAACATATCGTTTTGAGCCAAATTATTGAATACTTTAACGATAAAGCAGGCCCTTATTGGTACGTTGACACACACGCCGGTGCAGGGGTGTACGATTTAACGGGCAATTGGGCCAATGCTCGACAAGAATATTTGGGTGGTATTACCCGTGTGATGGCTGCAAAAAATATGCCTGAACCCGTCAACCGTTATATTGAACTCATAAAAGAGATTAACCCAAACGAATCGCTTGATTTTTACCCGGGTTCGCCTTGGGTCGCCCTAAGCTTGATTAGGCCTATTGACCGCGTCAAGTTATTTGAAATGTTGCCTGTTGAAGCTGATATCTTAAAGCGTAATTTATCTAAGATTGGTACGCTTAGGCCGCGCCAGTTGCATGTGTCAATAGAAGACGGGTTTTTAGCCCTAAAAGCGCTCATGCCGCCTACTTCGCGCCGCGCCATTACGCTGATTGACCCTTCTTACGAAAATAAGCAAGATTATCGATACGTTTTACACACGGTTAAAGATGCTGTGGCACGTTTTCCAACGGGTTGTTTTATGATTTGGTACCCTATTGTGCAACGCTTAGATGCGCAACAATTACCTAAACATTTGTCTAAAGTGTGCCCCAATAACTGGCTTGACATGAATCTTGTGATTTCAAAGCCGCCCAAAGAAGGCCTAGGTTTGTATGGCAGCGGCGTTATTGTGCTTAACCCACCCTATACGTTACGGGTAGCAATGCAAAAGGTTTTGCCTTGGCTACGCGATACGTTGGGTGTTGATGATGCGGCAAATTACAGCATTAACGGCCAATCAAAATGATTCACCGGCCCTTAAATAGCGCCAATAACCGGGTTCAAGATCAGCCAAAGCCACACGGCCGATTCTCACTCGCTTCAGAGCAACCACTCTAAGACCGACCATTTCGCACATTCGTCGAATTTGGCGCTTGCGCCCTTCTTTTAAAATAAACTTGAGTTGGTCTTGATTTTGCCAAGAAACGTGGGCGGGTTTAAGGGCACGCCCATCAAGAGAAAGACCGTGGTTTAAACGTTTTAGATCTTGATCGCTAAGGTGACCGTCAACACGAACTAAATATTCTTTTTCAACAATTGACTGGTCACCAATTAAAGTGCGGGCAATGCGCCCGTCTTGTGTGAGAACAAGCAAGCCGGTTGAGTCTATATCAAGCCGCCCTGCAACGGCCAAGCCGTTTAAATGATTTCGAGCAAACTTTAAACCAGATTTGTCTACCCCAGACTGGGTTTGACGGCTGATCAAACTAACCGCTGGTTGATAACCGTCTTCAGCTTGGCTAGAAACTATGCCCATGGGCTTGTGCATCAGTATGGTGACACGAGTTGATTGCTCTTGTTGGCCAGATTGTAATAAAGTAATTTGCTGAGTGGCTAACGCCCGCTCACCCACCACGGCGGTTTCACCATCAACCAAAACCCACCCGCGCTCAAGATAAACGTCGGCCTCGCGCCTTGAGCACATGCCGCGTTGCGCCATTAATTTAGAAATACGTTCTTTTTCCATAGGTTTAAGATGATACACAAGATAGTATTTAAAACTTTAGAATTTAACTTGGTTTCATAATAATGATCGACCACCTGAATCGTATTTCTCATCACAACGGGCGCGTGCTCACAACCGCTCAAGCTTTGGGCGGTGCAAGCCCCGCCATTGTGGTGTCGTTAGGTGGCTTAGTGGGTCAACAGCTTTCTACCAACCCGGCCTTGGCTACGCTACCCATTAGCGTCTTTAATTTGGGTATGGCCATTGGCACCCTACCCGCTGCTTATATTATGCGCCGCTATGGTCGCCGCGCTGGCTATACCGTTGGGGCTATTTTAGGTACGTTGGGTGGTTTAGTGGCTGCGGGTGGTATTTATAAAGAAATATTTTATTTATTTTGTTTAGGTACCCTTATCGCAGGGTTTTACGCATCATATGTTCAAAGCTATCGCTTTGCCGTCACCGATGGTGCGCCAGACGCCATCAAGGCAAGGCTTATTTCATGGGTTATGTTGGGTGGTCTTGGTGCCGCTATTATTGGCCCACAAACCGTTATTTGGACACGTGACGCCATTATTACCGCCCCTTTTGCTGGCAGCTTTATTGCTATGTCAATACTTGCAATGCTGGCCTTACCCGTGATTTGGTTTTTAAGAAAACCGCCAGAAGCACCCGTAATGAGTTCAAGTTCAAATAATGAAACACCCTCTTCAGTACCGCCACCCCGTTCTTTAAAAGAAATTGCTAAACAACCCAAGTTTATTGTTGCAGTGACCTCAGGTGTGGTGACTTACAGCTTAATGAGTTTCGTGATGACTGCAGCGCCTATTGCGATGGTGGGTTTTGGTCACAGCGTGGGCGAGGCCGCACTGGGTATTCAATGGCATGTATTAGCCATGTTTGGCCCCAGTTTTTTTACCGGTCGGTTGATTCAACGTTATGGCACTTCAATCGTTACCAGTGCAGGTTTAATTTTATTGGCGCTAGCCGCTGTGGTGGGTTTATCTGGTCTAGGGCTAACCCACTTCTGGTTAGCTTTAGTATTGCTCGGCGTAGGTTGGAACTTTGGCTTTGTTGGGGCAACCACAATGGTAACCGCATGCTATCGGCCTAATGAGCGAAACAAAGTACAAGCTTTGAACGACTTTTTAGTCTTTGGTTCTGTGGCGGCATCATCATTCTCAGCCGGGAAATTACTTTCAGTTGCGGGTTGGGCAACTTTAAATTACTGGGTATTCCCGGCGGTGGCTGTTGTTTTTTTACTGATGGCATGGCAAAAATTTGCTATTCGCCCCATCGCAACCGCTTAAAGCGCTATATCACCTGTTTCGCCTGTTCTTATGCGTAAAACTTGCTCAAGGTTCGTCACAAAAATTTTGCCATCACCAATTTTTCCCGTATGAGCAGCGCGAACAATGGCGTCAATCACGGCATCAACTTGATCATCTTGAATAGCCACTTCAACTTTGATTTTTGGCAGAAAATCAACCACGTATTCAGCACCACGATACAACTCAGTATGGCCTTTTTGACGACCAAAACCTTTCACTTCAGTCACAGTTAAGCCTGTAATACCTACATCAGCTAAGCTTTCTCGCACTTCGTCGAGCTTGAAGGGTTTAATAACGGCAGTAATAAGTTTCACAAGATTTCCTGTCAAAGTAGAATTGAACAAAAATTATAATTACCTATATTTAAGATAACAGGTTAAATCAAATACATGAGCTTGAATAATGTTAGTTACTCTTTAAACTTATTGGTTAAAGGGTAACGCCAATCACGTCCAAACGCACGAACAGTAATTTTGGGACCTGGCGGTGACTGCCTGCGTTTATGCTCATTTATACGCAACAAACGGGTCACTAGGTTAACAGAATCAGCTTCAAGCCCTGATTTAATTAATAAGCTTGAAGGTCGGTTATGTTCAATATAACCCTCAATAATAGTGTCGATCACCTCGTAAGCGGGCAAACTATCTTGGTCGGTTTGGTCGGGTCTTAGTTCTGCTGTGGGTGCGCGCGTAATGATTCGTTCAGGAATAATTTGTGATTGCGTATTGCGCCATCGAGCCAAACGATAAACCAAAGTTTTAGGTATATCTTTTAATACGGCAAACCCCCCCGCCATGTCGCCATAAAGCGTGCAATAACCGGTTGTTAGCTCAGACTTATTGCCAGTGGTTAAAACCAAATGACCAAATTTATTTGATAAGGCCATGAGTAGCGTGCCACGAACACGAGACTGGAGATTTTCTTCAGTGGTGTCTTGCGTTTGACCCACAAATAAGGGAGCTAAAGCAGCTTCTAAAGCCTGCGTGACTGATTTAATCGGTATGTTGTGATGGACGACACCTAAACGGTTAGCCATCTCTTTTGCGTCATCGGTTGACATATCAGCGGTGTATGCCGAAGGCATCATGACTGTTTTAACCCATTCAGCACCAAGAGCGTCGACTGCAATCGCGAGAACGACTGCCGAATCAATACCACCTGACAACCCTAAAATGACTGATTTGAAGCCATTTTTTTCAACGTAATCGTGCACGCACAGCGTGAGCGCAGCCCAAATGTGGGCCAAGTCACCGTTAGGTGTGGTTTCAGCCCATGGCATAACACCCTGGCCAGTTTGCACAGCACCGCCTGAATGAACATCAAAGAAACCCAAGGCAGGTTTAAAGGCAGGCAACATACCCACGCAGTGGCCTGCCCGGTCAAGCGCCTGCGACTGGCCATCAAATACCAACTCGTCTTGACCACCACAAAGGTTGACTGACAGCACCGAAACACCTGCCCGATCAACACAGCGTCGTAAAATATCAAGGCGTTGAGTAGGCTTTGCAATATGGAAGGGTGATGCATTAAGCACTAACAAAACCTCTGCCCCAGCTTTTTTAGCAGCAAGGGGTGCTGATTTAAACCACGCATCTTCACAAATATTTAAGCCAAACTTTACGCCGTCGTGTTCAAACACACAGGGTTCGGTACCAGCCGCAAAGTAGCGTTTTTCATCAAAAACGCCGTAATTAGGAAGTTCACGTTTAAAGTATTGGGCAATAACTTGGCCATTTAGTGCAACACTTGCTGTGTTTCGCAGCGCCCCATCATGCCAGTGTGCATGCCCCACCACCACCGCCAACCCATTAAATTGGGCAAGCTCAGCCACAAGTACCTTAAACGCTACCGCTACGGCTTCAATATACGCAGGTCGCAACCAGAGGTCTTGTGCTGGGTAGCCACACAATGAAAGCTCTGGTGTTACCACCAATTTAGCCCCCCCTTGTACAGCTTGACGCGCATTTGCCAAAATAAGTTTTGAATTACCCGCAAAATCACCCACAGTGGTGTTGATTTGGGCCAGCGCTACTTTTGTTGCAGGTTTCATATTGTGAGGGTCAATAAAGTTAAGCAAAATGGCAAGGTTTCAGGGTTTAGCGAAACGCAATTAATTATGACACGTCTATTCGTAGAATGACCGTTCTTTGATGTCCTCCCCGCTTTGAACGACGGGGTTTTACACGCAAATCTGATAACATTTGCTATGAACTCAAAGCCCGCTCCCCCCACCGAATCAAAAAATAACCCGACTACGGCCCCAATCAATCAATTTGATAAAAAAGCGCAAGCTTGGTCTGCTCGCTTTAATGAACCTGTTTCAGATCTAGTTAAACGCTACACCGCATCAGTAGACTTTGATAAGCGTTTAGCATCTCAAGATATTGCAGGTTCTCTAGCGCATGCAAAAATGCTAAATCATGTTGGTGTCATTCAAGCGCAAGACTTAGCCGACATTCAAAAAGGTTTGGGTCAAATTCAACAAGAAATTGATTCAGGTCAGTTTGCATGGTCTATTGATCTTGAAGATGTTCATCTGAATATCGAGAAAAGACTTGTTGAATTGATTGGTGATGCCGGTAAACGCCTGCATACCGGGCGTTCACGTAACGATCAAGTCGCAACCGATATTAGGCTTTGGTTGCGTTCTGAAATTGATTTAATTAATGTTCAATTGCACGCGTTAATTCGAGCCTTAGCAAAACTCGCACTTGAGCAAGCCGGAACCATTATGCCCGGCTTTACACACCTTCAAGTGGCTCAGCCTGTCACGTTTGGCCATCATATGTTGGCCTATGCTGAAATGTTTCGCCGTGATGTACAACGTATGCAAGACTGCCGTGGTCGGGTTAACGTTTTACCTTTGGGTGCGGCTGCCTTGGCAGGTACTAGCTTCCCCATCGATCGGCATTTTGTAGCCAAAGAGTTGGGTTTTGATGATGTATGCCGTAACTCGCTAGATGCTGTATCAGATCGCGATTTTGCAATCGAGTTTTGTGCAGCCAGTGCATTGGTTATGACGCACATTTCGCGCTTGTCTGAAGAGTTGGTAATCTGGATCAGCCCACGCTTTGGGTTCATTGATTTGGCTGACCGCTTTTGTACCGGCAGTTCAATCATGCCACAAAAGAAAAACCCTGACGTACCAGAACTGGCCAGGGGCAAAACCGGTCGCGTAAACGGCAACTTAATCGCCCTCCTTACACTCATGAAGGGTCAACCTTTAGCCTACAACAAAGACAACCAAGAAGACAAAGAAGGTTTGTTTGATACGGCTGATACGGTACGCGACACCTTGACCATTTTTGCTGACATGATGGGTGGTGTCAGTGTAAAGCCCGAAGCCATGCGTAGCGCTGCCAAACAAGGGTTTGCTACGGCTACCGATTTAGCTGATTACTTGGTCAAACAGGGCCTACCCTTTCGTGATGCGCACGAGGTGGTTGCCCATGCGGTTAAGTCATGTGAAACCCAAGGCTGTGACTTGTCTGATTTATCGCTTGAAGCTTTGCAAGTTTTCGCACCGTCAATCAAGGCCGATGTGTTTGAGGTCTTAACCTTAGAAGGCTCGGTCAACGCACGTTCGCACGTGGGCGGCACCGCACCCATACGTGTGCGTGAAGCCGCTCAGGTTATGCTTAATGAGATGACACTTAATTAAGGGCTGTCATTAAAAGAAGATGCAAGTTACTGCGTTGTAGCCCAATAAAATGACACGTAACGATCTGTTATGAAATAAGATTAAAAACAGCCATTGATTCAATATGGGCGGTGTGGGGGAACATATTAATGACCCCTGCCGCCTCAAGTTTATATTGCGCTTGCAACACCAACACTGCGGCATCGCGGGCTAAGGTTGCTGGGTTACACGACACATAAACAATACGTTTAGGACGTTGGTTCAAAGGCATGGCAGCTAACGCTTCAACCACCGTTAAGGCACCGTCTCGTGGCGGGTCAATGATCCATCGGTCAAACGCAGGCGCTTCAGTTACCGCAGCAGGTAAACCTTGAAATAAATTACCCACCACAAACTCAGTATGGTGAATACCTTGCAATTGTGCATTATGCTGAGCCTGACGCGTCAAACTTAAACTGCCTTCAACGCCCATTACAAACGCTGCGTGTCGGGCCAACGGTAAACTGAAATTTCCTAAACCGCAAAACAAATCAAGTATTCGATCGCTGGGTTGTGGTTCTAGCAAACCTAACGCCCGAGCAATGAGTACCCGATTAATATGCGGGTTCACTTGCGTAAAGTCTGTCGGCTTAAACGGCATACGCAAATCGTAAGCAGGTAATGCGTAAGCAAGTTCGTCACTTAAATCAATCGCTTCAGACTTTTCTAACAAATGCACTGAATCAGGCCCAGCGGGTTGTAACCACCACGTTACGCCATGCAAATGCCCAAACGCTTTGAGCAAACGCTCGTCTTGCTTGGTTAAAGGGTCCATGTGGCGCAGAACAAAAGCGGTCTGAGTGTCGCCCACAGCCACTTCTATTTGTGGAATACGGTTTGGGTGGCTTAACGTTTCAATTAACCGACGCGTTGGTATTAATAAATCGCTGATATGCCGCGGTAGCACCTCGCATTGCTTTATGTCGGCCACATAACCACTTTTTTTCTCGTGAAAACCAACCAGAATGCCGCCCTTTTTGTTCACCAACTTCACGCTCAATCGAGCTCGGTGGCGGTAACCCCAATAAGGGCCATGAATGGGTGTCAATATTTGTGCGGCTTTCACCCCACCGATGTGATGTAACGCGTCTTCTAAGACTCTTTGTTTAAAAGCGACCTGGGCTGCCGCATCAATATGTTGCATTGAACAGCCACCACAGACCCCAAAATGTGGGCATTTAGGTCTGACTCGCAGCGGTGAGGCTTTAAATACCTGTTGAGTACGCGCCACTTCATAAGAGGGTTTACTGCGCAAGGTCGTGACGCTAACCGTTTCACCCGGTAAGGCGCCTTGCACAAATATAACTTTTGCATCACGGCGAGCAACGCCACGACCATCTTGATCGAGCGACTCGATCTTTAATAATTCAGGTATGTTCATAGCCTAACGCCAAGCTGCCAGATAGGCCTGCCAATGGGGTGCATTGTTGTGGGTGAGGAACTCGCGAACGAGTTCAATTTCTTGTTTATATTCGATGGCATCAATTTCGCCACGCAGATGTCTAAAACGGCAATAAACTAGCCATGTGTTCATGACATCAGTTTCACAGTAAGCCCGTATTTCATCTGCCTTACCGGCTTGCCAGGCAGGCCAGACTTGACTGCCGTCCATACCCAGTTTGCCTGGAAAACCACACAACTTTGCGATTTCATCGAGCGGGGCATTGCCACGGCCATTGTATTTTGCTAGAACATCCATCAAATCAACATGACGATTATGGTAGCGGCTAATGTAATTGCTATAACGAAACTCACGATCGTCGTCGCCAGTGTCCCAGTAACGCTGAGCGACGAGGCCATGAATTAAGCTACGGTAGTGCAACACGGGCAAATCAAAGCCTGAACCATTCCAGCTGACTAATTTAGGTGTGTAACGGTCAATCGTTTTAAAAAAAGCACTAATAAGGTTTTCTTCAGGGTCGTCTGCTTGGCCTAAACATTTAACTCGAAAGCCGTTGTCATCGCGAAATATACAACCGACTACCGCAATGCGTTGTAAGTGCAATGGCAAAAAATCATTGCCTGTGACTTCGCGCCGTTTGGTAACCGCAAACTCATAAACCGATTCATCAGACATTTCAGGCCCTGCACCTTGAAGAGCACGAAGGCCAGCAATGTCGGGTATGGTTTCGAGGTCAAAGACGAGTGTGGGTGTCATGCGTATGGGTTACTGAGGTGGTAAATAACGAAGGGGGTCAAGGGCTGTGCCGTTACGGCGCAACTCAAAATGCAGACGGGGTGAACTGGCCTCAGTTTGACCCATTGTTGCAATTTTTGTACCCTTTTTAACCTGAGCCCCCGTTTTAACAATCAGGTTTTGATTATGTGCATACGCAGTAATAAACCCATCATCGTGGCTTAATATCACCAGGTTGCCTAAGCCCCTTCCACCATTGTCTGCAAATTCAACTTTTCCGTCGGCTGCAGCAAATATAGGTTCGCCTAAAGTTCCCGCAATATCAATGCCCTTATTTGAAGGCGTGAAGCCCTCAATAACTTTGCCCTTAGCAGGCCACTGTAAATTTAAGGCACTTGCGTTAGCAGCACGGCTAGGGTTGCCCACTTCTGATGTTTTTTCGTTTGTCGCATTAATTTCAGCACGAGTTCGAGTGGGCTTGGCGGGTGTCGTTGAGTCTGAGTCTGAGTCGCCTCGATCCATTCCGCCCGAGGCACTTGCCGTGCCTAAACGAAGACGTTGCCCAACTCGCAATTGGCGGGGGTCAGAAATATTATTTAAGCTTATGAGAGAACTCACGCTTACACCCGTAGAGCGCGATATTTTTGATAGCGTATCGCCAGACGCAACGGTATACTCACCGCCACCGCTGGCGCTTGAGTCACCACCACCCCCAAATATAGGAGCACCCGGCCCAGACCCCGCACAACCCGCAAGAACAAGTAGTAGCAGCATTAAAGCTGTAGCTTTTAATGCGTAAACGATATACGCCGACCCTATAAAACTAAATTGTTCGACAGGTTTATTTCTAACCGAACACACCATCATTGATTCACTCCAAAACTGATTTATTATCTTTGTACACCAGATAATAGCGGCACAAAACGAACCGCCTCTAAAACTTCACGCTTCCATTGAGTGGGCGAGGTGCGCTCAATGAGTACTAAGTGTTGACTACTTGAGCCTTCTGGTGCGATTAACCGACCGCTTACAGCTAACTGGTCTAATAGCGCTTGCGGAATGGCGAGCCCCGCTGCAGCCACAACAATGGCATCAAAAGGGGCATGTGTAGGCCAGCCTAGCATGCCATCACCAAATAACGTTCTGACGAGGCGCCCCCCTTCACGTTGTAAATGTGCTCGACTTACATCGTACAACGCGCGAATACGTTCAACCGTAAAAACTTGTTTAAAAAGTTGGTTCATCACTGCGGCTTGATAACCACAGCCCGTTCCAATTTCAAGTACCTTTTGGGGGGTATGGCTGTCTTCAAATAAAACTGAAAGCATACGGGCCACAACCCAGGGTTGCGATATTGTTTGTGAGTGCCCAATTGGCAATGCAGCGTCTTCGTAAGCACGGCTTGCTAAACCTTGATCAACAAAAATGTGACGCGGCACACTAGCCATAGCATTTAAAACGTTTTCATTGCTTATGCCCTGCTGACGCAAACGATCAACCATGGCTTGGCGCGATCGTTGCGAATTCAAACCCAAATTTTGTGATTGCATCGGTTTAAATTGTGGCGCTGTGCGGCTGTCAACACCCGCGATGGTGACACGTGTGTTGCTGTTGGCAGGCTTAAAGCCCGCCATATTTTTGTCAAGTGGCTTACGCACCGGCACTGGCGTTGGCCTTAATTAAAGTATTTAAAGGTTTATTTAACCAATCATTTACATGTGTTAACTGATTTTCATGTGTCAAATCTAACCGAAGAGGCGTCATAGATACCCACCCCTGCTCGATCGCACCAAAATCAGAGCCTTCTGTGGCATCTTGTACGGGCCCGACAGGGCCTATCCAGTAGACCGTTTCACCCGCCGGGTTCAGAGCAGGAATAACCGGTAAAGAGGGGTGACGCTTTCCGAGGCGTGTGACCTTAATGCCCTTAATTTGCGCATAGGGTAGGTCAGGAATGTTCACATTGAGCAGCGGTGAACCTTTGTGATCAAGCTTAAGTGAATGCTCAATTTGACGCTGCACAATCTCGCGTGCAAGGCGAGCTGCCGTGTCAAGGTTGTTCCACCCTTTAGATGTGATAGAAAAAGCAATTGAGGGAATACCAAACAGGTGCCCTTCAATCGCCGCTGCAACCGTACCTGAATAAAGTGTATCGTCACCCATATTGGCGCCATTATTAATGCCCGACACCACCAAATCAGGTTTGGTACCTAATAAACCCGTTAAGGCAATATGTACACAATCTGATGGCGTACCATTAATAATATGAAAGCCCTTAGACGAATGCCTGACTGAAAGTGGGCGATTCAAAGTTAAAGAGTTTGATGAGCCGCTGTGATTGACTTCAGGTGCGACCACCAAAAGCTCGCCGCACCCCTCTAAGGCGTCAACCAAGGCTTCAATACCTCGGGCGCTATAACCATCGTCATTAGAAATCAAAATCTTCATAAGTGTGTTTTATTGTGTTTTAGTATGTTAATCAATACTATCGATTGTAACCCTGCCTACTTAGCCGGGCTAAACTGCAGGTGTTGATTGGTGTGATTTAATTTTCGGAAACAGAGCATGATTGCAACATTGTTGACCATTGTAGTAGCCTATTTAATCGGTTCAATACCCTTTGCGATCGTCTCAAGCCGTTTGTTTGGCTTGGCTGACCCACGCAGTTATGGTTCGGGTAACCCTGGCGCCACTAATGTCTTACGTTCGGGTCATAAAGGCGCAGCGGTTTTGACTTTAGCGGGTGATTTATTTAAAGGTTGGGTGGTCGTTTGGGCAGCCCAATATTTTGACGCATCGCTTAACCTGACAGCTATGGCTGCATTGGCTGTATTTGTAGGGCATTTATTCCCCATTTTTATTGGTTTTAAAGGGGGCAAAGGGGTTGCAACTGCCTTAGGTATTTTGTTAGCTTTAGCGCCCGGTTTGGGGTTGGCAACGTTGGGTACTTGGCTAATTGTGCTGCTATTTTTTAGAATGTCGTCGTTATCTGCCATAGCGAGTGCAGTTTTTGCCCCAGTTTATTATGCGCTGGGGGACCATATCGTTTGGTCTGTTCAAACCCCCTATCTTTGGGTCATTCTTGTAATGAGTGGCTTTTTACTATACCGTCACCGTGCCAACATGGTGCGCATTTTGCGTGGCACCGAGACCAGAGTTAGCAGCGGAAAAAAAACGACCTAGGTTCGTTTTTAACCTGCACTCAATGATGAGACTCGTTTAATAAAGACAAGTCAACTTTAGCTGACGCACTATTTTAGCTGAAGCATTATTCATGCATAACCGACTCATTCACAAGACTTGGATCAGTTTCAATTAGAGGCCAGCGAGGGTAAACGTTGAAGCCTTGACGTGGCGCTTTAGGTGCTAAACCTGCATTGATTCGTTCTGCTGCCGCGTAGGCGATCATGGCACCATTATCGGTACATAAATGAACGGGCGGGTAAAACACTTGGGCGCCCATTTTTTTAGCATGTTCGGTTAACTGCGATCTTAAACGTGTATTTGCCCCGACGCCACCCGCAATCACTAAACGCTTTAAACCCGTTTGTTTCAGTGCTTGCACAGATTTAGCCACCAACACATCAACTATAGCGGTCTGGGTTGCTGCAGCTAAATCAGCCGCCCATTGCCCCGTGACGGGCTGACCAGATTTCCAGTTAGGTATATTTTTTTGAATACGTGTGAGCACTGCAGTTTTTAAACCACTAAAACTGAAATCTAAATTTTGACTGTGTATCATCGGGCGCGGCAAATCTATTTGACTACCATCGCCCTGCTCGGCTAAATGCGCCAACATGGGGCCACCTGGGTAACCTAACCCAAGCAGTTTAGCTGTTTTATCAAACGCCTCACCCGCTGCATCGTCAAGCGTCTCGCCCAATAATTGATAATCACCTACCCCATTAACTTGCATCAACTGTGTGTGACCGCCAGAAACTAATAATGCAATAAAAGGGAATTCTGGCTTGGGGTCTGCTAGCCGGGGCGACAATAAATGCCCTTCAAGATGATGAATGCCCATAGCGGGCTTTTGGCAAGACCAAGCGATTGATTGCGCTACGCTCGCACCAACAAGCAAAGCGCCGGCTAAACCTGGGCCTGCCGTGTAAGCCACCCAATCTACATCTTTTAATGTGAGGTTGGCTTCAGCGAACACCTGTTGAGTCAGGGGAATGACACGCCTAACGTGATCACGAGAAGCTAACTCAGGCACTACCCCGCCATAGGCCGCATGCATCGCGGCTTGCGTATGCAGTGCCTGCGCAAGTAAGCCGCGTGTTGTGCACACCAGTGCCACGCCTGTTTCATCACAAGAACTCTCAAAGCCTAAAACAATCATGTCACTATTTTAGCGTTCATTTCAATTTGTAAATTTTAGGAAAACAGACAGTAAAAAATTTAAATAATCTAGCCCTTGGTTACATCTTGCAATATTTACAGATATAGGCGCCAACAACTTACTTACAACCTTTTTAGTTGATTGCTTTTTAAGATGCCTCAGCACGAATTGAACACAAATAAATATGTCGCTTAAAAAGGAGATTTTATGAAATATGTAACAGAATGGTTTGAAATGATAGGTAGTTGGGTTTGGGGCCCAGTCATGTTGGTGTTGCTAGTTGGCACCGGACTATATTTTACGGTTCGTATGGGGGGCATGCAATTTCGTTTACTACCTCATGCATTAAAACTCGCTTTTTCAAGGCAAGGCAACGTGGGTCAACCAGGCGAAATAAGCCCATTTCAATCGCTTATGACAGCTATGGCGGCCACAATTGGCACTGGCAATATTGCTGGCGTAGCAACAGCTATGGTAATGGGTGGCCCAGGCGCTATATTTTGGATGTGGTTATCAGCCATGTTGGGTATGGCAACTAAATACGCAGAGGCCTATCTAGCCGTTTATTTTCGTGTTGTTGACGATCAAGGCCGAGTGTCAGGCGGGCCCATGTACTACATTGAACGGGGCTTAAAAATGAAATGGTTGGCCACCCTATTTGCAGTATGTGGCACGGTAGCTGCATTGGGTACGGGTTGTTCCGTTCAATCAAATTCTGTTGCACAAGTGGTTGAGCACAGCTTTGGTTTGATGCCCTGGGTTACCGGCACTGTGCTCAGCGTACTGACTGGGTTAGTGCTCATGGGCGGGCTCAAGCGTATTGCGCAAGTTGTTTCATTTATTGTGCCCATCATGGCCATTTTTTACGTGGGTGGGGGGTTACTCATTATTGTGAATCACTATGAACTTGTTTTGCCCGCTTTAACGTTGATCGTTCAAGATGCATTCACGGGCCAAGCCGTAGCAGGGGGTGCCATAGGTGCTGTCATACGTTATGGCATTGCAAGGGGTATTTTTTCAAATGAGGCCGGGCTGGGCACAGCGCCTATCGCAGCCGCGTCAGCACGCACTACAAAGCCCACTGAGCAAGGTTTAATATCAATGACCGGTACCTTTCTTGACACCATCATTGTGTGCTCAGTTACCGGCATTGTTTTGGTTATGGCGGGTCAATATGAAACGGGTATAACCGGCGCAGCTTTAACAGCGCAAAGTTTTGATTTATTGTTGCCGGGTTATGGCACTTGGGTTGTGACGATTGGGCTTATCTTCTTTGCCTACTCAACCATTTTAGGTTGGTCTTTTTATGGTGAAAAGTGTGCCCAGTATTTAGTGGGTGAACGCGTCATTAAACCCTATCGTGTTTTATACACCGCTATGGTGCTGGTGGGCACACTGATTACACTTGATTTGGTGTGGGCCATGTCAGACGTGTTTAATGGCCTCATGGCATTCCCAAATTTAATTGGGTTGCTTTTGTTATCTGGGCTTGTCATTAAGAACAACCCACTTAAAAACAAATCTTCTTAATATGGCCTATTTGTTGCCTATTTTTAACACGTAAACGGGCTATTAATCGTGCGTATGTTCATCAATAACCAAGTAGGCCATACCGTCTTCAGTTGCAAGGCCGACTTTGGCACCGATGGGTAGGGTCGCTTTAACGGGGGTATGCCCAAAAGGTAGGCCAGTTACAACGGGTATACCCACGTTATCGCGCACCCACTTGATCACATTTGACAGGTCAAAACCACGGTCATGTGGTGCAAGCGTGTAGTCTGTAAATTGGCCAAGAATCAATGCTTTTTGTTTGGTCAGAACGCCACTTTGGGCTAATTGAATTAGCATGCGTTCAACTCGATATGGGTGTTCAGCAACATCTTCAATAAATAAAATGCCACCCTTAATTTTAGGTAAATATGGTGTGCCCACTAAGGCAGCAATCATTGACAGATTTCCACCCCATAAAACGCCTCGGCAATCAACAGCATCGCTGTTGGGGCTTTCAAAACTTAAAATTTCGAGCTCACCACGCATGACTTCGCCAAACAACTCGGCTGTTAGGGTATTTAATTTACTTGCACCAAAATCTGCACAAACCGTTGGGCCAACATAACTCGTTGTACCCGTTTGGCTCAGCAACGCGAGTGAAAACGCCGTAAAGTCGCTTTGACCCACAAAACGTTTACCTGAATCGGCCACGGCACGCCAGTCGATTTGGTCTAACAAACGCGTGACCCCATAACCACCCCGCGACGCCATCACTGTAAGTGCCGACTGTTTTAATGATCGGTTGAGCGCAGACAAACGTTGCGCATCAGTGCCGGCAAACCGTGTGTCAACCGCTAAAGCATGGCGATCGACTTTGCAGGAAAAACCCATCTTGGCCAAGCGTTCAATGCCCCGTGCTAGCGTTTTAGAGTCTTGTATGGCGCTTGAAAGCGATATAACGTAAATATTATTTTGGCGATTTAAAGCCATTTCAGACAACCTTTTGACGTTTTTGTTTAAAGAATTGACTCAGCATATGCGAGCAGGCTTCTTTTAAAACACCCTGATGAATCTGGGTGTGGTGATTTAATTTTGAATGGTTAGCCAAGTCTACCGCGCTACCACATGCCCCTGTTTTAGGGTCGGCTGTGGCGAACATGACACGCGACAGCCGTGCATGAAAGATAGCGCCTAAACACATGGTGCAGGGCTCAAGGGTAACGTATAAGCTACAGCCCGGTAAACGGTAATTTCGCATGTGTTGACCGGCAGCACGAAGGGCCAAAATTTCAGCGTGTGCCGTGACATCGTGGCGTGAAATGGTTGCATTTGCACCCTCGCCAATCACATCACCGTTTACATCGACCACCACCGCGCCAACGGGTACTTCACCGTTTTTTTGTGCTTCAACGGCAAGTGCAATGGCGCGCTGCATGTAGTCTTCATCAGACAAAATAGACATCTGTTTTTAACCGCGATACATACGTGATTTCACGGCAATACGCCCGGCTAGGCTGGTGACAGCCTCTTCCAGCCATTGATAAAGCTCTGCATCAGCGTCATACCGCGCTTGGTTAAGGTTGGAAACCCGACCATCTTCTATAAAGCCCCAAGCACGGCTGCGCTTGTCGCGGTGTTTAGGGTCCCAGACGCCGAAGGCAAAACCGCCCGATTGTCTTACCAATGAAAAACAAGGTATGTCGGTGTAACCATCGCCCACGAACACCATTTGGTCAAAGGGTATGCGTAAGCGGTCTTCAGCTACTTTGCGGTTCACCTCAAAAGGCTTGCTGTCGAAAGCTGGCCCAATGATGCCTTTTTGAATTTGAAAGAGGTAGCGGGTTTTGTCGGTAAAACTCACAATACGTTTAGGGAATTCAATTTCATTTTGAGCGTTATACGAAAACTCAGAAGCCCAAATTTGTGTAAATTGATGAGCAATAGATGTATGCCGCACCACATCACCGATTCCACTAGAAATTAAATAAAACTCAAGCTGCACTTGAGGGTGTAGGGCACGCACCTGAACCCGTAAACGGTCAAAAAATGTCTCAACCCCATGATGAAGGGGCAGTTGTTGACCCCAATTTTTTAAAGCAGCCTGCGTGATAGGGTTTTGATTTGGCGTTTTAGATAGTTGAATCATTTCGTAAAGATAAGCGGGTACAGGGTCCCACCCGTTTGTAAGACGTTGATTAACTTTTTCTAACCAAAATTTTTGCGTATCAACACCGATATGCTCTAAAAAGCCAGAGGTACTGTCTGGCGCAAGCGTGTCGTCAAAATCGAATATCAAAGCAATGACTTCAGACATAGCAACAACCATTATTTAAGGTAAGCTATTTTAACTGGCTCGTTGGTTACTGATGCAATTAAGTGAAATGAAGGGTTGAATCAATGAAAAATAATGTTTCGATGTGGGTAACAATATTTAGCGTTTTCTTCACAACTTATGTGGGGTTGCCCCAAGCGCAGGCCCAAATGCGCGCGCACACCACACCCCAATCACAAGCGTCATTGTCAACTGAGATCATTGAAAATGGTCTCGTAAATACTGATACGCAAGTGTTAATGATTAGGCATGCTCTAGCGCCTGGTGGGGGTGACCCGGCAAACTTTAATGTGAATGACTGCTCAACCCAGCGTAATCTTAGCCAAGAAGGTATTAACCAAGCGAGAACGTTAGGTCAACAGCTTGAAAAACTAGGCTTTAAACCAAACGATATTTTTACAAGTCAGTGGTGTCGGGCTGTCGATACCGCTAAAGCCCTTGACCTAGGCCCAGTAATTCTTTTACCTGTTTTAAACTCTTACTTTCAAAATCGGTCTGCAGCTCAGCAAAAAATCGTTGACTTGAGGCAATTTATTGTAAATTTACCGCCAAAAGGTGGGCGTTATGTCATGGTCACACACCATGTCGTGATCGGTGATTTAACCGGCCAATGGGTCGGTAGTGGTGATGGCGTTTGGCTAACATTGACTGGTAAAAAAGATGACCCTTGGCGGGTTGAAGCTGTTTCAAGTGCGAACCCAGATTTACCGAAATGATAAAAACTCGCACAAGCAGTTCGGGTTAAGCCAAGATTACTTGCCTCAGTCATGCCATTCTCAACTGCAAAACACATTCAATTAACTTTTTATCAGCGTTCTTCCCCAGATGCCATGAACGCTCAGAAGATGACAAGTAAACTGTCTTTATGAAGACCTCAAACGCCCCTGCTTTGCAAAAAACTGAACCCTTACCCGGTCATTCAACTGCGCTATTACAAGCGCTGCACTTACTCACGCGTGATGGCAAGTTAAACCAAGATGGCGCCAGAAAGCTCAAACAAGTCAAACACTTAATTGGGTTTATTAAACCTTTACTTGATACTATGCTTTTAGAAAAACCAAACCTCACGATTGTTGACCACGGTGCGGGTAAATCGTACTTAGGTTTTTTATTGGTTGATTATTACCTAAAAGATCATGCCCCTTTGGCACAGGTTTATGGGGTTGATATTCGGGCTGAGCTGGTTGAGTCTGCCCGTGTTTTAGCCCAACAAGCCGGTTTCCAACAAATGCAGTTTTTTGCGTTGTCAGCCAAAGAAGCCAATGTAAGCAGTGATTTACCAGCTAAAGTTGATTTGGTTACTGCGCTTCACGCCTGCGACACCGCCACTGACGATGCCATAGCTTTTGGCTTGTCGCATCAAGCGCAGTATATGGTTTTAGTACCTTGTTGCCAGGCTGAAGTCGCGCGGGCCCTTAGGCAAACCAAACAGAGCGATTACGATGACCCTATTTCAGAGCTATGGCGCCACCCTATTCATACCCGTGAGTTTGGTAGTCAGTTGACCAACACCCTGCGATCTTTACAGCTTGAAGCCCACGGTTATCAAGTCACAGTTACCGAATTAGTTGGTTGGGAACACTCGATGAAAAACGAACTGATTGTGGCGAGCCGTAAAGGCACACCTAAACCCGCAGCGATTAAAAGGTTGAACGATTTAATTGATCGGGTGGGTTTACCTGCTTTGAAAGAGCGGTTTTTCGCACCTTTATTGTGAATTTTAAACTCACTTATTATCAAGACATTGACGGCTTTTGCACGCCATGAACCATGTTGAGGTTTTTTGAAATGACAACATTAATAGCGGGTTGCGGTGATTTAGGGTTAAACGTGGCAAAACGTTTGATGGGTCACAACACTTCTGTTATTGGGTTGAGACGACACCCAGCGGCTTCAAACCCAGCCAAGAATGACTTATTTCAATGGTTAGCTGCCGATTTGCTTGATACCGAAAGCCTATTCAGTTTAAGTAATCTTGCCCAAGACTTCACGCAAGTTGTTTACTGCGTCACGCCAGATCAACGTACACCCGAACAATATCGTGCAACGTACGTACAAGGGTTGCAAAATTTAACAGCCGCTTTAGGTTCAGATGACTTAGGTTTCGTTAAGTCTGGGCACAATATTCGCCGTTGGGTATTTGTGTCTTCAACTGCAGTGTATGGTGCATCAAGCGATGAGTGGGTTGATGAAAACACCCCGACTTTACCCGATAGTTTTAACGGCAAAATTTTGTTAGAAGCCGAGCAGTTCTTACATCAACATCATCAAAACAGTGTCGCCTTGCGTTTGTCTGGCATTTATGGCCCTGGGCGAAACCAAATTGTGCAGCGCATAAAAGATGGTGTGGCTAGCGCCCCAATTGACCCCCCACACTATTCAAACCGCATACATATTGACGATGCGGCCCGTGCCATTGAGCATGTTTTGAGTCTGCCAAACCCAGATTCAGTTTATGTGGTGACTGACCTGTTGCCGCTACCTATGCACACCCTTTATAACCACATTGCCGAACAGCTAGGTGCACCACCCGTGCCTATTGGACCACCCCCATCAGGTATGAGTAGCAAACGTCTATCAAGCAAGCGCCTGGTTGATAGCGGCTTTACACACCTTTGGCCTAACGCACGCATAGGCTATGACGCGATGCTTAAAGGGTAAGGTTAGGCATCAGAACTTGATAGACAAAAAAGACATCGCTGTAGCGATTTATAAAAATAATTATGTACCATCGCAAATTCACATTAGAAATTGATATCTACAAGACCAAATAAAAAATATTTAGCACTTTTTTATTGTGGTTCATAAATTAAAAGACTAATTATCTTGACTTTTGTATCTAAATAGATACAATAACATTGCGACGATAAATAAATATTTTCAAAAAAACTGATGCTTTTAATCTTTGGCTTTCAACACTTACAGACCCATTAGTTAAAGCCAAGGTATTGATAAGAATCGATAGAGCCATTCTTGGCAATTTTGGCGACTGCGAGCCTATAGGTGAAGGTGTTTCAGAAATGAAGATTCATTCGGGACCAGGTTATAGGCTTTATTTCACACGCATTGGCACTATCGTTTATTTACTTTTAACTGGTGGCGATAAGTCGACACAGAATAAAGATATTGAAGATGCTAAACAACTAGCGCGGAATTTAAAAAAGGCATATTGATATGAAAACTAAAACAACACCATTCGACGTTGCTGACTACCTTAGCAATGAAGAAAGCATTGCAGCTTACCTTAATGCTGCGCTAGATGAACCTGAGCCTGAATTACTTTTACTAGCTGTTAAGAACGTTGCTCGTGCACGCGGTATGGCGCAACTTGCAAAAGATACTGGGCTTGGGCGAGAAAGCCTTTACAAAGCGCTAAGAGCTGGCTCTAAGCCTCGATACGACACAATGCTGAAAGTAATGCGTGCACTAGGCGTAAAGTTACGCGCAGAGCCAATTTGATCGCCCTCATTTACTCATATAGGGCACGCACCGAAATAATTAATTGAAACCGTTTAGCTACAAAACTGCACTTTAACAAAATGACTACTATTTGATGTCATGACTTGTGTTGCGAATGACGTTCACACCTTATTCAGCGTGCAAAATTTTATGGCTTAGCTCTTGCCAGACTGGCGTTAAGTCAGTTGCGAGTGGTTTAATGCTGCCCAAGTCAAACACCCCATCATCTGGCCCATGAAAGTCTGAGCCAATTGAAGCTAAAAAGCCATAGTCTCGCGCCACTTGTGCGTATACATCATATTCGCGCGGGCGATGGCTACCGGTATTGACTTCAATACCTAAACCCCCTGCCGCTTTAAATGATTTAAACAACGTGTCAAATTCAAGGCTTGAGTACTTATACCGACCTGGGTGTGCAATCACCGCCACCCCGCCAGCCGACTTGACCCAACTCACCGCCTCTTCTAATTTTGCCCACTGTATGTCGACATAAGCCGGGCCATTATCGTACAAGTATTGATCGAACACTTGTTGCATGGTGGCGCAATGACCGGCATCAACTAAGTAACGTGCAAAATGAGTGCGGCTAATCAACTCTGGGTTGCTCACAAATTTCAGCGCGCCTTCGAAGGCGCCTGGCATGCCCAGTTTAGCCAAAGCGTCTGCCATGCCTTTAGCGCGGTTCACACGACCAGACCGTGTGTGATGCAAGCCTGCTAGCAAAGTTGGGTCTTGAGCATCTAACCCTAAACCCACAATGTGTACGGTACGACCTAACCAAGTCACTGAAATTTCAGCACCAGCCAAAAAAGCCATGCCATGATGCTTGGCCGCTTGTTGTGCCGCAGCAATGCCTGACACTTCATCGTGGTCAGTCAAGGCCCAAAGATCGACACCCCGCTCAGCTGCCCGAGCCGCCAACACGTCAGGGCTTAACACACCATCAGAAAAACTAGAGTGGCAATGCAAATCTGCGCTTAAAGGTGCCCAGCCGCTCTTTCTCACCAGCAAAGTGTGTTCTGTGTTTTGAGATAAGTCTGGTTCAGTCATATTCATTCATTCATATATTTAAAAGATTCGGTCATTTAGTTTTCATTCATCAGTCGAGTAGGTATTCATTTTCATAGATTAAATCATCAGTTGATGAAATTTAGATAAAACCACACCCCTTTACTTCTAGGTCTAAGCTTACTGCCTTAACTTAAGCTTATGCCCAACTGCAGTGATTGACAAGAGATCTGACAAGTTAAGCAAAAATTGAGGCTAACTTAAATAGCCGCACTAAAGCCTACCTGTTAAATTCATTTAGGCCATTAAGATCAGTAAAAAAGCTTATTCGCTTTAAAACCTATTCAGTTCAGAAATTGAAGCCAACTCGTTTTTAAGGCTGACCAGATGAGTGCGATGAACCCTTGTGGTGCCAATACCGTTGGTGGGTCAAACGTAATGATTCAACAGTGAGCTTGCCTTGCTCTGAGCGAACATGCAATGCCCCATCATGGTCAGTGCGCCAAAATTGTGTTGGGTAAGCTTGCCAACGGTCTACCACCTCTTTAGCTGGGTGAGAAAAACGGTTCAAATACCCCATTTGGGCAATGGCATGCTTTGCTCGCAACGCTTGAATGAAAGCCAAACTAGACGATGTGGCGGCCCCATGATGCGGCACCACCACCACATCTGTTTGCAAAGCGTTGCTATGCTGAAGTTGCTGGTTTTCAACTATAGCCTTTTCAGCCGTTTGATCAATGTCACCTGTTAACAGCAAGGAATGGTGACGACCTTTAATTCGAAGCACACAACTGCAACGGTTTTTTAAACGCTTGGGGGTCATTGCAGTTTGACCACACATATTGACGTTAGGGTGCAGAAACTCAAACACTACACCACTCCATTCCCAAGACTGCCCTATCTCACAGCGTTTTGATCCCTCTAATAGGTCTGACGCATAAAGGGTTCCAAGCGGCATTAAATTTTTGAGTTCTTGTAAACCACCAATATGATCGAGATCATTATGAGAAATGACCACTACCGGTTTGGGTTTTAACCCTAGGGCTCGAAGTGCCGGCCATATTGTTGAAGTCATGGCCGTTTGATCTTCAAACTTCCAACCCACATCAAAAATCAAATCATGTGATTGCGTGCGCACGAGTAAGGCTGACCCCTGCCCAATATCGAATGCATGAAGTGACCAATCACCGGGCGCTAACGTGCTAACAGGTGGGTTTAAAATGGGTAACAGCATAAACCAACCGAAGTTTCGCGACCCACTAAAGGGTGGCAAAACAGCCCAAATGACGCCTACCAAGGCCCAAATCAGCCACACAACTGAACTGCTGGCTACGTCAAAAGCAGCAACGGGTAACGCTGCCAAGGTTTTAACCCACCACAATGTCCACTCAAGTGGGGCATGTGCTAAAGACGCTAATGTTGATAATAAAGCCGTCAATATGACGTTGTCAGTTGGGCTAAAAAGTACGGCCGCCAACGCTAAAATTAACGCAAAAGGGGTCACCACAAATGTTAATACGGGAATGGCAACTGCATTGGCAAACATTGACACCCATGACACTTGGTTAAATAACCAAGCCAACACAGGGAACATCATCAGTGTGATGACCCATTGCAATTGCGTGGCTAATGCAAAGCCTCGATAAAGTTTTTGGCAAAAGGCCAAGCATCTAGGGGTTGAGTCATCATTAACGAGTTGTTGATAATTGACATCTACGCGTTGGCTCAACATAATTAACACGGTCACAGCCATAAACGATAACCAAAAACCTGTTGATAACACAGCCCAAGGGTCAAAGAGAGTAAGTAATGCAGCAGCCAACGCAACCAGTATAAAACCGCCCCATGATTGTGCAAAGGTAAGACCAAAAGCAGCCATCAAAACCATAAAAAACGTACGTTGTGCCGGCACCCCCCAACCTGCCAACAAGCAATACAAAAATGCAGTGATCACTGCCGCCCAAATCGACACCATTCGAGCGGGTACCCATTCAGATAACCTGACGCCACGCCAGCGACCGCCTCGCCATAAAATACTCACGAGCAAGCCTCCTAGCGCTGCTATTAAGGTGACGTGAGAGCCACTGATTGATACCAGATGGGTTATGCCGGTGAGACTAAATATTTGCCAATCTTCACGGCTAACGCCCTGTTGATCACCAATTGCTAGCGCAATGATCACAGCACGAGCCGAACGTTCACCCATCACTTCGAGCATGACTTTTCTAACGCGATGACGCATACCATTTGCCATCACTTCTAAAGAGGTCAACGGTGCGTAGTCTATAAATTGCGGTGTACCCCTGACTTGCCCAACCGCCCTCACCCCTTTGGCAAACATCAGCCCTTCTTGATCAAAACCACCCGGGTTGATGCGCCCATGTACAGGCCGTAAACGCAACGCCATACGCCACACTTGACCCGGCAACACTTCGACACCTCGAGGCAAAGAGTTGTGCGGCCATGTCACGGCAATACGATTAGGTATGTTTAAGGAATTGCTTTGATTGGTATTTTGATTGGCATTTTGAGGGTTTTTTTGGTTAGTGTTTGATACGGTATGTTGCGAATCATTTGGCCACTGCACAACCTCAACGCTTAAACTATTTTCATTTAAGCGCGGTAAGCCTACAACTTGCACAGTGACCCGTGTAACTAGGTTAATTTCATGTTGCGCCAACTGATCAGCTAAGCGAGTGTGTGCCTTAAATTGGCTATAACTCAAACCGAGTAACGTCAGGCTTATCACTAAAAAAATGCGTTGAGTGGCTACCCAGTCATTCGTTTGTTGCTTGCACCGCAATAAACCCCACGCTAAGCCCAAGACAGTAGCCAAACTCGGTATTAGGGCTAAATGCCAGCTTGAAAGCAATGACGCTTGAACTTGAGTGAGGCACACACCCAACACCCAGCCTAAACACGCCCAGATAATCATGAATACAACCTGCAATCAAGCCTAAAGCAATAGGCTCAACGAGGTTGCTTATGTAATCAAGTGCGGCGTGACGTTTTTGTCGTATTCGTTTTTAACACTCTATTGAGTAAATGAGGCAAGCGCTCAGTCAAGAGCCTTCAGCCGAGGTAGCACCCGTTGCGCCGTTTCATCAGTAACAGAGATCACTTCCAACACATCACACTGCCTGAGATCGGCTAAAACCTGTGCAATGGTCATGACTTGGTCAGGCGAATTGCGTCTTTGCCCCGTCACTGAATTGACGTCAACCCATTCGGGTGGAATGTCAGGCGAGTCAGTTTCTAACACTAAGTGTTCAAGACTTAAGGTGGTGGCCAAGCGCCTAATTTGTAATGCCCGCGTATACGTTAAAGCCCCGCCCATGCCCAGAGCGAACCCTAGGTCAATAAACTGTTGTGCTTGCTGAAAGCTGCCATTAAACGCGTGTGCGATGCCGCCAGACACCCCCACTTGGCGCAAATACTTCAACACCAAGTCTTGCGCCCGACGCACATGCAAAATAACTGGCAAATCAAACGTTTTTGCAATGACAAGTTGTGCTTTGAAGAACTCAATTTGTTTGTCTAATAATGGCGCTTGTTTTAAATGCGGTTCAAATAAATCAAGACCGATTTCACCCACCGCAACAAGCTTAGGGTCATCACGATATTGTTCTAGGTGTTGCCGCAACACTTCAAGATCTTCTATGTTTGCTTTTTCCACAAACAAAGGGTGAATGCCTAACGCATAAGCCCCAATTGGCATACGGTTTGCCAATAGGCGTACCGTATCAAAGTTTTGAATTTCAACTGCGGGAATCACAATACATGTGACCCCTGCTGAACAAGCCGATGCAATAACTGCGTCACGGTCGTGATTAAACTCTTGTGCATCGAGGTGGCAGTGGGTGTCAAATGCCATAAAAATATTACTTAACAGCCAGTAGGCCAGACGTCATGGTGAACTGCCGATCAGCCCGCGCAGCTAAAGCCAAATCGTGTGTTACCACCACTAAAGAGGTACCGCCAGCCTGCACGGCTTGGCGCAACCAATTAAACATGTCTTCTGCGGTTTCACGGTCTAGATTGCCAGTGGGTTCGTCAGCCAATACACACGAGGGTTCGGTGACCATGGCGCGTGCCAAGGCAACCCGTTGACGTTCACCACCAGACAACTGGCTGGGGTAATGTGTCATGCGATCGCCTAAGCCAACGCGTTCAAGCAGCACATGCGCTTTTGTACGCGCCTCGTTGCGCGACAAACGACGCACAATTAACGGCATGGCAACGTTATCTAGAGCCGTGAACTCACCTAACAAGTGGTGAAACTGATATACAAAGCCTAACGATTTGTTGCGCAAGCGACTGCGTTGAACCTCGTTTAAACCGTTCGTTGCTTGGCCATTCACATAAACTTCGCCCGCATCAGGCCGATCAAGTAAGCCAAGGCAATGTAATAAAGTACTTTTACCGGAACCTGAAGCACCGATAATGGCCACCATTTCGCCCGAAGCAATTGACAAATCAACGCCTTTTAAAATATCTAGGCGACGTTGACCGTCGTCATAATGACGACTTAAACCTTTTGCTTGCAACACAATATTTCGGGCGGAAGCATGAGCGTTCGCAGCATCAGTGGTTATTGAACGAGCAGTTGAAGCGTGATCAGTTGCACTACTAGCAGTTACAACACTAGCCGTTGCAGCTGACTCGGTTGCGCTTTGGTCAGTAACAACGTGATCGGTCGGGATGTGATCGGCTTGTATGTGAGCTTTTGAAATATTAGTCATGGCGTAACACCTGCGCAGGTTCTAACTTAGAGGCACGCCAGCTGGGGTATAAGGTGGCTAACAAAGACATCACCAGTGAAGTCACTGCGATGGTGATGACGTCATCTAAACGAGGGTCTGAAGGCAACGCCTGAATAAAGTAAATTTCTTTCGGTAAAAATTGTATGCCCAGTGCGCGTTCAATGAGTGGCACCAAAACGTCAATATTCATCGCGATGGCTAAACCACCCGCCACCCCTAAGAAAGTACCAATTACGCCAATTAACGCGCCCTGCACCAAAAATATTCGGGCAATTTCACCCGGTGTGGCACCCAGCGTGCGCAAAATCGCAATGTCTGCTTGCTTGTCTTTAACAGCCATAACTTGTGACGATAAAAGATTGAAAGCCGCCACCGCCACAATGAGCGTCAAGATCAAAAACATCATGCGTTTTTCTGTTTGAACCGCTGCAAACCAAGTGCGATTGTTACGCGACCAATCGCTAGATAGCACGCCTCTTGGGGCATCAAGTGCAATAGATCTTGAGACTTGATGTGCTTGATACATGTCTTTAATTTTGACACGCGCCCCAGCGGTTGCTGTGTCACGAAACATACGGGCCACATCGCGGGTATCTGCAAACACTAATGACGAGTCGTATTCGTAATGCCCTGATTTAAAGATGCCACTAATCGTAAACTGACGCATACGTGGGCTTAAACCCGCTGGGCTAACGGTGCCCTGTGGGGCCAACAACATGACTGAATCACCCATGTGAACGCCCAACGCGTTGGCCAGATCTTCGCCCAAAACCACATGAAACTCACCAGGCAGCAACGAGTTCAATTGCCCTTCAACCATTTGCCCGACTAAGTCAGAAACTTTTGGTTCAAGCATGGGGTCTATACCTCGCACCTGAATACCGCGTAAAACCCGACCATGCATGATGATGGCTTGTGCACCCACAAATGGTGCAACCCCAATAACCTGGTCATTTTTTTGAGCGGCTTGCGCTAACTCGTCAAAACGTTCGAGTACGGTTTCAGGCAAGGCCCCTGGCACAAATAATTCAATGTGGGGTAATACCGACAACATGCGGTCTCGCACGTCGCGTTGAAAACCATTCATGACAGACAGCACCACAATCAAAGCGGCGACGCCCAGCGCAATACCCACCATCGACATCATGGCAACAAACGACACAAAACGGTCGCCGCCATCACGCCCGCGACGGCGGCCAACAATGCCCGCGTAGCGCGCTCCTACCCAAAGTTCAAAGCTTGATTTCATAGGCATGAATTATCGCACTATCTTTGGTTTTGAACTTGAATACTCGGTTGACAGCTGATCTGCCACATTACAATATGTGAATGGAATATATTTTTGAACAGGGCCTACCCCCCGCCTCGCTAGCCACCCAGTTGGCCCAGTCGCTTAAGCAGTCGCAGCCTGACTTGCACAAATTACTCAGTGCCTTAAAGTTCAGTCAAAACACATGCCCGCCCCAAGTGGTCGGCTGCACCCCTTACGAAGCACGTGTTTTAGCCCTGAACGGTTGGTCACAAAATATTAGCAAAACGCCCGGGCAAGCCTTGGCCTCTTGGCAGCTTGACGTAACACAAAGCACGGCACCGGTCTGGGCAGCGCAGTTGTGTAGCACCCAAATTGGCACAAGTGTGGCGTCTTTAAGGCCATTAAGCCTGCTAGACCTCAGCCCCGACGAAGCACAAAGCTTGTGTGAAGCCGCCATGCCGAGTTTTGGTCAGCCAGGTGACGCCATTTGGGTTGAAGCGTTAACACCGACCACTTGGCGGGTACACGCCCCTTTAGCCGAGCTTGCGCACACCGTTAGCCCCGAAGCCTTAGCGGGCCAAAATATTGCCGGCTGGTGGCCCGATGGTGATGCGTGGTTGGCTTGGCGCCGTATATTGAACGAAATACAAATGGTGTGGCACAACCACCCCGTGAACGAAACCCGTTTAGAGCGCGGTTTGCCCGCTGTGAATGGGGTTTGGTTGTACGGTGGGTCGCAAGGTTGGCACCCTATCAATCAGCCACATTTGCCGTTTCATGCTCAAACGCACCACCAGTCGCATTCAAACCTGCCCCCCCCCGTACAAAAACCATTACTAACGACGCCTCAGTCTTACGACCTGAACAACACCTTAAGGCCATTTGTGATGACATCTGATTGGTCAGGTTGGTTAGAGGCGTGGCTTAAAGAGGTTTTGCCAATTGTCATTAAGATGCAAACACATTCAATCAAAGGCGCTGCACCCACCCAACTTACCCTGACAGGCCATGACCGTTTAGTCACGCTTTCGCCCTCTAATAAAAATCAGCCAAACTGGCTAAAAAAATTGACCCAACCTTTTTCTAAAAACGACTGGAGCACTTGGTGGCACAACCCGTCATAAAAACAAGATCAACTCGACCTGACGCCACACAAAGACTCAGCGCACAAGGCCTGCACCCATTGTTGGCAAGGCTCTACGCCAGTCGTGGGGTTGAACAAAAAGACACCCTTTCAAGCGATTGGAAATCTCTTCTCGACCCGCAATTACTCACGCAAAACCAACAGGCCGCTGAGTTATTAGCCGATCACATTGAAGCCAAGAAAAAATTACTCATCGTGGCCGATTACGATTGCGATGGCGCCACCGCTTGTGCTGTGGCCATAAGGGGTTTACGCGCTTTAGGCGCCCATGTTGACTATTTGGTACCCAACCGTTTTGAAACGGGGTATGGCTTGTCGCCAGCAGTGGTTGAGTTGGCTTGCCAACACCGTAGCGGCAAACCTGATTTAATTATTACGGTTGACAACGGCATAGCCAGTGTTGATGGCGTAGCCACTGCACATACACACAACATTAACGTGTTAGTGACCGATCACCATCTACCGGGCGACACGCTGCCTAAGGCCGCAGTCATTGTGAACCCCAACCAACCCGGTTGCACCTTCCCCTCTAAAAACTTAGCGGGTGTTGGGGTCATGTTTTACGTACTGTTAGCTCTGCGAACAGAACTACGTAAACGCGGGCATTTCGTGTCAAAACCAGAGCCTAAGCTTGACACGCTGGTTGACCTAGTGGCACTAGGCACCGTGGCTGATGTGGTCAAACTCGATCAAAACAATCGTTTGCTGGTGAATCGCGGTATTGATCGACTCCGTCGCGGTCTCATGCAACCGGGCATACGTGCTCTATTTGCAGTGGCGGGGCGTCAACCGCAACAAGCTGTAGCATTAGATTTTGGCTTTATTGTGGGGCCACGTATCAACGCTGCCGGGCGTTTGGCTGATATGAGTGTAGGCATTGAATGCCTGATCACCGACGACGAAGACCGCGCTTTGGTGCTGGCCCGTGAACTTGATACCTTTAACCGTGAACGCCGAAAAATTGAAGAAACCATGCGCGAACAAGCGCTGTCTTCTATTGGTGAAATCGATGCCCAACCCAATAGTGCAGCGGTTTGTGTATTTGATGAAAGATGGCACCAAGGCGTAGTGGGCATTGTGGCCTCGCGCTTAAAAGAACAGTTTTATCGCCCTGCTTTAGCTTTTGCACCGGGCGATGAAGGCGAAATACGCGGCTCAGGTCGCTCAATTCCTGACGTTCATTTACGCGATGTGCTTGATTTAGTATCAAAACGACATACCGGTTTAATTAAAAAATTTGGTGGCCATGCCATGGCGGCAGGCTTGAGCATTGCGCAAAACGACTATGACAAATTTGTCGTCGCTTTTAACCAAGCCGTGATTGACTTTAGCGGAAAAAACCGTTTTGAAGCGGTCATTGAGACCGACGGTACACTTGAGTCTGGCTATGCTAATGCACACGTTGCACAAATGCTTGAAGAACAAGTCTGGGGTTCAGGCTTTCCCGCCCCATTATTTGTTGATGAATTTACGGTCGATCAACAACGTTTGCTAAACGATAAACACTTAAAACTGACCCTCACACGCGATCGACAGCGCTTTGAAGCGATTTGGTTTGGTCGTCAAGAAACGTTAGGCAGCCGGGTACGGGTGGTTTACCGCTTAGCCACTAATCACTGGAATTCAATGGTGACTGCACAGCTGATTATTGAGCATGCTGATACCCTTTAGTAGAGGCGCGGTTGGTTCAGCTAAAATAACTAAATTATTACCCCTATTTATTGACGTAATTACTAAAGAGAACACTTTGAGTTTAGAAGCTGAACGCATCAATGCGATTGCCGCGCGTTTGAATGATTACCTAGAGCGTGAGTCAGCCGCTAGGGGGTATCTTTGACTTTGAAGAAAAGCAAAACCGTCTTGACGTTGTCAACGCTGAATTAGAAAACCCCAACGTTTGGAATGATCCTAAACACGCACAAGACCTCGGTCGTGAAAAAAAATCACTTGAAGACGTTGTGGTTTCGCTTGATGCTTTGCAACTTTCAATCAAAGACGCAAAAGAACTGTTTGATTTAGCTGCTTCTGATGACGACGACGAAACCTTACTCGCCATTGATGACGATGCGAATGCGTTTGAGCAAACGCTTGTAAAAATTGAATTTCGTCGTATGTTTTCAAACCCAGCCGACCCCCTTAATTGCTTTGTTGATATTCAGTCGGGTGCGGGCGGCACCGAAGCTCAAGATTGGGCCTCAATTTTATTACGTCAATATCTGCGGTACGCAGAGCGCAAGGGTTTTAAAGCTGAAATACTTGAAGAGTCAGCCGGTGAAGTCGCGGGTATTAAATCAGCCACTATTAAAATTGAAGGTGACTATGCCTTCGGCCATTTACGTACCGAAACAGGCGTGCACCGGCTTGTTCGAAAAAGCCCTTTTGATTCGGCGGGTGGTCGGCATACCTCTTTTGCTAGCGTATTTGTCTACCCACAAGTTGATGAATCAATAGAAATTGACATAAACCCGGCCGACTTACGGGTTGACACTTACCGCGCCAGCGGCGCGGGTGGCCAGCACATTAATAAAACAGACTCAGCCGTTCGCTTAACCCACCTGCCCTCAGGTATTGTGGTTCAGTGCCAAAATGATCGATCACAGCACCGAAACCGCGCAGAAGCGATGGACATGCTGCGTTCTAAGCTCTACGAACTTGAAATGCGTAACCGCATGGCCGAGCAGCAAAAGATGGAAGATGCCAAAACCGATGTCGGTTGGGGCCATCAAATTCGTTCGTATGTGCTTGATCAAAGCCGTATCAAAGATTTACGAACATCAGTTGAAATCTCTAACACCCAAAAAGTGCTCGATGGTGATCTTGATCCATTCATACAAGCCAGTTTGAAACAAGGGTTGTAATAGGTTTTGCAGTTTAAATTTTTCATGTACCAAGCATATCGATAATATTATGAACACACACCCAGTTGCCGTTGATCGTTTAGTTGTTCTCACAGGTGCAAGCCGTGGCTTAGGCCGTGCGATGGCTGAACATTGTTTAAGCCATGGGGTAGCGTTGGTTACGCTGTCGCGTAGCCATGTCCACGAGCTCGATCAATTGGCAGCCGACCATAAGGTGGCTTTGACACAAATTTTGGTTGATTTCAATGATCGCGTAGCGGTTGAGCAAGCGGCCCGAGTCATAAATACACTCGTTAAAGTTGCCCAGCGACCTCGTTTAATTCAAAACGCAGGTGTGGTCACACCGGTTACGGTGGCTGACAACCCTGCATCATTTCTAGAAATTGAGCAGGCTTACCTTACTAATATAGTAACGCCTACGTTTTTGACAAACCATTTTCTAGCGTCAACCTCGCACACCAAAGATCGCCGGGTGATGTTGATTTCATCGGGTGCTGGTCGTCAGGCTATAGCGGGCTGGGGGGTTTACTGCGCCAGTAAAGCTGCACTTGACCGTTATGCTGAGGTGGTTAGCCTAGAGCAAGGCGACCGGGTACGTATTGCAGCGGTCGCACCAGGCATGATTAATACCCCCATGCAAGCAACGATTCGCGGTGCAGACGCTAAAAGATTTCCTGTACTTGAAAAATTTGTTCAAATACATGAGCAAGGTGCTTTGGCAAAACCTGCAGATGTTGCGCAACAACTTTTAACCTTCCTCGAACACGATTCGTTTGGTCAAAAAACCATTGATGACATTCGGCAACACGAGTTTTAATGATGACCCAATCTGACAATACCCATTTAAATACTGGCGCTGACGCAACCACTGAACACGTGGCCATTGTTGATCACGCTCACCATGAAAACCACCTCATTGCTGAGCGTCGTGCCAAGCTGGCTCAAATACGTAAAGAGGGGGTTGCCTTCCCCAATCGATTTGTACCCTCACACCGAGCCGCACCGATGCATACTGAGTATGGTGAAACCGAACAAGCGGTTTTAGCCGAAGCCAAACACCCCGTTAGTGTTGCAGGCAGAATGATGCTCAAGCGTGTAATGGGTAAAGCCAGTTTTGCGACCTTGCAAGACGCCACAGGCCGCATTCAAATTTACCTTGATCGGGGCGCATTAGGCGAAGATCTTTACGAGTCTTTTAAACAATGGGATCTTGGCGACATTATTGCCATTGAAGGCACGGTTTTTAAAACCAATAAAGGTGAGTTGTCTATTCACGCCGTATCAGCGCACATGCTTGCAAAGGCCTTAAGACCCCTGCCCGATAAGTTTCACGGTATTGCTGACCAAGAGTTGCGCTACCGTCAACGTTACGTTGATTTGATTGTTACAGAGCAAACACGCCACACATTCTTGACTCGCTCTCAAGCCATTGCAGCCATTCGGTCAACCATGACAGAAGCCGGTTTTCTGGAAGTTGAAACCCCAATGTTGCAGGCTATACCTGGCGGTGCAGCAGCTAAACCTTTTGAAACCCATCACAACGCGCTCGACATGCAAATGTTTTTGCGTATTGCCCCTGAACTGTATTTAAAGCGTTTATTGGTAGGCGGGTTTGAACGCGTATTTGAAATTAACCGTAACTTCAGAAACGAAGGGGTGAGCCCGCGCCACAACCCTGAGTTCACCATGCTTGAGTTTTACGCCGCTTACACCGACTATCAATGGATGATGACATTCACTGAAACCTTGATTCGCCAAGCCGCTGAACGTGCAACGGGTAGCGCTGTCGTGACGTATCAAGGCCGTATCTTAGATTTGAGCAAACCTTTTGCGCGCATGACCATTGTGCAAGCGATTCAAGCGCATGCACCCGAATATACTGATGCTATTCTCAATGATATTGACGCTATTAAAAAGGCCTTGCGAAGCTTCGGGGTAGATGCAAATTGTCCGCCTCTTACACACGCTGGTTTGGGTGGTTTGCAATTGGCATTATTCGAAGAAACCGCCGAAGCAAAGCTATGGGAACCCACCTACATCATTGACTACCCCGTAGAGGTTTCACCGTTAGCTCGCGCGTCTGACACCCTTGAAGGTGTAACCGAACGCTTTGAATTGTTTATGACGGGCCGTGAAATTGCCAATGGTTTTTCTGAACTAAACGACCCAGAAGACCAAGCTGCTCGTTTTCAAGCGCAAATGGTTGCCAAAGACGCAGGTGACGAAGAAGCCATGTACTACGACGCTGACTACATACGTGCGCTTGAATACGGTATGCCCCCTGCAGGCGGTTGCGGCATTGGCATTGATCGTTTGGTGATGTTATTAACCGACAGCCCCAGCATTCGCGATGTGATTTTATTTCCACATCTGCGCCGTGAAGATTAAAGCGATAGTTAGTGGCTTTCTTTCGCGTGGTTGATGGTGTAACGCGGTATTTCAATCGTTAAATCTTCATTGGCCACTAGCGCTTGACACGACAGACGTGAATTGGGGGTAAGCCCCCAAGCACGATCTAATAAGTCTTCTTCAGAGTCGGTTGCTTCTTCAAGTGAATTGAAACCAGACTTGACCACAACGTGGCAGGTTGTGCAAGCACAAGACAACTCACACGCATGTTCAATTTCAATATGATGGTCTAACAAAACACGACAAATTGAAACCCCTCTTGGTGCATCGTCTATGACTGCGCCTTGAGGGCAGACATCGGGGTGTGGCAAAACAGTAATTTTTGGCATGAACGTTAAACAGTCATTTAAAGTTGATCGAGGGTTTTGCCCGTTAGCGCAGCACGAATGCTGCGGTCCATACGGCGGGCGGCAAATGCGTCAGTGATTTGGCTTAGCTGTGTGGTTTCGTCTTTAAGGTTGTCAACATTGTCAGACTTTAACGCTAATTGGGTTCTCGAAATTTGCGTTTCAATATGTTCACATTCTAAAGCTGTAAGTAGATCATGATCTTTCGCTAGCGCCGCTAATACTGACTCAACCAGTGCGGTTGAATCAACTTGCTGCTCGCGCAACATACGCATGGTTGAGTCGTGTTGTGCTTCTGACATGCTGTCAGTCAAGATTTTTGTAATGTCATCGTCTGTCAAGCCATGTGAAGGTTTTACCGTCACACTGGCTTCAACGCCACTGACCTCTTCACGAGCACTGACGCTGAGCAAGCCATCAGCATCAACTTGAAAGGTTACTTTGAGGCGTGCCGCACCGGCAACCATTGGTGTGATACCGCGCAACTCAAACTGGGCCAAAGACCGACAGTCTTGCGCTAAATCTCGCTCACCTTGCAAAACATGTAAAGCAATAGCCGTTTGACCATCTTTGTAAGTTGTAAACTCTTGAGCGCGTGCAACCGGAATAGTACTGTTACGCGCAATAATGGTTTCAACTAAACCACCCATTGTTTCAATACCAAGTGACAAAGGGGTGACATCAAGCAAGAGCCAATCTTCACCTGGTGCACGGTTACCAGCTAGTAAGTTTGCTTGTAGCGCCGCACCGATAGCAACCACCTCATCAGGGTCAATGGTGCAACGTGGCGTGCGCTTAAAAAACTGTGCAACGGTGCTTTGAATAATAGGCATACGAGTTGCACCACCCACTAGCACCACATCTTGCACAGCAACGGGTTCTAGGTTGGCATCATCAAGTGCAAGCAATGCACAATCTAGCGTGCGTTTAACTAAAGGCTGTGCCATATGCTCAAACTCAGCACGCGTTAAAGACAACGTTGCAAATTTGCCAGGCAAGTTTGTTTTGAGTGTGGCGTGTTCAACATCAGTCAGATTTTCACGTAAACGTTTTGTGGCGGATAGTAAATGGCGGTAGTTTTCAACAGACAGCGGGTTTTCGGGTGATTGATCGAGGAAATATTGGGCAATTAAAGCATCAAAATCATCACCGCCGAGGGCGGTGTCCCCCCCCGTTGAAACCACTTCAAATAAGCCTTTTGACAATTTGAGTACTGAAAAATCAAACGTGCCACCACCTAAATCATAAACAGCAAATAGGCCTTCTTGTGCTTGATCAAGCCCGTAAGCAACAGCGGCTGCCGTTGGTTCGTTAAGTAGGCGTAATACGTTTAAGCCCGCTAAACGAGCAGCGTCACGCGTCGCTTGGCGTTGTGCATCGTCAAAATAAGCCGGTACGGTAATAACGGCACCGACTAAAGTATCACCCAGTGTGGCTTCGGCACGAACGCGCAATGTACGCAGTATTTGCGCGGACACTTCAACGGGCGTAACGGTGGCGTGCTCAGTCACAATTGAAACGCTCTGACCGATCTGGTCTAGGGTGTATGGAATACGGGTTTCTTTAGCGTCTGCTAAAGATTTACCCATCAAGCGTTTGACCGAAACTAACGTATCGATGGGAAACTGGTCTTGTTCGGCTAAAGCGTCGTAACCGACTTGCGTTTCTTGCGCTGATACATAACGTACAACAGAAGGTAACAAAAAACGACCTTGTGCATCAGGCAATACTTCAGGCACGCTATGACGAACCGTTGCAACCAGCGAGTGTGTTGTACCTAAATCAATACCCACAGCCAGCTTGCGCTGATGCGGTGTCGGTGATGCGTCGGGTTCAGAAATTTGTAACAGTGCCATACTGACCTAATAAAATACGGTGTAAGTAAAAAATAAAAAATGACGCAGGTATAAAAAAATGATGCGTCAGTAATGAATCGTTATAGATTATTAATGATGAGTAATGAATGGTGCAAAAGTCATTAAGCCTCAGAATTAAGTTTTGTTAAGCTGTCACGGTCTCGGTTTCTTGTTGCCCGCAATGCTTGGGTCACTTCTTGAGAAAACTTTTGTATGAACATCCATTCACGCAGACGATCGCTAGCCATTTGCCACTGATGCTGGTCAAGTAAATCACCGAGCTGGGCTTCATATCTATTTGAGGCTTCAAGCACTGAAGATTGCAGAGGCTTTAATGCTTGAACATGCTGACTTAAACGAGCGTCTTCAAGCTCTTCTCGCCAAGCCATTTGATTTTCTAAAAAATCAATATTCATCGACGATTGTGTGCGTTCATCAAAGTTAATACCCTCAAGCACACATAGATGTTGTGCACGACTAATGGGGTCTTTTAATGTACGGTAGGCTTCGTTAACTCGGGCACTCCATTCAACAGCGACTCGCTTTTCAGCTGCTGAAGCTGAGGCAAAGCGATCAGGGTGAACCTGAGCAGAAATGATTTTCCATTTTTGCTCAAGACCAACCAAATCAACTTTATATTGCCGTGGCAGACCAAATAAATCGAATGAATCAGTCATCGTCAAAGCGGTTATATCGTAAATGACTCACCGCAACCGCAGGTTGCCTTTTCATTTGGGTTCAGAAACTTAAAGCCCTCATTTAAGCCTTCACGGGCGTAGTCAAGTTCTGTACCTTGCAGATAAACCAAACTTTTAGGGTCAATCACGACTTTTACCCCATAGCTTTCAAACACTTGGTCTTCGGTAGCCAGCTCGTCAACGTATTCAAGCTTGTACGCCATACCTGAACAACCTGTGGTGCGTACGCCTAAGCGTAACCCTAAGCCTTTACCACGCTTTGTCAGGTACTTTTCAATATGGTCTGCTGCTTGAGCAGTTAATGTCACACCCATGACGAGATCTCCGAAGAATCAATGATTGTGTTTATCTTTATAGTCTTGCACCGCCGCCTTAATAGCGTCTTCAGCCAAAATTGAGCAATGTATTTTGACAGGCGGTAAGGCTAACTCTTGTGCAATATGCGTATTTTTAATATCAAGTGCTTGGTCAAGTGTTTTACCTTTAACCCACTCGGTAACCAAAGAGCTTGATGCGATGGCAGAACCACAGCCATAAGTCTTAAAACGTGCATCTTCAATGATGCCTGCATCGTTAACACGAATTTGCAACTTCATGACGTCGCCACAAGCGGGTGCACCAACCATGCCGGTACCGATATGGTCGTCGCCCTTTTCGAAAGAACCCACATTACGGGGGTTTTCATAGTGATCAAGTACTTTTTCGCTGTATGCCATGTGATTCTCCTGGCTGAAAACTAAAATATAAAAAAATTAATGTGCGGCCCATTGAACCGAATTTAAATCAACACCGTCTTGTGCCATTTCCCAAAGCGGTGACATCATACGTAATTTATCAACGCGGGCTTTAAGTAACTCAATGGCAAAGTCGACATCTTGCTCGGTTGTAAATCGACCGATTGTAAATCGAATAGAGCTATGTGCTAATTCATCGTTACGACCTAAAGCACGAAGCACATATGAAGGCTCAAGGCTTGCAGAAGTACACGCTGAACCACTTGAAACAGCCAGTTCTTTAACTGCCATAATGAGTGACTCGCCTTCAACATAATTAAAACTAATGTTTAAGTTATGGGGCACACGTTGATCAAAATCACCATTTAGGTAAACGTCTTCTATAGAAGACATACCTGCCCACATACGATCACGTAACATTCGCACACGCTCATTGTCAGTTGCCATTTCTGCTTGAGCCAATTTGAAACACTCACCCATACCAACGATCTGGTGGGTCGCTAAGGTACCTGAACGAAAACCGCGCTCATGCCCACCACCGTGCATTTGTGATTCGATACGAATGCGTGGTTTGCGGCGAACGTAGAGGGCACCTATGCCCTTAGGACCATAGGTTTTGTGGGCACAGAATGACATTAAATCTACTTTCAAGTGCTGAAGATCAATAACAACTTTACCCGTTGCTTGTGCCGCATCAACGTGAAACACAATACCGCGTTCACGACAAATTTCGCCAATAGCCTCAATGTCTTGAATAACACCTATTTCGTTATTCACAAACATAATCGATACTAAAACCGTATCGGGACGCAATGCTGCTTTAAAAACGTCAAGGTCAAGCAAACCGTTTTCTTGAACATTAAGGTAAGTCACATCGTACCCTTGACGTTCTAATTCACGACAGGGGTCAAGCACTGCTTTATGTTCAGTCTTCACGGTAATAACGTGTTTGCCGCGCTCGGCATAAAAGGCAGCTGCGCCTTTAATGGCCAAGTTGTTTGACTCTGTTGCGCCAGACGTCCAGACTATTTCTCGGGGGTCTGCGTTTACCAAGGCAGCAACATCAACACGTGCTTGCTCAACAGCTGCTTCAGCGTCCCAGCCGTAAGCGTGACTACGCGAAGCAGGGTTACCGAATTGCTCATAAAGCCAAGGCACCATTTTGTCGACCACGCGAGGGTCAACAGGTGTGGTTGATGAATAATCTAAATAGACAGGCCTTACTAACATGTTTGATGCTCCTGAATGCTTAAAGCGAATAAGTTAAATTTAAAAACAATGCTTTTATAGTAAAGCGTGAACGCTTGACTTAATGCCAGACGGTTGACCGCCTACATTAGAGCTGACCACATTAACGCGTGACTGCCCTTTTTCAAGCCCATTGTTATTGGCATCTTGTAACTGGCGCATGCGTTGTTGATCGACTAAGTCTTGAAGTGAAACCGAATCAAGAAAATCAACCATGGTGCGGTTCAAAGATGCCCACAATTCATGTGTCATGCAAATACCTGGCCGACCGTCTGTGCCACTTGCGCAGTCTGTTTTACCTGCACAATTGGTTGCATCAAGTGGCTCGTCAACGGCAAAAATAATGTCTGCAACTGTTATGTTGCGCGCTAGACGGGCTAATGTATAACCGCCGCCTGGGCCACGCACACTGTCAACTAGTTCATGACGACGCAATTTACCAAACAGTTGTTCTAGGTAAGAAAGTGAAATACTTTGACGCTGACTGATTGCTGATAAAGTGATTGGACCGCTATGCTGACGCAAAGCGAGATCGATCATGGCAGTTACAGCAAAACGTCCTTTTGTAGTGAGTCGCATAACAATATCCTTTTCTCTAATGAGTTGATGATGTTGAACTAACAAACCCGACTAAACAAGTCAAGTATAGACTATATCCGACTAATTTACTCGAGTAAACCCTATTCTATACTGATATTTCTATTTTGTATACTCATCAGTCATAAAAAAACCGCACATTAAGTGCGGCTATTTTTTAGTTCTTTAATTAAGTTATGTTTTGTAGCGTTTTTACATGAATTTCTTTGATTAAAAATTGATTTTTAAGTCGTAATAACAAATTGGCTTCAATTAAAGCGCTTCAATGAAGAACCTTTAGTTAGGCAAATTCAATTAAGCAAATTCAATTTTGCAGTTTATTTAAGCAGTTTATTTAAGCGGCTTGATACTGTGTTGCACGCTTGCGAACCAACTCAAGCACACCTTGGCATGCATCTTCTATGTAATCAAGAACCTTAGCAAAACCTTCTGGTCCGCCATAATAGGGATCAGGAACAGTGGCTTCTTCAAACTCATTAGCAAAGCGCATTAGCAACATGAGTTTGTGCTGATGTGGTTTTGGACATTGCTGTTGAAGGGCTGAAAGATTTTCCCAGTCCATCACTAAAATGAGATCAAACTCGCGAAAATCTTCAGCGCTTACCTGTCGCGCGACACGCTCAGATATGTCGTAGCCACGTTTGCGAGCGGCTGATATTGCACGCGCATCAGATGGTTCACCCACGTGAAAACCATGTGTACCAGCAGAATCGGTACCCACAACATTGGCTAGGCCTGCTTCGTTAATCAGGCGACGGAATACCCCCTCGGCACTTGGCGAGCGGCAGGTATTACCCATGCATACGAAAAGAACTTTTGTCATCATATTTATAATTGTGAGGGAAAACCCGTAACTTGTCTAGCTTTTTGTTGTGGAAACCCGCAAATGATGCAACGCAGCAACACGACTAGCAATAATTTATTTTCAATCAATTAATTGATTCATTTACTGTTGATGCATAAACGATATTTGTATTGTTTATTGTTAAAAAATAACGCGAGAAGATGTTTCTAAACCCACTACAGCAAACGGTTTTTTAAGGCTTTTAATGCATCTCGAACACCAGAAGCCTGCTCAAATTCTAAGTTTTTAGCGTGATCAAGCATACGTTTTTCAAGCGATTTAAGCGCTTTTGAAACTGCTTTTTCGTCTCGAATATCAATTTTTTCAATGTCATAACCATCAATCATTTCAACCACAGGGGTAACAAGCACCCCATCAATCATTTCTTTGACAGCTTTAATGATGCTTCTGGCTTCAATACCATGCAAAATGTTGAAAGCTTTTTGTTTGTCTCGCCGCCTTTGGGTTTCGTCAATGGCACGGCGCATTGAATCAGTGATGCGATCACCATACAAAATCGCTAAACCATTCAGGTTACGGGCAGCACGACCAATTGTTTGAATTAAACTGCGTTCAGAACGCAAGAAGCCTTCTTTGTCAGCATCAAGTATAGCGACCAAAGAAACTTCAGGTATATCAATACCTTCTCTCAATAAATTAATGCCTACTATCACATCAAAAACGCCTAAACGCAGATCACGAATAATTTCAACGCGCTCAACCGTATCAATATCTGAATGCAAATAGCGCACTTTTACGCCATTTTCAAGCAAAAAATCGGCTAAATCTTCAGACATACGCTTGGTTAAGGTTGTCACTAAAACACGTTCACCGAGCGCCACACGTAAATGAATTTCATTTAAAAGATCATCAACTTGAGTTCGCGCAGGTCTAACCAGCACTTCAGGGTCAACTAAACCGGTTGGTCGCACCACTTGTTCAACGACCGAATCGGCATGCTCTTTCTCGTAGTTAGCCGGTGTGGCCGAAACAAAAACCGTTTGACGCATGCGCGTTTCAAACTCTTCAAGCTTAAGTGGTCGGTTGTCCATCGCTGAGGGCAAACGAAAACCGTGCTCAACCAGTGTCGATTTTCGTGACCGATCACCCAGATACATGCCGCTCAACTGGCCCATGGTGACATGGCTTTCATCAATAAACATTATGGCGTCAGACGGGAGGTAATCAATTAAAGTGGGCGGTGGATCGCCTGGTTTAGCACCTGATAAATGTCGTGAATAGTTTTCAATACCTTTACAAAAACCCAACTCTGCCAGCATTTCGAGGTCAAACCGAGTGCGTTGCTCAATACGAGCCGCCTCAACCAGCTTGCCATTGTCAATAAAAAACTTAGAACGATCTCGTAGCTCTTCCTTAATCGTCTCAACCGCACGTAATACCGTTTCACGGGGTGTTACATAATGAGAGCTGGGGTAGACCGTGAAACGCGGTACTTTTTGTCGCATTCGACCTGTAAGCGGGTCAAACAACTCAAGGGCTTCAATTTCATCATCAAACATAGTGATGCGTATAGCTAACTCGGCACTTTCAGCAGGGTAGACGTCAATAACATCGCCTCGAACGCGAAATACGCCTCGCGTAAACTCAGTATCGTTACGTTCATATTGCATGCCCACTAATCGCGCCAAAATTTCTCTTCTAGAAACGCGATCGCCTTGGCGCAAAATTAAAATCATGGCATGGTAATCGCCCGGGTTACCAATACCGTAAATGCACGACACAGTGCCCACAATAATCGTGTCGCGTCGTTCGAGCAGACTTTTGGTGGCTGACAAACGCATTTGTTCAATGTGTTCATTTATAGAAGAATCTTTTTCAATAAATAAATCACGTGCAGCAACATACGCTTCGGGTTGGTAATAGTCGTAATACGACACAAAATATTCAACCGCATTTTGTGGAAAAAACTCGCGCATCTCGGAATATAGCTGGGCTGCTAACGTTTTGTTGGGAGCGAGTACCAGGGCAGGCCGACCTAAACGCGCAATAATATTGGCGGCCGTAAATGTTTTACCCGACCCCGTCACACCTAACAATGTTTGGAACATTAAACCGTCTTCAATGCCTTGTGACAATGCCTCGATCGCTGCAGGCTGATCGCCTGCAGGGGGGTAAGGTTGAAACAAATTAAAAGGACTGTTGGGAAACTGCACAAAGCGTGTTTCTGACATGCTAGACTTTAACTTAGGGAAACCCCGCAATTCGGGCAACTACGTATTATGACTGGTCTATTTAGCGACGTCTATTCATAAAGTACAATAAACCGACTTCTTACGCCTAGTTATTAAACCTAACTTCTTTCACCTTAAACTTCTGCGACTTAACCAAGCATATGAGCTCACTCTTTCATTCCGTTGAACTTGCCCCCCGTGACCCAATTTTGGGTCTAAACGAACAGTTTGGGGCCGATACACGCACCACTAAAGTGAACCTCGGTATTGGTGTGTACTCAGACGATCAGGGCAGACTGCCATTGCTTAAGTCGGTTCACCAGGCAGAAATGGCGCGCGTTCAAGCAAACACCACACACGGTTATTTACCTATAGACGGGTTTGCCATGCTCAATCAAGCGGCACAGATTTTAGCCTTGGGTGCCGACTCACCTGTTATTGCTGAAAAGCGCGCCCTAACTGTTCAGTCAGTTGGCGGCACAGGCGCACTTAAAATTGGTGCAGACTTTCTAAAACAACTGTTGCCAAATGCTCAAGTTGCTATCAGCAACCCCAGTTGGGAAAATCATCGTGCATTATTTGAAAATGCAGGGTTTAAAGTGGTTCAATACCCCTATTACAACGCACAAACGCACGGGCTTGATTTTGACGGCATGATTAACGGGCTCAAGTCTTTACCTGCGGGCACCATTATTGTTTTACATGCCTGCTGCCACAACCCAACTGGCATTGACCCAACCCCTGCGCAGTGGCAAATTATTGCTGAAACAGTTCAAGCCGGTCAACTGGTTCCATTTTTAGACAATGCCTACCAAGGCTTTGGTCAAGGCCTCGAAGAAGATGCGCAAGCCATTCGTTTGTTTGCAAAGATGGGCATGATGATGTTTATCAGTAGCTCATATTCAAAATCGTTTTCACTTTACGGTGAGCGCATCGGTGCATTAACCGTGGTCGCAGGTAGCCAAGACGAAGCCATACGCGTCTTGAGTCAAATTAAACGTGTTGTGCGCACAAACTATTCAAACCCACCTACTTTGGGTGGTGCGGTGGTTTCGCAAGTGCTCAATACAGCCGAATTGCACGACCTATGGGTAAGCGAGCTGGCCGGCATGCGTGATCGCATTCAAGATATGCGACAACAATTTGTCAGCAAACTGACTGCTCTGGGGGTTAAACAAAACTTTGATTTTGTTCTGGCCCAACAAGGTATGTTTTCTTATTCAGGTTTAACACATGAACAAGTTGAAGCCTTACGCAAAGACCACGGTATTTACGCCGTATCAACAGGTCGTATATGCGTTGCAGCATTAAATAGTCAAAATATTGATTACGTCACAAAGGCTGTTGCTGCAGTTTTGTAAAAATGACATGTTCACTACTTGCATTTAGCTAAAAATTGCCCCACAATACGACTGTATATGCATACAGTCTAAGGGGTTCTATCTATGGCCACAACGCTCACGCCACGCCAAACGCAAATTTTGAATTTTATTCGTCAAGTAATCAGTTCCACTGGGTTTCCACCCACACGGGTTGAAATATCGTCTGAATTTGGCTTTAAATCAGCCAACGCAGCTGAAGAGCATCTTCGCGCCCTGGCAAAAAAAGGCGCTATTGTGCTCACAGCCGGCGCCTCACGTGGCATAAGATTAGTGTCTATTGATCATGACGACGCGCCTTCAGCTCTAAGTCGCACCGCTAATCTGTTGGGTTTAACATTGCCAATCATTGGTCGTGTTGCCGCAGGCCAACCGATATTAGCTTCAGAAAACGTTGAGCGCGAGTTGCAATTAGACCCTGCACTCTTTTCTAAAACACCTGATTATTTGTTAAAAGTTCGCGGCCTCAGCATGCGCGATGCGGGCATACTTGATGGTGATTTACTTGCAGTAAAACGCACACCAGAAGCCCGTTCAGGTCAAATTGTTGTGGCCCGTATTGACGAAGACGTTACAGTAAAACGCCTGAGTCAACACAAAGGTCAAATTATTTTATTGGCTGAAAACCCTGACTTTGAGCACATATCCATTAAGCCGGGTCAGCAGTTTGCTATTGAAGGTATTGCTGTGGGTTTAATACGCGCAGAACCACTGCACTAAGCAGTATTAATCAAGAGTCTTATTAAGGCCTTATTAAGGCCCCATTAAGGCCCTTTTAGAGATCTATTAGGGCTCTATTAGAGGTTCTATTCGCGCTAACGCCCGACGTTCTCGTTTGGTTGGTCGCCCTACTCTGTTTTGTGCAGGTTCAGCGTATAAGCGCTTTCGCTCTGTAGCCGTTTGTCTAGCAAGCAGGCTTTCCATCGTTTCTTCATACATCAACTTCGCTAAAGGGGCTGAGCGCCTGACTTCACCTAAAAAGCGTACAAAAACCTCAGTGCGTATTTGATCTTTTTGAATGGCGACTTTGTCGCCCACCTTTAATAATCTAGCGGGTTTGACGCGTTCATTATTCAAATGAACGCGACCCATTTCAACAGCAGTTACCGCTAGAGTACGAGACTTAAAAAAACGCGCAGCCCAAAGCCATTTATCAATTCGAACACTGGCATGGTCTTCAGACATAACGTTTTAATGCTTTAAAACCACGCCAGCCTTCGAAACGGCATCAGTGGGTGTTACGACAGCCACTGGTGCAACCACCTCATCTGGCAACGGTGTGGGGGCTCGCTCAAGCGCAACTTCTAAGACACGATCAATCCATTTAACTGGAATAATTTCTAGATGATTTTTTACATTATCTGGAATTTCAATTAAGTCTTTAACGTTTTCTTCAGGTATGAGTACCGTTTTTATTCCACCCCGATGAGCAGCCAGCAGCTTTTCTTTCAAGCCACCAATTGCCAAGACTTCACCACGCAAGGTAATTTCACCTGTCATGGCAACATCAGCCCGAACCGGTATACGTGTTAACGCTGAAACAATCGCAGTCACGATCGCTGCACCAGCAGACGGGCCGTCTTTAGGGGTAGCCCCTTCAGGCACGTGCACATGCATGTCACGCTTTTCAAAAACCGTATCAGAAATACCAAAGCGTCTTGCACCAGCCCGCACAACACTTCGTGCGGCCTCAACTGATTCCTTCATAACATCGCCAAGTGAACCAGTACGTAAAATACCGCCCTTACCTGGCATTTCAGCGACTTCGATCGTTAACAGGTCACCACCCACTTCTGTCCAAGCTAGACCTGTCACTTGCCCAATTTGATTGTCTTGTTCGGCCTTACCAAAAGCGTAACGGCGGACTCCCAAATAGTCATTTAAATTTTCGCTGTTAACAACAATTTTTTGAACGGGTGTTGCACCGATCATTGACTTTGATCGAGCCCGTTTAGGCGCTGCTTCAGCTGGGTTTTCAATCAACAGCTTTTTAACAACTTTGCGACAAATTTTGCCAATTTCACGTTCGAGTGAACGCACACCTGCTTCGCGTGTGTAATAACGAACAATATCTTGAATGGCTGAGGTATCTATTTCAAGTTCTTCAGGCTTAAGACCATTATTTTTAATGAGTTTAGCCAAAAGATGGTCTTGCGCGATATTAATTTTTTCATCTTCGGTGTAACCCGACAAACGAATCACTTCCATACGGTCAAGCAATGCGGGAGGAATATTTAACGTGTTGCTCGTCGCCACAAACATAACATCTGATAAATCAAAATCAACTTCTACGTAATGATCTTGAAAAGTATGGTTTTGTTCAGGGTCAAGTACCTCAAGCAAACCTGATGCTGGGTCGCCCCGATAATCCATACCGAGTTTATCAATTTCATCGAGCAAAAATAGTGGGTTACGCACCCCTATTTTACTCATATTTTGCAAAATTTTGCCTGGCATCGAACCAATGTACGTTCGACGATGGCCACGAATTTCAGCTTCATCACGGACACCACCCAAGGCCATTCGAGTAAATTGGCGATTCGTTGCTTTAGCAATAGACTGTCCTAATGAGGTTTTACCCACACCGGGGGGGCCTACCAAACAGAGAATAGGGGCTTTAACTTTGTCAACGCGCTGTTGCACAGCGAGATATTCCAAAATACGTTCTTTCACTTTATCAAGGCCAAAATGGTCGTCGTTTAACACCTTTTCAGCATTTGATATTGAATGATTAACCTTACTCTTTTTGCGCCATGGCAAACCAATCACGGTATCAATATAGGTACGAACGACAGTTGCTTCAGCTGACATCGGAGACATCATTTTCAGTTTTTTGACTTCGCCATCAACCTTTTTGCGGGCTTCTTTAGGCAATTGAGCGGCTTCAATACGCTTTTCAAGTTCCTCAATGTCGGCACCCTCTTCACCGTCACCTAATTCTTTTTGAATCGCTTTAACTTGTTCATTAAGATAGTAATCGCGCTGGCTTTTTTCCATCTGCTTTTTAACGCGGCCACGAATACGTTTTTCAACCTGGAGAATCTCAATTTCACCTTCAAGCTGAGAAAGTAGACTTTCAAGTCGTTCAGCAGTAGGTAAAATTTCGAGTAATTTTTGTTTTTGCTCAAGCTTTAGAGGTAAGTGCGCAGCAACGGTGTCAGCCAAACGACCCGCATCATCAATGCCCGTTAATGAAGTCAGAATCTCAGGAGGAATTTTTTTATTGAGCTTAACGTAAGCCTCAAATTGAGCCACAATGGCACGGCGCAAAGCCTCAATTTCAGAGCCGCTATTGTCATCAGCTGGTAATGGCATAACCCGACTAACAAAATAACTGTCTAAGTCGTCAATGCGAATCACCCGGGCTCGTTGGGTTCCCTCTACCAGCACTTTGACGGTTCCGTCAGGCAGCTTGAGCATTTGTAAGATTGTTGCCAAAGAACCAATATCGTAAACGTCTTCGGGTGTTGGGTCGTCTTTGCTGGCAGATTTTTGGGCTGCCAACATAATGTTTTTACCCGATTCCATCGCTGACTCTAGCGCTTTAATTGAGCGAGGGCGACCCACAAAGAGGGGTATGACCATGTGTGGAAACACGACCACGTCGCGTAGCGGAAGCAAAGGTAAGTCGATCGCTTCAGAAGGCAGTAGGGGTTGACCTGACATGGCTGATTGTCCTTTAAAACGTTAGAAACAAATGTTTGAAACTCAAACAAAAGTATTTCAATTAGTATTGGGACAATAGCCTAAATTTCAAGTGCAGGTGTTCAGAAACGCTATAAAACCCTACAAAAAGACTCAATTTAAGTCTTAGGGTTTTCTAAAAAAATCAGGCCGCTACATCGCGTACTTTTTTACGAGGTGCAACGGCAACGGGTTCTGCTGATTCAGAGTTGTTATCAGCAGGCGCTTGTGCTGACTTTGCATCGCCATAAACCAGTATAGGTGGGGCATCTTCATCAACAACTGCAGCATTCAAGGTGACTTGCTTGATGTTGCCATTAGAAGGCAACTCATACATGGTATCGAGCAGTGTAGCTTCTAAAATAGAGCGTAAGCCGCGTGCACCGGTTTTTCGCAAAATCGCCTTGCGTGCAATAGCGTGAAGCGCGTCATCAGTAATAACGAGCTCGGCACCTTCCATTTGAAAAAGCTTTTGAAACTGACGAACAAGTGAATTTTTAGGCTCAGTTAATACTTTCACCAACGTTTCTTCGTTTAATTCTGCAAGCGTAGCCAAAACAGGCAAGCGACCCACTAACTCAGGAATCAAACCAAATTTAATTAAGTCTTCGGGCTCTACACTACGGAAAGTATCGCCTGCCCGTTTTTGACTTTTTGCTGAAACTGAAGCACCAAAACCAATACCAGAACGCTCGGTACGGTTCAAAATCACTTTATCTAAACCATCAAATGCGCCACCGACGATAAATAAAACATTGGTGGTGTCAACTTGAACAAAGTCTTGATTAGGGTGCTTACGACCGCCTTGAGGCGGCACCGAGGCGATGGTGCCCTCAATTAATTTAAGCAAGGCTTGTTGCACGCCCTCACCCGATACGTCGCGGGTAATAGAAGGGTTATCAGCCTTACGTGAAATTTTGTCAATTTCATCAATGTAGACAATGGCACGTTGGGCTTTCTCAACATCATAGTTACAGTTTTGTAGCAACTTTTGAATAATATTTTCAACGTCTTCACCCACATAACCCGCTTCGGTTAGCGTGGTGGCATCGGCCATAACAAAAGGTACATCAAGTTGACGTGCAAGCGTTTGAGCCAATAACGTTTTACCAGACCCTGTTGGCCCAATCAGTAAAATATTGCTTTTACTCAATTCAACATCGTCGCCTTTGATAGCGCCATGGCGTAAACGTTTGTAGTGGTTATACACGGCAACTGCCAACACGCGTTTAGTGTTGTCTTGGCCGATCACGTACTGGTCAAGAAAAGATTTAATCGCGGCAGGTGTAGGCAAATCGGTGCGAATGTCAGTGCGGGCTGAGGCCTGCGCTTCTTCTAAAATAATATCGTTGCATAATTCGACGCATTCATCACAAATGAACACCGAAGGGCCCGCAATCAGCTTGCGCACTTCATTTTGGGTTTTGTTGCAAAACGAGCAATGCAAGGTTTTTGCAACAGAAGGTGTTTTTTTGTCAGACATGGCGATTGACACTCACTATTTAGACTACATCACTACGATTTGACAACATTTTGTCTATTAAGCCGTATGCTACTGCATCAGGTGTTGACATGAAGTTGTCACGTTCAGTGTCAATTTCAATACGGCTTAAAGGTTGACCTGTATTTGCTGCTAACACTTCATTTAAACTTTGACGTAAATTTAAAATTTCACGTGCTTGTATTTGAATGTCAGTTGCTTGACCCTGCGCACCACCCGAGGGTTGATGAATCATAATGCGTGAATTGGGTAAAGCAAAGCGCTTACCCTTCGTGCCTGATGATAAAAGCAAAGCGCCCATACTCGCAGCCAAACCCACACACATTGTTGACACATCGGGTTTAATAAAATGCATCGTGTCATAAATGGCCATGCCTGCGTAAACAGAGCCGCCTGGCGAGTTAATGTAGAAAGAAATGTCTTTGTCGGGGTTTTCAGACTCAAGGAAAAGCATCTGCGCAACAATAAGATTGGCCGTGTAATCATTAACACCACCAACCAGAAAAATTACGCGCTCTTTTAATAAGCGAGAGTAGATGTCGTAAGAGCGTTCGCCTCTACCCGACTGTTCAACCACCATGGGTATAAAACCTGAGCCTGAGGGCGTAACCGAATCGCCACCATGCATTGAAGCGTAAAAATCTGTAAAGCGATGCGAATTATTCATTAGGCATTACCCATAATTTGTTCAAAATTAACATCTTCGTTGCTGACTTGGGCCTGGCTCAAGATATGGTCGACAACATTGTCTTCAAGCACAATCGCTTCAATTTCAGCGCGACGCTGGCGGTCAGATAAATAATAGCTGACGACTTGAGCCGGGTTTTCGTAGCCTTGCGCAAAAGTTTCAATTCGCGTGCGCACTTGTTCGGGTTTAGCTTGCAGACCCGCCACCTTAATTAATTCACCAATCATTAAGCCAAGCTTGACACGGCGTGTAGCCTCTTCTGTGAAAGCATCGGCAGGAATAGGAAAGGTATCGGCATTTGGCATGCCACGTTCTTTTAATTGCTCGCGTGCCAACTTAATACGACTTTGTGTTTCGCTTTCAAGCAATGATTTAGGAATATCAAACTGAGCAGTTGCGACCAAAGCATCCATAACGCTGGCCTTGGTTTTTGCTAACACTCGGCCACTGACTTCACGTTCAATATTACCTCGAACATCAGCCATGAGTTTTTCAACATCACCCTCGGCTTGACCGAGTGCTTTAGCGAAATCGGCATCAATTGCGGGCAAGTTCGGTTTGGCAACTGAGTTAACGGTAATCTTGAATTCAACCGTTTTACCCGCTACATCTTTACCGTTGTAATCTTCGGGAAATGTAAGCGGAAAAACTTTGTTTTCACCCGCTTTCATACCGGCTGCTGCTGTTTCAAACTCAGGCAACATGCGGCCTTTACCCAAAACAAATTCAAAGTCAGTTGCTGTACCGCCCTCAAATGGGGTGCCATCTAAGGTGCCGATAAAATCAAGCTTGACACGATCGTTATTTTGCGCAGCACGATCAGAAACGATTTCAAACTCAGCGCGTTGTTCACGTAAAACGTCAAGCGTGCGCGTAACTTCAGCGTCAGTAACAGGGCAAACAGCTCGTTTAACTGACAATGTTTTTAGATCAGGTAGTGCGACCTCTGGGTAAACTTCAAACGTTGCAAAGAAACCCAAGGTGTCGTCTGCAACGCCTTCAGTTTTAGCTTCAAGTGAAGGTGAGCCCGCAACCCGTAAACCCGTTTGAGCCAACTGCTCATCAAGCATTTGACCGACCGTTTGGTTGATAGCGTCATAGCGAATGCTGGGTGCATGCGATTTTTCAAGCATCGACATGGGAACCTTGCCTGGACGAAAGCCAGGTACCTTAGCTGTTCGGGCGACGCGCTTAAGTTCGGCTTGAACTTTTTTTTCAATGTCGGCCAAAGCGACAGACAATTCGATGCGGCGCTCAAGGCCGGCAAGGGTTTCAACCACTGGCTGCATAAGTTACCTATTGACTCTACAAAAAGTTTCTTAAAAAAAGAAACAATGGGTTAATAAATGGTGCGAAGGGCGGGACTCGAACCCGCACACCCTTACAGGCGTCAGGACCTAAACCTGGTGCGTCTACCAATTTCGCCACCTTCGCATACAGCGCATATTGTAGCGTAGTAGATCGCTCGGTTTTACCCTAAGCTGAAGTCTTGCGTAAAATAGTGGTATGAACCCTAAACTTAACCTATTACAACCTTACCCTTTTGAAAAATTGAGGGGGCTGCTCGCTTCAGCTAAACCCTTACAAACAGGCCTAAAACTCATTGATTTATCAATTGGTGAACCTAAACATGCTGCACCTGAATGCGTAAAGTTGGCAATAACTAATCACCTCGAGGGGTTATCTATATACCCGTCAACTAAAGGTGATGATGCGCTTCGCGAAGCAATCAGCCAATGGGTGAGTCGTCGATATGGTTTGCCACCCCTAAACGCACAAACCCAAGTTTTACCCGCATTAGGGTCAAGAGAAGCGATATTTTCTTTTGCTCAGACCGTTCTAGACCCTACCCGAGGCGGCTACGTTGTATGCCCAAACCCTTTTTATCAAATATATGAAGGGGCTGCTTTGCTTGGCGGGGCGCAACCCTACTACGTCAATGCCGACCCAAGTCGGCACTTTTTAAGTGACTGGGCAAGCGTGCCCGATACTATTTGGCGACAAACCCAAATGCTTTTTGTTTGCTCGCCTGGAAACCCGGCAGGTAGCGTCATGGGGGTTGACGACTGGGCCGTTATTTTTGCTTTGGCTGATAGGTATGGTTTTGTCATTGCTTCAGACGAATGTTATTCAGAAATTTATTTAGATGAAAACACGCCTCCTGTTGGCGGGTTGGCAGCAGCCCATGCACTGGGGCGTCAAGACTACCGCGGCTTGGTCTGCTTTGCAAGTTTGTCTAAACGTTCAAATTTGCCGGGTTTACGTTCTGGTTTTGTTGCGGGTGACGCAAAACTCATTGAAAAATTTTTACTCTATCGAACCTATCACGGCAGCGCCATGTCACCCGTGGTGTCGTACGCCAGCATAGCCGCTTGGCAAGACGAAGCCCATGTTGTTGATAACCGCAAGCAGTATCGCGCTAAATTTGACGCAGTACTACCCATTTTGCAACCTCATCTTGAGGTTGAGCGGCCAGATGCCTCGTTTTACCTTTGGGCTAAAACACCCATTACAGACCCTGAGTTCGTCTTTAAATTGCTTGATACGCAGTCTGTGCGAGTCTTGCCTGGTAGTTATGTAGGGCGCAAAATTAACGGTTTCAACCCAGGAGCCAACCGTATACGCATTGCTTTAGTGGCACCACTAACCGATTGTGTTGAGGCCGCACATCGTATTGCCGCTTTGGCTCAAAAGTTGTCAGCTTAATCATTTGGTTTATAGCGCGAAAAAAAGATAAAACCCTAGCAATACCCTATGAGTTCTTGCATCACCTAAACAAGCCGTTAAAATAATAACGATTTATATATTTCATTTTCATTAAAAAGTAGACTTCATCATGACTCTTGATTTACAGACCACCATCGAACAAGGCTGGGAAGCCCGCACCACGCTAACCCCACAAAACACTGATGCCGCTGTTCGTGAAGCGGTCGAACACACCCTCGACGGGCTTGACAACGGTGACCTGCGTGTCGCTGAAAAAATCGATGGGCAATGGGTCACCCACCAATGGATCAAAAAAGCGGTGCTGTTATCTTTTCGTATGAACGAAAATGTCATAATGGGGCAAAACCCCCTGCAATTTTTTGACAAAGTACCGTTAAAGTTTTCAGATTATGGTGTAACGGCTTTTCAAACGGGTGGTTATCGTGTGGTTCCCCCCGCTGTGGCGCGTCGTGGTGCATTTATTGGTCGTAATGTGGTGTTAATGCCCTCATATGTAAACATTGGGGCTTATGTTGATGAGGGCACCATGGTTGATACCTGGGCAACAGTCGGCAGTTGCGCCCAGATTGGTAAAAATGTTCACCTATCTGGCGGTGTTGGCATTGGCGGGGTACTTGAACCCTTGCAAGCTAACCCCACAATTATTGAAGACAACTGTTTTATCGGCGCACGATCTGAAGTCGTTGAAGGCGTTATTGTTGAAGAAAATTCAGTCTTAGCAATGGGTGTTTTTATTTCACAAAGTACCCGCATCTTTAACCGCGAAACCGGCGAAATTATTTACGGTCGTGTACCTTCAGGTTCAGTGGTAGTGCCTGGCAGTTTGCCCTCAGCTGATGGCTCTCATAGTTTAGCTTGCGCCGTTATTGTTAAACGTGTTGATGCACAGACCCGCGCTAAAACCAGTATCAACGAATTATTGCGAGCCTAATGATGTCGGATCATGCCATGCTTGATTTAGTTAAGAATCTGATTGCTCGCCCATCGGTTACCCCCGAAGATAAAGCCTGCCAGCAACAAATTATTGACCGCTTAGCACCACTGGGTTTTAAAGCCGAAATATTTGAGCAAGGCGGTGTAACTAATGTTTGGTTGCGTCGTGGTGCTGCACGCCCGTTGGTCGTTTTAGCTGGTCATACAGACGTGGTACCCACTGGGCCGCTTGACCAATGGCAGTCAAACCCTTTTGAGCCTGCCATTCGTGAAGGTCGTTTATACGGTCGCGGTGCTGCCGATATGAAAAGCTCACTCGCTGGTTTTACCATCGCCATTGAAGAGTTTGTTCAACAAAACCCCGACCACAGTGGCTCAATTGCTTTATTGCTCACTTCTGACGAAGAAGGCCCTGCTGTTCATGGCACCGTCATTGTTTGTAATGCTTTAAAAGCGCGTAATGAAGCGCTTGACTATTGCATAGTGGGGGAACCAACTTCTTCAAAAAAAATTGGCGACACCATTAAAAATGGTCGCCGTGGCTCTCTTTCAGCCAAACTCACCATTGTAGGTAAACAAGGGCATGTCGCCTACCCGCAATTAGCGAAAAACCCTGTACATTTGTTTGCTCCAGCTTTAGCTGTCTTAACCCAAACAACGTGGGACAACGGGAACGAGTACTTCCCGCCCACCACCATGCAGGTCTCTAATTATCATTCAGGTGCAGGCGCTTCAAATGTGGTGCCTGGTCAAGCAGTGATTGATTTCAATTTTCGCTTTTCAACTGCCAGTACGCCCGAATCATTGAAACAAAGGGTGGTTGATATACTTGAAGCCCATAACGTGCCCTATCGAATTGAATGGCTGCTCAGTGGTTCGCCTTTTTTAACACCACGTGGCGAATTAAGTGAAGCCTTAGCGGGTGCTATTAAAGATGAAACCGGTCTAACGACCGAGCTCTCGACCACCGGCGGCACATCTGATGGCCGATTTATTGCATCCATTTGCCCACAAGTTATCGAGTTTGGCCCTTGCAACGAAAGTATTCATCAAGTGAATGAAAATATCGTTGTGAACGATTTGAACCCCTTGAAAAATATCTATCGTCGCGTACTTGAGCGTCTACTACCGAATGCCTAATCAAACATTAATCGACACACAACAAATTAACGAAGCTGCCAGTCACTTACGAACCCTCAGAGACTTTATACGCTTTGCTGTCACGCATATGACGCATGCCAAAATTGCTTTCGGTCAGGGTACTGACAATGCGTATGACGAAGCCGCCTATTTGATGCTGCACACGCTTGGCCTTCCCATTGATCAACTTGACCCTTTTCTTGATGCAAGGTTATTACCTGCTGAACGTCTACAGGTTTTAAGTGTTCTATCTAAACGCATTAACGAGCGTTTACCCGCAGCTTACATAACGGGTGAAGCATGGTTGCAAGGTTATCGATTCAACGTCAACCCAGATGTCATCATTCCTCGCTCGCAGATTGCTGAATTAATCGTTTCGCAGCTTGATACGTGGGTGGCTGAACCCCAAGCTATTGAAAACGTGCTTGATGTTTGCACGGGTTCAGGCTGTTTAGCTATTTTGGCTGCTTTGGTTTTACCCAATGCTCACGTTGACGCCACAGACATCAGCCCCCAAGCCCTTCGCGTTGCAAAAACCAACGTTGATGATTACAACCTAAACACGCGACTGCACTTGCACCATGGCAGCTTACTTGAACCTCTTCCGGCCCAACGTCTTTACAACATGATTATTTGTAACCCGCCCTATGTCAACGATGCTTCTATGCAATCATTACCCCCTGAATTTATGCACGAACCGTCACTGGCCTTAGCAGGTGGGCAAGATGGTATGCGTTTAATCGGCGAATTACTGAATCAATGCGCGAAAAAACTGACACCTGATGGCATTTTATTTTTAGAAATTGGCCACGAGCGCGCTCATTTTGATGCTGCGTTTAGTCATCTCTCGCCCGTCTGGATCGACACCCTCGCAACGCAAGATCAAATTATGATGTTGACTGCCGCGCAGTTGCAATCGTGATTCGCACCACTGATTTGACCCTTAGAAGGGGTCCGCGTGTTTTATTAGATCGCGCTTCATTTGTGGTTCACCCCGGCGAGAGAGTCGGTGTGGTGGGTCGTAATGGGTGTGGTAAATCATCTTTGTTTGCCCTCATTAGAGGCTTAATTGATGCCGATGCGGGTGGCATTGACTTGCCTGAAACGTGGCGTTTGTCCTGGGTTGAACAAGAAATACCCGACCGACATAAACCCGCACGCGAGCACGTCATTGATGGTGACCAACGATTAAGAGCACTTGAAGCCAAGCGTATGGCGCTTGACTCGCTTGAACATCACGCTGGCAATGCCGATGAAATTGGCCATCGCATTGCTGAGGCTGAAGCCGGTTTGATTGACGCAGATGCTTGGAGCGCGCCAGCGCGCGCAGAACAACTATTAGCCGGTTTGGGCTTCACGCCTGAGCAATGGTTACAACCCGTTGGCACCTTTTCAGGGGGCTGGCAAATGCGCATTAACTTAGCGCGTGCGTTAATGGCACCCTCTGATTTGCTACTACTTGACGAGCCCACTAACCACTTAGACTTAGACGCTATGCTTTGGCTTGAGCGCTGGCTCGAGAGCTATACCGGTACAGTCTTACTGATTTCTCACGATACTGAATTTCTTGACGCTGTAGCCCGTACAATTTTACATATCGACCAGTCTGTTATTACCCGCTACAAAGGCGGCTATGACGACTTCGTGCAGCAACGTGCTGAACGACTCAAGCAAGTTCGCCAAGCGCATGACCGGCAATCGCGTGAAACAGCACGTATGCAGCATTTTATTGATCGCTTCAAAGCAACAGCATCAAAAGCAAAACAAGCTCAAAGTCGAGTCAAAGCATTAGCCCGTATGCAAGAGCTGGCACCTATTTTGGCTGAATCAGCCATTGATATTTCAATACCCTCTCCTACCCATATGCCTGATCCGTTGGTGGCTCTTGATCATGCCGATATGGGTTACGCTGCAGACCCAATGGTAGCGGGCAGCCAAGACATTACTATTTTGGAAGATGTCAACCTACGTATACCCGCCGGTGCGCGTATTGGTGTGCTGGGCATTAATGGCGCGGGTAAAAGCACCTTAATTAAAACGATTGCGGGCCAGTTAACGCCAGTGAAAGGTCACGTTGTTGACGCGAAAGGCCTAGTTGTAGGGTATTTTGCACAGCACCAACTTGATACGCTTGATATTCAATCAACACCATTAATACACTTGATGCGTATTGCACCGAATACGCGTGAGCAACTATTAAGAAATTACTTAGGGCGCTTTGGCTTTTCTGGTGACCGAGTCAATGAAGTTATCGAACCTTTTTCAGGTGGTGAAAAAGCCCGTTTGGCTCTTGCTTTAGTTGTTTGGCACAAACCTAACCTATTGGTGCTTGATGAACCCAGTAATCACCTTGACGTTGAAACGCGCGAGGCATTAACTGCAGCGCTTGCTGAATATGAAGGCGGTATGTTGTTGGTGTCACACGATCGGCATTTGTTACGCACAACGGTCGATGAGTTTTGGTTAGTTTCAAAAGGTGAAGCAAAACCTTTTGATGGCGACCTTGAAGACTATCGCACCTACGTGGTGCAAAACCAAGGCGCTGAACAAAAGCGTAGCCCAAAAGTTGCAACGGGTTTATGGGCTGATGCGTCTAAAACCGCAAGCAGTGATCAAAACGGGGTTGATTCAAAGCCTGGCATTGCGCTTGATGCCAGTGAACGTAAACAACAAAAACGTGAAGATGCACAACGTCGTCGGGCCTTGTCAGATCAACGCAAACCGATTGAACTGTCACTTAAACAGCTTGAACAAGTAATTTCAAGAGAAACGCAGGCCCTTTCTGAGTTAAATCTACGCATGAACGAACCTAATTTTTACAATGAATCAAACAAAGAAGCACAACGCGATTCATCACTTTTGCACAGCACCTTAAAACAGTCTTTAGAGCAAACAGAAGGGCGATGGTTAGCTTTACAAGAAGAGCTAGAAGCATTGTCAGTTAAGTGATGATTGTCTTTACAGGCGTAAATACAAGCGTTGCAGTTAAGTGATGGCCCTATAGACTAAGTGATGACTTCACCTAACCATGACTAAAAGCAGTTAATTAACATTCAACCTTGATTGTTAGTTAATTGAGATGCGCGACAAGCCCTGTCGTTCATAGCGTTGCGGATGTCGATGGTTGTCTATTTAAACAATGATATCGAGTTTTGCTATACCTAATGCAAGCGTTTTTGAGCCGACGTCTGCAAAGTGAATTTGCGCTTGGGCATCAAGGCCAGAGCCTGACAAACCAATAATGGTACCCTCACCAAAACGGGCATGGCGTACGCCGTTTCCAACTCGAAACAATTGTGAACCAATTTGTAGGCCAGAAGACGGGCCTTTTGAAAGCGCGGTACCTGCATGTTGACTTGAACGAGCGCTGTTTGCACCTGCAGCACTAAAAGCCCGAGCATAAGATTGTGTTGAGGCGTCGTTTGAAACACCCCGTACTGTTAACCACTTCACATGATTTTCAGGCACTTCGTCTAGAAAACGTGAGCGCACAGCATAGCGGGTTTGGCCATGTAGCATTCGACTTTGTGCCATAGTCATATACAGACGTTTACGTGCACGTGTTATGGCAACATACATTAAACGACGTTCTTCTTCGAGGCCTGATGGGTCAACAACGCTATTTTCATGGGGAAATAAGCCGTCTTCGAGGCCTGTAATAAACACAGCATCAAACTCTAAACCTTTGGCTGCGTGAACGGTCATCATTTGAACAGCATCTTGACCAACCTTAGCTTGGTTGTCACCCGATTCAAGTGCGGCATGCGCCAAGAATGCAGATAATGGCGTTTGCGCAATAGGGGGGTTAAGCCCTAACTCGTCAACACCATCATCAAGCATGAGTTCAATTAGGGCCTTTGCAGGTTCACCCGAGGGCAAGCCCGACAGGTCATGCTCAGTTTCAAACACAGTCGCAGCGTTAACCAATTCGCCTAAGTTTTCAATACGTTCTGCACCTTCTTTTTCACCACGATAATGATGCAGTAAGCCAGACGCTTCAATTATGTGTTCTACCGCCTCTGATAAAGGCAACGCACGGGTTTCTTGCGCCATGGTTTCAATTAAAGTCATAAATTGCGACAAACTACTACCACCTTTGCCCGCCACCCTGGCAACCGCTTGCGATAAAGAAGTGTTGTAAGTTCGTGCTTGATCAACCAACGACTCGATCGTACGTGCACCAATGCCCCGTGCCGGGAAGTTCACAACCCTGTTAAATGATGTGTCATCATCACGGTTCATCGCCAACCTGAGGTAAGCCAAGGCGTGTTTAATTTCTTGGCGCTCGAAAAAACGTAACCCACCGTAAACGCGGTACGGTATGCCCGCTGAAAATAAGGCATGCTCGATCACTCGAGATTGAGCGTTACTGCGATACAAAATTGCAATATCTAAACGACTTGTGCCCTCACCTACCAAGGCTTTGATCTCATCAACCAACCACTGCGATTCAGCACCGTCTGAAGGTAGCTCAACAGCGCGTATTAACTCACCCTCACCTTGATCTGTAAAGAGGTTTTTGCCTAAACGTTGGCTATTATGCGCAATAAGGTGGTTGGCAGCATCAAGAATATGACCTTGTGAGCGGTAGTTTTGTTCAAGGCGAATGACTTCACCCCGCGCATAATCACGCTCAAAGTCAGCCATATTGCCAACATCTGCACCACGAAAAGCATAAATTGATTGGTCGTCGTCACCCACTGCAAATATATTTGCACCTCCCCCTGATAAAAGCTTTAACCAGCGGTACTGCAGGGCATTAGTGTCTTGAAATTCATCAACTAAGATATGCCTAAAACGTCTTTGGTAGTGCCCACGAATGGGTTCATGACGCTCAAGCAACTCGAGCACACGTAGCAATAATTCAGCAAAGTCAACCACACCATCACGTTGGCACTGCGCTTCGTAAAGGGTATAAATTTCGACCATACGACGTTGGTGGGGGTCAGCTACAGGAACCGCTTGCGAGCGTAACCCTTCTTCTTTAGCACTATTAATAAAACGTTGTACATCGCGCGGTGTGAATTTTTCGTCGTCGATCTGGTTGGCTTTTAACAACCTTTTGATGAGGCTAAGTTGGTCTGCCGTGTCAAGAATTTGAAACCCTTGGGGCAAACTTGCATCACGGAAGTGAGCTCTTAGTAGACGATGGCAGAGGCCATGAAAAGTACCCACCCACATACGGCGTGTGTCGATGGGTAACAAGCTCGCAACGCGAACTTGCATTTCTTTAGATGCTTTATTAGTAAAGGTAACCGCCAATATACCTAACGGGCTGGTTAAACCATTTTGTATGAGCCATGCAATGCGTGTGGTGAGCACACGCGTTTTACCACTGCCCGCACCTGCCAAAACCAGCGCGTGACCGTTATCTGTTGTAACGGCCGCACGCTGTGGATCATTTAATTGACCAATCATGCCGCGTAGCGGTGTAATCGCAGGGCGAATTCCTGTAGGCTGGTAATACCACTTTGTTGAGCGCGTTGACACCAAGCTTGTAGGTCATGAAGAAGCTGCTCGCTTGAAGCGCTTGACCCTTCCCATATACGACTTAAATCGTGGCGCATGTGCACCCATGTTGACAATGATGGTGTTTGTGCCAAGGCATGATCAATACGATCACGCTCTGCCTGAGCTAAGGTTTCATCACCACGACCTAGCCAATGAGTAGCAGAAACGAGTGAGTCAGTGTTAGCAACAACAGAACCCGATTGTTTACTGCGTTTAATTTCATCGAAACAAGCTTGACGCATAAGGCCTGTATAACGACCTAGAATTTCATAGCGATGTGCAATGACGCCTTGCAAAGTACGTAAATCAATACCTTTTTTACCATGTGGCTCGAGTTCGAGCTTGGGTGCCATTTTGCGTACTTTGATTAAACCTAAACCACGACATATGGTGATGTAGAACCAGCCGATATCAAACTCGTACCACTTACTAGAAAACTTGGCTGAAGAACCATAGGCGTGGTGATTGTTGTGTAACTCTTCGCCACCAATAATGATGCCCCACGGCGACACGTTGGTACTGGTATCAGGGCTGGCGAAGTTGCGATAACCCCAATAATGCCCAATACCGTTGACAACACCCGCTGCCCAAAAAGGGATCCAGGCCATTTGAATGGCCCAAACTGCAAGACCTAATGTGCCAAACAACATGAGGTTTATGCCAAGCATAATTAAAATGCCAGCTGCTGAATGCTTTGTGTAGATGTTGCGCTCAACCCAGTCATTAGGGGTACCGTGACCAAATTTTGCAGTGGTTTCAGCGTTGCGCGACTCTTCACGGTAAAGTTCTGCACCCCGAAACATTACGCGGCCAATACCAAATAACATGGGCGAATGGGGGTCACCTTCACGCTCACAACGTGCGTGATGTTTACGATGAATAGATACCCATTCTTTGGTAACCATACCTGTGGTTAACCAAAGCCAAAAACGGAAGAAATGCGCCAAGGCTGGGTGAATATCAAGGCCACGATGGGCTTGCGAACGATGCAAGAAAATCGTGACTGACACAATGGTGATGTGCGTCACGATTAGTGTGTAAACAACCACTTCCCAAACTGAAGCTTGGGTTAAACCATGCGCTAAATATGACAGAACAGTTTCCATAGTTATGGGGTAATCTCTTTGAGCTTAAACACTGGTGATTGTACTGTACTTAGCCTCAAACAGATACAACTATTTCAGCACAAATTTGTTCAATATCAATAGATTAAGGTTATTTTTCGAAATATCGAACCCTATAAAATAGAGTAAAACCCCTAAAAAAGGGAAATTGACCATTTAGTCAGATCGCTGTTTAGGTTTTTTCCTAGAAATTGTGGCAGTTTTAAGGCCCGTCTTGCGTTGAATCTGTTTTTTTTGCGGCGATTTAGTTTGCAATTCAAGTTCTACATCTTCAGCCCGCTCGGTTTGCAACTCAAAATCTACCTCTTTAACCCGTTCAGTTTGCAACTCAAGGGTAGGCTCAAGCTCAGACTCAATTTTATTTTTTCGATCAGGTGCGGGTGGCGCAGCTTTACGGGTCATGACGGCAGCAAAGAATGCATCTGTTTGATGCTGATCGGGCCTAAGGTGAACCATTGGGCCGTCGACCTCTAAATTAGCCTGTTGTTTCAAAATGGCCGCAGCATCAATTAATTCAAAATTAGGGTTGCGTTCTAAAAATGCCTGAATTTGCAGTTCGTTTTCTTCCGGCAAAAAACTGCAGGTCGCGTAAACCAGACGCCCACCGGGTCGCACGCACTGGCTGGCGCGATCAAGAATACGGCTTTGTTGGGCACAAATTTCTGTTAGCCCGCTTTCGGGGTAGCGCCATTTCAGGTCGGGGTTGCGTCGTAACGTACCGACGCCCGTACAAGGCGCATCAATCAAGACACGATGCGCCTTACCAGCCAAACGTTTAACCCGGTCATCGTTTTCATTTCTAATTACCACAGGGTGTACGTTTGATAAACCGCTGCGCGCAAAACGTGGCTTAGCACGGGCTAGACGACCTGCAGACACATCAAAGGCGTATAAACGACCCGTTGTTTTCATCATAGCGGCTAAAGCAAGAGCCTTGCCCCCTGCCCCAGCACAAAAATCGATCACCATTTCTCCGCGCTTAGGTTCAACAAGTAACGCCAAAAGTTGACTACCCTCATCTTGGACTTCAATTGCACCTTTAGTAAATAAGTCCCACGTGTTGATGGGGGGGTGGCCATAAAGCCGAATTCCCCAAGGTGAATAAGGCGTGACTTCTGGCGAAAACCGCTGACGCTGATCAGACATAATTTCAGTCATCACATCTTCACGTCGAGCCTTGAGTGTATTTACACGCAGATCAAACGGGGCGGGTTTTAGCAACGACTGCGCCAAAGCTTCTGGTTCAGGCAAGGCGTTAATTTGATCTGCAAGCCAATCGGGTACGCTAAAACGCACACCAAAAGCCAAAGCAGATTGGTCAATAGACTGAGTATGCTCAAGCCATTCGCGCTCAGCAGGGTCAGTAAGCGCTTGAGAAAGGGTTTCTAAACCAATTGCAGTACTCAAGCCCAAAAGAGACAAACGACGCGGAACCGACCCTTTCACGCTTTGTGCGTAAATTCGATATCGCTTCAAATGACGCAAAACATCAAATACCGCTGTAGCAACCTCACCCCGATCACGACCACCTAGTTGCGGATAGGCTTTGAAAAATTGTGAAACCACCATGTCGGCAGGTGACTCAAAAAGCAAAATAACATTCAACAAAGTCGTAATTTGTTCAACACGCGCCAAAATACGCAAATTAGGTTGAAAAGGTTTATCTGCCTTCATGGCGATGATTCCAAAAATAATCGCTGGGTGACGTTTTTAATGTGAACCGTTTGATCTGTTGTAAAAGAGACTAAACCGTCGGCAAGCCAACGGGCTACAGTGGGGTAAACAATGTGTTCAAGTTTTTGAACGCGTTGCGTCAAACTTTGAACTGTGTCTTGAGGGCCAATTTTAATGAGCCCTTGCGCAATAGTGGGGCCATGATCAAGCTCAGGCGTTACAAAATGAACGGTACAACCATGCTGCAACAAACCCAACTCTATTGCTCGGGTGTGGGTATGCAAGCCGGGTAAATCAGGCAACAGTGAGGGGTGAATATTAATCAAACGCCCTAAGTAAGTATTCACAAATTTGGGCGTCAAAATACGCATAAAACCCGCCAACAATATGAAGTCAGGTCGAAAGGCATCTATTGCCAAACTTAGGGCAGAATCAAAAGATTCTCTCGACTCGTACAAATTATGATTGATCAATGTCGTGGGTATGCCTTGCTCTTGGGCCCAAACTAACGCGTTCGCTTGAGGGCGATTACTGATTACCCCAACAATTGACCCTATTTTTGAACCAACCACTGAACCTGCGCCTGAGGCGCCGCACGCATCGCCACTTGAATCATTGGGTAAGTCAGTTGTTGACAAAGGCGGTAATGTTTTGTTGATTGATTCATATAGCGCACGCAAATTACTGCCTTGGCCTGAAACAAGCACAACAAAACGACAAGATGGGGGTGCAAAGCGGGGCATAATGTGGGTAAAACCATCAAAACAAGCCTTCAATTGTAAACTGCCACGCGTGAACCCTCGTATACGCATCATTCGTCATCTGCCCAGCACCCCCTCGCCATTGGCGAGTGCCTTGTCAATTGGTAACTTTGACGGGGTGCATCTTGGCCACCAAGCTATGCTCACGCAGGTCGTGCAAGCCGCTGCTGCGCGCAAATTAACCCCAAGCGTTCTAACTTTTACCCCCCACCCTCGGATTTACTTTGCAAACCTAACTAATCAGCCCGAACGCGCGCCCTCGACAATTAATAGTTTGCGAGATCGCTTACGCTTGCTATCAAACTTCGGTATTGAGCAAATAACACTGCTCAAATTCAACCAAGCCCTCGCAACCATGGCCCCCCAGACATTTGTCGAGACACTACTAATTCAGCAACTTAAAACCAAATGGTTGCTGGTCGGTCAAGACTTTAAGTTTGGTCATCAACGGCGTGGTGACATTCAATTGCTACAACATTATGCTGGTCGTGGTGACTTTGAACTGTCAACGATCAAAGATATTGACGACAGCCAGGGCCAACGTATTTCAAGCTCAAGCGTTCGCGAGGCACTGAGTCTGGGCGATATGGGGCAAGCATTAAAACGGTTAGGTCACCCCTTCACCATTTCAGGCCATGTGAAACATGGGCAAAAGCTAGGGCGTACGCTCGGGTTTCCCACTTTAAACATATCTGTTGCACCCCGGTGCAGCTTAAAAATTGGCATCTACGTGGTGCGAGTTCAAGGTTTAGGTCATTTACCCTTGATGGGGGTGGCCAGCCTAGGTCGGCGCCCTACTGTCACAGAAACAGGGCATTTGCTACTTGAAGTTCACCTAATCGACAAGACTATTGATGCATACGGTAAAATTGTATGCGTTGATTTTTTACATTTTTTACGCGGCGAAGAAAAATTTTCTAGCCTTGAAACCCTTACATTAGCGATGCAAAAAGACACTTTGCATGCGAGACAATATTTTGCAGAAAATAGACTATAAAACCACACTGAACCTACCCGACACACCATTCCCCATGCGGGGTAATTTGCCGCAACGTGAGCCCCAATGGGTCGAGCAATGGCAACAAAATGGTGTCTACGAGGCTATAAGAGAAGCCAGTAAAGGTCGCCCTACTTTTCTGCTGCATGATGGCCCACCCTACGCCAACGGTGATTTACACATCGGTCACGCCGTTAATAAAATTTTAAAAGACATTGTGGTCAAAACCCGTAACATGGCCGGTTTTGATGCCCGCTATGTACCCGGGTGGGACTGCCATGGCATGCCAATTGAAGTTCAAATTGAAAAAAAATACGGTAAGGCTTTGCCAGTAGCCGAAGTGCAAAAAAAAGCCCGCGCTTTTGCCTATGAGCAGGTGGCCCGGCAGAAAAAAGATTTTCAACGTTTAGGGGTGCTGGGCGAATGGCACGACCCCTACCTCACGATGAACTTTACAAATGAAGCAAATGAAATTCGGGCCCTTGGAAAAATTTACGAAAAAGGGTATGTTTTTCGTGGTTTAAAGCCGGTCAACTGGTGTTTTGATTGTGGCTCGGCTTTGGCTGAAGCTGAAGTTGAATACGCAGACCGCACCGATCCAGCCATAGATGTGGCATTTCCGTTTGCTGATACCGCAGCCATTGCAAAGGCCTTCGGTTTAAACCAAATTGATGCCGGCGCAATTGTGATTTGGACAACTACACCCTGGACAATTCCTGCCAACCAAGCACTTAATTTACACCCTGAATTTCAATATGCTTTGGTTAAAGTTGAACCCGCATTACCAACCGGTTCGCTATTAATTTTAGCGGCTGTGCGCGTTAAAACGTGCCTAGAACAATGGGGTTTAACAGGCGAAGTGATCGCCACTTGCGCGGGCCAACAGCTAAACGCTTTAACATTTAAACACCCTCTGGCTAGCCTTGATAAAGGCTATGACCGCGTATCGCCTATTTACTTAGGCGAGTACGTCACACTTGATACTGGCACAGGTATTGTGCATTCATCACCAGCATATGGCGTTGAAGACTTTATATCTTGTAAAGCCCACGGCTTAGCTGATGACGATATGTTGAACCCTGTTATGGGCGACGGGCATTACGCGTCAACGTTACCTTTATTTGGTGGCGATTTCATTTGGAAAGCCAACCCGAAAATTGTTTTAGCGCTCAAGGCAGCCGGCACACTCGTTAAAGACCACCCTCATCATCACAGCTACATGCATTGCTGGCGTCATAAAACTCCCATTATTTATCGTGCGACCAGCCAATGGTTTGCTGGCATGGATATTGAACCTAAAGACGGTGGCCCAACCCTGCGTCAAAGCGCTTTAGCAGCGATTGAAGCCACGGCGTTTTATCCGGCATGGGGTCGTGCTCGCCTACACGCCATGATTGCCAATCGACCAGACTGGACCTTGTCTCGTCAGCGTCAATGGGGTGTTCCCATGGCATTTTTTATACATAAAGAAACCGGTACCATTCACCCTGATACGGCTAAATTGCTAGAAGCCGTGGCGCAAAAAGTTGAACAAGGCGGTATTGAAGCTTGGCAAACACTTGAGCCATCAGATTTGTTAGGGGCTGATAGTGCCCAGTATGAAAAGAACAAAGATACGCTTGACGTGTGGTTCGATTCGGGAACCTCACACGCAACCGTTATGGGTGGCTTAAACCACGACATGAAGGGTTCACACGCTGACCGTTTAGGTTGGCCCGCCGACATGTACCTCGAGGGCTCTGACCAACATCGTGGCTGGTTTCATTCCTCATTATTAAGTGGTTGCATGCTGTACGGTAGTGCGCCCTACAAATCGCTATTGACCCATGGTTTTGCCGTTGATGGTCAAGGTCGAAAAATGAGTAAGTCAGTGGGTAACGTGGTGGCGCCCCAAAAAATCTCTGACACGTTAGGGGCTGAAATTTTACGGCTGTGGGTTGCCAATACTGATTATGCTGGCGAGTTGTCGATTTCAGACGAAATTTTAAAACGCGTGGTTGAAAGTTATCGTCGCATTCGCAATACCATGCGTTTTTTACTGTCAAACATTGCCGATTTTGATGCTGCAAAAGACAGTGTTAATTTTAATCAGATGCTTGAAATAGACCGTTATGCAATAATTATGACTGCGCAAATGCAAGCTGAAGTGTGCAAGCATTATGATGCGTATGAATTTCAACCTGCCATCACCCGTATTCAATCTTTTTGCTCAGAAGACTTGGGTGCGTTTTACCTTGATATTCTGAAAGATCGTTTATATACCGAGGCTACATCAGGCTTGATGCGCCGAAGCGCACAAACTGCTTTGTTGCATATTACCCAAACGCTTATCAAACTCATGGCGCCCATACTATCGTTTACTGCTGAAGAAGCTTGGCAATCGTTATTATTAACATCGTTAAAAAAATTGCCAGCAATTGAACAAAAAACAATTTTTACACAATGCTACCAAGTTCAACCTAAAGTGATTGATGAAACCGCGTTGCTCGAAAAATGGTCGCGTATTCGCGAGATTCGGGCGCTTGTTTTACGCGATTTAGAAGATTTGCGAAGTGCTGGCAAAATTGGCGCATCGTTGCAAGCTGAGATCATTATTACTGCACCCCAAGCCGATTATGATTTATTAATGAGCTTAGGCGATCAACTTAAATTTGTGATGATTGTGTCAAATGCTAGGCTAGCACTTGGGCAATCACTTGATATTAAATCAACCCCTTCAAATGCCCATAAATGTGGTCGCTGCTGGCACTACGTAACAGATTTGGGGGTAGACCCTAACCACCCTGAAATTTGTGGCCGTTGCAGCAGTAATCTTGCACATGAAAACCGCTAAGGCTTGGGTTTATGCGCTGATCATCATTGTCATTGATCAGCTTACCAAGCTCTACTTTTTAAATACGTTGTCATATGGCGAGCGTATTAATATATTGCCTTTTTTTGATTTTATTCTGCTCTTTAATACGGGTGCTGCGTTTAGTTTTCTAGCAAATCATGATGGCTGGCAACGGTGGTTCTTTGTAGGTGTTGGGGTATTTGCTGTCGCGGTCATCAGTTGGTTATTACGTAGGCATCAGCATGAGCCCCGTTTTATGCTGGGTTTAACCCTTATTTTAGGTGGTGCGATCGGTAATGTGATTGATCGTTTACTTTGGGGCCACGTCGTTGATTTCTTATTGTTTTACTATGACAGCTGGTATTACCCTGCCTTTAATGTTGCAGACAGTGCAATCACAGTAGGCGCCTTACTGATTATTTTAGATGAAGTTTTAAAATGGCTATCAAAGCGCCCTCTTAACAGCTAACGCCGGGAATTTAAAATGACTGACTTAGCAGGAAAACGAATTGTCTTAGGCCTTAGCGGCGGTATCGCGTGCTATAAAAGCGCTGAACTGGTTCGTGGTCTTGTGGGTTTAGGGGCTCGAGTTGACGTGATTATGACTGAATCGGCAACAAGATTTATTACTCCTGTTACCTTACAAGCCTTATCAGGTCGTCCCGTATTTACTGACATGTGGGACGCTCGCGTCAATAACAATATGGCACATATTGATCTTACCCGTGATGCCGACTTAATTGTCGTAGCGCCTGCGTCAGCAAATTTTATGGCTCGCTTGGCCCATGGCTTAGCAGACGATTTGTTATCAACTTTATGTTTAGCGCGCAATATACCTTTGTTAATAGCACCTGCCATGAATCGCGAAATGTGGGAATCACAGGCCACTCAACGCAATCTCAAACACATTCAATCTGATGGGGTGACCCTGCTGGGCCCTGATGCAGGCGAACAAGCCTGCGGTGAGATTGGTTTGGGTCGTATGCGCGAGCCACTGGCTTTGTTAGCTAATATTGTTCAGCACTTTCAACAGACTCACCCATCACCAAATCTTCAAATTTACAGCCAAGATAGCTTAAACGTTCAAGTTTTAGGCGACCAAGCTGAAGAAGCTCAGCGTTCAGCCATCAAACGTTTGGCCGGTAAACGCGTATTGATAACGGCGGGCCCCACTTATGAACCGATTGATCCAGTTCGTGGCATAACCAACAGGTCTTCTGGTAAAACAGGTTATGCCATTGCCCAAGCAGCGCTTGAAGCCGGTGCACATGTTGTCTTGGTGTCAGGACCTACACATTTAGCGTGCCCTATTGGTGCAACGCGTATTGACGTGATTACCGCACAAGATATGTACGATGCAGTGGTGCCAGTCGCTACACAATATGATATTTTCATTGCTGTTGCAGCTGTAGCTGATTGGCGCGTGGCTGAAAGTTCAGCTGAAAAAATCAAGAAAGGCAAAGGCCACCCACCCACTCTAACTTTTGTACCAAACCCTGACATTCTAGCCACGGTTGCAGCTCTACCCCAAGCACCCTGGTGCGTAGGTTTTGCTGCCGAAACGCACTTGCTTTCACAACATGCAAAGCAGAAACGTTTAGCTAAAAAGATACCGTTGTTGATTGCAAATTTAGCCCAAGACGTGATGCATGCAGATCACACTCAAGTCACGTTGTTTGATAATGAGGGCGAGCAGGCTTTAGCACCTGGCCTTAAACTAGATGTTGCACATCAGATTATTCATGCTATCGCTGATCGCATGTCTGAGCCCTTTTCGACATAAAGGAAGTATCGAGTCATGGAAGCGTTTTTTGACCAAATTGGTCTTTTTATTCAAACCCATCAATTTTGGTCAGGCCCAATCATGTTTTTACTCACAATGGGCGAGTCAATGCTAGTTCTTGGCATTATGATTCCAGCGACAGCCATTCTACTTTTTACAGGTGGCTTGGTCGGCTCGGGTGTTTTAGACCCAGCACCGGTACTAATTTGGGGTATTGCTGGTGCCGTGGTGGGCGACACGATATCGTATTTAATCGGGCGCTGGTTTGGCCCACGAGTGCTGAAATGGAAGCTTGTCAAACAACATCGATCAACGATTGCACGTGCACGTTTGTTTTTTTATAAGTTTGGCTTTTTATCAATCTTTTTTGGCCGTTTTTTAGGGCCTATTCGAAGCACGATACCAACCGTAGCTGGCATGATGGGTATGTCACATATGCGTTTTGAAGTTGCCAATATACTTTCAGCCATTATTTGGGTACCCGTCATGTTATTGCCCGGCTACCTCGCAGCACGAAGTATTGATGCCGCTCAGAATGCTAACAACCTAACTTTGTATATCGGTGGCGCTTTATCGGTCATTGTAGGCGTGGGTTTGCTGTACGCGTTTTCTCGCAAACGTGAACCAAGCCACGAACGTCGTAAACGCCTTCCAGCAAAATAAAAGAGCAAATCATGCAAACCATCGACGTGAAAATATTAGACGAACGCATGCGTGATCTGCTGCCTGTGTACGCGACAACTGGCTCTGCCGGCTTAGATTTACGAGCTTGTGTTGATCAACCCTTAACGCTTGGACCTGGGCAAACGCTGTTAATTTCAACCGGTTTAGCCATACACATTCAAGACCCTCATTACGCAGCAATCATTTTGCCAAGATCGGGTTTAGGCCATAAGCACGGCATAGTACTCGGTAATTTAGTCGGTTTAATTGATTCAGATTACCAAGGCCCCCTAATGGTGTCAGCTTGGAATCGCAGCGACCAGCCTTTTGTGATTCAACCACTAGACCGGCTTGCGCAATTGGTTATTTTGCCCGTTATACGAGCAAACTTTAATGTGGTTGAATCGTTTGATGCCTCAACTCGGGGTCAAGGTGGTTTTGGTAGTACAGGTGCGCAATAATTTTTTTAGTTAGAACAAGTCTAAGCCTTTCTTAAACTTCATTGACATGCAATAAATAATAAAAAAAACAAATAAAAATAACTCGCATACTGACGAGATGAACATATCGAGATCAACGTGGCGAGATCAACGGTTCACTATCGCTCTGATGGCCTTAACGTAAACACTCGTAGTGATGACCTTAACGGCAAGTAACACCCTCAACACCTTGCCTTACTTGCAAGGTTTGAGCAATTTTTTGACTGAGTTGGCGAATGTTTTTTTGCTGCGCTTGCACCAGAGGCAACACCCCTGGCTCTACAGCATGACTGAAACTGGCAAAACAAGTTAGCTCAAACACCTCTAGCGTAGCAGCGGGTGCTGATCGAACAGGTTCATTTGTAGAGGCATTCAATGCCGAACCTTGTGATGAACCAGGTAACAAGTTAGATGCCGAACTAGAAACCGAACTTACAGCTAACTTAGGCCTAGCTTTTGCAAAATACGTCGCTTTAATGTTCCAAGATACTGAAAGATTGGCAGATTGACCTGGCAACATTTCAAAGCGCCTGACATCAACTTTTAGGTCGTTATGAGGTAAATTTGTTGCAGCTAAAGACCACACTTGCGTTGGCGGCATACCTATTTCATCAGACAACGTTAAAGCCAATGCTTGTGTGAACTCGTCAGTCAGAGAGACCGTCCATCGGTCATAAGTCAAAACCAAAAGTCGATCATTACCATCACGTACCACAAGCGATAAATCATCACTCTGTGGCGGAACGGTGACACGGTCTAGCCTATAAGGCACAGAGCCGCTTAAATTTGAAGTATTTGAACGACTATTTATATTTTGAACGTTTAAAGTACTTGCAGCAACGACGCTTGGCACCTGATCTGAAACGGGGGTCAACGTATAGTTGACAACTTGAGGCGAAGAGCACCCCCCCAAAATAAATAAACTAGCGATAAGCAATCTTTTCATGGCTATTTCGCCCCTAAATTGTCGCGTGAATAATTAATAGAACCGTCGCCAAAGATGATGGCATTTGGTTTATCACGTAAGTTATCAATTAACCCTCGTGTTGCACGAATCGTTCGATCGAGCTCTTTTAGCGATTGATTAAGCTGCATTGTTAAAGGGCTGTCAGGCGAAATGAGTAAATTTAAGTTATCAAGCGTTTTATTAAAATCTTTAGTTGACGATGAGATATTTTTTAATGACTCATTTAACTCTTTGCCAATATCTTCATAAGGAATTTTATCGAGCTTGCTCAATAATGTTGACAATTGCTTTTGAATTTGATCTAAACCTTCTGTTTCAATAGTAGGAATCAGGAGAGGCGAATTCGTAGTCAACCCTTTAGGTACAACCCCGTCTTTTATAAATGACATTGAAATATAGAGTTGACCCGTTAACAAATTACCTGTTTTAAGCTCAGCCCGCATGCCACGTTTTATTAAACTTAACAATCTTTCATTAATAAACTTTAGGTTGCGGAACTCTTGGGGCAACTGATTGTAAAGGCTTCCCAATCGTTCAGGGTAAATCGTGCCAGTCACTTTAGAATAAAAACTACTGCGTCTTTCGTCTGCCTCAAGAACCACATCATCAATGACGCCAATATCAACCCCTTTGAAGTCAATTGGGGCGCCTTTAACCAAACCACGCGTTGATTGCTCGAAATGTAAAACCACAGGTACTGCTACCCCAATAGGTACTAAAGCTGCCGCGTTGCGAGAACCATAAAGTTTGAATACTGTACCTATTTCAGCTAATGTTTTATCTGAATCATCGAAAGGTTCAAACCCTAAGCCCCCGGCTAATAGCGATAAAAGTGAGGCCGTTTTTACATCAACACCCGATGCGTTTAGAGTGATATTTATGCCGCTTTCGTCCCAAAATCGGGTGCTGTTAGTAACGAACTCATAATATGGCGCGTAGATAAAAACAGAAATGTCGACATAACTACCTTTTGGCTCAAGCTTGAAGTCGGTGACCACACCCACTTGAACACGACGAAAATAAATTGGTGCACCGGGGCCTAAAGACCCTAAGGTAGGTGCACGAATAACAAACTGACGACCTGCTCTGTCACTGTTGATAGGGGGTGGCACCTCGAGACCGACAAAGTTTAATTGTCGTTTCTGTTCAATTACATTACCTGCTCCATCGACCTCTTTAATATCAGCTTCAATAAATGAACCCGATAAAATAGTAGACAAGCCTGAAACCCCACCCAAGCCTACACGTGGCTTAACAACCCAAAAAGTCGTACCAGAGCTGGCTAAACTTTCAGAATCTTTGGTAAGTTGTACCTTCACTAAAACACTTTTGCGATCTGGGCTCAATTGAATACTGCTGACCGTACCGACAACCACGTCGCGGTAACGAACTTGCGTTTTTGCAGCTTCTATTCCAGAAGCCGTATCAAATTGAATCACGATATTGGGGCCTTGCGAACTGATGTTTTTATAAACTAACACCGCACCAATTAAAGCTGCAAGAATAGGTATAAGCCAAACCCAAGCTAAATTAATGTTTTTTTTTCTTTTAATTACAGGGCTTGGAAGTGAACGATCTGTCATATTAATTTTTTTTCAAAGAAGTACTAAACGTTGCAAAATAACCTGCGCGTCGCCACGCAAGCCTTGGGTCAAACCCCATGGCGGCAACCATGGTTAGTACGACGACACCCGCGAAAGCAATGACACCTGCATTGGGTTGAATTGAAAGCAATGCACCAAACTGCCCTAAAGCGCAAAGCAAGATCACAACAAAAACGTCAATCATAGACCACTGGCCTACAAATTCAACAAATTTATAATAAGTTGTACGTTGTTTTAGGTTGCTGGTAGAGCGTTTTTGAGTCAGCCAAACAAGCGTACCTAAAATTATAATTTTTGCTGTAGGTACCAAAATGCTAGCAATAAAAATGATTGCGGCTAAATCCCATGAGCCATATTGCACCAACTCAATCACCCCGCCCATGATTGTGTGACCGGTACTTTGACCAAACATTGTAATTTGCATGATGGGCAGTATATTTGCAGGAATATACAAGATAACTGCAGTCGCTAGTAATGCCCATGTTCGATTAATTGACTTTAAACTCGGCGGCTTGGCGTGACTGTTTTCGCTAAATTTCACGCCATAATCTTTAAGCATGAGATGCAAGCTATGGTAGTTTAGTTGAGATAATAAAGTGATCAAAACAGCAGTTAAGGCAGTAGCAACCAAACCAATACCTGGTATGAGCGTTGCCATACCCGCCATTTTTACAATGGTCACAATAATACCCATTAGCAGCACGGGAACCATGCTCCAGGGTTTAATGATTTTAAATAGTTTTAATGCGGGTTCAAGGCCCACACCTTGTCGACCTAACGCCATGGGCGCTAATATCCATACTAATAAAAGCATGTGTACAAAAGGTAACAGGAATGCCACAAAAAAAGTAATAAATGCCACTTCGTAATAACCATCTTTCATGGTTATGATGACTGCATCAATAAAGCGAGCGCTTTGAGACAACCCTTGAAATGTTAACGTTGCAATAGGGTATGCATTTGCAATAACAAAAATGATTAAACTGCTTATAACAATCGCTAGCCAATGACTAGGCTTCATGCTTGAGTAACTATCGAGAACAGAATCACAACGATCGCAACGAGCGCATTCGCCAGGATGAAGTTCAACCTGGCGAAAACGTGACCCACAATGATGACATTCAAGCACTATTTAGATCAACTGAAAAGCATATTAAAGCGCTAATTCCGTTGACTCTTCAGAACCCTTTTTATTAACCGTAGCATTGTTCTCTGAAGAAAAGTGAAGAACGACTTTGTCGTTTTCGTCTAAATCAACTGTCACATCGCCACCATTAACCAAGCGACCAAACAGCAATTCATCTGCCAGCGCCCTACGAATCATGTCTTGAATAATGCGCTGCATAGGTCTTGCACCCATCAATGGATCAAAGCCGTGTTCACACAGATAGTCACGCATACGCTCTGTAAATGTTGCATCGACTCGTTTTTCATGCAGCTGGTCTTCTAGCTGCATTAAAAATTTATCAACAACACGCAAAATGACTTCTTTTGTTAACGCAGCAAACGGTACGATAGAATCAAGACGGTTTCTAAACTCAGGTGCAAACAACTTTTTAATATCGGCCATTTCATCACCCTTGATACGGGTGTTTGAAAAACCAATTGCAGGCTTACTCATTGATTCAGCGCCTGCATTGGTTGTCATAACCAAAATAACGTTTCTAAAATCAGCCTTGCGACCGTTATTGTCAGTTAAGGTGCCATGATCCATGACTTGCAACAAAATGTTAAACACATCAGGGTGTGCTTTTTCAATTTCATCTAATAACAACACACAATGCGGTTGTTTTGTAACCGCTTCAGTCAACAGGCCGCCTTGATCAAAGCCCACATAACCGGGTGGCGCACCAATCAGGCGAGACACGGTATGACGTTCCATGTATTCAGACATGTCAAACCGCACCAACTCTATACCCAAGGTGAAAGCCAATTGACGTGCAACCTCAGTTTTACCCACACCGGTTGGCCCTGAAAATAAGAACGATCCAATCGGCTTTTCAGGTTGACCCAAACCTGAACGCGCCATTTTAATTGCAGCTGCTAAGGTTTCAATGGCAACTTCTTGACCAAAAACCACTGTTTTTAAATCACGTTCAAGCGTGGCGAGACGGCTACGATCGTCTGTAGAAACCGTTTGTGGGGGAATGCGCGCAATCTTGCAAATAATTTGCTCAATTTCAAGCTTACCAATAACTTTCTTTTGCTTAGACTTTGGTAACAATCTCTGAGCGGCACCCGCCTCATCGATAACATCAATTGCCTTGTCTGGTAAATGGCGATCGTTAATGTGGCGTGCCGACAGTTCTGCCGCAGCCGTTAATGCTGCCGCCGAGTACTTAACATGATGATGGGCTTCAAAACGTTGTTTTAAACCCCTCAAAATTTGAATGGTTTGCTCAACTGATGGCTCGGGCACATCAATTTTTTGGAAACGACGCGAAAGTGCAGCATCTTTTTCAAAAATACCGCGATACTCGGTGTAGGTTGTTGCACCGATGCAACGAAGTTGACCCGAAGACAGCGCAGGCTTAAGTAAGTTCGAGGCATCAAGCGTACCACCCGACGCAGAACCTGCACCAATAAGCGTATGAATTTCGTCTATAAACAAAATCGCTTGAGGGTTATTGCGCAACTGTTTTAGAACACCTTTTAGGCGTTGCTCAAAATCACCTCGATATTTGGTGCCCGCCAACAAAGAACCCATATCAAGAGAATAAACTTGGGCGTCAAATAAAATATCAGGCACTTCTTCTTTCACAATGCGGTAGGCTAACCCTTCGGCAATAGCGGTTTTACCGACGCCGGCTTCACCCACTAACAATGGGTTGTTTTTACGACGACGGCACAATATTTGAATCACGCGCTCAACTTCGTGCTCGCGACCAATTAATGGGTCAATTCGGCCTTGTCTTGCTGCTTCATTTAAGTCTTGTGCATACAAGTCAAGGGGTGTTTGACGCTGTTCTGTTTGGTCATCTGTTGCTGTTTGAGCATCACGTTGGGCACCTGAATTTTCAGGTTGGGCATGTTTAGTAATACCGTGCGACAGGAAATTAACAACATCTAAACGTGTAACGCCTTGCTGTTGAAGGTAGTAAACCGCGTGAGAATCTTTTTCACCAAAAATAGCAACCAGAACGTTCGCACCTGATACAGGCTTTTTTGAAGCCCCGCCGGCTGAAACATGCATAATTGCGCGCTGAATGACGCGCTGAAAACCCAACGTGGGTTGGGTATCAACCTCAGAGTCAGCGGGAATAATAGGTGTATTGTCTGTAACAAATTTACGTAAATTTTTACGTAAGTCGTCAACATTGGCGGCACACGCTTTGAGCACTTCAACTGCTGCAGCATTATCTAGAAGTGACAGCAATAAATGCTCAACAGTTATGAACTCATGTCTGGCTGAACGAGCCTCGACAAACGCCATATGTAGACTAACTTCGAGTTCCTGAGAAATCACAGCATCCTCCGTCGTTTGTGCGTTGTCTTTTGAATCAAAAAACAATAAAAATTAAGTGCAAATACTATAAATACTATTCTATGTGTTCATACAACTAATTGTTGCTAATTCCCTACTGGTTCCATAAGACACTGAAGAGGATGTTGCCAATCTCGCGCATGCTGGGTAACTTGTGATACACGAGTAGCCGCAATGTCTTGTATATAGATGCCGCACACACCGCGCCCTTTTTGATGAACCTGCAACATGATGGCTACGGCTTCGTCAGTTGATTTACCAAAAAATTTTTGTAGCACTTCAACCACAAATTCCATGGGTGTGTAATCATCATTTAACAAGATCACTTGAAACAACTGCGGTTCTGCCGTTCGCACCGCTTGGCGCTCTACGACCAGACCTGAACCGTTTCCTGACTTATTTGACATATCTTTATCTTAAGTTCTAGTACGTTATAAATATAAATAAAGCTAAATATTATTTAATTAATTTACTTAGGGTATATACAAATGATTAAATTGTATGTTTAATATTATGAGGGCAATTTAATAAATCACAAGTTGAACGCTGATTTTAAATTTACCCTGTAGAAAAAACCAATAAAATCGGCAAAGTCGTTCAAACTTTTATGTGTTGCAGCAAATTTCTTAAAGGTAAAAAGATGTCAGATTCAAACGCAGTTAATGGCCCAGTATTGGGCGGTATTGTAAAGTGGTTTAACGATGCAAAAGGCTTTGGTTTTATTACGCCCGATGGTGGTGGCGAAGACTTGTTTGTTCATTTCTCAGCAATCAATATGGACGGTTTCAAGACTTTGAAAGAAGGTCAAAAAATTAAATTTCAAGAGACACAAGGCCCTAAAGGTAAGCAAGCAGTTAATATTACTGCTGGTTAAGGTTTGGCTGCCTTAAGCCCCGATTCACAGTAGGGTTTGAGGTATAAAAATTGAAGATTAACCGTACAAGTAATCATAAAAAGAGCCACAATGATTTTTCGTTGGGGCTCTTTTTGTTATCTTTAAAATTTATTTTTACGCATTACCTCGCGCAACGCCAACACGTCAAATATGCAAAAACTTTGATCGCGTTAATTGCCGCATCAGTTTTTACTTTACTGACAACATCATTTACTTTAGTTGGCGCAATCGCCAACGCAGCAACGCTTCAAACCGTACCCTTACAAATTGGTCTCTACATCGTTCAAGCAGAAGTTGCTGCAAATACAGAAAGTCGAGCAAATGGTTTGATGCATCGTACCGAAATGGCGGTCAATAAAGGCATGCTATTTATTTTTGAAAGGCCCGGTGTGCAATGCTTTTGGATGAAAAACACATTTTTACCACTTACGGCTGCTTTTCTTAATGATCAAGGCAAAATTGTAAATATGGCTGATATGACGCCCCAAACAGAAACGCCTCACTGCTCAAAAGAACCTGTGCGTTACGTGCTTGAAATGAACCAAGGTTGGTTTGCAACGCGCGGCATTAACGACGGCGCGGTTATTAAGGGTATTCCTTAAGAGAATACTTACTTTTTGGTGCACAATTTGATGTACTTTTGACAATTGGCTCGAGAACAAACCGAATAAACAATTTGCAGATGAACATCAACATTAAAAAAACTTGAAGGTATGTTTGTAAATACCTTCAAGCTTTAACAAAAACAATACAGCTAAACAAAAATTAAGCGCTGAAGTTCTTTTCTGCAAATGACCAATTAGCCAGCTTCCAAAATGTTTCTAAGTACTTTGGACGCGCATTGCGATAATCGATGTAGTAGGCATGTTCCCAAACATCACAGGTCAATAATGCAGTGTCGCCCGTTGTTAACGGCGTTGCTGCATTACTTGTATTCACGATATCAAGTGAACCATCTGCTTTTTTAACGAGCCATGTCCAGCCTGAACCAAAATTACCCGCTGCTGATTTATTAAACGCTTCTTGAAAGGCAGTTTGGCTGCCCCATTTTGCATCAATTGCTGCCGCCAACGCACCACTTGGTGCGGTCGCGTTTGGTGAAAGGCTATGCCAGTAAAAAGTGTGGTTCCAGACCTGAGCAGCATTATTAAAAATACCGCCGCTTGATTTACGAATAATATCTTCTAAAGTTGATGACTCAAATTCAGTGCCAGGAATCAAATTGTTAAGGTTGGTTACATAAGTTTGATGGTGCTTACCATAATGAAACTCGAGTGTTTCTTTTGAAATATGGGGAGCAAGCGCGTCAATTGCGTAAGGTAATGAAGGCAGTACGTGTGTCATAAGTCGTATTCCTTGGTGAGTAAAATCGAAATTATTACTGTAATTGTTTATACATTGTATAGAAACGGCGCTTTAAAACGCAGCAAACCGTTCAAATGTCGGGGTTTTGTAACGCCGACACGTGCGCCTTAAGCCTACCTTTACCTAAACGAATGCTCAGCTCTTGACCTGGCTGAGTTTGTTCAGCTTGCCTAACAACCTGCCCTTGTTGAGTGGTCACAATGGCATAGCCACGCTCTAGCACCGCCGTGGGGTCGTAGCCTATGAGCTTTGATCGTGCCACTTCAAATCGGTGTTGTTTACGAGTCAAAATCTTTTCAGCCTGATTTTTAAGAGATAAATTAATTTGTGCGCAGTGCAGTTGTAAACGCTTCATGTCAGGGGCTTGATTTTTTAAGCGCTTAATCAACCAACCCATAGCATCGGCCCTGTGTTTGAGGCGCTGAGATGGTGAGACCAACCTGCGGCTGGCCTGATCTAAACGCAAGGCACGTTGCTCGAGCATGCGATATTGTGCACGCAGTAAGTTTTGGGCTGCAACCTCTACTTGCCCAACTAACACTGCTAGGGGTTGGCAAGCCATCTCTGCAGCGGCTGTAGGTGTTGGGGCGCGTAAATCTGCCACAAAATCAGCAATTGAAAAGTCGGTTTCATGCCCTACCCCAACCACAGTAGGTATAGGGCTTGCAGCAATATCTCGCGCTAATGATTCATCATTAAACGCCCACAAGTCTTCTAAACTGCCCCCACCTCGCACAAATAACAACACGTCAACCTCATGCCGCTCACACGCCTGTGCTAAAGCGCGACGAATCGCTAACGGCGCTTCTTTACCTTGAACAAGCGTAGGGTAGATCACCACAGGCACTTGAGGTGCGCGTCGCTTGAGCGCCGTTAAGACGTCGTGCAGAGCGGCTGCTTGGGGCGAGGTAATAACACCGATTACTTTAGGTTGAATTGGAATGGGTCTTTTCGCACTGACATCAAACAAACCCTCAGATTGCAATTTGGTTTTAAGCGCTAAAAACTGTTCGTATAGCGCCCCACGACCGGCACGCCGCATCACTTCAATTTGAAGTTGATAATCGCCACGTGGCTCATAAAGAGAAACACGCGCTTGAATTTCGACTTGGTCGCCTGCTTTTGGGTTAAACCCCGCAGCCATTAAGCGCGCTCTAAAAATTACGGCTTTGACTGAAGCTGAGGCGTCTTTTAAAACTAAATAACCGTGGCCTGGCGCTGATAGCGTAAAACTTGATACCTCGGCTCTTACCCAGACCAGCCCGAACTTGTCATTTAAAAGCTCAGATACGGCGCGGTTTAGTTGCCCAACTGTCAACATATTGCTTGTAATAACGTCTTTTGCGTTCATAAAATGGGGCATGGTATGGCGCTCAGGGGTAAATGTATGCACATGTTACAGAATTGTGTCGAAAGTGATTGTTTGTAATTAAATTTCATTTAAATTAATATAATTTACTTGCAGAATAGTTCTTAACTTATTGTTATATATATATTTAATATTAACCTCAAAAAAATTGATCATTCTTTGATCAAACAACCTTAATGACGCTATGGTCGCCTTAAAATAAGTTTTGCACAGAGTTATCCACAGGTTCTGTGGATAGTTTTACGGTGCGACAAAGTGACTCGACTGACCTAGCCATTTATATATTTTTCATGCACTAAACTACTGAAATACTTTTTTAAAAGGCCATTCACCTTGCAGGCTATATTCATCGAAGCGGGCTGGCCCATTTGGCCATTGCTTTTTATATCTATTGTTGGGCTGGCCATTGTTATTGAACGAATGTTAGCGCTAAGATCGCGTCTAAACATTCCCCCCGCTTTAATTCATGACGTACAACGTCATTTGCGTGCGGGTTCAATTGACATGGCAGCCATCAATCAAATTGCTAAAAGCTCACCGTCAGGCGAAATTTTAGCTGCTATGCTCGCCAAAAAAGGCAAATCTGAGGCTATTTTGCGTCAAACAGCAGAAGAAACTGCTGGTGATGTGGCATACAAGCTCAACCGATATTTACCAACGCTAGCCATGATAGCCACCATTGCACCTTTAATGGGTTTATTTGGCACCGTAGTAGGTATGATCGAAATATTCGCGTCATTTCAACCTGGCAATACTGACCCAGGGGCCTTAGCACGAGGCATATCGGTTGCTTTGTACAACACCGGCTTTGGTATCTTGATCGCCATACCCGCTGTGATTGCGCATCGCGCCCTTCGCAGTCGAGTCGATTACCTACTGTTTGAAATGGAACAATCTGCCCGCACACTTTTAAACCAATTAGTTGCTTAAACAAGATGCAATTTAGAAACGCGCGGTTCGACGCCCAACCAGAAATCAACTTCATACCGTTAATTGATGTGTTGTTGGTCATTCTTATTTTTTTAGTCGCAACCACCACCTTCAAGTATGAAAATGTCTTTCAAATCAGTTTGCCTCAAGCTGAGGTCAGCGCGCAACCCATCGCAGCCATTGAGATTATGATCAGTAAAGAAGGTCAAGTACAAGTAGGCAACACGCGCTTAGACGTCGCGACCCCCGAATCGATTGCGCAAGCTTTACGTGCGTTAAGCACCAAACAAGGCCGAGACATGCTGCTTATTCGAGCTGATGCGCAAGCCGCCCATCAGTGGGTCATCATGGCAATGCAGGCCGCCAAACGTGCGGGTATTGAGCGTGTCAGTTTCGCCGTGCAGGCAGACAAAGATTGAAACGGTTTTTTTTACCCATTAGCAATTGGGTCATGGACCAATGGCAGGTGCGCCAATTACTTTTTTACAGCTTAATGCCTTTATCTTGGCTTTATGCTGCCTTGGTTTTACTCAGACGCGCAGCTTACAAAAGGAATTGGTTAAAAACAACCCATTTGCCTACGCCCGTCATTGTAGTGGGCAATATTTTTGTAGGTGGAACCGGCAAAACACCCGTCGTCATCGCATTGATTCAAGATTTACTAAAATTAGGCAAACAACCAGGGCTTGTCAGTCGGGGTTACGGTGTAAACATTCATACGTCAAGCCCGGCACGTATTGGGCACAGCTCAACAACACAAGCAACGTTAGGCAGCCATTACTTTGGCGATGAACCTACACTCATTGCCAACCTCACGGGCATTCCGATTGCGGTTCACCCCAAAAGGGTGAAGGCTGCCCAGTCACTGGTAAAAGCACACCCTGAAATTGACATTTTGATTTGCGACGATGGCCTGCAGCACTTAGCGCTGGGCCGAGACGTAGAAATTTTGGTTCAAGATCACCGCGGTCAAGGCAATGGCTTAACCTTTCCCGCAGGGCCGCTCAGAGAGCCCGTGGGTCGTCTAAATCAGGTTGATGCCGTTTTGACAAGAAGCCCTAATTGGGCCACGACGTTATCAGTGCCACATACCTCTAACAGCGTTCGGCCTTACCTGACTCAATTCACTGTCAAAATTGATTATTTTCAAAATCTGCTCAACCCTTTAAATAAATTGACGCCCCAAACGTTCATTGAAATGATTCAGTCTCACCCTAGCCGAAAAATTTGTGCCTTAGCGGCAATTGGCCTACCCGACCGTTTTTTTCAAGAACTTCAAAACCTAGGCTTAAATTTAGAACAAACCATTGCCCTGCCAGACCACGCGCTGATGATCGAAGCTGATTTTAATAAAATAAAGGCTGACGAAATTATCATCACAGCAAAAGACGCCATTAAACTTAAAAACATATCTGATCAACGCATTTGGGTGGCCCATACCCAACTAAAATGGCTTGATGCTCAATTCAGTCAGTGGGTTTTAAAACAATGCTGACATCGCCTGATGTTAATCAAATAGAATGACACCATGAACCATAATTTAATCGACCTACTCGTTTGCCCTCTTTGCAAAGGCCAACTTCAAAACGATAAGGCAAACCAACGTTTAATTTGCCGTTTCGATAGGCTAGCGTTTGCAGTGCGTGATGGGGTACCCATTATGCTTATTGATCAGGCTGAAACAATCGATCTTGATAATTTAAACAAACCTGACGTTGCACACTTTGATACGCCAACAGGTTCATAAATTTACAATTAACCGATCGAAATAACCACTGTAAACATGAAACCATTTGTTGCTATCATCCCGGCGCGTTTAGCGTCGACGCGCTTGCCCGGAAAAATGTTGGCTGACATTGCAGGTATACCCATGGTCATTCGGGTCGCGTTACAGGCGCGCAAATCAAAGGCTGCGCGTGTAATGATCGCCACTGACCATGCTGACATTGCTGCTGCAGCAGCCTACCATGGGGTCGAAGTACTCATGACACTAGCGCACCACCCATCGGGTACCGACCGTTTAGCTGAGGCGGCTGAACAACTGGGTCTTGAACATGACGATATCGTGGTCAACGTGCAGGGCGATGAGCCTTTCATAAACCCATTATTAATTAATCAAGTCGCAAATTTACTGGCTGCACACCCTGAAGCTGCCATGTCAACCTGCGCGAAACCTTTCGCAAATACCGACAATTTTCTTCAACCAAATATGGTCAAAGTCGTATGTAATCAAATGCAAGAAGCGCTTTATTTTTCGCGTGCGCCCATTCCTTGGCACAACACCAGTCAACTTGAAACCATAAAACCCCTTCATCATATTGGGCTTTATGCTTACCGCGCAGGGTTTTTACAAAAATTCCCTAAGTTACCGCGTAGCCCACTTGAGTCATCTGAATCGCTAGAGCAATTGCGAGCGCTTGAGTACGGTTACCGTATAAAAGTGATGATTACAACAAACCATACTGGTTTTGGAATTGATACGCCATTTGATTTAGATCATGCACGGCGTATTGCAGTCGCATTTGATCAAGGTAAACCCGTAGAATAAACGATACTTAGTTTTGTTGCGTTACGGCATAATCGTCACTCAACAATATAAATTTAACAATAATGACGATTTAGGAGTCTCCATGCGATTGATTCTGCTTGGCCCACCCGGTGCTGGCAAAGGCACTCAAGCCTCATTTATTACCCAGCACTACAAAATCGTTCAAATTTCAACGGGCGACATGTTGCGAGCAGCCGTTAAGGTTGGCACGCCCTTAGGCATTGAAGCTAAAAAAATCATGGATGCTGGTGGTCTTGTTTCAGATGAAATCATTATCGGCTTAGTAAAAGACCGTTTGGCACTTGACGATTGTGCCAATGGCTATTTATTTGACGGCTTTCCACGCACTATTCCACAAGCTGATGCGCTTAAAAAAGCAGGTGTCAAACTTGACTTTGTGGTTGAAATTGACGTGCCCGAAGAAGACATCATTTCGCGCATGAGTGGTCGACGCGTTCACCTCGCAAGTGGCCGTAGTTATCATGCTGTCTTTAACCCGCCCAAAGTAGCTGAACAAGACGACTTAACCGGCGAGCCTTTAGTGCAACGTGACGACGATAAAGAATCAACTGTACGCCACCGCCTCAACGTTTACAAAGAACAAACACGACCGCTCGTTGATTATTACGCAAAATGGGCAGAAACAGGCGACCCGCAGGCACCACAATATCGAAAGGTGCAAGGCATCGGGTCAGTCGAGGCCATAAAAGAAAAGATTTTTAATGCTTTGAAATAGATACTGATACAAAGGTTTTGACAAATGAAAATTGCTAATAAAGTATTTATCGTTACAGGTGCAGCATCAGGTTTAGGTGCAGGCACAACAAGAATGTTGGTTGAGCATGGTGCAAAGGTCATGATGGCTGACGTGCAAGACGAAGCCGGTGAAGCGCTTGCTAAAGAATTAGGTCAACAATACTTGCATTGTGATGTTACACAAGAAGCGCCTGCGCAAGCGGTTGTGGCGGCTGCCCTTAAAATGGGCCCACTCTTTGGTTTGATTAATTGTGCTGGTGTGGCGCCTGCTGCTAAAACAGTGGGTAAGCACGGTGCACATGCACTTGATTTGTTTCAAAAAGTCATCACAATTAATGTGATCGGCAGCTTCAACATGATTCGCTTAGCGGCTGAAGCCATGAGCAAAAATACACCCGAATCAACGGGCGAGCGTGGGGTATTAATTAGCACTGCATCAGTTGCGGCTTTCGATGGGCAAATCGGTCAAGCGGCTTACGCGGCCTCTAAAGCAGCTGTAGTCGGTATGACTTTACCCATTGCACGCGATCTAGCCCCAATAGGTATTCGCTGCATGACCATCGCACCGGGCATTTTTGGCACACCCATGATATTTGGCATGCCACAAAATGTGCAAGATGCTTTAGCTGCCAGCATTCCTTTTCCATCACGCTTAGGCCACCCTGAAGATTTTGCAAAACTCGTTTTGCACATTATTGACAATGACATGCTCAATGGCGAAACCATTCGTCTTGATGGCGCAATACGCATGCCCCCTAAATGAGTCTAGGTCGCGCAGCGGTCACGGTTAGCGCGTTCACTTTACTGTCGCGTATCACTGGACTGCTTCGCGACATTATGATTGCTAGAACGTTCGGTGCCAGCGCTTTAACCGACGCATTTTGGGTGGCTTTTCGCATACCTAATTTACTGCGTCGATTATTTGCTGAAGGGGCTTTCTCGCAAGCGTTTGTGCCGATTTTGAGTCAAATCAAAAACACTGAGTCAGCAACACGAACGCAGCAAGTTATTGACCGGGTGGCGGTGCTTTTATTCCTTACTTTGACCCTCATTACAATTGTGGGCGTGATCGGCGCCCCTTTTGTGGTGATGGCCATGGCAAGCGGTTTGACCGAGAGCAGCCGTGCCAATGAATATCATGCAGCAGTGGTCATGACACAAATCATGTTCCCCTACATTATATGTATGTCGATGGTGTCGCTGGCATCTGGTGTATTAAATACCTACAAACGTTTTGCAGTGCCCGCGTTCACACCCGTTTTATTGAATTTGAGCATGATTGCAGCGAGCTTTGGTCTGGGGTCTTATTTTAACCAACCAATTTATGCTTTGGCGGTGGGCGTTGTTATCGGTGGTCTGTTGCAACTGGTTACTCAATGGCTTGCCCTGTATCGTTTAGGCGTTCACCCCCGTTTAACGTCGTCAGTCAAAACCAGTGTGCAAGACGCCACAGTCAAACGAGTGATGAAACAAATGGTGCCGGCAACACTTGGTGTGTCAGTGGCGCAATTGTCGCTACTCATTAACACCAACATTGCCACTTGGCTTGCAGCAGGCAGTGTCACATGGCTTTCTTTTGCCGACCGGTTAATGGAATTCCCGACAGCACTTATTGGTGTAGCACTTGGCACAGTCTTACTACCCAGTTTATCTAAGGCACATGCCCAGTCTGCTGATGCACATTACAGCCACTTGCTCGACTGGGGCTTGAGGCTCGTTTTTTTATTTGGCGTACCTGCTGCCATTATTATGGTGATGCTGTCAAACGCATTAGTGGCCACACTTTTTAACTATGGTGCGTTCACCGCCTACGATGTGGCACAAACACAAACAGCGGTCATGGCCTATTCAGTGGGTCTAATTGGCTTACTAGCAGTCAAAATTTTAGTGTTTGGCTTTTACGGCAAACAAAATATTCGCACCCCCGTCAAGATTGCCATATTCGTTTTAGTGGCCACACAATTTTTAAATTTAATTTTTGTGCCCTGGCTAGCGCATGCCGGTTTGGCACTCTCAATTGGGCTTGGGGCATGTATTAACGCCCTAGCCTTACTTGTCGGCCTCAAAAAACGGGCTGTTTACAAGCCAGAACCTGGTTGGTATGCATTTTTTGCACGTCAGTTGCTAGCTGTCATCGTTATGGCGGGCGTTCTTTTTTACGTCAGAGCGCTTGTACCCTGGACAAGTGACGACTTAAACATCGGCCTTAGGGTCGTTTGGTTGGGTAGTTTTATCTTGGTAGGGCTGTTTTGTTACCTGCTCACACTATTTATTACCGGTCAGCGCTTGAAAGACTTTAAGCGTGCACCGGCACCTAAAGTCTAGTTGGCTATTCGTACTTGCACGTACAGCAAGTAAAATGTTATGATTTATGGCTAAGATATTAAATATATATACTAAGTTTATAAATAAGTACGTAAATTAAGTACGTGAATTAAGTACATAAATAAACCAAGCACATAAACCTATCAAAATTACACAAGTAAATTAACTATGGCTAATACTGCCCAAGCTCGCAAACGTGCCCGCCAATCGGTTGCACAAAACCAACATAACTCAAGCTTACGCTCAATGTTACGTACGGCAATTAAGCGTATTCGCGCTGTCATTGAATCGGGCGACAAAGTTGTAGCTAACGAATTGCTGATCAAAACATCTAGTGTTATTGACACTGTGGCCGATAAAAAAATTATCCACAAAAACAAAGCGGCTCGCCATAAAAGTCGCCTGGCTGCTGCAGTTAAAGCAATCGCCTAATTATTTCGCTGCGGTCGTTGCGGTCGTTAACTCGATCTGCATTACCCAAGTTTAATTTTGAATCGGCAAATCACACCCTAAAAAGTTGATTTGCCGATATGCTATGGGGTATCTTTTAATAGGCACCCTTAAATGAACAAACCTCGCATTCTTCAAGTTGGCCCTCTTTCGGGCACACCCGGCGCTGATGCACTGCTCGCTGAAACTTATACTGTTTTAGCCTACTGGCAAGCAGACGATAAAGCTGCTTTCCTCAAGACTGCCCAAGATATTGAAATGATTGTGACCTCAGCGGGCATCGGTTGCAGAGCTGATGTCATGCGCGCCCTACCCAACTTAAAAGTCATCTGTAACTGGGGTGTTGGTTACGACTCAATTGATATTGAGGCTGCCACGGCCTTAAACGTTAAAGTCACCAATACACCTGAAGTTTTAAACGACTGCGTTGCAGACGAAGCCATGGGCTTAATGATTGCTGCTGCACGCCGTATCGCGCAGGGCGACCAGTTTGTTCGTGCCAACCAGTGGGAAAATAAACAAAACTTACCACTGGGTACGCGAGTGAGTGGTAAAAACTTAGGTATTGTTGGCCTCGGTCGCATTGGTATGGTGATAGCCAAACGCGCGTCAGGGTTCGATATGAATATTCAATATTTCAATCGTAACAAACGTGATGATGTCACGTTTGAAAAAGCAGATTCTCTGGTTGATTTGGCCAAATGGTCTGATTTCTTAATGGTCGCTACCGTTGGTGGTTCACAAACCCAAGCCCTCATCAATGCAGACGTCATGCGCGCACTGGGTCCGAAAGGTATATTAATTAATATTGCTAGGGGCCCTGTGGTGGACGAAGCAGCAATGGTTGAGCTTTTAGGCTCAGGCGAGCTAGGTGGCGCAGCACTAGATGTGTTTGAACACGAGCCTATTGTGCCAGACGCGCTTAAGCACATGCCACATGTGGTTCTGATGCCACATCAAGCAAGTGCTACCCACGAAACCCGACAAGCCATGTTTGAATTGGTTTTAGAAAACGTGCAAGCTTATTTTGCCGGTAAACCACTTTTAACAGCAGTCAATTAAAGCTTTTGTTTAACAACTAGATGTTTTTAGTTGATTATCAATAGCGAAGTCGTGCGCAAACTTCCAGGCAAGGGGCTCAAGGGCCCGCAAACGGTTGTCAATCACAACGCAGCGCACACCATCAATTATTTTTGGCACAGCGAAAGGCGAATAAGTAAGATGATTAGTGCGACTACCTAGCGGGCGATAAGGCGCTAACACACCGGCTAGACGTTCTGCCCAATCGCTGGGGCGAAAGCGTTGACCATCGATTGTGGTACCGTGAAGTACGAAAAATTGTGCTGTTTCATTCATGCCGAATGAATTGTATATGATTGAGCTTTCACCAATCTGATGGCTCCTGTCGAAGTCTTTTATTTCAAATAGACTTTAAAATAAAAGTCGGGGGCGTTTAAAACCTTATGCCGTTCATGCTTGCTTACTCACCTTGCAACAAATTGACCTTACACTTTAGTTTCCCTCACAAAATTAATATTGAGTTTATTGGAATTTTGACATGACAAGCCCCTTAGCAAACACCTACGCTCGCTTACCTGTAGGCTTTACCCACGGTAAAGGGGTCTGGCTTTTTGATGACCAAGGCAACACCTACCTTGATGGTTTGGCGGGTATTGGTGTGTCTTGCCTAGGCCATGCCCACCCTGGTTTGGTGCGTGCTATTAGCGAACAAGCGGCTAAGGTTATTCACACGTCAAACATCTACGAAGTGCCATTACAAACTCAATTGGCGCAACGTATTCTTGACATCACGGGTTTAGATGAAGTGCTGTTTTCTAATAGCGGTGCCGAAGCCAACGAAGGCGCTATTAAAATTGCACGCCTCTACGGCCATAAAAAAGGTAATGATTTACCCACTATCATCACAATGGAATCGTCTTGGGCAGGCCGCACACTCGGCACCTTAGCGGCTACAGGTAGCGAGAAAGCACGCCAAGGCTTTGGTCCCCTACCCCAAGGGTTCATGCAAGTTAAATATAACGATATTGATGCTGTCAAAGCTGCTGCTGCAAAAGAACCCCGCGTCGTCGCGGTCTTGCTCGAAGTGCTACAAGGTGAAGGCGGTATTCGCCCCACTGATGAACAATATTTAAAAGATTTACGTACGCTGTGTGATCAAAACGAATGGCTTTTAATGATTGATGAAGTGCAGTCAGGCATTGGCCGAACTGGTAAGTGGTTGGCACACCATTGGGTTGATGTTAAACCTGATGTCATCACCCTTGCAAAAGGTTTAGCCGGTGGCGTACCAATTGGCGCCATGGTTGCTGGCGGGCGCGCTAAAGGTGTTTTTACCCCTGGCACGCACGGCACCACATTTGGTGGCGGGCCACTTGTTTGCGCTGCCGGTTTAGCCGTTTTTGATGCCATCGAGAAAGAAAACTTACTTGAAAACGCTCAGATCGTAGGCGACCACTTAAAAGAACAGCTGGTTCAAGCGTTGGGTCATCTCCAAGGCGTGAAAGATATTCGTGGCCGCGGCTTAATGCTGGGCATTGAACTTGACCGCCCATGCGGCATTTTGGCAAAACAAGCGCTTGAAGCAGGGTTGCTTATAAACGTCACCCGTGACACCGTCATTAGGCTTCTACCCCCTTTGATCTTGTCAAAAGACGAAGCAGATCAAATCGTTAATCGTCTGGTTCCGCTTATTAAGCAGTTTCTAGATGGCTCAAAGTAATCGGAATTAAAATATGAACCCGCCAGAAAAAGCACTTAAACCGATCAAACATTTTTTACAATTTAGTGACTTTTCTCAAGCAGAAATTACCTATGTTTTAAAGCGTGCGCAAATCATTAAAGATAAATTCAAGCGCTACGAGCCGCATCTTTCGCTTCACGATCGCACCCTTGCCATGGTCTTTGAAAAAGCCAGCACCCGCACCCGCGTGTCGTTTGAAGCGGGTATGTATCAATTGGGTGGTGGCGTGATTCACTTGACCACGCATGATTCACAATTAGGTCGTTCTGAACCCATTGAAGACACTGCGCGGGTGGTGTCTCGTATGGTTGACATCATAATGATTCGCACTTTTGAACAAACGCGTATTGATCAGTTTGCGGCGCATTCTAGGGTGCCTGTCATTAATGGCTTAACCAATGAATTTCACCCCTGTCAAATTTTGGCTGATATTTTTACATTTATTGAATACCGTAAAAAAATTGAAAACCGCACTGTCGCTTGGGTTGGCGATGCCAACAATATGGCCTATACCTGGATAGAAGCCGCCGCCCTACTCGGCTTTAAAGTCAATATCTCGGCACCCAAAGGTTACCAGCTTGACGCCAAACGTCTCGTGCACATACCCTCTGGTACTTTTGAAACCTTTGATGACCCAAAAGAAGCCTGTCGAAACGCTGATTTAGTAACGACCGATGTCTGGACAAGTATGGGCTACGAAGCTGAAAACGAAGTACGTAAAAAAGCGTTTGCAGACTGGTGCGTTGATGCTGACATGATGTCAGTTGCTGCACCCGACGCACTGTT